>Ga0137410_10000020_pt1 | contig 111914 bp, 190 predicted proteins | sample CZODoug1_16funga_FD_108878 | JGI IMG/M metagenome (GOLD analysis project Ga0137410, IMG submission 108878) | Vadose zone soil fungal communities from Angelo Coast Range Reserve, California, USA - CZODoug1_16fungal (Illumina Assembly) | ecosystem: Environmental > Terrestrial > Soil > Vadose... | reverse complement strand
TGTCCATTGACTTCCAGCGGAGTATCAAACGCTAGCACATGGGAACCTCTAGCGTTAGTCTCTGCCGCCAGAAGATAGGGCTCCAATTCCTTCTTCAACTGCTCTTGCTGAGCCTTCTTCTGCTCAATTTCTTTCTTGAGCAATAAATAGGCTGCGGTTTTAGTTTTAATAGAGATATTAGACACCATATTTAATTGCCTTTACTGTGAAATCGTATGTGCCTGTGCGAATCTTGGACTCCACATACTTGGCTAGTCTGTTCACGTCATCAAAATCAATAGTGGCGTTCTGTAGTGGATTAGAGAACACTACTTGAAAATGATGGTCTGGACGAACTCTGAAAGTTACTGGACCAGTAATATTAGCCAGATTTATATAGTTGATAGATCTCCAAACTTCAGTGCCTACTGCACAAAACTGCACATTACTATTAAATAATCGTGTAGTTATATCTGGGGTTTTGTCCACAACCTTTATACTTACATTTTGACCATCAGAAAGCATTTTGGAAGCTCGTTCCATAGCTTTAGTCTTAGTCATGAATCTTTCTGTAAAATTTTCTCCGGAACCGCTGGCTAATACCTCAAACTGATCTACCGGTGTCACTCTAAACTGTGTACCAGAAGAGAACACCGTAGTTGTCCAGAAAAGGGGCATGTCTTGCCAGTCTTCATAGGGCTCCTCATTAAATGCGACAAAAGTATTTCTACGGGAGCGAAACTGTATTCCTTCAAAGGCGTTTGTCATTTATTCTCCAAATAGTTTTCCAAAAACTTCGTCAAGCTCTTGGCATCATTAGTTACTTTACCATGCACGTCTGACATTCCAGTCAGTACTGCGTTGGCTACTCTGGCTTTGTATTTGAGTCTTGTGAGTTGGTATTCTTCGATGGACCCGCTGACAATGAGATTGTCGATGTAGACTTTCCGGAATTTAGACGAAGCTCGCACGTGTCGTCCATTTCTTTGTTTGAACGCTCCCGAAGAGTTCGGTAAGTCATAGTTAAGAAGGTGGCTAGCGCACCACAAATCCACTCCATATCCTCCTGCGTCTGAGGATAGGAAAAGTCTAGTGTCAGGGTCGTTTGTAAATCGAAATATTGCTTCTCCTCGTTGTTTTCCATTTAAGTCTCCAGTAAATAGGACAGGATTATAGGTAGATAGGCGGTCTCTCAACAATGGGAGAACGCCTTTAAATCGAGCAAAGACAATTACCTTATGTTCGGGATCAGCCGCCATGTATTCTTCTACCAGCTCCACACAGGCACTCAGTTTGGCCCCGTGAGTGCCGCTAGGAGACAGTCTGCCAGCTTCTAAGAGCTGAGAGGCATACCGACTACCCATAGGATTTTCTGGGTCGTTGTAGGCCCGTGCAGAGGCTTCTAAGAGGGATGGATCATCTAGTAAGAGCTGACAGGCGAGAAGACGGGAGGTAATCTTACCCAGTCCTGTGCTGTCAATATTGGAATCTCGCTCACCTGAATAGTAGCTAGCAAGTTCTCTACTCGCTTGCGGATCTGCGGATCTAAGTTCTCCATAAAGTTCTCGGGCAATTTGTTTATAGATTTTTGCGGTAACATCATCCATCTCCACATAGCAATTGTATTCTTCAACGGTTGGCATGAATTCTGCCACATCAGGATCAGTTCTTCTCTTTGATATACAGGCATCCATTAACCTGTTATTTAATTCGGGCATATTCTTATAACCTGTAATGATGTTATAAGAATTACGAGTAATATAATTACTTTCGAACTCTCTCCAATTACCTAATACCGAATCATCTATCCATTGCATAATAGAAAATAGTTCTTCCGCCTTACCATTCTCTACTGGTTCAGCAGTTAAACCTATGCGATACCTAGATTTTATTTTCTTAATGGCTTTAGTTTGTTGAGTACCGAAGTTCTTTATGTTCGTTACTTCGTCCACAAGAACAAGATCTGGATTCAGCTTTTGTATGAACGGCATATCCGAGACTGCTTGACGTAAACCCATAATCATATAATCGGGAGGCGCTGACAAAATTTCTTCGTAGATACTCAATCGTTTCTTCGGTAAGGTAGAGCCGTCTACTATCCTCACAGAGGAATCCGTAAATTCCTGAATTTTCTGTTCCCACTGCTTTGTCAGGCTGCTGCTCATAATCAGAAGTGCACATTTAATCTTCCCTGCCTCTCTTAATTCTTCTATAGCCGCAATAGATACGATTGTTTTCCCTGTACCTAAGTCCAACGCAAGCAAAGCCCTCTCACGTTGTGTGATGAGGGCTTTTGCCTGTTCTTGGTATCGCCTTAATTCTCCGGTAAAAGTCATGGTCGAAACGATATCATATTTCTTGCTGTTTGAATAGCTGTGTGGATATCTTCATCTGTTACTCCCTCAGTACCAAGATCCTTGGCCCAAGGAATGTGTGAATAGTTTATAAATTTAATTCTTCTACCACTACGAAGATATCTATTACGCAAATCCCACATCTTTTTTAATCCGGCTTCATCATTATCTAGAGCAAATATTACCTCTTCTGCTCTATCAAATAGCATATCCAATTGAGCATCAGATACATTTACACCGAAAGAAGAAAGTCCACCATACACGCCAGCAGCATAAAGCCGCAGACAATCAAGCGGACTTTCCAAGAGGATTGCGGTCTTACTCTGGAAAGATTCAATTCCAAATAGCGTTTCTGATTTTCTAACTCTTGTGGGTTTATTACAGAACCAACCTTTCCCTTTTTCCTGGAGTCCCCATAGTTGCCCAGTTTCTGGACTACGTATGGGGAGAATCCAGTTATCTTCTTTAGAATCCCATAGGACGCCGTAATGTTCTACCGCTCCCGAAGAAACTCCTCGTGCCAGTCGTGCGGAGTCTGGCGGATCAGTGAAGAACGCCAGTCGAGCTTCATTCCAGGGTTGTATCCCCGAGTCTCCTTGGAGATGTGAAGCCCTCCTCGCGGAATCAGCCAGAATTCGTCGTAATCGTTGGACTCCACCACGACTACGGACCCACTGCTCTGCGTCATGCCGATCATATCCTTTGACCTCCTGGACTAGGTAAACGAATGAACCACGAAAACCACAACTAAAGCAACTATGTTGCCCTGTTTCTAGATTGACAGACCATTTGTCCGGACGTACATTCTTGCGCCCAACGCGAGAGTAATGTCCCGGACAAATGGCCCAAGCTTCATAAGAAGTAGTTCGGATGATATCGATTTCCAAATCCTCTAAACAGCTTAATACATCCGAAGGAATCGGAGTACCAGACCATCCTTTAGAAATTGTTATCGAATTCTTCCTCATCCGCTAACTCCCTGTCGATAGCATCGTCCATATCGAAATCTTCCAGCTCTACAAACTGGCCAGTATCGTAGTCAAACAGTAGCACGATCTCACAAGGAGCGCAAGAACGGGAAAGAAGAATCTTAACCTTTCGCATGCGATTATCTTCAGTACGCTCAATGCCGATTACAGTATTGGAATACTGAATAAATGCACGGCTACCCATGATGGAATCGTTGTTAAGAACTTCGCCCTTAGTACGTGCTGGTGTGGACTGCGTTACAGCCAGCACACAGATACTACGTCGCATGGCCAAGAACTTCAACCCTGACACGATATTGGCAAGGGCCATGGCACTGCCACGATCCGCACCATTTTCGTCCTCCATCATATATACACCATCAACAATGACGATATCGGGTTTGATGACATCGATCTTTGCACCAATGGCTGTGACAGTCATACAGTCTTCAGAGATAGTCATAGGAGGCAAATTCTCAGTTATGTGAACTGCCTCTTGTAGTTTCCGCCAATTGTCATCATCAATATTTCCACTGTTAAGAAGGTTGTCATTGAAGCCCGCGCGATAGGCATCAAGCCTACGCTCTTGTTCCTCTACAGTCTGTTCGTACGTGAGATACAGTACACGCTTTCCTGATTCCTGTACAGACATGGCGATACGCATAGCCAGCGTGGATTTACTAGCCTTGGCCAGACCTGTCAAAGTAACAAGCTGACCGGGTTGAAGGCCCTGTGTGGCTCTGTCGATCGTTGGAAAACCGGTGGGGACACCGACTAGGGTACCTGGGTTGTTCTTCCGTTCTAGGTACCGTGCAAGCCTCTCATCACCGTTCTTTGAGACATCCACGTCGCGGCTATTAGGAATTGCTGTATGTACCTTGGAGACAGTGATACCGAGAAAGTTTACCGCAGCATCAATGTCCCCTTCCTCAAATGCATCGTTGAATTTATCAAGATTCTCTGATAGAACTCCCGCAATATACTGGCGTTCCAATCTTCTCTTGATATCTATCCAGGATTCCGGAACTTCTACAAGAGAGATCCTAGGACAGTCAGACAGGAATACTCTGAGAGTAGGTACTGATCCAATGTCTGCATAGTATTTACGAATATACTCAAAAGCATTTCTATAATCTGGATCATTGAGAAAGTAAGGAGGAACGTCTGCGACCTCTGTCAGATTTCCATCCTGAATAATCTTAGAAACAAACAATTTCTCAACATTGAATGTGGTCGCCAAAATGCCTCCTAAGCCAGTAAGTTAATGAGATTGAACTGATCTGATGCACAGTATCTCCCCTTGCTGCCCCACAGTAGCACATGCTTTGGATCAGGATCCAGCACGGCAAGGATGGCAGGATCATAGGTAAGATCTGCTAATAGCAATTCTGTGTCGTAATAGTGTACGTCTCCGAATAAGAGACTACGGCTATTTAATTTGTCCCGAATAGCAGAAACAAAACCGGGATCTATAAAGGTAATAACATCCACCCTAAAGTGTTGTCTCCAATATAAATCCCGTAATCCCTGTGAAGTTTTGATATTCAATTGATAATAGTCTATTGCCTGCTCCCATTTCTTCCTTTTCCGCGCCAACAATTCTGCGGTTCGGTCTTTGGCATTAGGCAATAGACCTATTAAATTTTCGAATACCACATATACACGTGGAAGAGTTTCTGAACTTAACTCTCCTTTAAGCAAAAGGATCTACTCCGTCAGGTGATTGAGCAAGACGTTCAGCAAAACCAGCGACTTCCTGCTCTATAAGATCGTCGTCCAAAAGCTCAAAGGGGAGTCCATCAAACGCGGAACGAACATCCTCTTCCAGCTCAGGAGTCCAATCACCTTCAAAAGGATCGGGCATTGGTGCCGTACTCATTTTAATCTCCTAAATATATAAAATCTCTTCGTAGGTACCATTACAGCAACCGTCACATCCGTGTACCCCCATGCCATGTGCGCCCTGTCTTGCGTAGAAGGCTACACTATCAGGATCTCCGTGTCCAATACGGTGAGAGCATATTCTCTCTATCAGACCGTACTTATACGGATCGGAACGAATAATAATAGACGCATCTTTTAGTGGATGATCTGAAGGATTGTGAATAGTACAATTCTCTCCTATACACGCCTCTTTCTTATGTATATTCCATACTACATTGGCATCATCCGTGAATTTGTCATAAGACCATCGCTTGTTCTGTCTTAGTTTAGTCATCTTTTGCCATCTCTGCTGCCACTATAGCTTTAGTCAAGTCACTATCCTTGAACAAACAACTATCGCGTAAAGCATAGGAAATAGTACTTAGTTCTGCTGGAGTAAGTGTAATTACAATTTCCTTTGGAGGAATAGGTACTATATTATGCCATTCATATTTCATATTTCAATTCCTCTACAGTCAAAGTCAATAGTAAGTACACACGCATAAGAATTACAGAAGTATCCTTGATAGTCAATATCAATTCTCTTAGTCAGTCTATTACATATAAAACAGGGTGCAGGAAACTTCTCTAAGGGATGAGGCGGAATCATTCCGCTGGGATCCATCCAGGTATATCCATATTCATCAACGAAAGGATATACCTGATCATCTATAGTCAATTAAATCACTGTAGTCTCTACGTATACATAGTCTTTGGCCTTCATATTAATTACTCTATGGGCCTTCCCAGTATTCTTGGCACACAGTTTGGCCTCTTTAGCGGCGGTCTTCTTAGTGGTCCAATCTACATCTTTCCAAATACCCTCATCGAATATCTGGAGCATATAAATATCGTCTTCGTTATGTGCCATTAGAAATTTCCCTCCGCAACTTGAAGCACCGGAATTTCCAGCTTACGCATACGACGCACTACACGGTTACGATCATCAAGCATCATATCCACACGGTACTGGTTACGAATATGTTCGTCAAACAGATCCTGCTTGATATCTGCATCATTGTCCTGAAGTCTGTCAGCCGGACGCATGTACAAGGCATCAAACAGAATATCCCTGTCCTTCAACCAACTCACAGTATCTGCACGCACACTATCAATGTCTGGACGTCCAGACAGAAGGATGATTACATAATCCTTCTCGCTATACATGCGAACAAGCTTCGCAATGTGCTGGTGCACCCCATCGAGTGCAACACGGCTGTAGTCATAAGGACTACGGCTGTCATGTCGTGCCAGAGTACCATCAATATCTACTAGGAGGGCCTTAGGTGTGCCCGGGATAGCCGCATAAGGAGCAGATAGAGTAACATCGTTCATCCACGCTTCGGTCAACTTCCATTTCGAATTCTTCATACGATTAGCCATCTTCTTAATAACTTCGGAGCCTACATAGGGTAGGCCCTTCTCCATACGCAGAACATCTCGGGTAAGACAAGCCTGTAAAAGCACGTGGCTGAAATCCTTAACACGAAAATTGACTTCACCATCAAAGAGACGCTTAATACGCTTAGGCATCTTCTGTTCAATATGCGTATTGTCCACAATTACATCATGGCCACCAGCAACGGCCGAAAGAATAGCCGTATCCTGAACCTTAAGAGCAGTTTCCTCCAGCTCCTTACTCCAGCCAAGACCAGTACCGCTACTGAAACCGAAGCCTAACATGTCACGAATATCATCCATGTTTACTCGAACGAAATTGGCGGAAGGATCTATTGTCTGCTCTCCGTCCTTCCAGTGTCCGACCATACGCTTAGCCCACGTACTTTTACCGCTTGCTGGAAGTCCTCTGGTCAACCAGATTTCCGTCATTGCTTTCCTCTCAATTAGATTTTCTAAAACTCTTTACAATATTCTCAATTGAATTCCTATTAGGAGATTCAGGAAGAACAGTAATTGCATTATTCCACTTGATTTCAAATTCTTCTAGAACTGAACGACCATATCTAGGATCAGCAGCTACCTTCTCTCCAAACTCATGGTACATAGCAGGATCGACTACCTTGATAGGCAACTCCCCTTCTGTATACAGAGTGTACCCCTGATTGAGGAGCCTGAGCAAGTGTCTGGCATGCTTCTTCGTGCGCTTCTTCAGGTCAGATCCGAAGTCTCCTCGGTCCTCTAGCCTAGTCAGTTGAGACTTAGCATAGCCTAGGTACGCATCCTTGACAAGTTGGGCAGACAGGAAGTTCTTTGCCATCATACGCAAAAGAATTCCTTCTGGAGTATGAAGCGTAATAAGCTCTTCCGGAATCCATAAGAGTTCTGTGATTGTAGGGTTGCACTTCAATGCAAGACGACAGAACTTACCCAGCTCATGTAAAGTTCTATCTGGATTAGTTGTAACTATAGAAAAATCCTTTTCGGTCCACAACTTAAGTCCATAGAAATCTTCTGTAGGCTGGATATAAATTCCTAGTTTGTCAATGTCGGATTCTGGAGTGGCAAGCCCGTAAGCGGTAGATCCTACAATACCCTCAAGAATTATCTGGTTCATCTGCACTCCATTCAAAGAAATTCTTTATATAAATTACTGCGTAGACTATACAAACAATAATAAAACTGTACTGTGCTGTGAAGAAAGCATAGACAATCCACAGCAATTGATAGAGTGTGCCTAATGCCCAACCCCACCGGTTCTTCTTTCCTGATATGTATACTCCGACAATACCTATTGCTGCAAGTATCCAACTCAGTATTTCCATATTCCTCCTTTGTAAGATAAATTCAAAAGGGCCTACAGATTACTGTAAACCCCATTGAGTTGACCTTATTCGGCTGCCGCAGAATTGTATCCGCTCTCATAGCCGTCTTCGTAACCAGAATCATAACCATCAGATCGGCCATTCTCATAATCATATTCATGATCTTGCTCTGCTGAATCGTAACCTGCCTCATGAGAAACATCCAGCGCCGTTTCAATTAGGTCTGCCAAAGCCTCATCAAGACTGTCATAAGTGGAAGGCCAAACAATTGAGTACTCCTTCACCAATGCCCGAATATCCGCAACTACGTTCCATCGATCCACCATTAGAACTCCTTATCCGCATTGTATTTGATTTCAAACTCGTCAAGTAGATCACTTACTGTACTAGCAGAACTCTCAAAATCCTCATAGAGTTCAGCCATGTCCGCCCAAGCTTCCTTAAGCTCATCGGGAACATCATAGTCTTCAACATCTCGCATACCGTAGTCTAGTACTCCGGCAATGCCGCCTTCCCATTCGATCTTTCCTAAAAGATCATAAATATTATAAGATTCTTGCATACTATTTCCTAGTCTTTCTGGTATCTGGACCCAATAGCGGGTAAGTTTCAAAAGCATCGTGACGAAAACTCTCAAAAGAATCTCCGTATACTCCACGCATCATATCAGGATCAATATTGGTGGTAACAATAGTAGGTCGAGCCGCTTCATACCTTACACGAAGAAGCTCGTGTAGGGAACTTTCCGTAAAACCAGAGGCAGTACGATGCTCTTGTCCAATATCATCTAGAACCAAGGCATGGGACAACTCTGCAAGTTTCAACATACGCCTGGCAATTCCAGTACGCTCTGTCTCTTCCTTTGTAAAAGTATCAGTAAGTGCCCGTTTCCAATCAGAGAAACGAATGTAATAAATACGATATGAAGGACTAAGATATTGAATTTCTGTAAGGACATTGGCAGCCAATGTCGACTTACGTGTACCATTTCGGCCAAAGAACATCATGCCCTTACCGATGTTATCTCGGTTATTAGGAAAAGAACCTACACTTGCTCGTTTAGCAGAAACGTAATGATCGGTGAAATTATCTACAAATACTTGAGCGGCTTGACTAGCCATTACTCCCGTACGATGCGACTTGCCTTCACTGGTTACGACAGGTTCATAATTAGCTAGTCGCATCCCTCTGAGCTTAATGGGAATATTGGCCTGGTCCCATCTTCCTACATAGAAATCATCAGGCATAAGCGTACTACTCACCATACTTTTTCTCCCACTCCTCTTCCATAAGATCCCACTTATCTTTGGATGGAACTTCTTTCAAGGAAGTAGCTATCCTTTCAGCATTGTACAAGAAGTCCTGCCAACCAGGGTTCTTTCCTCGGAAGTTCTCCTCCGCTATGTAACAGTTGATCATTGTCCTGACTGTATCAGAGTCTGTATGCATCTTCCACTTGGCTAGAGCGCCTGCCAGAGCCCTTAGATTGACCATGCCGAACCCACTATACCAAGCGGCTGCGAATAACTTGTCCTGAAAATACTTGGCTAAATGATTTGAGTTATAAGACGCCTTTATGGGAACCTCCGGCTCTTCTGGAGATCCCCATAAGTCGTCCCATATATTTTGGGCTGTCATTTACTTATCCAACATGACGAATACGAAGTTCGATATCAGTAGGAAGTTCTCCATCATGCAATTGATAGATTCCCTTGCAAATGAAATCCCAAGTGTAAGAAACATTGGGTTCCCCAAAAGTTTCCTGGCAATCCTGTTCAGCACAGAACTTAGCGTAACCAAAATCATTGTATAGAAAATTACCTACCCAAGTAGGGTAATTGACATGAATAATTTCGTATACCCAGTTATTGGTCATGCATTTCCCAAATCATAAACTAGCTTCCGCATGCGCGCCAGAGTATCAGAGATAGTATTGCGGAGATTATCGTTCTCTGCTTCAACACTTTCTAGATACTCGTTATTAGTATCTCCGTTAGCCGCTTCATAAAGTTTACGGTACTCGTCGTCTGCTAGAAAATAACCGGACTCGCCGTCAATGGCCATAGGCGTATAAACTACGTTCACTTGTTGTTCTCCTTTTCAATAAGAATTTCAATGTAATGCTTAGCCTTTTCCAAGTCCTCTACGCCATTCTTCTTCCTCCAACGCAAGAGATACTTTACCGCAGATCCTTCGTAGAAATTAAGGCCAAAAATATCAATCACATCAAAGGGTTGCATACTTGCCCCCAGACAGTGATCTCCGCCTACCTGTTTAGGCTTCTTAAAGTCTTCCATTATTTATCCTTGGGAAATAGGAGTTTACGCATATCTTCATTATGCGTACGTTGAAGCCGTTTGCGCTGCTTAGGAGTCACCTTGAATCCCCACCCAGGGAGTTTCTTAGTGGCCCCCTTTTGCTTACGATAAACTTCGGCTTTTCTATAAGACTTAAAAGGATGCATTAGTTTTCCAAATATTGACGACAACGAGAGCATCCAAAATAAGTATGGTCTGCTCCACAATCACATTCTTCGTTGCCTTTTTGAAATAAAAGTGTAGGAACTCTATGTCCAAACAGTTTACAAAACCAATAGGGCCAATCCATTATTGCCCCAGGATTCGAGTAAATGCCTTAGTAATCAAATTAATTCCCTCAGCCAAATCTGTAAGATCCTTCTTACTTACCAGGATCTTATCCGAATCACCCCAGATGTTGTCTTCTGCCTGCTTCTTCGTAGGAGTAATCTCTGCAAATTCACTGAAACCTTCAAGAGGAGTATCCTTAGTGATCTTCTGGTCATGGATAGGATTCCCTGGAAGAGGCTCACGGAAAGGATTAGGACCAATCTTCGTGAACTCAGTATCTGCAACCTCTACGACAGTGCCTACAGGAAGGTCTTGAAGGGGCTTCTCAGACTCCTTCAGAGTAGTAGGAGTACTAGGAGTCGTAGTCTTCTTAGCAGCTCGCTTACGAGGCGCTGAAGCCTTCTTTGTAGCAGGCTTTGTATCCTGGTCAAGAGAGGCAACAGCATCTTTCTGCGCTTCCTCCAAAAGGAACTTCTCTCGGGCCGCTCCTTCTACCATAATAGATTCCTCAGACTGATAACCATCAAAGGAATCAATCATTCCCTCAGAAAGATTGAATACCGGAAGGAGATTAATCTTCTTTGCCTCAGTAATGAATTCCATATCTTCATCCATATCAGAAGCAAAGATAGAAATAACGGCTACTTCATTTCCATTCTGCCAAGCATCTGTAAGAAGTTCCAGAGAAACGTCAATGGATTCTTTAAAGGTCGTGACCTGCTTAGTGTTAGTAGCTTTGGAGATAATCTTGTTACCGCGCTTTGGCATAACCACAGCATGGAAAGGGTCTCCCTCAGGGTCTCCCCACTGAAAGAAATATTCTCCCCATTCAATGAAGTTCTCCATTCCCTTACCCATAAGCTCAGTAAAGGGAATAATTACCTGTACATTCCTTTCATCCTTCCCCCTAAGAATCCACTCGGTGAGGTTATCTTGAATATTCTGTACCGTGCTGTTGCCGGAACCAGTTACGAGAATCGTAAGGTCCGTGCTAAAATCCCGAGTCAAACTTTCCTCCTAAGTATGTGTCGTGCTTGATGAAAGAACAGTACCAACCTCCTCAGTACCTGTCAAGGAGGTGGAGGCATGTTAGTTCGCTTCTTGGTTCGCGGAGTTTGTGTATGAGAAGTTCCGCTACCCAGAGACTGTAGCAGCATCACAGCTCCAGCAACAGACAGGACAACACTGACTGGAGAAGGTATGATCATTGCCAGACAAACTATAAAAGGTATTAACAGAAAATGAATACACCAGTCAGGTAGACGAGATAAATATACTTTTATAAATTCCCATATCCATAAAGTAATGAGTGTTGTATAAAGAAAATGCATAGGTCTCCTTGGTTGCTGAGAACAGAATCCTACCACACTTGACAGTCTGTGGTACCTTCTGTATACTTTCTTTTATAATACTTATATAAATAAAAGAAGAGATATATAGATTATCTATATATCTCTTCTTTATGTTTTTTTTATTATGTTATAGGTTGAGCAAACTTAAGATTATAGTACTCTCCTACAGGAAGAACAGAGGCAAGCATATTATTAAGATTTAAGAACTTATCTGTGTAATTCTTATAGTAATAAGATCTACATGCATTAGCTGTTCCATTAGCTTCCCATTTGTAATCCGCTGAAGCAAATCCACCATCAAAGTAACCATTATATGTATCAGTTTCTTCTACCATAAGGGAGTCTACCCAATAAGAAAATGGTGCATGAGAAATATCTGAGAATAAAGTATAGACATAGAAATTATAATCTTGTAATCCTGTTGGTGGAACAGTGTATGTTGTCTGTACTCTGGTCCAATTGCCCTCAGTATTTTCAGGATATAGAACATTAGTAGAGGCCACATCAGTATCTGGTGGACCTAAACCATTAGCATCTGTAACATTCATATAAATGTTAGGACAATTAGCACTTCTTTTTATCCACATACTAATGGTGTAAGTATGTCCTATTTTAAGTCCTTGGACTATAGGATATCTACCAGAACCGGTACTGCTAAGATTTGGTCGAGTAGATGCCCCTAACTTTGCAGTTCCCGGCCCTGTAAAACTTCCGCTGGGTACTGCTATGTCCACTCGCATAGAGCCTAAGGAGTTATAGCCTGTTGTACCATCCCAGGCAATACTTCCGGCATTGGGTGTACCTGAAGTACCCACATTTATTTCCACCCATTGGAAAGTGTTTACATTAAAACCGCTGTTAACAGCGTAGTTAACCCTATCAGCCTTTATGTTTATATTAGAAGTCTTGGGATGTGTGTAATTAGTTCCTATTTCCGTTATAAATAAGGAGGCTCCTGTAATAGAGTGATTACTCATATATACAGTTTCTAATGTTGCACTACTAGGAACTATTACTACAGGTACTACTGCTGCCCACGCTGCTGTAGTAGGAATAATTTTGTCATACACAACACCTGCCTGCCATACCCCTCCACCTGGATGGGTATTTTTATTTGTAATAGTGGAATGTTGATAAGTACTTTCAGACAAAATATTGAAATTTGCATCATAGAATACAAAGCCAGCATACCAACTAGTATTTGCTCGGGTAGTAGACAAGGACACCGAACCAAATAGATTTTCCACACGTAGTGAGGCATTCTGTCTGACAGAAACTAGGGCGGCGGGACTGGGAAAGGCAAAATAAACCAGATCTCCGGCGGCGGTAGTCAAAGGCGTATTATTATTTACTATTTTTCCAGAATACTGACCAGTTAACGCTTTATCTGTACTGCGCGTAACGGAAGCTGTTCCTATGCCAGGGGTATAGCAGCAACTATCAGAGTAAATAAAAGCATTGGTTGATAAACGATTATTCAATCCATCAGTTTGTTCTACCTGAACACTTGTAAGAAGATTAGCCGCATTGTCTACGACATCCTGCACATTGTTATCTATTACGGCATAAGCAGCTGGTTGGAAATAAGAGCCATCTCTATAAGTTGTGGGTGTTGCTATAGGGAATGGAGAATTCTGCCATGCGGATTGTGTCAAGGGGGAAGAACCATTGAATACTGTTACTGATAATTGATTCCAATAATTAAAGATAATAGGGTCTACCGTTTTTGCTACAGAAGTCCAGGAAAAATCGGTTAGCCCGCCTTCAGGAAGACTAGATATTATATTGAATTGGGCTCGGGATCCCGCTACAGCATTAGCGGTGGCAGAAAGAGCATTCAGATTACTTAAAGTGGCTAAGCCATTAGCAGAAGCTGTGGCTCTTCCTGTGCTGGCTAACGCTAAAGTATTTCCTGGAAGATTGATGCTAGATATCAGAGCAATATTTCCAGGAGAATCTAAACCAGTAAATCCAGAGAATATAGTGACGACTACAGAAGAAGCGTCCCATAAATATGTGGCGCTACCTAACTCTGTCCAAGTATATCCATTAGGTGATGTATCAAAATGAAATACTAGACGATCATCATTTCTAATACGCCAATAGGCATGTGCTACTGGATCATAGGTAGGGAGTGCCGGGCTAGCTAATGTGATATTCAAGTCGTTGGATACATAAGCCTTGAATTGATTGTCTGGACCTATAGACATTTCCACATAATTATGAGCATCATGTTTTATTACTAACGCCGTCTGTACAGAACCAGCGCCGACTGGTGCAGGAACTATCTTGGCAAAGAAATAACTGTACTCAATATTGTATAGCGCAGCGCCAACATAACTTGGAGTAGAAGTAGCTTCTACATAAGCCAATCCTGTTATTGGATCTATTCCAAAATTGCCACTATTAGTATTCCATTGAGGATTCAGTAGTGCGGGACTACCACCATATCCTCCGTCACCAAAACCAAAGGCACCAAATCCGTCAGGAAGAAATATGTCCGTCAGAGTATTAGTATTCGGGTTCGCCATTTATAGATCTCCTGTTGCTGAATACTTTTGAATAAGACCAATTTGTCCGGAGATAGCGCCGTTTCCAGTAGAACTTCCTAGCACAGTCAACTTACCATCACCTGTTCTAGCGTACTGAGACACGGTAATAGTATCTCCTACATCTACTACTATTCTCTGTTCTCCTTCAAGACGTGTCCAAGAAGATTGAATTGCATCTACTCCAGCGGTTACCTTTCGTAAACTTTGTCTTGTTACATAGTAGAAATTAGTAGCATTTGTGTATGCAAAAATTATCCCATGAGTTTTGTGTGTGATATCTATGTAGGGGGTAACAAAAGTTACTGCCAGACGTCCGCCTGTTCCTGCCCCGGGATTTATTAGACTATAAATATACGTGGTAGTTCCTGCAAGTGTTTGATTTACAGAAGCCATACCGTAACTAGTACGCCACATATTTGCTGTGGCAGGAGTTGAATCCCAAGACCCATCCAATATTATTACATTAGATTCCGCATTGGCCAAACTTGGCTCAGTAGTAGTATTTAAATCCGCATAATCTAATACGAATCTAGCTGCTATTCCTTGGTATCCCTGGATATATCCAGGATCTACGGCTTCATAATTTCTAATAAGAACGCCGCGCTTATCGTAGAAATTCAGGTAAGAACGTGCTCTGGCAACAGTTGCTACGTTAGTAAGTCTTGCCCATTCCCCTGATACTACTACGGTATTTTGTGCAGGATATAAAGCTGCCCAATAAGTGTTTGAGTAGTAATAACCGGTAGGTTGCTGATTATTGTGATTAAAGGTAGCTCTATAAACAATACCAAGATATTGAACAGTATCTCCGACGGAATACTGCTTTGTAGAATTCCAGTAAGGTAACTGAGGAATGGCTACGCTGTCACGAATATTATTCGGTCTATCCAGCGTTATGTAGTAAAAAGGCTGCCAAAAAGTTTGATTGGTGCCTGGCGCTATGGCTCCATAAGGGGTTCCTGGGCCTGAAGGTTTGGCTGCTCTATAGTAATATCCGTCAGTATTCAATACATAATTATTTATTACGTAGTTAGTTCCTGAAGAATAATTAGGCGTACTGAATTGTGTAGTTGAGAATAATTCAAATGAACCTGAACTAAAATTGCTTGTCTGTGTAGCAGATATAGCATTCCAGTTATTTATAGTGCTATCTGTGGGATGAGGAAGTCCTGTAAGTATTCCGCTATAGGTTACTCCAGTAGGGGGATTGCCCACAGTATTCCAAGTAGAATACTTACCGGTGCGGGGATTAAGATTTACTGTGGTGTCTAGAATTTGTACCTGAACTTGCCACCAAGTGTTGCTGGAGTTAGTTCCTGTAGGTGCTTTCGTCTGGCCCACAGCTTGTACAAGATTTTTATAATTGAATCCATTATATTGAATTACATTATTAGGAAAGTAAGTAGTATTTACATTCCATTTATCATAAGAAGGATGAACAAAAGCTGATTGATCAGAACTGTTCATCATGTTAGGACCATAGTTAATCTCTGAATCCCAACCAGTTACTTCTGCAATAAGATTATGGATACCTTGAGTCTGCCCCTTCATACGGTAATTTACCGCAGCATTCTTTACACGTTGTCTTCTTTGTTGAGGAGTAGATAAGTAATCAGTATTTATTCCTAATTGCTGCCCAAGCAGATCCAACTGCGTGGCAGATACTACATCAGGATTATTATTTTGTAGAAGACTATCATACTGAGCCTTTACTATATCTAAACCGAAGCCAAATAGAGATAGATAATTCTGTAGCGCGGTGTTATCTATCACAGTATTACTGAAGGTATCTGATGTATTTATTTTGTAAGGCTGAGGTGCACGATTGTATAGCATGTCTCCATAGCCTTGGTTTCCCAAAGCAAGAGTGGCTGTATATCCCGCTGGCAGCCATGTAGGCAGATAGTTAGTGGGGGTCCAGTAGGCAGATCCCGCAGCAGGCGTTTGCCCTGTGTTGGATTGTATGGCACTCCAGTACAGATTGTTATACAATATCTGAGAATTTAGAGGATAGGTTACTGCAATATCCCATGTTGGAGCTTCTACAGTTATAAACATAGTGTAGTAATAAATAGTTCCAGGAGTTAATTGAGGATCATCGTAGGAACGAATTATTGTTGCTGGAGTTATTTCTTGTATAAGAGTTCCATCAGCCGCTGTGGCAGGAAAGCCGTAAACACTTCGTACAAGATGTAGTGATTTCCAAGTAGTTACATTAGGAGAAGCCCATGTAAGAGTTATTTCCCTATACCCAGTTTGAGAAGCGATAAAGGGGGCCACACTATAATCTGCTGGCTGTGAATATCCGTAGAAATCTATTCCATAGATATCAATACCATAACCCTTACTCATTCATTCTCCTTGTTGTAGAATTACAAATTATTTACGGTGGGCGCATCGCGCTCATAGGTTGCAGAGAAGAAAGCACTGGCAGAAAGTGTTGGTGTATAACAATCTTGACGAATCAGAGCAGTCATAGCAGTTCCCTTTGTCCAAGGTAATGTTATGGAGGCTGATTGATGTGCTATCTTCTGCCAACCTATTGGATAGAAACCGGCGGCGGCAGTTAGATAGTGTACGCCATTCTGAGATACGCCTATTTTTAGTTCGCCGTTTCTGTTAAATATTGGTTGCTGATTATCATGAGGAAGATTATCAGCCGCCCATCTGACGTATACATCAAATCTATATACACCAGAACGAGGGCATACTAACGATGTCCCACCATTCCACATACCGTGTGTATCCCATGTCTTATTGGTCCAAGATATGGAGAAATCATCTAGGGCATAGTCCACATGAAAATTGTGTGCGGATACATTAGCAAAAGGTTTTGATACTCCTGATCTTACCGCAGAAATTCGTGATCCTACGGTTGGCCATTTATTAACCACACCATCTATAGTATCGTTCTGGGGATTAACTCCTAAAATACTTTGTAATGCACGAATCTCGTCGTAAGATACATTGACATCAGCAGCTTCTACCAGCTCTGTGTAATCTTCTCTATACGCGAAAGTTTTAATAGCAGACGGATATACAGCTACCATTATTACTCCTTATGAAGTTGCCGTTACAGTGATAATTATGTTTCCAGAAGTAGGCAATTCGTATGAGCGCATAAGAATATCAGCGGCGCCAGTTTGGGTCGCATCACTTCTCACGAACAAAGGAATATTAACATACTGCACACCTGGAATAGTATAAAGCGCTGAATATACTGAGCTTAAGGAAACTCTTCCTCCAAGCGTAACATTACTTGGGGCGAATAGATTCTGAATAGCTTGAGTTGCTAGAGTTTGTATAGAAGAAGGACTGTAACGAGAACTACAGCCTATTAGTACAGGACTTGCTGTAGCGCCCACGTTAATAGGAACCAAGGTAGCCGCAGTACAGGTTACGGATGTTCCGGCTAATGCCAGCGGCTGTAAAAATGCAGTTACTGAATCTAGTATTGCCTGGGTGGGTATAGTATTTCCTGTACCAGTTATATATACCGTCACACTTGTATAAGTATTTGCAACGGCTCTTGCTTGGGACACCACAGGTAATGACATAGCTAGATTTCCATAGTCAGCTAATGTGACTGCTCTTTGTTGTGTAGTGAATGCTCTAGGAGCATTTACACGAATCTGATCTATGGTCTCTGCTGGAGTTCCCCCTGTACTGGCGGAAGATCCTGCTATAGTTACGCCCAAGATTGGAGAAGCTATATCAGTAATGGAGTTGGCAGAAAGATTTCCTATAGTTCCGCCACCTACTCGATAGTTGGCATAGATATTCAAACCTGAAGCAGGAATAGCTCCGTTAACATTATCACCAAAATGAATACTAACTACTCCATTAGCATCTACAGTTTCTGACCAAGAAGGACTGGAAGAGGTAGCTTGCTGAAGTGTGTCCACCTTATTCCAAGCAAGAATAGGATCTGTTCCACTGGTACCAGGATAGGCAGGGTTCTGTACATAGACTGTTATAGAGCCACTTACTACAGGATTATTAGCCAAAGTAAATGCTTGTAATTCAGAACCATCAGAAGCTCCCAGGAGCTCTGTGGTGATGGAATAAGGCGCGGAAGTAGAATTCCCTACAGTAAAGATTGCAGAGCCTTGAGTGGCCCCCTGAACGATGGGAACAACCACCGTACCGCCATTGGAAGGAACCGTAGCAGAGGTAGTAGTCTCAAAGATTATGGGGCCATTTATACTAGAAATATAATCAGTGGTTACCTGCGTGGCCAAAGGAATAGCTACAGCACTACCAGGATTAGCTGTTTGAAAAGTAACAGTTCCTGTGGCTGCCAAAGGTTGTCCCGGAGTGTAACCAAGCAGTGTTGCCAACTCAAGTACAGAGGCTAGTTGAGTAGCAGTACCTATGTACGCTTCTCCTACAATACGATCTCCGTAGTAAGAAAGTACATCTAGTTCTCTTGCTACAGATTCTAGAAGCATGATCTCAAGGCTTCCAGGATTTTGATTTGTCCATTCTGGGAAAGCGGTAGTAGCAAACGTCAGCATCGATCCTAGAAAACCAGCATAATCTTTACTAGTGTAATCAATGGAAGGCACGCCTGCATTAACTGTTGCCATTAGTTGTCACCTCTGTCACTGTTCCTCCTACATGAATTGTTACAACATCTGCTACAGCGCGGACAGTAGAGGCTTGTAGTACTGGAGCATAGTTAACAGCAACTCTAGCAAGTCCGTCGTTAGAGCCGCTGCTCTCTGGAGTAACCGAAAGTATTTGTATACCAGGTTCATATGTATTTAGCTGTTGAGTTACTAGCCCACTAAGTTCTGTAGCAATGAAATTATTATTGGGATCAAAAAGTAAGCGCGACAAAGGCAGACCCATATTAGCTCTCATAGCTCTTTGTCCTATTTCCGTAGAGACAATAGCATCTACTCTTTGTTGGACTTGAATATTAGGATCTGTTTCTACTGACACCGCTCCGTTTTGAAGGACAGTGAAAGGAATTGTTATTTGCATACTCATATATTTATTATCTCACTATCCCTTAAGATATATTGTGCAGAGGTATTGTGCAGTTAATATAAAAAACATCTCCAATAGCAAAAGCAACGCTGCTGGTTACATTAATAGTTCCAATAGCTGTGAGATCTACAAGTGCTTGAGCTTTCCAAGTATTGGTAGAACTTGTATGTTCTCCCCCAGTAACTCTACTATCAAATGCGGGCAGATAATCTGATGCAAGATTTACTCCAGTAATCTGATGAGTTCCTGCACCGAAAGCACTTGTGGTAGATACAGAACCGCTGAGAACTAAATTGTCATTAGTATCTAATCGATACTGAAGATTTTGAAAGCCGCCACCTGCTTGTGTCCAACCAGTATTTGGAGTTATATTGTGCCACACATGATAGACCCCAGAAGTATTTACTTTAATGACATTACCAGATAAATGAATATCTGCCGGAGTTGTAAAGTTATTATCAACTATTGTTAGGTGAGGATTCGTGGTTCCTGTTTCAGTACCAGCAGGACCGCTGGCTAGATACAATACTACCGCATCGTTATTAATTCCTGATGTTAATGATTTTGTTTGTATAGTGGCGCCATCAGATAGTAAATAAATATAGTTTGTGTTATTCAGATAAAAGGGCTTAGTTACATCTCCGCCACTGAAAGCTATCCAGACAATAGATCCCACAGTAGGCACAGGCATATTGCTATTAAATGGCTCCGCCTGTCTTATCTCCGCCAAGCCTGCTATTTGAGGACACTGAACTCTTATCTTGCCTGAATTTGAAGTATCTGTATTAGAAGTAACTATAGATCTATACAGCGCATCAAAGTTAAGTTGCATATACAGTAGCTCCTATATTAGAAGAACGCCAACGTCCCCCTATAAGGACTGCTGGAACATTTTGAATTATGGGATCAGTCTCTGAGAAGGTAGTTGTATTCGCTGTATAGATTTGATCCCTTACTAATTCAGTACAAGTGGAGTAAGTAACATCTACATTACTTCCAGTAGGTGCTGCCTTAGTTAGGAGGTGTGTGGAACTTTGCACCAACCAAAGTCCTGCATCATTTACTGGAATAGTTGTTCCTACTAAATTAACCAAGGTATTAGGTTTTATTCTGGCGTCTCCTCTTAATTCAGCGTTAGCGGTGTTCCAATAAAGATTTCTAAAATAATCTCCTGTTACTTTTTGTGTGGCCTCATAATAGGATTCTGCTGGGGCCTGATTATAGTATTGAGTTATTGTAGGCGCTAATGGCGTAGAAGAATTTTGGGATGAAGTTATTGTTGGTTGAATAGTAGATTGCACCAAAGACTTGGTTGTGGGATTGAGACCTACAACATTCCTGTTGGCAACAATACCTCCGTCGGGAGTAATAGTTCCTACCACTGGATTGAAACTAATTATCGTGTCCCATAGTCCTGGCTGATTATAAGACCAGAACTGCGGGACATTTCTTGTATTACTTCTATCAAGAATTTGTTTAGGGTTAATAAAGTATAAGTCAGTATTATCTACGTAGAACCTATAACCAATTTCATCTGCTAGTTGAGCTATAAATTTAAAATCACTGACATTTTGTAGTCTATAAGTTATAGCAGAGATATAGTTATGAATGATTCCTCTGAAGCCATTCTTTGTTGCAATATTTCCAGCAATAGTAGAAGAACTTGTATTCTTCCAAGCTACATTATTAGTGGACTGCATAACTTGAGAAGTGCCTGTAATGGTATATTGCACAGTTGTAGTAACCACATTATTGTAACCAGGATCTTTACCGGTTCTCATTAATTTATAAGAAGCTACATAGCCTAGAAAAGCAGAAACAAAATGAGGACGCTGACCATAATTTATCTGTATAGGAGTTTGTTCCTTTAAATATTGCCACGTATTACTAGCACCTGGAGTAGTTGTACCTATATTACTTCCCACATAAACAACGTCTAGTAATGCCAGCGGATGAGAATTGGTCTCCTGAATAATCTGTACACAAGGTGTAAATTGAGGTAAAGGTGTACTGCCATTAATTACTATTTCAAAATAGGGTAACGATGGAGAAGGATTAAGCATTAGGCACCCTTATCTGAGTACCGTTAGTTAGTGTACTCCAGAATAATATTTCAGGGTTAGCGTCTGCTATCCTCCACCACTGTGTTTCATCTCCATAGGCTGAATAAGCTAAGTAGTCTATACGATCCTCGTTCTGCCACGTATAGGTACTAATACTATACGTAGTAGGCTGTGTGGGAGGAGAGACAATTATAGTAGATCGCGTATCACCTGAACGATCTGTTATAGGTGTTACCGTGTTATCCGCATATCTACTGAATGCGCTTATTGTCATCGCTACTCCTAACTAGTAGAACTTCCTGCCATTTGAGATAGTACTGTAAATCCTACATCAATTCCGCAACGAGAAGGAACCATGGCGGAAGTGAAATGTGTGTATGTAATATTTATACTACTGACGTATCCGAAATAAGATAATGCTCCTTTAGAATTCGCACCAAAGTAAAGTTTTGTGGGTGCGAAGGTCATAGGTCCCTGAATAGTATTAGTTACTTTAGTGGGATTAATAGCGGGCGGTGCGGCTTGAGGTGCTGTGTTAGTTTGTACTTGTGGAATATTTATTCCTAGCAAATTATAAAATGCTTCTACATCACTTCGCACACCATAGATTCCTGGTTGAGTTTGTCTGTAGTACTGATCCCACAATTCGAATGTTCTGTCAAATAACAGAGAGAATGACACTGTGGTATTAAGGCTAGTAGCATACGATCCTGGATCATCTGGGTTTCTAGCATAAGAAGGAAGTACTCCGTTGTTAAGGTCTATCGATCTACTCTCATTTATAGTAGACGGATTATAAAGAAAGTTCACCTTATACTGAATATTTCCCTTAGAACCTGGTACAACACCGGCACCGCCTACTAGTAAACCTCTGTGCAAATTGCCTTGACGTGTACTGAAATCTTGCTTAAAAGTAGGATTAATAGCTGCATTAGCTCCGCCAATATTTAGAATATTGGGGTGGAACAAGGGATTCTCGAATACAGTAACACCAGGCTTACCGCTAATGGTGGGATAAATAGTGCCCGAGATAGGTTCAATAGGAAAAGTCATTACTGTCCCACCTTCAGATTATTAATACGAAGCTGTTCATTTACTGCATCAACAATCATCTTACCTGTTGTCTGTGCATCTTGTACTGAGCCTGTGTAGTTATTAGGAAGATTAACATTGATATCTCCTATTTGAATAGGAGTACTACTTGAGTTATTTGTAAGGTTGGGATTGAAAGTATTGTTCAATAAAGTCTGACGAATAGTTTCAGCCTGTTGTGCAGGAATAATCATTTCGCCTTGGTGAACAGTGGCACTTTGATCTTTATCAATACTCCAGGCACCTTGAGCGTACCAATTGTTTCTCTGATGGAATGACCAGGCTGAGTTGGGATCACCGTAACGATCCTTGATATATCCCATCATCCAACGAAGCTGAGTCTCGCCGCTAGTCTTCCAATCTGATCCTGCGCTGGCGTACTTACCCGCTGGAAGAGCTTGTGCTAAACCGTAAGCTCCCGAACTAGGATTAGTAGCTTTAGGGTTCCATCCAGCCTCAGACATTTCCAGAGCATTGAATGATCCCCATTGACCTGACCAACCATAGGTTCCTAGGAGTTTCTTGGCGTATGCCTGTAGAGAAGAAGTTCTATTACTTCCTGTACCAGATACTCCGGCAGTGGAGCTTTGACTGCCTGAAGTACTTGTAGTAGTTCCCGAGGATGCTGATAAAGGCATCGCTCCCGCCGCCACATTTCCTCCACTGAGAGATCCCATAAGAGCTTCTAGTTCAGAAGTTCCACCGTAAGTTCCCCCGATATCTCCGCCAACCAATGATTGCTGATCATTAAGGGTATTGCTCTGTCCTACACCGCCATTAGTAAGAGAAGACATATCGCCTATTGCGCCAAGAATTCTTCGAGCGTTGGTGAACTCTCCCGGCTTAAAGGAACGAATACGAACATTCAATCCTGTACGAGGAGCTTCAATGATCTTACCTCCGCCGATAGCCATTACCACATGGTGTGCGGGATTGCCGTTGAACAGAAGATCTCCTGGTTGCACAGCATCAGTAGATACTGCCTTTCCTTGCTTCTGCTGATCAGAGGCTACGCGAGGAATCTTTACTCCTGCTTTTCCATAAGCCCATTGAGTAAGACCAGAACAATCCCAACCATTAGGGCCTGTACCTCCCCATACATAAGGATCACCTAATTGTTGTTCTGCAAAACCAATTACTTGAGCAGCATTTGCTCCACTATTAGTTCCTGTAGCTTTGGTAGATCCTCCACCGCCTCCGCCTGTAGCAGAATCACTTGCTCCACCAAAGATACTTGTTAGTTTATTAAGTCCCTTTTTTCCCCACTTAGCAGCATTAGCAATTTGTCCTAGGGGAGTTACTAGCATTGCAGGATTTGTTAATGACTGTCCCGCAGCTTTTTTATATATGTCGCTTTTAGACATTCCCGCTGTTATCTTATCGTCAGCATGCATACCTAAATAGGCTGCGCCTCCTGCCGCTGCTACACCTGCCCCGGCTAAACCTGCCGTAGCAGCAGTTCCTAATCCAGCGGTGGCACCTGCACCAGTAACACTCCAAACGCCTCCAGCGCCTTGAGTAGCAGACAATAAACCGCCTGTACCCGCAGCAGATGCAGAAGCCCCACCGGCTCCGCCAAACAGGCCGCCTAGACCACTCAGGAGGCTTCCTCCGCCTCCCATAAGGCGCATGGCACCCATGACACCTCCAGCTACTCCAAAGGCGCTCCCGAAGCCACCTAGAGCGTTTGAGATAGGCGCTGACCAACCTGCCCCAGTACCAATAGCTTTATCCAGACCGGTATCTTTCAAGAAACTGGTAAGGGCATTACTAAACTTATTCACAACTTGAGTAGCGTTATCGAACGCGGGAGCAAGACTATCAAGAATATCATTCTGTCTTGTAAGCTTGGTGGAATTAAGATTACGTTGATTCTCAAACATGGAACTTCCCATGCCTGTAGTTTTAGCTAATTGATTTATGGCACTTTTATTTCCACCAGAAGCTTGCTGCATAAGGGTGCTGTATTGAGTGGCAGACATGCCTTTGTTCTCAGCAGCCACCTGCCCCTGTAAGTAGTTCTGGTACTCCTGAGTAGTTTGCTGATTCCATCCAAGTGCTTGACCGAAATACTGAAGGTTTACAGCAAGAGATCCACCTTGAGATATAGCAGCATTGAATTGCTTATTCGTAATCTGTTGGTTGCCAAAAGTTCTCTGCATAATAGACTGAGCAATATTGCTCATAGAATTCTTTTGTCCACCAGCCAGGATAGGGCTGGCCAAGCCTAAAGCAGGTGCAACCATCACAGAGCGAGCAGCATACGTTTGCTGAGCTGCTGTTGCTGCTCCGCCTGCACCCAAGGTAGGACTAGCGTAACCAAAAGAATTGGCTTGGCTCATACCAGATACAAAAGCCGGGTTAGCTTTTCCATTGAACTGAGAATTTCCAAAAGTATATTGGTTTATATAAGCACCCTGAGCAGCGTCTGTTGCATTAAGAGCTACGTAGTTATTATTGAATGCTAGATCTCGGGCTTTCTCTGCTGCTCCACGATATCCGCCACTGAATCCTCCAGCAATAGCTGACTGAGTTCCGTAGAAATCCATCTGCATATTGGTAGACATATTCTTATTAGCATACTGAGTAAGCCCAGATACTACTGCGGCGCCTGCGGCTAGACCAGAAGAAAGTCTAGAACCGCTACCTGTACTTCCAAAGGATCCTCCACCACCATTAGGACTTCTTCCTCCAAGAGTTCCTGTTCCTCCCGGACCGTTGGTGAATATACTTCCACCGCCATTAGAAGAATAAGAAGATCTGTTAGATCCTGAATTCCATTGGGTTCCCATATTACTTCCGCCAGATCCGGAAGTTCTATTATAAGAACCTGTCATATTATTGAATCCGGTAGATAGTTTACTTATACTGGAATCCAGTCTATTTACTTGGGACGACAAAGAATCAACCGCCTGTTGTAGACCGTTGGTCCCAATCAGGCGGCTGGCTCCGATGTTATTTTCCTCAGCCACTTGAGATCTCCTAAGCTAGTTTGTTACTTTCATTATATTACCTATACGGCATTCCTCCGAAAGTAACTCCTTGCCCTACGGATCTCACGGTGACTTGAGTAGAGTTATTAAGTTGATGCATTTTTTCATATTCCTGCTGTAACTTATGCACATATCTGCTAACCCAATGTCTACGTTCTCTATAGGTAAGCTTTCGTGATTCAGATACAGACCAAGCAAATGCTTCTACTAACTGTTCGTAATCTTTATAAAGGGCTTGATAATTAGAGTTCCCGAAACAGAATGCCCACATTCAGTGGGACAGGAACCTCGCCCTCACAAGTAGCGCATTGTGCGACTACTTGATCGTATCTAGGTCCTGGTTGATTATCATAGATGTAATCTTGTAATGTTTTACGATCTGATACACCTAACTTCTTTACGTCTCCCAGACCCTTGGAAAGAATCTCTGTACCATCCGCGTTTATAAAGGAGATAACACAGGCGGCAAGACTTAGACTATTCATTTCTGGTATAGATAATTGCTTCTTAAATATTTCAGTCTGAGTAGCTCCAATAGGGAATTGAACTCGGGCCTTACGTCCCTTTCGTAGTTCCACGATAAAGTCACGAATTTCAGGATCTTCTGCATTCTTTACAGGAATATCCTTAAGATTCATAGTAAGATCATTAGACTCTCCGCATACAGGACAATCAACATTAAAGATCTCAAATTCATCTCCAAATGTGGCTCTGCGAATTCCCAGCATAAGCATATCCAAATCACCTTGGATCATGGATTCTAGCAAAGCAGAAGTAGCAGGCTTATCTCCAATAGATAAAGTCCCACACTGTAATAACGTACTTACATACTTTGCAGGATTGCTAGAAGTTCGTGCCTTGGCTAGAAGTTCTTCATGCTCTCCTGTCAATTCCTGAATTTCTGCTTCTTGAATTACCACGCCATCTATCAGTAGGCCCGCAGGTAGCTTTACAAAAGTATCAGGCAGATCATCAATGACAGGGGCAGGATTGAGAGAATTAAGAACCTTCTTTGTTAATTCATTCAAATTGTCAGGGGCAGCCGCATTGACTACCTGCCCTTTATCGTCATCAAAACTCAGTGAATAATCAGGCTGCTGGTATTCCATAAAATCTCCAGATATTGATACGGATAATTATTGATTAAAAGCTTACACCATTTAGTCCTATAGAGCTAGCGAGCTTCATGTCAAAGCCTTCATGAGCTAGAGATAGCTGCTGCATAAGAACCGCATTGGCTCCAGCATCTAAATCGGAGAACGCGATACTTGTTGGCCATGCGTTATAAATACGATAGATGGCTTTGACAGGTACCTGCGGTGTCGTTACTGGATGATCAAGAACCATTACATCAATAGTTGCACGGAAATCCTGGCCAGGAGAACCTGTACCAGTTCCCTGCATAACGGTGAAGAGTTCCTTCATCCATTGCCACATAGGGCCCGAACCTACAGCAACACCCTGACTTAACGTGATAGGTGCAAAATCTGACTGGCCAGGCATTTTCTGGGTAGTTGTGTTCATTCCACCCTCACGGTATGGAATCACCTCAGTTGTGATGTTAAGACCTGAAACGGTCATGAATCCCATTGTGGCAAAACCACGAATATGAGGATGCATGATATTTACATTAAACTTGAAATTTCTTAGAGGGTCCGTAGCAAGGTGAGCAATAGAAGGAGTCGCCTTAGCAATCGGAGCGGCAATTGAAGTAGCCATTTAGTTAATCTCCTTAGGCTGTAGTTGTAGTAGAAGCAGCCATCTGGTTGATATCGATTACTACGAACTCAGCAGGGCTATTAAGAGCTAGACCAACCTGTACGTGAACCTCTCCAGCGGCAATGGAAGTTGGTGTGTTATTACCAGAGTCACACTCTACAAAGTAAGCTTGCTCGGCTGTATCTCCTTGCAGAACCCCTTGCTGCCAAATTCCCTGTAGGTACTGACTTACTACTGCACTAAGTGTAGCCCACAATGTTGGATTGTTATTCTCGAATACTGCAAACTGAGTAAGCCCTGTAAGGGTGAATTGAACATTCATCAGCGTACGTTCAATAGAGACATAACGACTAGGCAAGTTAGTAAGAAGTGTTCTGGCACCCATTACGCAGAATCCATAAGAAGAAACATTACGGATAACATTCACACCATTAGAGTTAAGAGTATCCAGATTACTATTCTGGAAAGCTAACTCTGTTCCCGCTACTCGTTGTAGAGGAATAGTTACCCCGGCAGGAGACTTCTGTACACCGTACAAACCGTCTGTCTGAGAGTACAGACCTAGTACAGCTCCTCCTGGCGGAAGAACTCTTGTGGCTCCCGGAGTAGCAGAGATAGGATCTGGTACTTGTACCCAAGGACCATATAGAGATACCGCAGCGGAAGGCGTAATCTGTGAGTTGCCTAATACCATAGCTAAGTATTCATTTACTGTAGCTGCTTCATTTGGAGTAACACCATCGGCTCCTATAAGAGCTCTTGGAACATCTACGACTGTAAAGATATTTGGCTGTGCCTCAGTCCAGGCAAGAATAGGATTAAGAATTGTAGTATCAGTAACGGCAGGTAGATTTAGATCTAGATTTCCCTGAATTGTAGAAAGTGTCTGTGTAGCAGTAAGAAGACTTGGTGTAGCTGAACCATCAGAACCGCTAGCAAGAGCAATGGGACTTTGTGTCTTTGGAGTAATAGCAGTATTCCATGTAGTGTATGCGCCCAAATCCACAGCTTGAATATACTTTGAACCCAGCAAGGTGGAGTTAAGCATAGACACTGCGTAACGTTGATCTGTACGATTCATTGTTATATCTAAGAATCGTTCAACGATATTAGAATCGGCAGTTCCGCCGTAACGAACTGTTAGATTAAATCTACCATTACCCGTTACGCTATCTGTGATATCTATATAAACACTGTTACCCCAGACACCTACAGACACACAACTAATTTTTAAGATAGGTACCGCTGTACCAGTTGTGTTGTATAAAGGAATGCTAGTCATTGGTGTAAAACTACCATCATCCGTAAAGGTAACAGTAGATTGGCCAGACACAGCACTTAGTAATAGGGGAGTAGCTAGTACACCGCCAGTTGTCAAGTTACGACGATAGATTTTATAACCCGTAGCAGCGGTAACGGCAGTCCAACCAACGGTTACATGGTTAGAGCTTGTCAGTACTTGGTTGGCGACCGCTGTTGCTGGTACTCCACCGTTTGTTTCCCCGCTGGCATTTACCGCAGTTACTGTGTACTCATATGTGTAGGAAGGAGTTACAGTACCCGCAGGAGTAGCTGAAACGCCTGTGGGAGGAAGAATACCTCCAGTACCTACTTCACGGTCATTGAGCGTCTGTGTGGCTGTCACAGCATCTGATGCGGCTGCTCTTACTACATAACACTGATTACCGTTGTTATTGAAATACTGCCAAACAGCAAAAGGTAAATAGTTTGCGGCTGTGCCGAAACCACCATAGATGTTTAAGAAGTCATTCCAACTTTTAATAAGGGTTGGCTGTGTTGGTCCCTGAGTATGGACACCTACAAAAGCAGCCGTTGACTGTCCAGGATTTACTGTTCCTGTAGACAGCGGAGTCAAGGATGTATTTACATATACACCAGGACGCTGATAAGTCATTAATATCTCCTAGCTAATTGATAATTATGGATAGCTATATTACAGGTGGAAGAACAGTAATAGTATCCACAACTTTCGTAACCTTTGAATAGGCATCAATCTCGACAGGCAATAGTTCCGTAGAAACTCTTACCGTATAAATTGTGTGGAAAATTCTCTTCCCGTCCGTATCATGCGTACTTTGTCTTTCTGGCCCAGACATAAGATCTAGTCTACGTACTGTGCCATCTTCTGGAATAGCTAGATACCCATGACGCACACTAAGAAAGTCTGGACCAGATAGTATGGCAGAAAGGAAAGTAGAGTGTTTATTGTTTCTTGCTAATATTTCTATTTGATAATCAATATTATACGGTATAGGTGTGAAAGCCCAATAAGGACTTTGCGTTACATCTTCTGTACTATCACTTATCCATTGATCAAAATTTTCAGGAGTATAAGGAAGTTGAAACCAGCCTGAATGAGCTCTATCCTCGGCAAACGATAATCCAGTATTAGCAACAATGATAGAAGGATAGGTCAGATTAGTAAGTTCTACATCAGCGTCCAACCATATGACTTGCACAGGTGATCCCATATCTGGAGCATTTACATCTTGTACAACCAAATTAGAAAACTTATTCTTCATGGCTCTGTCTTCATTAAAGATAAACATGCACAACCCCTACATTAATATGTATTATTTAAGCCCGAACCAGAAGTCAACAGCACCGGTACCGCTTGTAGATGCCAAAGTTATTGTAGAAGGCAGTGCGGTCAAAGTGGTACCGAAGGTAGAAGTCATCAATGGAGAAGCTGTAGTAAGTCCGTAGTTCTTAGTATTAGCACCTGTGGCTGCTCTCGCTGGCCCGAAGGCTGTAGTGGTTGCATTTCCTACAAGTATTCCTACAAGAACAACTTGGCCAGGACTTAGTACAAAAGAAGCAGTAAGCGGGATAGTGAAAGAACCGGTGCTTGTCCCAACTGTGCTAGAAAAATCAGCAGACTGTGCTAGTAATGTTTGTCCGTCAGCACTATAAATTCCTATAAAACTAGTAGCTAATCCGGCTGCGGCAGTAACTACGTTGAATGCTACATTAGATATAGTTCCACCAGTTTGCGATGTTATACGTTGTAAAGTTATCTGTCCCTTACTTAAAGTGCTGCTACCTCCAGCTTGTGAAGTAGCAAAAGGCCATTCAAGTAATCCGTGCATGGAAGGAATATCTTGCACATAAGGAGTAGTAACAGGGTGCTCATTGACTCCGTTGTGTGCGGCAAGGCGTACAGATGTGGTTCCTGCCAACAAGATTTGCGAAGTTACAGCGCCTAGACTTCTGTTACCAAATACGAAATTAAAATCTTCATTGACTGTCTTCTCAAATATACCGTATTTAGGAGCATTCGTAACACCGCTTACGTTTAGATCATTGTCTGTAACAGTATTATATGTAGAATATGTTGTTCCAGATTCATCTAAATAAATTTGATTAGAAGTATTAGTAGTAGTTTGAGAAGAATCTCTTACAGTATTTCCGGAGATATGATTATAACTTCCACCAACTATGTGAATACCGTGAGTACCTGATAGTAAAATCTCATTAGATTTTACAGAATTGCTGGCACCAGGAGTATTATCTTGCTGCCCCGATTGTGGTAATCCATTAATAAGAATTCCCTCTAAAGTATTATTACGTACTTTGCAACTAGTAATAATAGTATTTTTGGAACCATTCTGTAATACTATTCCTGCACCAGAATTGCTATAGGATTCACAACCTATTAATTGTACTGAGTTAGAGGCAGTAACTAAATTAAAGCCATGACGTCCATTAGAGTAACTTACACACCCTATGATCTGAGAATCATAACAAGCATCTAAAGTGAAACCATCATGGGCACCATCAGTACCATTATTATGTGATATACATCCAAGCATATATAGGCGTGTTGTTCTTTCATGTGGATCAAAACCATAACCAGTACAGTTCATAATCTCTACACGAATTACGGCTATGTCTGTATCAGTCGCAGTACTATTGGGCGTTACTCCACAGAAAAAACCTACAATAACAGGTGTGCCTGTTTGGTTGGCTGCGTTTCCATCGATAGTAAAATCTTTAAATGTAATTTTAGAATTGGCTACAGCAGAAGGTGTTCTGGCAATTCCAGTAACTCCGGTAGACCCTGCCGCCAGTTTGATAGTAGTTACTCCCATGCCCATGCCTGCCAATACTGAATTATTGACTGACATGTTTACACAACCACTAGAGGCGGATCCGGGTGCGGGCACTACGTAGGTACCTGCTTGTAGTTGTACTATTCCTCCCCCAGAAGGAAGAGTAGCTATGGCATTATTAATGTTTGTTTGATCTGTGGCGGCTACTCCTGTAGGAGCTGGTACTTGAACTACTGCGGAAGAAGGAAAAGGAGTAGTAGTCCAGGCGGCAGTAGTAGGGCCTGTTGCGGTAAGAATATTGTTAGTAACAGGTGTATTAGTTACTGTTACACCATTGATAACAGAAGCACCAGCGGTTATTTCATTTTCTAACGAAGTTAGCGCACTGTTTAAAGGAACATCCCAATTAGGTGTTCCTTTAACAATGGGAGTAAAAGTCATATTGTTTTCCTATCCTTATAGTACTTCGTACCAATTAGTATTTATACCGCCTTGTGGTGCCACTTTTATTTTCTGATATTGACTAGTCAATGCTGCTGTACCTGTGCCCAAACCTATAGTACCTATAATAGTTTGTCCGCCCTGGGCTATTACATTTACATGGTTGGCACTGGAATCTGTCTTTACTATTGTATAAGTGTTAGGTGTCCATTGCGCACTAGTTAAATTAATATTTATTGCTCCAGCGGTGGCATCTGCGTAAATAGTCTCATCAATAACCGATACATTATAATTAGCAGTTACAGTTTTAGAAGGATAAGCTCTTTGTCCATCAATAATCTTTAGACCAGTAGGCGCTGTAACCGTAACATTGGAAGGTGTATATAATCCCACAAGTCTTACTGTACCTAATGCGGCAGCTAAAGCTGTTCCGGAATTTCTATCTGTAAAAGTAATATTACTATGTTCAGTATCCAATTGATCGATATTTAGGAACGGACCTATACCAGATACCCCAGCACCAAAGATATTCACTTCGTTGACACAGCCTTCTGCGGATAGTTGATTTACCCACATAGCATGGGAAGCTCCTACTGATCCAAAGTATGTACTTATAGGACATAAAGCGGACCAAGAGTAAAGAATTCTCATACTATCAATTACAGCATGTTCTGTCATAAAGAAAGCAAATACAAAACCACCATGACAAGTGACATTTCTTACGGTGCACAAATCATTATTTCCATTGGCAGGCATCAACCATCCAATAGATAGTCCGGCGGCAAAGAGATTAGGATTGACATAATCTCCGTCAGGAACTACTCCTGCTGTTCCGTAAGCGAAATCAAATAAACAACAATTAGAAACTCCTGACATATCTCCAGCGGAATAACTTAGGCCCCCCATACTATGAGGAACAAGAATAGATATATCCTTGAACGTCACACCCATATTGCTGAACAGAAGTGAAGAAGTTCCATAACCACTAGGTTGAGCTGGACCGCCAATTACACAGGCATTTCCGTGGGCAGTTATATCACTATTCTGAACGGTAGAGTTTGCATACAAGCCAAAGGATACTAAAGTACTTCCGCTTAGTTGCGGAGTTTTCTGTAGCCAGTGCTGTAGAACAGAGCCATTACCTACTCCTAGAAATATCAGATTGGATTTGTTAGCTGTAGTAACTACAGGAGCTAGATATAGTTGAGAGTTTCCAGAATGTGTAGTGTCTAGTGATCCAGCAATACCGTAGAAATATCCGGAACCTGTAGGAAAGAATACTGTGGCTGTTCCATGAGCAGCGGCATATACCGTTGCAGCATTAATAGCTGTCTGAATAGCAACAGTATCATTTGTTGCCCACAACACTAGAGCATTCGTTACTGTTGTTACAGCATTTGTATTAATTACTACATGGTTAGAATTTACAAAAGTAATAATCTGGGCCACTAGAGAGGTTACTGTAGAGTTAGCAGCGCCTTTAATTAATATATACTTACCCACATCCCCAGAAACAAATTTTCCCGAGGTAGATGTAAGATCTGCTTGTCCAGAAGTAATAGCTCCATCAATAATGAATTGTCCATCTCCCTTAGCGCCATATTTAGTAACATCAAATATGTCAGCACGAAGAGGCATGTACTTAGTAATAGCATCAGCTATAGCATTTGCTTGAGCTGTTGTAGCAGCACCAGCAGCATCAAATGCTGAGCTGGCTTGAGTAGCAGCGGTACCTAATCCAAGGTTAGTTCTAGCGGTTGCCGCATTTGTTAAATCAGCTAAATTACTTGCCTTGACCAGATAAGCGGCATTAGCACGTGTAACCTCAGAAGCTATCTGTGCGTCCGTGTAAGAGCCTGCATTTGTTTGTGCGGTGGTTGCTGCCCCCGCTGCGTCAAAGGCGCTAGAAGAGGCCGTAGCGGCTGTTCCTAGGCCAAGATTGGTTCGAGCTGTAGGAGCACTTTGCAGATCAGATAAATTATTAGCTGCGAGTAAGGCGCCAACAGCTCCGCCTCCTGGGGCCCAATGCGCTGTAACAGAGCTGGTAGCTTTTATTACGTCATCAACATTTGGAGTACCAGATACTGTTACTCCATTAATTTGAGAGGAGGCAACGTTAATAGCACTTTGAAGATATATCAAAGCGTTGTTATTGGCTATATCCCAATCCGCTTGTCCGCGAACAGGTAGTACTAGTGCCATAAGATACCTTTTCTAAGATGTAATGGGGCCGCCACCATAACCTCCTTCACCATAAAAACCTTCTCCATATACCAAGATAATTGGTGGAGCATATACAGTACTGCGGAGAGAAGGTGATACTTGCTGTAGTGCTTTACTCATAGCACCAGCGGGAGAAGCGTGAGAGTAGTTCAAAGGATACATACCTTGACCACTGACGTAAGGATCGTAGACTGCGTCGTTAAGACTGAATCTCTGAGAGAACTGCTTGTCATTGGGAGATACATATTGAGCAAATTGAAGATCATTGACCATTTCATCAGGCTTTACCTGAGTAGCATCAATTGATACAATTATATCTTTTTGTTGAATCTGTCCTAGAATCTGAACACTTGTTACACGAAATACTTTAGTATCATATATAAATCTGTCTTTTAAGTAATTCTGCGTATTCAAATCCATGCGATCTAGGCCAGTACGTTTTAGTTGATCAAAAGACAATGTTATATGTGCACGATCATTGTAGTAAAAACCGTCTTCTGTATTATCGTTATCTCCTTCAATATGGATAACGTGAAGAGCGGGAATCAAATTAGGGCCAAAGTAAACTCGTCCCATAGGGGAGTCCGCTTCTCCATATACAGGATCTACGCTGGATTGATCATAGGCGAATCTGAAATAATAAACATTATCTCCAGTCCATCGCTGCCAATCACGAAGACCCTTATAGATTTCGGATGTTTCAAAGTCTACGGAAAAGCGTCCACCTTTCCAACCTATTCTTCCCATAGGGATACATCCTTGTCTATAAGGGTCTTCATCAATTTATAGTCCCCACATTCCACCAAAGACAGGAGATTGCAGGTTGGATTCGTCTTCATCACGATTATCAATTGGAGGCAACTGGCGACGTGGTAATTCGTAGTCGTCGTATTCTCTGTCCTCAAAGATCGGAACAAGACGGTTGGTAGTCTTAGATACTCTTCTTATCTTGGACATTTCAATAGCATTAAGTCCAATATTCATCATAGCGCATAACTGATTGTATCTATCGGTCATACCATCAATCTGCTCACGCAACTGATGGTAACGCTGACTACGAGGAACAGAAGTTCCGTCTGCGCTGGAAATATCAATATCAGTACTTGCATCTGTTGCTAGAGACCATAGCGCATCAATTGTTGCTCTCAAAGCAACTAAGGTACCTTCTACGTCAGGAAGATTTGATAGATCCATAGGTACTGTTACATACTTTATGAAGCCATTAGAATCTTTGAATCTAGTTTTTACTGTTCTTCCATGTGCATGTTGAAGAACGGCATCGTTAACAAATGATCCTAATTCTTCATCAGAGAACATACCGCTGGCTTGGCCAGATACTACCAAGGTATCTCCTTGTGGGAGAGGTGAAGGAATTCCTGTAAGAAATATACGTCCTTCTTGGTAGTTCATGGTATAGTCAGTATTTTTTACAAGAAGAACAGGGGATTGATTTCTAATCCACGTCACTGTTTCATTCCATATATTGAACTCAGTTAAGTCATAGGTAGAAAGCATTCCTGTACCAAGAAAGGTGTCGGAGAAAGGTGCGCCAGTATCCCCTAACTCTATTCGGACTCTGTTAATAATATCCTGCACGGTAAATGCCATAGAGACCTACTGTTGTGTGAGAGTGATATTGGCAATCGGAATAGTAATGGATTGAGTTTGAACAGCAAGAACAGGTGTGTCCCATTCCCATACTGAAATAACTTCTCCTGTAGTACCTGATGCTGTAGTAACTAAAGCGCCATATGTAGTAGGAGTACCTGAACCATTAGATGCTGTAAAAGGACCAAAGGTTACTAAGTTATTATTTTGAATCTGACTTGTTCCATTAACTGGAGAAGTTGCCGCTGTCCAAGTAACTGCTTGGCGGGAGTAACCAACCGCAGCTAATTCTGTTAATTCAGATACTTGAGGATCTGTGGGGTTTGCAGAAGTAGTACCAGGATCTACCGTCAGCAAAGCCACATAACCTGTTGTGGGAGGTATCCATCCGCCCAAAGATGTACCAGTTATCCAATTAAGGATGGCACGATCCGTAGTATCCGTTAGATTGCCTGACATGTATTATTCCTTTTCTTAGCGGTATCCGCCCTCCCAAAGGAGGCCCTTACTTGATAGGTGTCGTGCTAATTCTACAGAGACAGTATACTTTCGTCCTTCTTCAAAAGTGTAATGCTTTCCGGCACCGAAAGTAACTTGCTCTAATGTTGTATTAGGAACAATAACACGAGTAGGCGTATCTAGCTGAATTTCCTGATCAACGTCCAGTTCATCTGTTTGTACAGAAGTAATAGGTCCGTTTGAATAATCGATGGGAATTTCATTGATCTCAGCTTCAACTTCAGCCATCAAGGAAATTTCTTGTGCGCGCTTCTTAAGCTCTGCGGCATTTTCCTTCTGTAGACGCTCAGTCTCAATGCCGGTAAGATCTCCGGCTCTTTTACGTGGTGGCATTCTATTCTCCAATTTTGTAGCTCATGTATTAGTGTGAAGCCCCTCCCCAGCAAGGGGCACTGAGAAGGGGCGTGTCCTAAACGGACATAAAGTAAATATTAGTTAGTAGAGGCGATAACTACAGAAATATCAGTAATCAGGCCAAGTCCCCAGATAGCGTACCACGCAAGTGCGTGCTCTCTTCCGAAGTCAAGAATTCCGCCGTCACGTAATTCAACGGGTAGAGAAATAGCATGACCGAATGCATTGTCTCCGATAAAGATAGAGTCATAACGGTTAGCGTTTCCATTACCAGTTGTTACACCACCAGTTGTTGTATCTGTTGTCCAACCGGCGCCAGCGCCACCGACAACATTACGAACTTGAGTAGTCTCGATGAAGACTACGTCATTTAGGCGCCCGATTTCACCTAGCATAAAGTTACCGGGGGCTGCATACTTAGTCATCTCAATGAACTGAGGATCGTTACGTAGCCAACGGCTCTGGTGAGGGTGGACAAAACAGACATATGTCTCCCCTAGGCGGGGTACGTTCTTTGTTGCCAGTGTTTCTACTGCGTCGTAGATTGTCTGAGAAGTTAGGTTGAAGTCTCCAGTCATGGAAACATTACCTGTACCAGGAGTACCGGTGTTGTAGTAAACCTGGTTGTTCAATGCACCAGTGTCCTTCTCATACCCGAAGAGCTGAGAAGAAGCCTGTAGAAGAGTATTACGAGCAGATACGTCTAGATAGGTAGCCATGTTACGTCCTAGAAGACGTGAGGCAGAAGCCATAACATCATCAAAGGAAGCGTTTAGCAGAAGCTCAGAAACAGCAACAGCGAATCCCTGCTCAGCTACAGTAATGCTGAACTGACTAGCTGTCAGTGGAGCAGTCTGCATACGGATACCTTCAACAAGCTGGCTAGCTTGTCCTAGGTTGTTGTAACGCATAAAGTTAATTGTAAGACCTGGAGTAACACCAAGCTCTGTCTTCTTTACAGCAAATTGCTCGAATCTTAGAATCGGCATTGCTTGGAATAGAATTTCTTTTGACCATACGGTCTGGATAGCTGGAGAAAGAGCTGAGCTACCACCAGGGTAAGATGTTGGAGCACCAGAGATATTCGGTGTGCCCGTAATGGCTGATCCTGCCATGTTTAGTCCTTATCGTTTGTATGGGCAAGGGCACTAGCCGATAAGCCCAGATAGTTTCTTTTAAAGCATTTACTTAACCGAGAATGCCACGGCTTCTTTGAGCGTCACTATTAGCAATTCCATACTCCTGACGCCACTTAGTGTATTCAGCCATGGACATCTTATTAATATCCTCAGCTGTGTACTGCTTCTGCCCCATGGTTCCATCTAGTGGACCAAGAGCTGTATAGCCTGTGGGAGAAACTCCACGAGCCTGCTGTGTTTGTTGCGTACGAGCTTGAGCGACTTCTTCTGCGATTGACTGAGTAGCAACCTTTGCTTGTGCTATAGCGTTGTCAATTTGTTCCTTAGTCTCACCTGTAATGAAATTATGGAATTGAGGTGCGATCTCAGTACTGCTTGCTTGTAATTGAGAATTTCTATAATCTACAAGTTCGTTTAGTTGTCTTTCCTTTGCAAGTACTGCACGTTCAGATTCTCTTTCTTGCTGCAACTGGGCAAAACGTGATTCCCAGGTATTATTAGTCTCCTCCAGCTTAGCTTCCAGAAGAGCCTTTGCAGACATCTCTTCATCTTTCTTAGCTTGGATTAAAGCTTGCTTCTCGGCTTCTTTACGATCGACTTCGGCTTGTTCCGCAGTACGTTGATCCGCAAGCGTCTGTAAGGTTTTCTGAGCTTCTGCCCATTGTTCCTTTAATGAAGTCAGCTCGGGATACAGCTTATCCTTCTCTTCCTTACGAGCCTTTGCAATGTCGTCTGCGGTAAATATTCGTTCACCTGTAGCGCCATGCTGAAAAGCTGCTGGGGAAGGATTCGGACTCTGCGCACCGTTTCCTGCCGGATTTGGAGACTCAATTGATGTCACCAAATTTGGCTGTACTGGAGTTGCCATTGTTATATCTCCTAAATTTTAGCTATTTGTTTTCCGAATATGTCCCATGTGAATTTACTTAAATGTGTACTTAGTTGTCGTCTGTAGGTAGCTGTCGAGAACCTAGCTTTGTTCCGTACGCTGTGACCACTGCCTCACGTAAGGCATTCATAGAACCTGCACCATCAAGCTTATCCAAGTCGATTTTATTAATCGTTCCTGGTCCTCCAGAAGGAGGCTTAGGATTGCCTTCGGCATCCTTACCTGGATCTACTACTTCTGAAGTACCGTCTGGTTGTGGAACCATTCCGGTAAGTTCAGCAGTTACAGAATCAATTTGTGTTCTTAGCATACGTAGTGCACCATCACGAATAGCATCTTCGTGCAGTTCATCATAGATTTCTTGTAGCTTATCGTCTGGGAATTGTTCTCCCAGATCCTTCAAAGCTCCTCTACGACTTTCCATATCCATATTCATCATTGCAGCAATCTCATTCAACTTGACTAAACGATCCACTGGAAGTGGAGATGGCCAATCGATATCACTGAAATAAAGAAGTGGATCTGCTGGATCTACTGCCAAAGGTTGACCTTCTTTAATAATACCTTCAGTAGTAGGATCATATAAAGCTGCTTCGGGTTCAAAAATAAATAAAGTTCTTAATGCTAATTCATTTATTTTTGCTAGTCCCTTACCATATTGTATCTTCTTTAGCTCGAACTTTTGAATTAAAGGATAAAACTGAATAGCAAGAGCCACACCAGAGGTATTTGAAATGGGCTGTGACTGGCCCAAAGCAGACTCAGGTACTCCGGTCATTTCATGCATGGAACGCTTAAGAGTATTAAGAACTTCCAAGGGCCACTGTAGATCTACGCCATTTTCAAGGTTATGAATATCTACATCCTTGTTACCAATACTCCAAACGCGGTTGGTTCCTTTCTCAAGCTGAGAAGGTTTCGCACCGATAACAACGGTAATAGGAGCTGCATGATAATTAACGATGTCTGCGATATCAGTAGCAGTTTCATTGTACTGACGATTAAGGGTAATCAAATCCTGCACATCGGACATTCCCCAAGGGGATCCGGAAGCGGGATGATTAGCAATATGCACAATAGGAATAACGCCTAGAGCATTTGGGCGCTCATCAATTAGTTCATCATTAACAAATTCTCTGATGGTATCAGAACGAATAAGTTCAGTATATGTATATACAGATCTAGTACCTTCCGTATTTGTTCCCCAGAAACGGTACTTTAATTTAAACTCAAGAAGTCTGTCTCTATCGTGTGGGTGCCACGTAGGGAAACAATAAGCAGAATTAAGAGGAAGGATACGAACTCTTCCGGGATGAATATTTCCTGCTTCATCTTCCCAAGCGGGTTCATAAGCTACTTTAACGAAAGCATCTCCAGAGACACCTCCTTGCTGACCCAATTCCCAAGTAACAGCTTTCATATTATTATCCTGTTGCCAAATTCTCTTTAGTAAGGCAGGAATAATATGATCGTACTCTTTAATGGTATCAAAGGAAATTCCTCTGGAGAAGCAAAAGTTATTAATATAATCAGCAAAGGCTTTTATGTAATTAAAGGTAAGTTGAGGATCACCAAATTCTCTACGAGTTCCCCAATGATGCCCTAAGTACCAGGCCCAGTATTCTGCGTATCTATTTAAACGTGGTCCATGCATTTCAAACTCTTCGTCAGAAAGCTCAACTAGACCTAGCGGGCTTATAGCAATCGCTAGGTCTGAAGCAGAAGCTCTCATTGAAGGAGAGTAGAAAGTCATTGACATTAATTTACATCCTATAAGTTCGCCGAATTAGTATTTATACTATAAAGATTAGCATAAATTTAAATACCCAGTACTGTAGCATAGACAGTTCGTCCCGCTGGTAGTAGTGCAAAAGGTAGAGCACTTAATACTGCTCCTGCTCCTTGAAAACCTGCACCAGAAAGAGTGGTAGTACTCACCACATTTACAGAGGCAAAACCCATGTCTGCTGAAGTTAATCCAGAAGATACAATAACTACAGTAAAACTAAATATAGTAGTAAATGCTGCTGAAGTAAGATTAAAAGAAAATACTCCTGCACTATCTGTAGTTGTTGTTCCAGTAAAGATTTTTGAAGCTGATTGAATAGTACCACTATTATATACTTTAGTAGTCTGTCCAAATGTCGCTACATCAGTACTAGCTGTTCCATTAATTACGTTAGTTAATTTATGTGTATTTAAATTTAAATCGCCTGTAGGAACAGTTAGTTGATTAAGTGCAGGTAAATTAGAGGGGCTTACAGGTGCAACTAAACTTATGGTAGAGCCTGAGGCCGTTAATCCCGTACCCGCCGAACTAAAACCTCCACCGCCAAAACTTCCTCTAGCCATTATTGTTGCACCTCAATTGTAAAAGGTACGATGGCAGAAGATATTAGACGTACTTCAGTAGTTGATACTATTCCGGTGGCAGGTTCTGAAGGTACTTGACCATTCCTTATGGCATCAACCCAACTATTAGCGGCAACAAAATGACAATCATCTCCCGCTATAGTAGGATCAATTTTATCTGTACGGAACCATATATCTGTAGTACCTCTATTTATAATTTCTACAGTAGAATTCCAACTGTTAAAAATGACTGGTAGTACCGTATTCGCTACAGTACTTCCACTTTGAGTATGAATAGCCATATTAATTCTTTCTTATCAAGAGGCGTAAACAGTAAATGGAATTGCTGTATCTGATATTAATAATACACTTGTTCCACTAACAGATCGAGTAATAGGTTCTTGAGATAAAATGCCATTAGGAAATGTGACAGCTTGCCCCGGTAACACAGGATAATTGTCGTCTGCCAAAATTACGGGCTCATTACCATCAGTACGTAACCATATAGTACCTGTAGTGCCTCTATGTATCACTGTGATATTCGCAAGATACTGTGGAAAATTAACTGTATATTCCGTATTTATTGTTAGAGTATCTGATTTTGCTCTACTTGCAGCCATAGTATTTCCTAACGCATATTAACGACCGCAGTAGTCTGGTCTACTGGATACTGTTCTCGGATATCGGAACGGGAAGGAATGTGTCCTCCACTAAAACCTAACTTGTTCAGAAAATCATTACGCTGCTGAACATCAGCATTTTCTTGTCCGGGAACATTTGCGAATAAATATCCACCACTATTCCCGGACAATTCTTTAAAAGAAGCAGTTCGTCTATCATGAAAGACTGTCACTGCTCACTCCTTAACCAATAACAGGCTGTACACCAGCACTAGAAACTAGGCTGATAGTTACTCCGGCTACGCTGGCTGTACCAATACCCTTTACAGGTGTAGCAGCAGCAGTGAAAGCGCCTGGTGCAGAAGGATCTGTAGCAAGTGGAGTAGTAGCAGTTATCTCAGGTCGCTCAGTTCTATTACGCAAGTAAGTAGTTCCGATAGGACAAGCAACTGCGTCTGCACCAGCCACAGTTGGTGTGCTTCCATCAGTTGTTACATAGACTGAGTTAGCTGCTCCGGCAGGAACAGTTACAGCTACATAAGGAGCCCAGCCTGTGAAAGTAGTTGTAGTAGAGCTAGTACCTACTGTTACGGTTGCGGTAAATACGGCCATAGTTCACGTCCAAAATTATTAGAAGAAATTACTTAGTAGCTGGCTTTACAGCCTGAGTAACTGCATCTGTCACTTCAGAACGAAGGGTGTCAGAAATAGTCTCAACCTGAGTAGCAGCAGCATGGATATCAGCAGCAACGGCTTCCTTGACTAGATCCTCAACGGGAGCCAAGTGTACGTGCTGGAAAATAGATTCTAACTTGACTACTAAGGTATGAAGATCTCCTTCTACCTTATCTTTTAGGTCAGCTAGCTTTGTCTCTAGTTCTGTAAATACGCTCATTATTAATCCTTTATTAGTGTCTAGCTACTGAAGCATTGCTCCAGAAAACTACTTCTTCCAAATGAGTTATAGCTAAAGACTTTTCTCTACTATCTGGCAACGTGCTGTCAAGCCAAGTAGCAAAATCTTTTGCATATAAACGAATAGAGCCATATATGGCTCCTTGTTCAGAGGATGCCGGATGAAACGTAAAACGATTAGTTATATCAGTGGAGTCCATATAGTATTCCTTTAGTTTAATTAGTCGGTAACAATGGCCCCGTGAAGACGCTCATAACGTCCACCAGAACGATTTACTTGCTCAAAGCGACGAGAAGCATTAGTATCTACATTAACTCCGTGCATGAATTCTCCGGTCATACCAGCAGAATCAATCCATGCAGCAGAGCCTACATGTGCACGCTCACGCATTGTCTCAGCAGCAGGCTTCTCGAATACATTCATGTTGTGGTTAGGGCGGCCGGGAGCGGTACGGTAGCCCTGCATAACACCTAATTCAAAATCATTAGGAACGTCTGTATCAGTGGCTAGACCTTCTTCAAAACGCAAAGGTCCACGACGCTCAGGGTTTGATGCCGTCTTACCTTCGTAGTTAACTGCGCCACGGTCTCTTTCAGGGAATCTTGGAGCAGGCGCAAGCTGTACGGCGCGTCCTGCCTCCTGGTACATTTCAGCCATATTATATCCTTAATAGTTAATCATTATATTTATATGATATCAGTTAACTTCTTCTTCTATCATAAAATGGATTGTTCGAAATAGATACTTCTTCCTGAATACTCTCAGGAATCACGCTTAAGGCAATAGACAAAGAATCACAGTAGTCATCATGTGCATTAGCTTCCTTGGGAGCCTCTGCCAACATATAAGGTCCCTCAAACTTTACCTGGAGATCAGACATCTGCTGGACAAAGTTTCTATAGGTACGAAGATTTCTCGTTTTAGCGTGGGCAGGCCAGCTAATCTTTCCACGATCTATGACTTCTCTCAGATATTTCCATCTGTCTGATTGCGCAGGTCTTTGGGAAGAAACATCAACAATGGTTATATGAGGTAATAGTACCTCTAATCGAGAAATGAATAGATCTCCCATTCCTCCAGAGTCTACTCCTATAGCCCATACATTATATTTGGAAACAAACTCTACAATTCTATGGTACTGAGCTTCCCAACCTTGTCCTTGAAGATCCAACCAGTTTAAGATACGTGTATGGTAATAACCGAATTCATCTCGTCTTTCCCAGTCAACGAACATGGCAGTAACAATAGTACTGTCGATCTTTCGTGCAGGATCAATACCTATGATTATGGGAGTAGTGTAATAGCTCTTTACTGTTTCCATAGACTTATCGCCAAGCTCATCCAGACGCTCAGAAGTTGTGAACATTCCTTGTTCCAGAAGCCAGATAAGGCGATAGGATAGTTTAAACTCATCGGAATCAAATCCCATGCGCAGCATGTCTCCCGCTACGGCTTTCTCATAACGCTGATTCCATCTGGATACTTCACGATAATCGGCTTCAAAATGATTAATCCTAGCTCCACGCTTTGTGCCATTTCTTTTATTATGTGTTATCTCTCTGTGGAATACTCCCTTTTCATAGGTAGGAGTTCCTGTCATAACAAAAGAACCATTAGTTGAAGCAAGCATAGGACGTATAGATTTGTCTACTACTTTTTGATCTGCAACCTGCGCCTCATCCAACAAAGCAATATGATAAGTCTTTCCTTCAATATTAGCTCTAGGGTGAGCAGTTTGACGACGTACTAAAGATCCGCACTTCTCCAGCTTAATTTCAGATCCACGACCTTTTACTTTTTCATCTATAGCGGGATCCAAAAGAATGGCTTGCGCTCGTTCCGAAGTAAGCATAGATACAATACGCGAGAACAAGGTCTTGGCCATGTCATCTACAGGAGCAAAAGCACCAACCCACACACCTTCTTTAAAATCATCTAACCACTCATTGAAGGGTTCTACTTTAGCTAGCCGGGGCAGCATTATCATAAGGGTAGCCACAGTGGCTGCTACTGTTTCAGTTTTTCCTGACTGACGAGAGAACAAAGCCGTTACTGTCGCCCCATCATTGATGATAACTGATTCTATTAAACGAGCTGCGAAAGGTCTTTGATAGCCATAAAGTGGATGACCGGAAAGTTCGTCAGCAAATATTAACAGTCTCTCTACCAAGGCATCCACAAAAGCCTTAGAATGTGGATCCAAATCGATACGAGTTTTATTTATCGCATCTAGTTCTTCAGCAGTTAATTCATCTAATTCTATTTCGGTTGTCATATTATTCTCCCAATTCGTAACTCATAATCTCTATTGTACCTAAGTTGACAGGCAGGGAGATTCGTACTACGCTGATAGAAAGAAACCTACCGAGAGGAAGTACCATGCAAGACAACAACGTATTCGATCAAGCATCCTCATCTTCCAATAATGTTCAGCACTTTGTGCGTCCTGCTATAGCAGGACTTGTAGGGGGCTATATTGGTCATAGACTGGATCAAACACGCTTTGGCATCTGGGTTAACACCAATAGAACTATTACTATTATTTGTCGTTGGCTTAAGATTGCCCTTGTTCTTGCTGGTGTAATCGGGCTGCTTCTATATACTTATATCTTTCTTACTGTCCCTGAAGTTGGATAAATCGTTCTTCTAATACTTGTAGGGCGGCCAAAAGTGATACTGCACCTGTACGAGTATCTTCTATATATGCGAGAGCCTGATCCGGATTTCTATGGGTTGGGCTCTTTCGTATTTCCGCTATATTTTTTCCTATACCGGTATGAATATTATCCATCCATCGTACAAGTTCAGAATCGCTGGTATTGCGAAGTCTCTTAAGAAGTCGTCCACGTATTTTCTCATCTGGACGATAGTTTTTTCTAAAAAATGCCATCACAAATCCAATACGTCTACTAGTAGTTTTTGTTCTTCTGCGGAAAATTGTCGTTTAATCATATTTCTACGTATGTGTTGTTTTTCAGTCTCTGAAAACTCTATGTCGCTCATCTGACGACCTTCTAGAGCATCCAACAGGGTTTGCTCCTCAGTACGGTTGGTGGAACGCCACAGACCTACTACAAGCCCTTGACGAGCCCAGGGCAAGCGTAGGATCAAGGAGTTAGACCATCGAAAAGGCTCATCCATCTCATGCGAAGGATATCTATGTACTAAGGGAGATTTCTTTTGTAACTGTATTCTGTGTACGAATAATGGTCCTAGATCGTGTTTCGAATAGTGCATTATATTCCTTATGCTAGTCCTCTATTATATGGATAATTATTTAAAACTGTGTTTATATACCTTCCAGGGGAAGCTGCTCTTTGAAACTTCCACCACACTGAGGGAGGTACATTATAGTATGTATAATACTCTCCGTCTCTAAATTTAATTCTTAGAGCCTGACTTCTTTCATCATAGCCTGCTGCCAAAGTTCTAGGGCGGCCGGGATTTATAGTAGGCGTAGGTTGATAAGGAAGAAGTAATTCGTCATCTCCATTGATGGCCATTTCTATTTCTTGAGCCACATGAAGATCTGTTAATTTGGCCGCTCTAGCCTGGACTTCGTTAAGATCTAATACAGAACGTCTAGGATTGGAAGCTGTTTGTGGGGTGTTGGAGCCCAGAAAGGTTCTATCCCATGCCGATCCTGCTCTGTTTTGGGCGCTGCGCATTGGCGCTATAGGAGGAATCCTATTAGTTACTTTTCTTCTTGGCATAATATCTCCTAAATAAAAATAGCCTGCACCGTAATAATACAGTGCAGGCTATGTGTTTTACTCAGAGACTTCTGTTGGATCCATAATAAGACCAGGCTGATTTCGATATTTGTCTGGATCTATATTGGCTTTCTTCTGAATTTCTGGATCAGGGAGCTGATCTTCAGTAAATACATTAGAAGGAGTTCCCTCATCATGTACCCAACCATGAGCAGATTGGGCTGTCCAACCTATATTAGTTTGTGGCATAGTGATCCTTAATTGTTATTAACAGTCCAGCCTGCCGGAAACTCTGTTTCTTCTGAACCATCTACTTTATGTGGACAATAATATCCAGCAAAAACATGTTTTCCATCTACAAATTGACATACATCTACAAACAGATAAGGTTCATAACCAACAGGTTGTCCTGTGTTAGCGGTCCAGCTTTCTTCTTCCCACACAGAGCCTTCGTCTTGTACAGGGCTGTGGAAAACTATTCCATCACTCATTAATAAAACTCAAATCTGGTGGTCGATATTCTGGCGGCTTTATAACCTTGCCAAATTTATTATAGTGTACTTTACCATCTTGCCAGATTTTTCCCATATTAGATCTATGTACTGCATTGAATATATCTTGCAAAGGAATATTTAGTTCTTCGGCTGTACCGTAAATGACATAAAGAAGGTCTGCTAGTTCTTTAGCTAACTCAATCAAAGCTTCTTCATAAGTAGAAGAAGTTAATCCTATATCAGTTCTATCAAGAAAATCGAGTGCTTCTTGTACTTCTTGTTCTTCTTCTTGTATAAGATTTCCTCGGCGATTAATTTTACTAGCTAAACCGTCTTCTCTTTGCTCAGATGTAAAAGTATCATGAAATTCTTTCAAATTCTCCATGGGAGAATACTGCATGTTTAACTCCTAGTAAAGTTGACCATCTACCGAGAAACAACCATCCTGAACAGTGACAAGTCTGGGATACACACGAGAACCGTGAATCTCAAGAATTCCAAAGGCTTGCTGCCAATTAGCAGCTACTCCCTTTTTCTTTAGATAATCGGCCTTAGTAAGATCCATAAAGTGACCTACCTCAAGACCTGTCAGGGTATTACGAATCTTTCCGTTGTAACCTGTACTCTCTGATGTCATACCAGCTCTGTGAGTATGTCCACAGACAGTACTGGTACCAAACTTGTTCTTGGCCAAACCAAAGGCTGTACGACCCGCTGATGGACTCAAAGAACCTTCATCTCCGTGTGCCATGACCCAACCAGGCGCAAGTTCTACAACTTCGTCTCGTACAAACTCGACATCGAATTCATCGAATCCAGAAAGGTTCTCAATGGAAAGTACATCAAGGGACGCCAATCCAGGAGCGCACGATTCAATATAAAGCTCAAGTCGGTCATCATGATTCGACCGGACTATACGGAATCGTCCATCGAATACTTCTCTGATACTTTCCAAGATGCCTCTGGCAGAATTGAATCCGTCTTGTAGGTCTCCTGCATATTCGGTTTTCTTACCTCGTACCCACCGACTGATTTCAGTAGAATCAGTGAAATCTCCAACTTGCGCAAGCTCATCTGGCTGATAGTCTCCTAGGAAATCAATGAACTTATCTACCAAAGCAACATCATGCAATGGCGCTTGCACATCTGGCATGATAACAATAGTCTTTGCTTTAGTATTTTTTGAAATATTAGTTACATTGCAATATCCGGGTACTGTATGAACCTGGCCTTCTGTGGTGCTATATGTAGGACTATAGTTATATGACTCCTGGATATAGTCCATCGCCTCTCTAATATTTTTATCTGTAATTGCTTCTTGTTTATTGCGAAATGTACGAATTAATTTCTCAGATACAGCATATCCGCTGCCCGCAAGAATTTTACATACTGATGCGCGGCCCTTAGATTTATCTGCCAGCACCTCGGCGACATTATCATTTTCAGAAGCCAACATATATAGCTGATCGATGTTTGAAATATATTCTAAGTTTCCCCACATATTTGCCTCCTTATAAAAAATCTGTATAGTGCAGTACATCCTACACTATACAGAGATTCGTGTCTACTTCTTACTTACTATGAGATCAACAATTGCAATGGTTATTGGAATCATGACCATAGATATAAGCCATCTAAATTGAGACTGTCTAGATTTTAGATAATCACTATGTTCTTTCTTTCTTTCTGTAGTCTCTTTATTTAAAGATGCCTCATATCGATTACGCTCTTTCATCAAGTCTCTTCTTAAAGACTCAAAAGAATTTCTCAAATCCAATCTTAAAGCTGCTATATCACTCTCAGTATCTTCAATTTTTTCATTGACATTTTCGAATCTTATATCTGAAGAACGCTTGTCCGCATAATACTCAGTTAGTGTAAGCAGTCTGTCCAGGCGGCTAGAAAAATCTACGAACCGTGTATCCACGTTTCTCTGTAAACTGTCTAGCTCTCTTTGGACTGCTTCTGACCAATTTGGGGCATTCGGTTGTGTTGGCATTAGCAACTCGCTCGGGCTAGATATTCAAAAAGGAATAATAATACTAGACCGCGAGCTGTCAATTACTTCTTCAAATAAGTACCCCAAATGATCTATTAGTAGCAGTCTAGTGCCATTTCTCTATAAGGATAGCACTAGACTGCTCAGGCGTATAAACACTTACAGTAATGACTCAGCGGGTGGTCGAACCAATTGCCATACCTTGTCAGTTACGTTGTTATTATCCAACATTAAAAACATAAAGCCTTTATATCTTGAGTCTTTAACTCGCAAAGCAAAATCTTTTCGGGACCATTTTTGATAATTAGCCACGTCCAACCACATGGTATGTGTATTAAACTCCTCAAGAATAGTACTCCATTCAGCCCAATAATTTTTCTTGATCTTAGTATACGTTTCTTGGAGCCAATCATGCCATTCGTCTGGAATAATATTTACAAGATCTTCTAGAGTTTTACCTTCCTTCATGTTCTCCCAGATACGACGCTCTGTCAAGCCCGTAACGATCTTGTGCATCGCTATGTAATCATCCTGCTTGATCTTGACTCTGTGGTCCAACTCCGGGAAGTAGACCACGTAACCCTCTGCATTAGGTCTAGGAGGGGCCTTCAGCGCCTCACTGAGAGTCTTGTAAGGGAAGGTAGTAGTTCGGTCCCAGTGCCAATCTGGGAGGCTCTCAGGCCCGTACGTAGAGCCTTCGTCAATACTTCTGGCACCAAGTAATACCAGGGAATCTTTGTCTCCGTAATCCAATACGATACGGTTTTGTGGATAGATGATTTCAAACATATATGTAAGATCACTATTTAATCCCAGTAAAAACGAACTGTACTTTTGACGAAGAAGTATTGTGGCATGCGACGCCTGGTCTGATTGAAAGGAACCTCTTGTAGCTATTTCCCAAAAACCATCAGGACGACGAAATAGAATTCCCAGAGATCCGTCTAACTTGTCATATACCTTAACTGAATAGCCAGCAAGAATTACGTCTGCCTGATCTTGACCATAATTCATGAACTTGTCAAAAGGGCGCGCAAGTACTTCTTTGGTATCCCAATCAACTATAAGACCACGGCATTGTCGAGTTATGTCATTCCACTCGTTGGCGAATTGAGCCTTTTCAGTGTAGTTAAATATACGAACATTTGGAAAAATGGGATGAATACCAAATCTTACATAACCTTCCGTAAGCATAGTATCTAAATCCCGGATGTTAAGTAAATCATGTATAAGCATTAGTATTCTCCTTCCTCCCACATAACTACAATACGATCCGGAATGATATTCTTACCGGCCCAGTCTGACACTTCTCCTTCGTAAAGTCCTAGGAAACTATAAAGAGAAACATTTAGGCCCATAGAAGTGTGCCAAGTCTCAATAAGATCATCTACATATCCATAGAGATCGTACTTGTGATAATGCATGGTCGAATCTTTATATGCTTCTCTTTCATCTTTAGTCCATGGACGCACGATATTTCCTCCTCAGTGTGTGGTACGATCTACGTCAATAAAAAATCCTCTATGTGACACATAGAGGATTTGGTACTACTTACAAGACAAATGCTTACTTAAGAATTTATTATAGGCTTTATCATAAGCTGTTCTACTTTGTCCTACATTTTTAGTAGCAGTAGTCTTACAGCCCAAACATTCAAAATGAGCAATACCATTAATTAATTCATCAACTATACTAGCCATTTATTTCCTTAAGGTGGGTAAGGAGGGATTCGAACCCCCATGTCCGAAGAGACGGATTTACAGTCCGCTGAGCCAACCAATTGCTCAACTCACCCATTGGCGCAGGAGCCTTATCCTCCACCTTCCTCGTTATATAGAGGTGTGAGAGGCATCCATTGCATACCAGAGAGGAGGATTTTTATGGTTACTCTGGACCTTAAGGGTGAATGACGGGAGTCGAACCCGCTTTAACCTGGACCACAACCAGGCGCCTATCCGTTTGGCCTCAAACACCATAACCCTATTGATATAGGGCAGAAAGTAATTCTCTTTCAAGAGCTACTTTCGGTCTTGCTCCAACTACTGTTTTTACTAAATCACCATTAATAAATAGTGCAATTGTTGGAACAGATAATATTTCATACTTATTAGATGTCATATGATTTGTATCAATGTCCATTTTGACAAAAGTAATATCTGTATGCTCTTGTGATAAAGAGTCTAGCACAGGTGCTACTTGACGACAAGGACCGCACCAGGGTGCCCAAAAATCTACAATGACAGACTTATTGTTGTGTAATACTTCATGAAATGTAGCATCAGTTACCGAATACATTAACTTAACTCCTTGCCACATCTATGACACCAACGACTACCTTTTATATTCTTTGCTTTGCATCTTGAACATTTAATCATAGTTATCTCCTTAACGTCCAGGTACCGGGATTTGAACCCAGAATTACACTTTATCAGAGTGTTGTGATGACCAGATTTCACTATACCTGAAAGGACTGCTAGTGTCCAACTAGGATTATATCCGAATCTAACGGATAGCAGTCTTTGTACTCCAGGTCGGATTTGAACCGACGCATCTCCCGCTTATAAGACGGGCGCCTTCACCAGACTTGGCCACTGGAGCAAGTTAGGCCACACTATAACATAGTGATTCAATAGTCAATACTATCAGCCAGCGGAAGCTAGGGGGGTCGAACCCCTACGGCTATTACACCCAACAGTTTTCAAGACTGCGACCGGCGCCATCTATCGGTTGGAACTTCCAATGTCCATACTAAATTATACATAAAAGCGTATGTGTAGTCGAGCACTTCTTTTATGTATATTTAGCTACCTTACTAATCCGGACTACACGTCGTCTTTCAGGTTCCTGATATAGGACTGATACCAGAGCGGAGAAGACAGGATTCGAACCTGCGGAGCTTTTACACCCTTCTGATTAGCAATCAGATGCCTTAGACCAACTCAGCCACTTCTCCATATTTACTTATCAAGACGATCTGCGGGAACAGTTATAGTTCTTCCTATATCAGGGCCTTCTAAAATCGTTACCCAATGTCTTCCATACTTACGATCAGGTTTTACATATTCCGCTTTGTATTTTCCATATATCTTAGTTATTGTTCCTTGTTTCATGCTATCCTCCAAGAGCGCATTACCGGAATCGAACCGGAAATCATTGGTTTTGCAGACCAACTCCACACCATGCGGATTAGATCAATGCGCAAAGTGGATCTGCCCGGAATCGAACCGGGGTGCTGAAAGTTTCCGACGTGCGGCTTTAAGTTCAGACGAAACCTTACAGACCCATAAAACTATTTAGATATGATGAAATCTTCAATTTCAAGACAATTGGTAACTACTATTCCAGGCATATCCAGACTAATTCTGGAACGCCGCTCACCTGGACGAGCTAGCTTTACATCACACAGAATATTATTACGGATAGCAATAACTACTCCCAGACGATCCTTGTATGTTCCTTTTTGCATCTTTACGATGTCGCCTACTTTTGCCATAATTGCCTCCTGCTTGTTACGAGTACCCGCTGAGGGAATCGAACCCCCGCATGTAGTGTGTAAAACTACTGGTCTTCCATTAACCTAAGCGGGCATGGCCCCTAAGGGCTTTTAACTTACTTATTTCTACCCCAGCGACTCTTCTTTGCTGGCTTTTCGTCCGAAGTTTGTGCCTGAAGTTCTTCCTCAAAATATAGCTTGCCATTTACTACATATCGTGGTTGCCTACCGAAATCATCCGATCGAGAAGTAATTCTGCCGTCCTTACCATCGACCGTATCTACTTCTTGGCCTTTTCTAAACTTATATCCCACAATTGCCTCCCATTGTGTTTAACTATACTTACGTACTCCCGGAGGGATTCGAACCCCCATTTAACAGCTTAGAAGGCTGGTGACTTGTCCATTAGTCTACGGGAGCAAGATGACGCTTGTGCAATCCTCGCTGATTTGTTCTACGTCTATGACAGTTAGCACATACGATTTCACACTTGTCTATTTCTGCTTTTATAGCCTTCCAACTTCTAGTAGAACTTCCTACAGCTCTAGCAATTTCAAATCGCTTTTCGTAACCTGGAAGGTGATCGAACTCTAGCACTATGGGATCATATTCTCCACAATCCGTACATGACGAGTTGCGGAGAATCGACCACATAGCTTCAAAATTGCGTTGCCGATGTGCTGCTTGCGATGCGTATTGATCTTCTCTATTTTTATAAGGCATACACTAAGTATAGCACACTTTGTTCTATCCCACTACTTAATCTTATTATTAGGAACGATAACTGTAATACTCTTCTTAGGGTCCTCTGGATCTTCAATTAGAACGTGTGACCTAGTCTCTCCGACTTCAGTTACAACTCCCGTACGATTCTTAGGGATCGAAACATTTGAATTTGCCTTAGGCTTGCCCATTGCATCCTCCTATTGTGTTTATCAGTCCCACCAGCCACGACTATTGTACTTCGTGTCGGTGCTTATGTCAACGTCTTCAGGATCTTCATGACACGCTGCCCGAAGCTGTTGATTTATTCTAGATCGTATCGCCTGGTTTGTCAACTGCTTGAAAGCTTTATCGCTCTTCATATTAGGATAGTATCTCAGCCAATATTCACAATATTTGCCTTCAAGCATTTCTTCGTTGGTATGTCTACCTTGCCAACGAGCATACTGTCTAGCATGACGTGACTGTTCTGGTATATCAAGAGTACAAGGTATATTCTCGTACCATCTTCTGTAAAGTTTTCTTATATGTGTTACTGGATCTACGTCAGGTCGCCAAGGATATCTGTCATACTCTTCTTCACCGATCTCCTCCCGCTGCATAACAATATGCGCGTGAGTAGCGTAACGAGACATTTTTGGATCATTCTTTAATACCCAGTAAGGACGATCTTTTAATGTACGAGACAAAGTACCTCCCACAGTTAAATGCTTAATAACGGTAATATTCAGGTACCGTCAATCTGACCTGCTTGGTCTGGACGTGCAGGAACGCACTCTATGATCTCCGTGTTTTCCGAGGGACAACCCTCACATAGATGAACCCTATGTCCCTGTGCATCCAGAGGGATTCGAACCCCCAACCTCTTGATCCGTAATCAAGTGCTCTATCCGTTGAGCTATGGATGCATAATCTAGGCTATTTGAATATTAATGCTATTTGATCCAGATTTTTGAACCATCTTGCCTAGACGTTTTGTGTGTCTGAAGCTTACCAAAAAGTCTGCCAAACGTCCAGGGGTCACCAGGTAAGGTGGATACTTTGTTACGGGTGCTCCCGAATCGGCATAGTCTTGGGCAACTAACTGAGAGCATATCAAATGTTTTGAACTGATAACTCTATCAGATACTTTTGGATGACGAATACCAACTCTATAAAGCGCTATAGCAAAATAATCTAAGAAACTATAAGGTGTGCCAATTTGTTTTAGAGCCATGTCTATTATAGAACTTCTTTGAATATCAGTCAAAGGAATAAGACCTGTAGACCATAGAATGAATCTACCATCATACCCACTTATATCTGATAGAAGTGCTCCGCCTGGTTCAGCTTCTACTATCTTACCCTCACCAATATAGATGAAAGCATGTTCATAGTCATTGAAACCATCACCATTCAACCATTGACCAATACGGATCAGTTTACCTACACCGCCTTTAATGGCGACTAATCCAAAGTCTCCAGGCTGAGGAGTGATCATTAATTATCGTGTTCCCTCTCATGATTAGCTCTTGCTCCGATAGCATCAGCTCTAGATGTTAAGTTACTTACAGTAGTGAATTTACATTTTGGACGTGGACACACGTAATACCATAAACCTTTAACTGTATAAAGATCTCTCAATATATTCATGTGATTCCTGTCGGGCTCGAACCGACGCGCTTCGGATTAAAAGTCCGCTGCTCTACCAACTGAGCTAAGGAATCATTGTCCCGGTTTTTTAGAGAAACCGCGCTACTAAAACTCAGTGCTCCGTGTCCGACTTGAACGGACGACCTGTCGCTTAAGAGGCGAATGCTCTACCAACTGAGCTAACGGAGCATGCATGGGCAAAATACTAGTAGGTATAATTCGGCCGAATTAACTTTCTTTAATATTCTGTTATCCCATGTTATTAGCGTTCTGGGTCCGACCCAACCGGTTTAGGTAGCTAATACGGACTTCCGCGTGGACCTAGTCGGATTCGAACCGACACTCGTCTCCTTGCAAAAGAGGTGCATTCCCAATTATGCTATAGGCCCATCGTGGCGGTTTTTTACTAGAGGGCAGTCCGCCAACTGCTCTTAATACTGTATCAGATCGTATGAGTCAAAGTCAAGACAACGGTTTTGGTCGGCTACATGTTGGACACTTTGCTTCTCTCGGCTTCCACCATTCTCGACAAAAAATACAGAACCACCTACTCACTTCTTAGCCTCCCAAGGCCATACAGCATTCTGCCCAGCCTCAATCATAGGAATCTGTACAAATGCCTTATCAGTCAATCCGCCAAAGGTGTGACGCTTCTTTGAACCAGACTCACTGTGAGCCGCTTGATATCCTCCAAGATTCCAAGTGTACATCGGAATCTTAGCAGGAACAATGCTTCCTGGATCGACACCATAGCCGTTGTACTGCTCATCAGTGATGAGAATAACTCGGTCATGCTTCGGTGTCAAGTGTCGCTTAATAGCTCCAGTGGTGTCTGTTCCGCCAAGATTCTCAAACTTACTGAGCATCGGCAGAATAGAATTCCCCTTACGGAAAGATACTACCTTGGAAGAACTATCCTGACCATACCATGCTGAACCGTACTGCACAAGATCAGCCTTTTCTGCTTGCATAGCCAGAGCGGTACCGAAAATAGCAGCCGTGTCTGCACGATCGAGTCCTTGGACACCTCCACCAGTCTGGAACATGCTACCAGAGCGATCAACTAGAATCAAGCTATTCCCATTAAGGGAAGGGACATTGGCCAAAGAAGCCTGCAAAGCACTCTCTAGCGCGGCAGAGATCTGTAGATTATCCTTATTTGCCTGGTAAGCAGCAAGGAATCGGAAAGGGAACTGCTTACTCTTTGCAACCTGCTCGAAATCAGCAAGCTTACCAAGAACTTCCTTCAGCACCTTAGCACGGATACCAGCATTCTGGAAATTACGAAGATTACGAAGCAGCGCCATGTATCCCATAGAAGGAATAACGGCTTCCCAAGCCGCAGCATCCATAGGACCCTGAAGCCAGCCAGACAGAGCTTCCCACGTCATTCCTGCATTCTTGAATAGGCTCTGTACCTCTGTTCCGCCCTTACCTATAAGTGCCTTTCGACTACGAACAGGCATTTCCATAATAGCCTTACGAGTCTCTATCATGGGCAGATGATTCTCTCGGCCAACAAACTCTGTGTTATTGTATCGACTATTCATCGCGTACTTAAATAGTTGTTCCTGTATTTCATTATCAGGCTTAGGGTGAGTAAGCTGAATTACATCAGAAAAACGATAACCGTGAGAAACTGTATCGTACTTAAGAAGAGAATACTCATTATAGAGACGCTTTGCGCCGTCCGCAACACCCTTCTTTAACCAAGCCGGGAAATTCTTACCGTACTTAGCTTCATAGTATCCTAATACTTCACCGGGCTCATCAGCTCGTGCTTGAGCAGCACTAACTATATGACGGGGCCAGGAGGCATTCTCAGCCCCTACAAACGACTCAGCCGCGTGTAATGCCTTGGCACCCTCAACAGCCGCCACAACAGCAGCACTACGCATGAATGCCTCGTTACGAAGCCAGCTCACGAAGTAGCCAAACCAGGCACGATCTGCTACAGCGGCCTTTTGAGAAAGGATAACAAAGCGATCATCGCTGGCCTTAGCATTCTCATAGAACGTATCCTGACCAACAAAGTTGGATACTGCAAACAAATACAGTTCAGACTGGGTATCCCGCGCAAAAGCTACACGAGCATCATGATTAATAATCTTTCCTACAGTCTTTATAGGTGACTGAACGCCTGTGCTGTTAACCTTATTGAACTTACCCATTGTATCCTCCTATGTTGTGGTACGTTAAGTAGATAAAAATAAACCCCTCAAGTAAGGCTATGCCTAACCAAGGGGAAGATTAATAAGTTCCTAGAAATAATGATTTCTGGTGTGTGGGCGCCATGCCTTAAACGGATTCGAACCGTACCTTTTCATTAGCATTGAAGTAACCAGTAATCCACGCATCGGAACTAAAATGATCCACCCTAGAAAAATGTGCGGCCGGATTTTTTCTGCGAAGGGTTGAAGTAACCGGCGGCGTCGCATCGGGTAGAAATATTAAGTTATATGACCTAGAAATAATCGGCTGAGGTTTACTGGGCTATGCCCGTCAATTATCAATTAATTTGAAGTAACCCCGTGCCTACGCATTGGTCATAAAAATAAAGACAGCTAGAAAAAGTCGATAAAAGTTCTTTATATACCCCTGCTCTACCACTGAGCTATCTACCGAAGAGTCGATAGAGTAGGATTCGAACCTACGACCCGGAGTTCCCTGTGAAGTATCTCTTATCTGCGCATCGCTGTCAAGTTAGTTGATAGAAGGGATGTGAACGTTCGTATCAGTATTACAAGGGACGTTTTCGCCCGATTACAGCCGCTAGCAGGCTACCCCAACCTTCTATCAAGTTTAAGTGACTAGAAAAATTTGAATAAAGTATGTACGAGTTTTTATACTCGCCTATCTGTGTTTTACTACAGAGAATGGAATCGAACCACTAATTAACCGAAGTAACTCTATTCTTCGCATCGTCACAAATTTAAATTTTGGCCCTTCTCATTTGAGCTTCATCGAGAGGCTTGAAAAGGGGCTAAGGCTCCCTGAGCTGGATTCGAACCAACAACCGGTCGATTAACAGTCGACTGCTCTGCCATTGAGCTATCAAGGAATAAACCTTACCTACAAGGAGGAAGGTATTTTACTGATACTAACAGAGTTGTTAGTCTCTGTCAAGCAGGAATAGTAGGATTCGAACCCACATCAGCGGATTTGGAGGCCGCTAGTCTTCCATTGACGTATATTCCTAAAACCCCGAAGGGCTATTAATCACTTACTTTGAAATGCATTGATAACGCCTACCATACCATTGTGCATTGCTTGTGGCAAGGCAGGAAGTGCAGAAGCTACCAACAGAGTAAAAACAAAAGCTGTAACAAACTGAGCCCATCCCCATCCCTTACGCATAATCATAAAGAGTAGAAATGCTCCCATAAGACCAATAGGTCCCAAAAATCCTAGAATTTGAGTAACGTCAAACCCCATATCAGTTGCCTCCTTTTATGGATTTTGTAAAACGTACTCCTGGTCAGACTCGAACTGACAACCTTCGGTACCTAAAACCGACGCCTCTGCCAAAATTGGGCTACAGGAGCATAAACTAGAGAGCCTACAGTTCGTCGTAGCCTTCTGATAGATTATGAGTCTACCTTCTCATACGTCTCTAGTCAAGTAGTTCTAGACGGACTCGAACCGTCACTGTTTCGATTTTAAGTCGAATGCCTCTGCCATTGGGCTATAGAACCATAACGTTACTGATGACCACCAAGCAGGTCATATCTCTCTTATCCTAGGTTGAGTGTTTTTTAATTAGCCTGGGCTTACTTAAACTACAGTAACTAACGAGGTTTCCTCAGTACTATTGGAAAGAACCCGCGCTGTACTCCAGGTCGGATTTGAACCGACACTATCATAGTTTTTGAGACTATGTCCTCTACCGTTGGGATACTGGAGCATAAAGCTAAGATACTACAAAACTTTCCAGCAGTCCACTAACTCAACACTTTTTGTTTCAAGTAAGTGTCGTACGTCGTTGCTAGGATAGTCAGGATACATGTAGTAGTCTCCGTTTGTCAAGACTACCGCATAATGTTCTGGATAATTATCCATACCAATAGCTGCTCCAGAATTTAATGCTTCCTGAATTATAGGATCAGAGATTTTCATAATAACCTTTCTTTAAAGAGCCCCCAGAAGGACTTGCACCCTCCGCCTGCGCTTTACAAGAGCGCTGCTCTGCCTACATGAGCTATAGGGGCCTGGGTGGGACGTACAGCAAGGAGGATACCATACGTCCCACTAGGAGTAAAGCTTACGCTGTACCAGTAGCCTTGACAACAAAGTCTGTTCCAACATTCAAAGTGAAGTCTGTTGGTAGATTGAACACAGAGCTGTTGTTTAACTGAATTGTCCAAAGAACAGAAGTATTGGTAACTGGGTTACCCGCACTATCAGTTCCAGGAGGTACTGCTGCTGGGTAAATAGCACGAACTGTTGTTGGGAAAGAAGCGCCACCAGTTGTTGGAACTGGGAACACATAAGCATGTCCATCAGCAGCAACAGCGGCACGTACCTGGTCACCAACAGCAAGGTTGTTCACTGTAACAAGTGAATACGTAAAAGCCATTATTTGAACCTTTCTAGAAAGAATTACTTTAACAGTAATCGCTATAGCAATCTAATTGTATCTCAGAAAGGTTATTTAGTTTAAGTGGCTGGTAGGCTCATCCCTTATGCCTGCTTACATTCCTGCCACAGAATGCAGTATCTCCTACCTGGCGGCCCTTCCCTTGTTCGCGCCGCTCCTATGCTACCCAGAGGATCGAATGGGTGATCTCCCGGAACGCACTCCTACTCCGAAGAGTATCCCATTACGTGCTACGTACCCCCAGAGGGAATTGAACCCTCTCCTTGAGATTGAAAGCCTCAGATACTAACCAATATACGATGGGGGCATACCTACTGATACCTTTGCCAATTAGTGTGTACACACTAAGCATACCTATATCAGTAGTATCCGAGTCTAGTCCCACACATACTTCCTCGGTTTGTTAGCATCAAACAGGCAGCCTATCTCTATTTTGGCTAACGAGCCGCTTTTCTTTTATCTCAGAAAGCACGACACTCTGAAGACCTGTAAGGTGTGTTGCTAGTACCGCTACAGAGATTCGAACTCTGTCCACAAGCGTGAGAAGCTTGCATACTACCTATATACGATAGCGGCATTAATTATTACGTCTTTTTTCTAATACTTTAGTAATTGCTAATAATTTATCTTTATCAAGTGTAGAGCCATATACTGTCAGAGACTCTTTTATCCTCTGCTTTAATCTGATGATCTCTACTAATAGATCATCAGTGCTCCAAGAATCATACCTTGAATTCATGTTTGCTCCACACGTTAAAGATTATAAACCTCTTACTTCTAAGACCTTAACTATACGAAGTATTTCTGCGTTATAGCTCTTTACTGTATTAATATCTAGCGTCTCTTTCTTAAGGCGCTTAAGTCTTACTATTTCAGCTTTGAGTTGTTCATTAGTCATTGCAGCATATTTAGCACTTAGGTTAGCCATTATCTCTCCTTAACGCGGACCCAACCGGATTCGAACCGGCAACCTTCAGCGTGACAAGCTGGTGCTCTACCATTGAGCTATGAGTCCAGGCGCCATGCCCTATTTATATACCGTCGCATGGCGTACGGTTGCTCTACTGTATCACAGAACTTCAGGCCACACCAGCTCTGGCTCAATCTCTACGGCTTTTCCGTGCTTTACTATGACTCTGGAAATATCAGGGGATTCTTCTCCACGACGTTCCATTACTAAGTAACTGTCTGGGTAGAGTCTAGCAAGCTGTCCCAGATCTGTCAACCAGTCATACCACTTAGCTGAATCATATGAATGAACACTATTATTAGAATCCCAATAGGAAAAACCGGGCGAACTATCCCAGTCTGACTCAGTCAAATCATTTAATACTGTATAAGCGTCAATAATATCTGTCTCTAGTACTTCAAATGTAGAATAATAACCCATTAAATTAACTCTCCCAGCTTTCTGAGTTTAGTTAACTCTTGAGTAAAATCATAGTTAATATGAACTAAATCATTAATACCTGGAGTTTCTCCTACAAGAGTATTTATAATTTGTTTTAAACCTTCAACTTGAACTTTAAGTATTTCAATATCCTTATAAATGCTTGGATCCATAAACATATTTACCTCCTTTAGTATTTACTAAAGCTCCCCCGTCTGGGATCGAACCAAAACTACGAGATCCAAAGGCTCGTGTGCTGCCATTACACCAAGGGGGAAAGTATTGATATGCGTCATATGGTAATGGACATATGAACTTTGGCCTCCCTTTTATTTTTCAGGAGGTTTATCAATGAGCGTCACCTATTCCCAGTATCGACCATTCATTGCTGGGGGCTCCTCATTCTTACATACCAAGTGGTGTGCGCGCTCTGAGTCGATTTACACGCTCTAGAATCTTCGGACATACCCTATCACACGACTTGACTAGTATCCGTGCGCTTACTATTTGCCCTACTTACGCCCGCTCCCCAACCTGGATTCGAACCAAGTCTTACTGCTCCAGAGGCAGTAGTGCTACCGTTACACCATCGGGGAATAAAGGCGGTGTTTATCTGGTTTTTCACCAGGAGGCGTACCGCAGAACCTCATTACGAGCGATATAGGAGATTCGAACTCCCTCTTACAGTTTGGAAGACTGTCGTGCTGCCGTTAAACACTAATATCGCATTAGGAAGAGGTACCACCCTCAACTCACTGGCTCTCATCCATCCTACAGTGTAGGACCCAGGCCCGTCAATAGTTTACTTAATCTTCAAATGAAAACGGATCTTCAGGAATATCTGCCCAAGTATAAGGATAACCGATTAAAGTAGTTGTGATTCCATTACGGAAATCTACATTAATATCTACTATCCGATCATCCCCATCTTGTACTTCCGCAGAAACACCGTATCCCGTTTCTCCGCCTAAATCATCCTTTATCATATCTTCAAAGATAATTCTAGTTAGATAGGCAATATCTGTAGATCTAGATATTGCTCTAGCTGTTAGTAGAGAACTTTGCACAATCTGTGGAAGTTCTGTACCATCCCAGTGAGTATATAAATATACACCAGGCGAATCACCTTCGTGAATATAAACGTTTGCCCTATCTCCCATAATTCCTCCAAGTCGTTGAGGACTGAAGAGTACCACGCAAGATAGGGCATTGTCAAAATTAACATTGTTAAGTGGGGGCACAGGCGGGAGTCAAACCCACTACTTTTCAGCTTATGAGGCTGGTGAGACATCGTTTCTCTATCCGTGCAGTAGCGCAAGCTGGATTCGAACCAGCGACCTGCCGCGTATGAAGCGGATGCTCTTCCTCTGAGCTATTGCGCCATTTCTGGATTTTGTTGTGTTCCTCTATGAGTATCCAGAGACTCATAGTGCCGCCGGTAGGATTCGAACCTACGACCCTTCGGGCTTCAACCGAATGCTCTTCCGGACTGAGCTACAACGGCATAATGAGTTATTAAATGTTGAGCACTAATATTTATTTATATTTGAGAGTGTATACATTTGTGCTAACTCAAATTATTGCCATGCGTCCCATTACCATGGGTTCTTACATTTGCCATTATTTATCGTTAGCAAATACATGACTAGTCGGATGCCTGAGAATCGAACTCAGTTTATCCTGGTCCCAAACCAGGCGGATTGCCATCTTCCTCGCACCCGAGGTGGGAGTATACGGGAGAGGGGACCGTATACTCCCTGTTGAAAGGAGGCAAGTTCATTGTAACATCCGGCCATCCTAAAGTCAAGCTTCATCTTCTTTGGAAGATGAAAATACTTTCCAGTGTTTTTTGCACACATGTCTTAGAGTTCCATTAATGGTTACCCAAAAAGCTTTCTGTCCTTGACACGTAGTAAACCAACATTTACGTTCTGAGTAAGTACTCATTACTGTACCTCTACTGCACCAGCTTTGTCAATAACTATAGTAATAACGTCATTGTTAATAACTGCCAAAGTTACTTGATCAGTTTCTGATGTTTCGTCTAATACTAGTCTAACCGGTACCATGCTGTCAATGAGTTCTTTAGAAATCTGTAGGCTACCCCCAAGTTGCCAAACAGCTACTGCCAAGAACCTAGCAAGTTTTTCCTCAAGAGTCAACATGACTTAACCTCTTGACTGTTTCTTGAAGATGTGATACTGCTTCTTCCAGGTCCCTTACATACTCTTGTACACCTTCTGTGGCTGTTTTTACCAAAGCATCTACAAATCTTTTTTCATACTCTTCTTCTATTTTTATTTCTTTTATCAAATGATTATAAATAGAAGTGTAAAGAACTTCTTCCAGAGAATCCTTCATATTAAACTGCCTCTAGTATCTCTGGATTCTTAGAATTTTCTACTACTGCTTCTAATACTCTTCTTATATAAACAGTAATACCTATATTCATTTCCTCTGCTAATCTTTTCAGTTCGTCTAAAGTATCTTTTTCCAGACGAACACTTCTGGACAGCTTAGTCTTTTTAATGCCTTCCATATATTTCTCCTATAAATAGAATATATAGATACATAGAAGAAACATATATGTATGTTCTAGTATCTTTGTTATAAAAGAAAGTATACAGAAGGTACCACAGACTGTCAAGTGTCTATAATATGTTTCTTTGGAAGACTTTATATTTATGCTTTTTCTAGGTAATGCTTCGACATACCACATACTACCAAACTTCGTCTGGTTAATCAAGTGCAGGTCTCTGGTTGCCAAGGGGGTACAGATTCTGCTAGAGTTCTCTATAAGGGAGAACGGTGGGGGTTCAACAAAGAACAGAAAGTCAAATATATGAACTACAAGAGTGTAGAGGATATCAAAGAGATAGGTCCGTGTCTACTGACTGGTCATCCAAAGGAACATGAGCTTGGTCCTAAGTGCTGGCAAGCAATGAGACAGTTTCTCTATAGAAAAACTTTTAGCCAATATCTAGAGGCGGTAAAAAACAAGTAAGAGGTCATCATGGGACACAAAAATCAAAGTTCTTATTACTCCAAACCGCTGGTAAAGATACATGCTGACTATGAGGGTATCTGTGCCTTATGCGGTAAGTACGTGGAATTGATTGATGCGTCCCGTGACCATATCGTTCCTCGGGCTTCTGGTGGAGGTAATGAAAGATCCAATATCCAGTTAACACATAAGACGTGTAATAACCTTAAGAGCGATACGCTGTATCCTCTGGACTGGAAAAAGAAACTGGAAATAGGAATCAATATTCCAGAAGGTTATCGTTGCATGTACTGTAATTTGACTATTACCCAAGAACACAAAGATTATCAATATGTAGAAATGATTATCCACAAAAGAAATGTAGTAGCACTACATGCCTGGTGTAATGAGGAAAGGATTAAATATGGGTCTTTTTAAACCTGGAGCAGGAGATAGTAAAAAGAGAGCCAAAAATCTTCTGACAGCGCAAACACAAGAGTGGTCTTCTTTAGGTAAGACGGGTATTCCTCTATATGAATATTTAGGTCTCACCAAACAGGAATGTGCTCGCTGGTTAGCTCATGCAGAAGTACCAACGAGACTTATTAAGTAAAATATGTGGAATAGATTTCAATGGTATTGCCATAGATGCGGGACTGTCACATGGGTCTGGAATTCATGCAAGCACAGCTCCCGCATCTGGCGTTTTGGTCGGATTGATTGGATAAAGTAAATGCAAAGGATGATTGAGCGTGTCGAAACCGATACTACTCCTGGATGTTGACGGGCCACTGAACCCTTGGAGTGCTCCTAAAGGGCTTCCAGCGGGGTTTGTAGAGCACAGCAGCCGTCCTAGGGGTTGGGAGACAGGTAACCCTATGAAAATCCGTCTGAGAGCCACTGATGGCTTCCGCCTAATGGAGATAGGTTGTGAGTTGATATGGGCTACTGCTTGGGAGGAAGAAGCGAATGACTGGATCGGACCACATATAGGTTTACCGGTACTCCCACATATTCCTTGGGAAGACCGAGATCTCTGGGATACAGAGAGACTTCATTGGAAAACTCAGAAATTAGTAGCCTGGATGAATGAAAACCGTCCAGGAATTCCCTTTCTGTGGATTGATGATGAGGTAACCAGAAGAGACAGAGCCTGGGTTGAAGAGAATTGTGCTCCAGGAAGCGCAACTATGTTGGTCAGTCCTAAATTCGGCCTGGAAGACGGGCATTTCGAAATAATACGGGAATGGAAAGAGGAAATCAGTGGAAGATAAGGATTGGGGAGATCCAGAAGTACTTTCTGGCGGTAGGTATATCCGTTTTTATACGGTAACTAAACGATGGTATCTCTATGATAAAAAGGGAAATCTTATTACTTCTAATAAGAATAAGGAAAATCTTAAGAAATTCCGAGGGAGGTAATGAAATTAGTAGCTAAAACTGCCAGAATGCTTAAGTATCTTCTATGGAGTCTGGAAGTACCCCTTAATTACACAGATAATAGAAATATTTCTCCGGAAGACTTGGTATATATCTTGGCAGATCATGGAATATCGGTAACTACAGAGGTTATACAGGAATATAGAAAGAAGTATTGATGGTTTTCTTTAAAAAGGGACAACTATGGGGAGAATGTATCCCTATGGAGAACGGCAGTTATATGAAATTCAACCGCAGGAAAAGAAAATGGTATCTCTATGACAAAAGGCATACTTTTATTCTTTCCGATAAGAATGCCAACGAACTATATAAGAAGAATAAAGAACTATAAGGAGAAATACCATCAAAATATTTTATGATACTGAATTTCTGGAAAATGGAGAGACTATTCGTCTCATCAGTATAGGAATGGTCCGAGAAGACGGTAAGAAGTATTACGCTGTTGTAGATGACTATTCAGTAATATTCGATGCCAGCACCAATCCTTGGCTGTTAAAAAATGTTCTCAAGTATCTTCCTTATTCAATCAATGAAGAAGGTACTTTAGGTTACAACACAAAGCACCCAGATTACTCGGCTATAAAATCTAAAGAAACTATTGCCGAGGAAGTAAGAAAATTCATTATAGGTACTACTAATCCCGAATTGTGGGCTTACTATTCAGCCTATGACCATGTTGCACTCTGTCAGCTTTTCGGGCGAATGATTGATCTTCCTCATGGAATTCCCATGTATACCAATGACTTGAAGAGTCTGATGGTAAGTATGGGAAATCCTAGGGTCCCAGAGCAGTCTGAAGGGGCCCACAACGCTCTAGCAGATGCTCTATGGAACAAGGAGACCTACGCATACCTGCGAGGCCATAAGAAGGATCCTCAGCGCCTTCTGGGAGAATTTCAATTAGGCTCTATGGAACCTATTATTACGGAAAGCTATACTTCGGAGGGAGTCTATAGATGGTAAGGGAAAACTCCCGGGACAGTATGGGAATATGTCCAGCCTGTATGAGGAAAGACCATAAGAAATGTACTTCTAAGTTCGGCCCGGATAAAGTTAAATGTCTATGTAAGTTCTATAACCATAAAGAGCAGAGGAATAATCGATAATGCTAATCAACAGACCAATACTTCCGCCAGCAGATCTTCCCAGAAAGCCTGTACCCGCATCAGAACCAAAGAAAGGCTAACCTGTGAAGTATGAAAAAGTAAATGACTATGTTATAAAATTAGTAGATGAAAAATGGGTTGCTGAACGAAGAGGACTTAATATGTTCTCAGCGAATACCAGAGAAGAAGTAATAGCATGGGCAAAGCATAACTAATAAAAAGGAGAACTATTGTGCCTAAACCAAAAGAAGAATATGTATGTCCAAAATGCCGTGCCCAGAGCAGTGGAGGTAACTGCCCTAATTCTGAATGTCCCAACTACAAGAAAGCCAAGTAATAATTATGCCTTATACATGTAGATGTGGTGGTATATCCAGCGGAGACAGTTGTCCCAACCCTGAATGTCCATATAGTAAGTAAAGAAATCCCCTTTCTCTATAAACGAGATCGGGGATTTCTTTGTTATCTACGGTCAATAGCTACTATCCACCAACGCTTCTGATATTTCTCTACTGTCAAAGTAATACCTCTTCCTATAAAGCGCATCCTTTTAATATCTTTAGAGAATCTTTCCAGAGCAGCTAATGCTTGTTCTTTAGTATCATATGGCTCCAGGTAGTTCTTCTTTATCTTATCGACCATTATAGATCCCTATCGCAGATTACCATATAGGTACTCTATCAGTCCCAATTTGGCGCGTCAAGAGCTGTCTGGCCTGGTAGTACCCATTTACCGTTATTACATATAGAACAACTATAGTACCAACCCTCTTCATCAGAGAAAGCCGTTTCCAATACCCAATTATGATCTGTACAATCAGGACCACAATTCCTTGAATACTCATACTCAGAACAGTTTATACACATCTTTTATCCCTTAAGGTATTTAGCGGCAGCCACCAAAAGATCTGGATTATCCTTAAATCTACCTATACCTAAATTACAGTCATTACATAGCACTCCTCTAATAATCAAAGTTTTATGACAATGATCAATACATAACTTAGATATATCTGTTTCTCCACATATAGCACAAGGATTAATAGCTTTCATAGCATCCGCTTCGCTTCTTTTTAGCCCATGTTTATATGTCTGGTCATATACATATTTCTTTTTAGGTTTAGGTTCTTTCTTAGGTATTTGTGGAATTGCATACTCAGGTGTGCGAAAGCATAGATATTCTTTTCCTCTATTCTTTATATCTACTATTCCATTACAGGTAAGACAATACCCTTTTAAAGTCTTCTTACTATAGTTTCTTAGTTCATGATTCATACAGAGAGTATATCAAATAAGATACTTTATCGCAATACTCGATACTGTTAGTAATTTTTAGATACTGTACCCCGCATAAACATGAAATCATAATCGGAAAACTAGGCCCACTATATCCCCATATGTCCGTTTTAAAGGTACCCCCTCCCCATATAGGCTATTTCTACCCTGAATGTCCGTTTTGCCCCTCATATACTCTATGTGTACTATGCGCTGAGATGTCCTTTATACCTGATATAGAAGATATGTTCCTAACGTCACATATGATATGAGAAATGCACTTTATGCCTTCTTTTCCTATAGGAGAAGTATGCTCTATAAGGGTGTATTGACACCATACATGATATAAAGAACCAGAATGAGAGCATATTAGAGGATATATTAGGTATGAGAGGTGTGCGAGATATGAGTATATTAGTCTGGTATGGGTCTAATAGGCTATTGTGCGCTGAAATGCGATGTAATGGACTATAAAAGACTATTTTAGATAAGAATGGATAGATACGAGTGGAAATTGGGGGATATATGGGTATTTGTAGTGCCTAGTAATGGTATATCTTCTATATCCCGTATGTTACTCATGTGAGGCTATATTATGCCTTTTCCCTAAGTTACCTATGTTATCCCTATTGGTAATGGTATGTATTGACTAATCTCTTAGTTACCCATGTACTAGGATATATCCTGATTAACTATGATATGTACCTGTCTACTGTTGTCTAGTAACAGAGAGTATCTTTATATTGGACATAAGGTACAGAGAAAGACATAGAGTACCTAGGGTATGGTTTGTGGGTCTAAGGGATATGCATATGCATCTACAGTGAACCACACCAGGTCAGAGGATATACCAATAGTGGTCTAGACTCTGTGGTCTATTGGTCTAGTCCCTACAGTGAGTGAAAATCGTCTGTAAGGGCCTGGTAGGTGAGGGTTGGTATGAGGAGACCTAGAGAGTGCTGAGAGGTTCTTAGAAGGGTGTGTAGGGGTTTCTCTACTATACGTGGGAGTAGGTATTGACATATGAAAATTTCTATGGTTCGCCGCGAAATCCTTTAGGGAGCCTTTACCTGTAGGGGACCTTGACAGGGGGACTGTGTATGGGAGGATGTGGTTAGTAGGCAGTACCGATGAGAGGCAGGGATCATGATCCTGATTGAGATCAACAGGGAACAGCGTCAGTACGTGGTGGACATGTCCATCCTGCTTCCTTCACGGACGCTGTCAGGCTTGCGTGAGCGGCTGATGAACGGCGTGGAGTACCAGGGACAGTTCATGTGTGAGGTGACCGAGACTGAGCGCTCCTGGATCGTTGAGCGCGCAGCAGCCACCATGGACGCCATGGCACGTAGGAACATGAACGCATGGATGACCTACGACTACAGGAACCTTGAGAACATGGCTTACGCGCTGTTCGTAGGCTGCGCAGTCTGACCCTTACCTGTTTAGTCATCCTCGTGAGTTTGCGAGCGTGGCTATGGGGGTATGGTTACCCTGCAAGGCTTGACCCACAAAAGGAGTGATCGAAATGGCCGCAACGGTATACATGATCAAGCTCAACGGGATCACACAGGACAAGACCTACACGAACAAGGGACGCGCGGTTGAGGCGGCCGAACTCTTCGCCAAGAGCGCGGATGAGCTGTGCATGGGTGACACGGTAGAGATCGTCACCCAGAAGACGGGCAAGATCGTCTTCACCTACACAGCGGCGAGTGTCATCACGGAAGCGAACAAGATCACGGCGGACAAGGATGCACACACCATGCGTCTGAGTGAGTTTCAGGCCCTGGAAGACGCTTACATCCGTGAGGGTGTGGTGACGCTCTCTGAAGTCCTGACAGCCCAGTACGCGGCCGAGGAAGCCTTGAGTGTCTCCGTGGTCGGAGTCATTCAGAACGGGACGGGTATGGCGGGAATCACCCACTACCACACCCCTGGTTGCCGTGACATTCAGCGGGAAATGAAGCGTTACGGGCAGAGTGCGGGTGACGTGCTGTGCATGAATTTCGAATCGGTCGCCGAAATCCTCATTATGGAAATGGGTGATGTGTCGAGCGATTACGCCAGTGAGGGAACTCCCGAGTGGTATGAGGCCATTCTGGAAAACTCGAACAGCATGGTTCGTATCATGCCGTGCCTTTCGATCCCTGAGGGCAAGATGGGTGACAGGCTCCTGCGAGTGGTGAAGGGGGAAGTGTTCTCCCTTGAGCAGAATGCTCCTCTTGATCCCCAGAAGTGCGTTCGGTGCGGAGTCCACGGAGACATGAGCATGACCCCTGAGAACACGTCAGAGGGGCATGTGTGTGGTTTCTGCACCGCAATGGCCCGGTACGCCGAGGAAAACAGCGTGCAGTGGGTGACCCAGGAATACCTGTTGGAAATCGTTGTGGATGAGTCCACGGGTGCAGCGGTTGATCTCGGTTGGCACAAATTCACGGTGTCGGCAGCCAATGCTGCGAACGCAGAAGTAATCGCCAACATGTACGGGGTGCGCAACGGTTCCGGTATGCCGCGAGACGGTTGGGCGAGCATCATCCGTGTGATTGATGTGTGCGACGTCTGAGAGGCTGCGAGGTATGGGGTGGGCACTTGGTCCACCCCTCCTCTGCAAGGCTCTTACAACGCCACACAGAGCTTTCGATCATGCTAGATAGGCTTTGCTCAAGCTTTACTGTTCTAGGGTCTTGACACCGGCACCCTCCTAAGGAAGTGTCTGAGTGTCAGTAGTTCACAGGGAGGCACACATCATGATCACGGTAGCCGAGATGGTTCGGGTAACGCGTAAGGGCGGGCAGGTCACACACCTTGCCCTGAGTGCTGGTGTTTCCTCCCTGTGTGGTCGTGTCGCTCTCATGGGTGAGCGTGTGCCTGCCGACAGGCTGTGCAAGTCTTGTGCCCGCGTAGCCCGGGTGGAGGACACAGAGGGTACGTGGACGGAAGCGCAGAAGACGTTCATCAGCATGCGGCGTACCGGTGAGCAGTGGGCAATGCTGGAAGACGTGGTAAGGGACTATGAGAAGGGTGAAGAGAACAGCGCTTCTCGAATTGCCCTTTACCGTGCCGCATTGGCTACCCGCAATTACGCCACTACGGTTATCACGAATAACCCCGATTCTCAGCGTAGGAATACGGATGGGAATTCCATGGGATATGGAAAGGGAAAACTTGTGAATGAGATTGCCGAAAAGCAGGTTGATTTCCTGCGCGTAATCTACACCACAATTGATGAGGCATTCGGCATGGGAATGCTTGATGCTTTCAATGAGCAATTGGAAAAGGGAAAATACACCAAAAGCAGCGCTTCAAAGCTTATTGACAGTGTTCTCCCTTTGTTCAATGGCGCTAAGAAGGAAATCGACCGTAAGCGTCAGGAAGAGATCAAGGTCGCCAATCCTTCCCTGGAAGAGCTGAAGGAGGGAATGTACGGCAACGGGGAGAAGATCTGGAAAGTAAAGATCTCTCAGTCGAGTGGCAAGCCGTATGCCATGCTGTTGACCGAGCTTGCGGAACCTGTCGTAATGAAGACCGCAACCAAGACCCATGAATTCGTGTACGCGCCTGGTGAAGTCCGCAACATCACTCCGGACATGCTCTTGTCTCTGGCGAACGCCAAAGCCTTTGGACGGCGCACAGGGACATGCTGCTGCTGTGGGCGTACGCTTACCAAGGCGATCAGCATCGAGCAAGGTATCGGCCCGGTCTGTGCAGACAAGTTCTAGCCGTACCGCTTTAGGCATCCTGCGTGACTCTCTAAGAGCCTCGCAGAGTGTCTATGGCAGTAGGGACCATCTACAGCCCGAGAGACGCTTAGAAAGGCGTACAGCGAATGGAAACTCGTAAGCATGTTCTCGCACGTGCTGTTGTGAGTGCATGGAAGAACAATGAGCCCTTTGGATTGCTGCTGAATGCGCTTTACCAGGAATGCGGAATGTCCAAGGGCGTCGCGCACGCTGAAGTCAATTGGATTAAGGCCAATGAGGAAGGAAGTCCTGTAAATGCCCACTGAATACGAGCAAGCCGTTTATACGGTCGTAGCGGACGCGTGGCTGCATGAGGACATCATCACGGATAAGTGTGCACAGGTTATCGCTGCCTGGTGGCATTCTCCTGGTTCGCCGAATTCAACTGCTCTTAGCACCCTGGGCGTGGTCACGTGTGATGCTCAGCTTTCCGATTTCGCTACCGATAAAGAATACGCGGAAGCGAATGGAAATGCCCGTATGTGCTTGAATGCACTTTCACAGTATATTCAGCACATGCAAAATGTGGGTGAGGAAATTCATACGAATTACTGTGAATGTGAAAGTCAGAAGGAAACCAATTTCATGCTTTCTCGAAAGGATAAAAATGCATTTGCATAAATGGGGCGAATGGCATTGGCCCGCATATTCCATTTATCAATACCGCTATTGCAAAATGTGTCGTAAAGCCAAGAGAAAATATGTGGGAACTTGGCACACGAACCGCTGAGAGCCTTGCATGGCGTTATTCGCCAATCAGAGGAGAATACGAAATGTACGATGGTAAAGCATATAGCCTTTTGGTATATAAATGTGGTGTGCTGGTAATGGAAGTTATCGTAACTGACATAGCCGCAAAAACGGAAGCAAAACATAAAGGTGGTACATTGGAAGGCGGTATTCGTGGATCTTTTCGTACAAAGTTTTTCGTAAATTTCTATATGTTGGAAGGAAACAGAAAAAATTATTCAGAATTCTATTCGGCAAAACTCCTAAGAGCTGCTGTAGATAAAGGTAAAGCTAATGACGATAATCTCGAATACGTGTATAAAACGATTTTTATCTAAATACGCGAGTGAAATTCAATAAAATAATAACTTTCTAAGAGCCTTGCCTAAGCCGCTGTAAGCACCTTGCATGAGTCAGGTGAGGGATTGTGCCACCTGACTTGTGTTGGACGCTTAGAGGAGCGTACAGAGCCCTTTAAGGGCCAAGCGAGAGGAACGAGACATGTACGCATGGTTCTACAACTGTGAGGATGACGTTTATGAGTACGTGTTTGAGGCTTACGAGGTTTTCGTATCCCAAGAGTTCGGCTCATGGGCATATGATGCTTACGTAGCCGGGCGTTGGTTCGCGCATGAGTGTGGCTTTGCCCTGCTGGAAACGGCTATGAACGAGGGTTCTACGGCTGTATGGGACGACTATCACGATTCCGTCACCATTCAGGATTTCTGTGGAGTCTGAGAGGCTGTAAGGGGTACTACCAAGGGATTGACAATTACAGTCTCTTGGTAGTACACTCTTCTTTTATAAATACAAAAGAATATATGAATAGATATTCTAAATATAATCGTTTATGTTTCTTTATATAATATGTATATTCTTTTCATAGGAAAAACATATTGTATATTTATACATAAAAGAAAGGATATATCTTTGCCAGAAGTATCTTTATTTGATTGGCTGGTTGTCTTTGGTATTCCTTCTGGAATGTGTTTCTTATTCCTTGCTTGGATTATTATTTATGGAACAAAAGGAGAATAGAATTGTTCAAACGTAAAGATATTGATCCATTTCCCTCTGGTTATCCTTTAGTGGAGGAGCGAAGAGTTCAATTCTTTCTATTGGGAAATGTAAAAATGACTGTCCTAAACAAAATTCCTATTCAGTTATTGGAATGGAATATTCGTAATCATGATTCATATACTTTTCTTCCATATGATGGTGGAGGAGCAATAGTTCTTATTTGTTCTCAAGTAGTTTCTATTCTTACTGACTCAGAAATTCCAGTAAAGGAAGATGACAATGTCGCTGGCTAACAATAAGCGTTCCCAAGTAGTCGCTTGGTTGGGTTGCCAAGATGCATGGGATGAAATCGAGCATGCTCCTCATAGTCACACTGATAGATCAGAGCTTGTTCAGTGCGCCGGATACACAGAGGAAGGCACAGGCACTGCTTCAGAGGCTCTTGTCAAGTCTCCCACTGTGTGGATGACTGGATCAGGTCGGTACATGCTGACGGATCTCTCAGAGGGACATCTGGAGCGTCTGAGAGATGCGCTGGATCTTGTGTCTCTGGAAGACTCGGAAGGTGTGGAACTACAGCACGCGCTGTACGACATCTAGGAAGGATCATCCAATGCCCGTAAACGACTCTCAGAGCGCCCAGGAGCCGACGGAGGTACAGGAACCCCTCTACAGCCTTACAGGGCTCACAGAGGAGGATCTAGACCTACTGACGCAGGCTCTGTACGTGCTCAATGACAACGCCACTATAGGGCTACGTTATGTGCAAGTCATGAACATGATCAACAGGCTGTACGCGGCGCAAGACTGAGCATGAGACACCCTCTGTACTAGGCGAAAAGACCTGGTCAGAGGGTGTTTCTGTGTCTGGACTTGACACAGCGCCGGATCTGAGTAGTGTTCTACCTGTCAGCAGCACAGAGCAACGCCAGAGCGAGACAGCCCTAGGGCCTAAAACGACGCAACGGACGCTCATACGCTGGTGATAGTTCCGGCTAGTTCGTATCCTTGAACGCTTAGAGTATCAGCGGGGCGCAAACCCACCTGTGGAAAAGGCTCTGTTCTTGGCTTAGACGAGGGAACGCAAGTTCTGTACAGCAGTGAGAGAGTCCTCTAGTCTCGTGTGGTGGGTTAGGGGTAGGGCTCATGCCACTAGGCAAAAGCTATACAGAACTAGCCACAATTTGACTCCCCTGCCTTTTAGGGTGGGGAAAGACGATAGCCTGCGGGTGTGTAGTCCAACATGCCTACTGGGCAGGGGAGTTGACAGCAACACCGCAAGGCAGTACGGTTCTACCAGCAACACCGAATGAGCGGGACGGGAAGCGAAAGCAACTCGAAACGGAATCAGGATCCTTGATAACTCAATAGTGGACGCCAAGCTTATACTAGGCGGTGTTAAGGTCACTGGAATTAGGCAGGAGAAATCCTATGTACTTCCAGGAACTTTACGCAATTGATGGTGTGGAATTCGTAGAGGAACACGCGGATCCCATCAACCACGCATATGAGGTCCATTTCAAGAATGGCTACAGTCTTTCTATCATTCGAAACCGCAAAGGAAAGAGCGGTTTTGGAGGAACCTACGGGGCAAATCAAGGACTGTGGGAAATTCTGCTGCGAGACAGTGAAGTCAACACAGTCACTGTAAAAATCGGGGCCAATGAATTCGATAATGTAATTGGCTGGTTGACCGTGGCTGACATCGTAGAACATTCCCGTAAAATTTCAGAAATGTAATATAAAAATTCCAGTGGCCCTATCACTGCCTAGTAAATGGTCTCCATTCCTCACTGAATGAGCCGCGCACATAATGTGTGTTTGTGCAGTAAGTGAGTTGAGTGGTTGACCTTAAGTAGGCTCAATACAGAATGGAAATGCCATGTGGATTGAATTCGAAACCTTCGGCGCCGCTGAATACATCAATGATTCAGTAATGGTGTACGAAAAGGAAAACATTCGAGTTTATAAGCACGATATGTTTGGTTCGGTCATATTTTCCCTCATCAAATTCGAAGATGAGAAGTATTACATCTACGAAACCGATTTCTGGACACTGGAAAGTGCCAAGAACGAACTCTCCTAAATAAAGTATTGAGCCTGCCTATGGTCAACTAATCAAAAGGGAGCAGACCTAATGGATATTGTTGAGGAAATTGCGAACGCGATTGGCTGGCTCATCATATGGGCGGGCGTGGGGTCCTTTCTTGGACTTGCCATCGTTTTTGTGATTGGACTTTCCAATAAGAATCGCTGATTGAATTGCATCGTATTCACTCTGTGAATTCGGTGTTGTCCAATCAGGGCAATTCCGCAGAGAAAAGGGAAAAGCTATGACGATTGATTACCTGCCGGGCGACATCGATTATTCCGCTCGTGTGGCTAAGGGTGTTGCTCTGTTGGACGAGCGATTCCCTGACTGGTGGAAGCTGCTCAACCTTGACACTCTGAATGTGTCCGACGGTATGGCCTGTGTGACTGCTCAAGCTGCTCAGCACTTGGGTGTGGGAAGGGATTGGCTGGATGGTATGCGGCACTTCGGGCTCACCAATGACGCGAATACCGCAGACGACAACACATACATCGCCCACGGCTTCAATGCGGAAGATGTACCCTTTGACGATTTCGATGTTACAGAGGGTTGGGGAAGGTATTCCAACTCTGATGCATTGGACCGTCTGACCAACCTTTGGCGCCTAGTGGTTCTGGAGCGTCGAGCACTGAGTATTACCCTCTAATCGGATTGTGGGACGCTAGACAACCTCTCAAAGGCCATGCTAGCGTCTCCACTGTCCACCTAGTTGAGTGCGAGTAGAGAAAGAAGTTCACATGTTCAAAGTACAGGTGGCCTATACATATTGCTGGTCGGATGATTCCGAGCACGATACGCTTAATGATGCAGAAGACAGAGTGTCCGAACTGCTGGAAGAATATTCTCCAGACAGGGTTCAAATTCTCTCTCCTATGGTAGACAGGCTTTAATTCTGTTTGAGTCATGGCCGGAAATCCTTTCCTTGTGGGAAATGTGTTCCGGAAGTGGCTTTGACCGAATTAGAGGATTCGGCAAGATAAAGGAGACATCATGCGTAAGGCTCATTTCGTTGATGGCCGTACGGGTATCACGTGTGGGAAGCGCTCTGACGGCTCTGTAGCCGTTCTGATGGATGACAGGGACGAGATTGTGTGGCTCTCTGCCGACCGCGCTCAGTGGCCTACCATTCAGGACTAATCGCATTGCATCATTCCTGAGTAATTCGGGAGTGGTGTTGTCCGATTGGGCAAACAATGGAAGGAATACATTATGACCATTGCTCTTTCCGTAGAGAGTGTCGCTGAGGCTCTTAGGGAAGCGGTGGAGGAAAAGGGAGCAGATTACGTATACACCAATGAAGCGGGTGAGGTAGCTAATTTGGAAAACGCTGTAGAAATTCAGTGCCAGTACGTTCACACAGACAAGCCGGGCTGCATTGTGGGTAATGTTCTGCATCGACTTGGGGTTCCCTTGTATGTTCTCTCAGACTATGAGACTCGCCCTGCACGGAGCGTAGTAGAGAGTTTGTCCGGGCGAGGAATTCTTGAGTTTGAGCGTAAGGCATTGGATATGCTGCGCTACGCTCAGAGTTATCAGGATAATGGCAATAGTTGGGGAGACGCTGAAGTACGTGCCCTTTCTGTTCTTGCCTAACACAGAAAGCTAATTAATATGTCTGAGGAAATGGGAAGTTGCCGTTCTGAAGAAGGTATTACCGAAGGCTTGATTGATGGCATGATTGCCTTTGTGCGTATTCTCAAGGATAGGGATTTGAGTTCTGAGAGAATCCAAGGGGCATTGGAAGACTTCTTTACGGACCCTGACTTGCGAAAGATTCGGAACGCACTGCTAGTTGAAGACTAGACGTATTGCATCGCACATCTGCAAAGGTGTTCGGTGTTGTTCGCCTAGTTGAAAGGAAGCGAACTAATGGGAGAATTTACAGAAATGGCCCCTGAGGACAAGTGCTATATTGTTTTTCAAGGAATTCCAAAAACATTTTATACTCATACCGATATGGGCGGTTATAACGCACTTAATAGTGCTGAAGAAGAAGCGGCTCGCCTAGCAGAGGAGACTAAGGAAAAGCACACAATTTTGTGTGTTCCTAAGGAATCTCTAGCGTTTGGTCTTACTGCTGTTTTTCATGGCGTAGTTATCCACGCTATGGAAGATGTGGAAGAGCGTGAGGATTGATGGCCACTTACAACGGCTGGACCGAAATGCGGGAATACCGTGTTTGGCAAGCAGAAGATTTGTGGGCAAATACCACCGTTTCTCGGCACATCAACGGCTGGTATCAGGTGGACACAGACGGATATGACGTGCCTTACAAGACACGTAGCGAGTCTGATGCGTTCCTATGTGCTGCATCGCGTACGAGAACGTGTGAGGAGGAAGCTAAGACATCCTGCCCGTGTGGTGAGCCTGCGGAAGAGTGCGGCGAGGTGTACAATGCTCCACACGCAGTACGAACTCAAGTGATTGACTGCGAGGAAAACCGGGAACTAGATTTTTAGGAGTGTTAATGGCTACTTCTAGTTGGGGATTTGTTCATGAATACTCAGTAAATGATCGTGTGGGCCGAACCCGAGACTGGGGTTCTCGGGGAACTATTATTGAGTGCTTGCCCAACTGTGAAGTATATCGGGTGGTATTCGATCACACGTGGGAAAATAACGGAGTACTGGTAACAGGCACTGAGCTTTACCCGATCTAGACTGCTTTACTCGTCTCTCTGTGCTTGACACAGGGTGGCGGGTATGGTTGGCTAGAGGTAGCCAACAAGAGAGGAACAGAAAATGCAGGAAATTGAGCTCGCCCACACTATTGCCGCTAACCCGCATCTTGTCCGTATGCGCAATAAGCAGATCGCTATGCGTGCGCGTTTTATCAAGGATTACGGTCCGGATTTCTACATCAACAATTACACGGTGGCACAATTCAATAACCCCGAAATTCCTGCAACACGTTTTCCGGGCGTGCGGGGAATCAGTCGCTGGACTGTCGCTGAGGAAGCACAGTTCAAGGCTCTGACTGACCGTATGAGCGCTTACCGTAAGACGTTGCGGGAACTGTACACTGCTATCTGATCCAGTCCCACACAACGGCACACAGGAGGTTTCACAGATGCTTGCTGCCGATCGGCATTATGTTGTCACTGAGCGCACGGCTAAGAGTGAGCGCGTAGTATTCGGTTGGACACTTCCGCTTACCAAGAAAGCCTGTAATGGCTTTATCAAGGGATTTTCCTCTACTACGCAAATGCGTGTTATCAAGCGCACCACGGCACGAAAGCTTGAGCTGATCTAATGCCAAAATGGGCGCGATTCAATTCAACTCGTAACGCTCCATTACGTGACCGTATGGGATCCGCATTCGAAAACGGTTATGGTGATGAAGGGCCACTAGCCAAAGGACTGGTTTATGGTTGTTGTCTTCTTCCTGCCATAACTATTGTTCCCGCTTTCTTTGTGGGACTAGGTTTTCTACTCTGGTGGCTAGGTAGTCTTATTCTCTAGTAAGCTTTAATCATTCCCCTAAATCAGGGGAGTGGTTATGGTTTCCTAGAAAGGGAAATCTCATGAAGAAAGAAATAAACGAAAAAGAAAACAATGGCGGAGGATCTTTTATCACGCTAATGGTTGTCGTGCTGATAGTATTCTTTGTTATTGCTTCACACTGAAAGTCATTACTGAAAGAAAGAACCAGTGTTCGATCAGTATTCCATAAAGAGTATAATTTCTGATCTTGGCTAGTTGATTCTCTTGTGTCCTGTCGCTTGACAGGGTGTGGGGGTGTCCACTAAGTTGGACACAACAGCAAGACAGCAGGAAGGAACACGGCGAATGATCTACTACCGCGCTGGTAAGTGGGTGGGTTTCAACCGGGAGACGCGAGAGCGCATGGAAAAGCCCGAATACCCGCGCCTTTCGGAATTCAATGGTGACATTTCGCTTTACACCAAAGCGACTTATCGCTACGTTTCCAAAATGAAGGTTTGGGATGCGTTTGTCGAATCCCTTCCCCCCGCTTATGAGTACAAGCGTCCGAACTTGGTTCACGCTACAGAAAAAGGCGTTCCTGTTTCGCGCTTGCGGAGCGGCGGACGCCGTAAGTACAAGAACGGTGCGGGCGTCTCTGCTAACTCTCGTGTCCTGTCACACCACTACAGAGATGAAGGGGAGCGCGGTAAGACTCTCCGTAGGGAGATCAAGCGCAAGGAACGCGTGTTGTGGCTACGTGAGTGGGAGCGTGAGCAGCAGGAAGAGGCAGAGTACGGTTACGCCGTAGAAGACTACGACTGGACCGATTACGACGCTCTGACGGACCCTTACGACTTCTACGACGTAGAAGAGTATGAGTGTCCCGTGTGTATGGGACCATGTGAGTTGTAAAAGATCTTGAGCTAGTGGCTTGACAGGGTAGACACTGATCGCTAGTGTCTTCCTTGTGAGGTTCCTAGAGGGGAACCACGAACGAAAGGACAAGCACAATGGCTAGTCGTACCAAGGTTCAGAGTGTCGAGATTGACGGTACCGACCTGGTTGCCCTGTTTGTGACTGTGGTGGAATTCTCGCCTACTGAGGAGTCTCCTGTTACCGTCCAGGAACTGGACGACGAGACTGGGCAGAGCACTTTCGATGCCCTGAACATCCTCGCCGACGCTGAGCTTATCGGTTTCGAACGAGGTAACGTGTGGGTCGCCATTCCGGATGTCAGCGAGACCAATGCTCAGCAGACCGCTTATGACGCTCTGATGACCCACCCGCTTCCTCCGGCAGAGGCTCCCAAGCCGAAGCGTGCCACTAAGGCTAAGGCGCCTATTGTGCCTTCCCCTCAGCTTGACGAGACTTACACGCTCAACGAAAACAGTGAGATTGTGGAGACTGTTACCGTTCCACGAATGGTAGAGGCGAAGGAAGCGGGAAAGATCATGGATGAGATCGTAGAGAAGCTGCTTGACGCAGAGTTCCCCGAGACTTGGACGCCTACGTTTGAGGAGTCCAAGATCGCTGAGGACTTTGAGGCTCCCGAGACGCTTCCTGCTGTTCCGGCTGGAGTCTCTGAGAACACTTGGTTCATGGCTCACTGCGCGAACACTGAGAGTGCACGTGCCTGGTGGATGGCTAAGGCCGATGCTCAGATCAACGCGCACAAGCTGAACCAGCCTGAGGTAGCTCCGTTCTAGTAGTGTGTTTTAGGGATAGCTCCACTCGAAAGGGTGGGGCTTTCTCTATGGCTCACTAACAGGAGGAATGCAATGCGAATCAACTACGGCTCGGTTATTGTTGAAGGCTACACACCAGATCAGGCGGGTAGTACAATTCAACATATCATCGACGCATTGGAAAATGTAGTTTATGATTCAGACGCATGGAACACTGACAATAGGGATATGACTAGGGTCCGAATCACCATTGACCTTATGGATGACTGAATAAAAAAGAGCCCTGCCTTTTCCTTAACTGGAATTGGTGGGGCTCTTTTGCGTTGACGTATTGACAGGTTCATGTTGTCTGCCCGTCGGCAAGGAAAACAATATGTGGTACAAACAGGCTGTGTGTGCTCCTCTAACAAGATCAAATAGAGAGCAGGTCTCCTAGTCCAACCAAGGGACGTAAGGCTCTTAGAGACGCATACAGACGTGCTAGCGGCTCTGTTAGATGTCTAGGAACCTGCCTTGTGGGATGAGGAGCCGTGCCCGAACTCGGATACAGCGATGGCTCTGCGTTGGCGCTCTGCCATGTCTCGTGACTGCGCATGCCGACTGTAGGTCTTGCCCGTATTCTTGTTGGTCACTTTGAATCCGGCTCCTGATTTACGAATGGCGTAGGGCATCGTTACTTCCCTCCGAGACTTGTTGAGGGCTCTGTGTGTCCGTCTGATGCCCTATGAGCGGGCAGGCTAAGGTGTATGCCTCCCTTAGCATCATGGACGCTCAGAGCGACGCAGGAAGTAAGGGCAACTGAAGCAGTAATACAAGCAAAGGTCTTCTTAGTCCATAAAGGGTGATGGTTCATAACTCTCCTAAAAGGGAATACGAAAAAGCAGGCATACACCCAATTTTACGAGTGTATGCCTGCTGAGTGGTAATGCTGTGTGCTTAGAAGTCTACTTCACTATCCGCGTACTCCTCCTCATAAGAGATAGTGACAAGAGAGTCACCATCAATGGTGAAAGAGGTGAATGAAGAACTACCCACAAGGTAGCCATTGACATGATAATCACCCAATACAAACTCTGCCATTCCCGTGGTAATGAATGTACGACCCCGGAAATCAGTTACCTTGTCACCGGAACGAATGTCGGCGGGCGACTGAAAGTTATAGGTACGTAGCACAGTATTAAAGCCTTTCGAGTAATAAAGACTAACCGATTCAGCTAGCCAATACCACTCCCGAGTTTCCTCAGGAATGATATAAGCGATCTGAATTACTCCGTCGGAATCATATGCGAAAGCCGCATACGCTTAGCCGCACGATGGGCACCAGAACGACTGGCGTACTGCTGAAATTCACCAACAGTTTCAATACTGAGAAGTGTTCCGATAGAAAGAATAGGATCTTCCCACTCAGTTACTTCGGTCCAGTAGGCACGGCGAACAGTGTAATACCGTGCATGCTGTCCGTAAGAAGATCCGCGATCGTGCTCGCTGGTAACGAACAGAGTTCCATAGAAACCAAACGTAGGATAGACCATCTCAGACACGCGGCAACTGAAGAAGCGCAAAGTATCCTTGTCAAAGAAATGACTACCCGATTCTTTGGCCGCAGCGATGATCTGACCAAGCGAGTTGAGAGAATGATCACGCATTGTAACCTCCTGTGTGCTTCCTTCTCTAGGAAGCTAGCACCACCCTAGTACATTAACTAAGATGATACAAGCTCACCAGCATTACATGTTGAGTGCGAACCTCAGAAGAGAAGTACGGTCACCCTGCTTGATGCTACCAGGAGTATTGATTACCTCAATAGTCCACATGTCGCCAATACGCTTGGCCTTAGCGACACCGACGGCATTACCCGTCTGCATAAGTGAAGGCCAGATATCCGCAACAAGCTCAAGCTTAGGCTCGTCCATTCCCTGAGTATAGACCCTGAAAGAGACATTCGCAGCCTTTTCAAGACTACTGCCTGCCTTGAAAGCAGCAGCAACGAACAGAATGCCGTCAACATGACTGGGGATAGACGCGAACTCTACAGAAATGGTCTCGTCATCACCCTCACCATGCCCAGTCTGGTTGTCGCCAGAGTGAGTCACAGAGCCATTCTGACAAGGATCCAGGACATCCAGACCAGCATACCTCACAGGGTCTCCAGCACTCGTCAGGATGGCGATAGCGTCAAGGTCAGTGCCTCGCTTACGCTTGCCCCAACCCAAGACTCCGCCAGAAGTACCCGCAGTAGTGTCCCAAGAGGCACCAATAGCGAGCTTGCGTACACCCTCCATAGGAACAACGCCATCGGCCTTAGACAGAGTAATGCTCATGTAGGTATTTCCTTTCCTGTTAACTTCCCCGATTAGGAAGTCTGCACTACCCTGGAGTAATCCAGAGTAATACACACCCGCTACTCGTTAGGGAGTATTTCATCATCTGCCCAACCATCAAGCATATCTTTGCCCAAAGGTGTGGCTCTCAATTCCCTTTCGAGAATTCTGCTGCCATAAGGACACAGCTCATCCACATTGGGCGGCTCTGTACTAGCACTATACGCATCCACGTAATCAGTGTAACTAGACACTTCCCCAGGGCGCTCGATTATGACACAGCCATACCAATAAGCTTCTGAGGGATTGCTACTCCAATTGCTCTGCCAAGACATTTTGCATCCTTTCTAGTGGACCCTACCGCCTAGGGAGGTTAAGCCCTAGACGATAGCGACAACTAGGGAACGTAGGTGTATCGTACCTTCCAGCCGTTCCCGTTCTCTACGTCGAACGAGAAAGTCTCGGCTGGCTCGTTGTTCCGCCAACCCTCCACCCAAGCGGTAAATGCCACCTCGGCGAATTCATCACTGGCCAATAGGCGAAGGTCATCCTGTAGGGCCGCAGTCAAATCACCGCGATCATCGCCAGACAGGTAAGTGTCGGGAATCTTGTTACCCGCAGCGTCGATGTCGTCAATGAGAATCTTCAATATGTGCCTTTCTCGTGTTCAGGGTTCCTAGTGAACCGTACCACTCAGAGAATGTCAACCCTCTGAATGATACACAATACTAGGGACGGTATAGGAACTCTGTCCACTGACCTACAGGTCCGTCATACTGTCGCACATCAAACCCGTAGTCGTCACCCACCATGAAGGGACCAGCGAACCACTTGGCCAGTACCTCCGCCGAGTATTCCGGGCTGGAAGTATCCCACAGATCGTGTACCAAGCGCACAGAAGCTTCTGTGACATCTGAGACATCATGCTCTGTGGTGCCTACACAGACACGATCGGCATATTCTTTGATGATCAACTGAGGCATTTGTTCCTCTTTCGCTTATGCAGGACTAACCATGTGGCGAATGTATCCCGCTGTGACACCGTATTCCAACGACAAGACCTTAGGGTCTACTCCCGCAAGCCGCTTTTCCCGGATCTCGTCTCTCTGCTGACCCGTGAGTTTAGCCGGTTTTTGAAAGGGTGGGAGACCGGCGTCAGGCAAGGGACTCAGGTGTGTACGTGAGTACATCTATGCTGTTCCTCTCTCTGTGTGTGTCCGCCGTTGTGGCGACATGGAGAACACTAGGGCCTGCCGCAGTACGTGTCAAGCGGGCAGGTCAGAGAGCCTCTGGAGAGCTCCTCTAGACGCTCTCAGCGGCACGCGCTACTCTGTTGCCCAGAGACACAGACAGGGACTCACAGAGCCATACAGCGAGTCTTGTGAAAGGACTTGACAGAGCTGTAGGCAGAGGCTAGTGTCTATATCAACACAGCGGCCCGACTGTTTCACTCGGTGTCCACCAAAGATTCGTACCAGACCTGCCCTTTTACCCAAATCGGACATTTAGGGCTAATCACACAATCTACGCAATACTGCCATGTCCGATTTGACACCCTATAGGAGACATGTACCTTATGAGAGACATAGTACGAGATGCCGCAATCATCACAGTTGCGAAGATGGCAATGACGGATGATGCCTACATGTGTGTAAGTACCTTCGTAAGTACTTATGCGGGAGAAAAGGTTGAAAAGCAAGAGGAATTGATAGCGACAATGGCCTTGTTCAGTCTCATCACCAAGAAATACGGACAAGACTATTTGGGAAGAGTGACAAATAATTATTACTGGGAATGGTTTTAATAAAAGCACATGAAAAACCCCACCATTATCGAAAAGATTCTGGTGGGGTTTTTGCGTTAATTAAATTTTTAATTTCCGGTCAGTAAATCGTCCCAATTAATATTTTCTATCTGCTTTCTGGCAACGAACATAGCTTCCAGAAATAGATGGAGATAATCAAGCTCATCTCCTTCTATCTTAATATCCATAATGGTGTCGTCATCTTCAATTGTTATTCCAACATAATCAGCATTCGCTGAGATTGTTAATCCTGAATCGAATTCTGCCAAGAGAACTTCTCCGGAAAGAAGATCATCTACCATTTCATCAAACACCTGCATTACAGTACTCCATCTCCAAAACAGACAATACAATCGGCATCTTCATATTTATCCATACCTGTTCCAAAACAAGCATGACAACTTTTAAGTTCTTCTTCCGTATCGTCCGGCCACCACTTCTCCGGATAATTATCAAAGTCGGAAGCATCTACATATATTTCACTTAACACGAGTTGCTATTGTTCCCATCTATCTTCTATGATATCGGCGTCTGGAATATCTAATTGTTTCATAGCGTCTTCAGCAGGTACTGGCTTTGGTAGGGCTGTAAAAGAACGATCTGTCATATCACCAAATATTCTATCTACATAAGACATATTTCCTTGTTGCTTAGCAGTAACTGTAAGAGAAAAGCCTTCTTGTTCTATAGTATTCTTCTTCTCTATCAGTTTTCCTAAACGATCAATCTCTCCAGAAAGAAGTGGATCAATTTGGCCACCTTCTAGGTCTTCCGCCATTTTTCCTAACAGAACACGCTGTGTTTGCATAGAAACCAGGGTATTCATAAGGGATTGTACTTGTTCTTTTGTTTCTACTTGAATAGGAATATCGTAGGCACAAGTACTTCCAGACTCAAACATAGGACATTTTGCCGCAAGAAAACAAGTATCACAGATACGCATAGATTCACTACGAATCTTAATGCGAGGACGGGTTACATCTTCAGTTTTTCCGGTCTCTGCATTTTTTACTTTTACTGTATCTATATCGAAATCAATAAGGGGAATAACACGTTTTTGAGAAGCATCTCTAGGGGTAGCAGTTGGTACTCTGTTCGTGGCCCTTTCTACTACACCACCAACTTCCTCATCTTCTATATCTGTAAAGCCCTCATCATCGAAATTCATTGATGTAGTTACTCCTCTATTATTTTTCTTATTAATACTGCCAATTAATTGCTCCAATGACCAAATAGCTAGTCGTAAAAGTTCCTTAGGATCATCCTTCTGTATCTTTTCCCAGTCGAATCCGGCAGCCTGGATAACGTACCGCTCTTTTCTTCTGCCTTGTTCTTTCATGCTCTTGGGATATCTCTTTATCTGATTATGCGACCAAATAATAGTATCGCCATAACGTTGAGGTGTTGTCCACGATGTGGAAGAGATAGATGCCCAGCCGATAGCCTGCATGATATCAGGCTTGGTCATAGCTAGCCCATGAAGAGATACACCGGAGTTTGCCATTTTATTGAGTACAGGGACAAGGTCTCGTCCTTTGAGAGTTGTCTGTGTAATTCCCACGCGTCCGAATCTCTCGGCAAGTGAATGGAGATCAGCTGTGGTCTCATTTCCTGTATCCCCGTGCCATATTGGCACCAATTTATCGTAAAATTGACCTCTTGCGGAATCTCTATACTCTTCAATAAATCCTTTACCGAGTTGAAGAGCATCGAATTCTGTGTAAAAGTCAATGTATTCGATGTTGTCAGATACCCAGCTATAGTAATGCTCTGCGATTTCTCGTAATTCTTTATTTTCATATAGTTGTTCCTTAGAGTTATTCAGGGCCCCACAACCAGAATCCACAAGCACTCTGTGGCCTTCTGGCATATAGTTCTTCAGTAACCAGGGTTTTCTGAATTTAGTCCGTTTACGTAATGCCATATAACTTATAGAACTTCCAGGAACTTTCATTTCTTTAATGATATTTCTATATGTAGGAAGTTCTAAGCCTTGGTAATAGAGAATCATCGGCTCTTTTTCTTTGCTCGCTTTGCCTTCTTGGAGTTTTGCATATTAATTGCTTGTGCTTCTAGTTTTGATCCTTTAGCAGCAACACCGCCAGATTCTGCATTACGAGAACCTACAGTGAATTCTTGTGTACGACCTTCAATAGTATGGCGTGCTGATAATTTAGGAAGTATTTGTTTAGAAATACCTTTTGGTTCTTTATGTTGAGGATGTTCGTTAGATTCCATGAGAGAAACTTGCTCCTGTAGAACCCTGTCTGAAAGGAGGCGTTGGCGGAGTGGCAGTATCCTGCGCCGCACTGCTGAAACCGCCTGTAACAGGCCCTGGAGCGCTCTGAGAGGCAGCCTGAGGTGTTAGCTGACTAGAGAAGGTAGTGTGTGCAATAGGTTGTCCAGCCACGGGAACATGTGTAGGCGTAGCGGCAGGTTGCGGAGAACTGAAAGTAGGCGCTGCGGTACCCTGAGGAGTCCCATGAGGGGTGTGCGAAGAAAACTGACTGGAAAAGGTAGATGAGGCGTTTCCTACAGGCCCTCCAGGTCTGGATGTATGGGTCTGCGCTGTATGTGAAAAAGTAGGTGTAGCAGTTCCTTTAGGCTTATTCGCTTGGGCCGCATTATATGCTGCTCTTCCTTGGGAAACACCTTGTCGGGCACTTTGTGCATACTGATTACGCGCAGCATCAGTGGCTCTGGCTTTTGCTACAGCCCTTGCTTTGTTATTAGCTACACTTTTGTGTACGCCTTGCTCAAGTTTATGAAATACATCAGTATGGAATTGAGCACCTACAGTAGCTATTGCTGTTTGATTAGGAATACTTGCAGGCATAAGATCTCCTTAGAAATCGTTTAGTCGAGTATCTGTTACTCTGGCTTCTTGTTGACGGATCTTCTCATTTAACAGATCATTCCAAGGTGTTGCGCTTGAAGAATGTCCAGGACGGAACTCGGGATGGGTATATTGAGGATGAAGAAATAGAAAAGTAGGAATTCCTGCATTGAGTAACCTGGCTGCTGCCGTTGTATTTGACTCATATACAAGAGATAGCGGCCCACTAGTCCTTAATCTTGCTACTTGAGCCAGTCTTCTCTCTCCTACATCTTCTGAATCAATGTCATCCCAGTAGATTTCTCCAACATGTTCTGTAAGAGAATTCATAAGCAGCCAATACTGTATCTTCTCTTTGGCAGAACTATCGAATATAAGAGAAACCCTATGTGTATTAACAAGAGCTTTATATATTAATAAACCAGGAATAATTACAGAAGAATCATTAGGTTGTCTTAATATTCCTTCTACTACTATAGCTATATGATTACCCCATTGTTCTGCCATTTAATGCTCCATATTTAGTATTTCATTAAGAGTATTTACTATTCCATCACGCTTTGCGGCTTGCCATTGATAATTATAAAAATCTCCATAACCTTCTCCATTATCAGAAAAAGCTTTCTTTCTTCCTAAATGAATCTCATCATACATAGTTCTTATATATTGCATAAGTAATGTCATAGAAGATTGATAATTATGCCATTGTGGAGAATTCTTAGGAGTCATAGATAATTGCTGCATAAGATATCCGTGTCTAGTAACTAATTGTTCTGCTTGTCTAAGATTATCCTGAGACTTTTCTTCATATTCCTTAGGATACTCAGAAGGAATATCTCCAGGTGCTGGGGGTTTTATTGTCCACATATCTTCAGTAACGTTATATGCTGCATAGGGATGAATATTAACAATAGCATGCGGAGAATCTTCTATATTGTTATTGAGAAAGAAAGTTATTTCATATCTTTGAGAAGTATATTGTTCTTTATTATCAATATAAAAAGGCATTCCTGAAGTATATGGCCAAAGATTCTTTTTTAAATCATCATCAATAGCATCAGTTATCTCTTGTCTATCCATATATTGAAATTCAGGATTGTCAGTTACGAATTTGGAATAGTCGATTCCGAATAATACATCGAGATCACCGTTTCCGCGATCTGAAGCCCACTGATAACTGATTCCAGAACCAGCCAACCATACCATGACATAACTGCTAGCGTTATGGTACCTAGAATCAAGATACTCCATAAGCAGATTGTTAATAGTTTCGCGCACATGTGGCTTTAGGTGTTCCCCGTCAAATAGGTGTGGATCAAGTTCGTGGGAAGGTCGGGAGAAATAACTACTCGCGCCTATATTAAGTCTATTCATAGTTATATCTTATCCTAAAGAAAGTAAGAAGGGAACCTACCCAAGTCAGATAGGTTCCCTACTAATTTTATATTGATTACAGCACAGTAAAGTAATGCTTCTTGCCTAGAAGAGTAAGAGACCCTTTACCGGGAATACCCGTATGAGTTCCCTTGCCATCTGCACACTTCTTCTGCCACTTTGCATAAGCTTCTAAAGTCTTAGATCCAAAAGAACCATCACTGGCATACTTCTTCTCCAACAAACCCTCTACCCAAAGAGCGTTCTCTACAACACGCACTTCAGCGGCGTGTGTTGTATGTCCCTGCTTAGCGGTAGGATCCGTTGTGGCAGCGGCGATGATGTGACTCAGATGAATTGTAGTACCCGCAGCCTTAGGTGCGAATCCCTTAATCCAGTTTATCAAATCAGTCTTGGTTGCAAGACGACAATAGTCTCTGTCTACGCCAGAAGCTCCATACTGATGGAACAGCCAGTTGTACTGAATTCCCGGCTGTCCAGCGGGCTTGTTAGCTGTAGCAATCCATAGGAAGTCTCCCGCGTTACTGGCCTTGTCGATGCTTAACCAATAACTAGTATTACAGTAAAGTCCTACCGGATTATGTGGAAGCTTTGACTTCATAAAACGAAGATATTCTTCCTTATAAGACAACAGTTCGGAAGGCGACAGATTACGATTATTCGCGTCATAACCTTCCCAGTCCAATACAACCATCTCGCCTATCTTAGGAGTTACCTTAGATAGAAAGTAATTTACCTCAGCGTCTGGATTATTGTGCATGTGCGGATAATGATAAAAACCTATTGCTAATCCTGCTTTGATAGCTTCTGCGTATTGTGATTTCCATACAGGACTTTCATATGTAGTTCCCTCAGTTACCTTAAGGAATACGAAATCGATTCCCTTGGCAGAAGGTGTAGATCCTTGATAGCTTGCCCAATCTTGTCCATATATTCCCATATTATGCTCTCAATTTCTTAGGGTCAATAAGTGAGGCGACTCTATTAGCTTCCTGCTGCTGAGCAAGTTGCTGCTGCATCTGTGCTGCTCGCTGCTCCATCACAATCATAGTAGCCATACCTGTTTGCTGAATTTGGCAGCCTATCTTTATATTTTCACAGCCGCCTATCATATCATCAAATGTTGCTGCGTGACGCATATCCAGTTCTAGATCAGCAAAATCATGGTAAGCAGCCCACTGTCCATCCTTACTTTGAACAACAAGGAAAGCAGTTGTGACTTCTTCAGCAGAACTTTCTCGGGAAGCTGCTAGTTCTTCAAAAGCCTTCTTTTGTCTTAGCTCATCTAAATCAATTGTCATTCTTGGATTCTCCTAGTAGTATTTCTATGTTACTTTTGCAGGGCACTGCGGACACTTTGATGATAGGGGCAGTATTCGCACACAAAGGATCTTCTGATTTTTGTCTCATCATATGTAGGAAGACCGGCCTTCTTGCGCTCACGACTAGTATCAGGCTTAATTTCCTTGGAGTTATCCAGGTAATCCAAGCACTTGATGGCTGTAAAAGAAGGTCTATTGTGTTTGTTATAACAGGTCATAGCATCTTCTTTGAAAGTATTCTGTACAGCATAGAACTCACTGTCAAAACCTGTTGCGCCGTTTCCTGCAAGGATCTTCTTGGTGATGTCCTTGCGGTATTCTGGATCCTTCCAGTGACGCGTAGGTACAAAGCCTAAGGCTGCCCATTCAGTGGATAGACGATCTTCAAAAGAAGGATGGCGTCTTAGATGTGTCTCCAAGATGTAACCAATACGAGGATCATTATCCGCGTTGTCAGGATCATAATCCGGAATCTCATCTATAGATTTGCAGGGAAAACATACTAAAAGTCCAGTTTTGTGAACATTGCTATCCGTATGGGGATCAAATGTGTCAGCCATATAATGCCTTCCAAATAGATTTCTCGATTAACTTCTTCATCTTAACAGAAAAAGCCCCATCCTTCAAGAGAAGGACAGGGCTGATTCCTACTGGTGATTCGTAGAACTATAAGGAATACATACCAACTCGTGGGGGTATATGACGTTGGCGTCAGTAATTCGAGACTTGTTAGAAACGTCCTTATAGACTGCCTTCCAGGTGACGTCAAACTTACGACCAATGCTGGATAGAGTATCACCTGACTTTACAATATAGCCAAAACGATCCCAATCTCCACAACCAGTCATTACAGTAGTTCCAGGCGCACCGCTGTAGGTAAGGGTAGGCATCTTGAACGGATGCCCAGTGTTCTTCTTGTAGTTAGGCTTAGGAGCCCCTGTGGCGCCTGTAGAAGGACTAACAGAGGCAGTAGGCGCAGGAGTAGTCTCTACGTTGTTGTAGGAGCTTACAGAGCCATTGGAGCACTTTGACAAACCTTTTTCATAGTTAACGCTCCCATAAACTGACCAAGGGGCCCAATTATTGCCATTATTACTAATAGTAATAGCCGCCTTAGCACTTCCTATAGAAGAAAGAGTTGCCAAACTTGGGTGCGCATCCTTATTGATCTGCCACAAACCCCAATCATTTGTAGGACTAATTGCATTAGGATTTCCTCCAGATTCGGCATGGGCAACAGCCGCAGCGACACATGCTTTAGAAGGGTCACCCCCAGCACTAATCCACAATTGCTCCAATTGGGGAACACTGTAAGAGGAATCAGCATATGCGTTCTGTACAACGCCAGAAGCAATTCCTCCTGCAAGGCTGGCAGTGATTATTGCAATAGATATCTTATTCATGTGCTCTCCTTAGACTCTTCCGTAAAATACACTATTTGTCCATAGCTTTTCGATCCGAACCTTAGCACCTGTATGTGGCGCGTGCAAGATCTTGCCATTGCCCATGTAAATTCCCACATGATACACACCAGTAGCGATCTTAGTTTTATGGTGGGTAGACCAATGCCAGCCAGTTGCAAAAAAGATCAAATCTCCAACTTTACGATTAGTGGATTTGATCTTTGTTGCTTTATCATACTGTGCCTGCGCTGTACGAGACAGGGTCTTGCCGTTGCTTGCATGCTTGTAAGCGTAGTACACCAACCCCGAACAGTCAAATGCACTGGGACCAGTTGCACCCCAAACGTAAGGATCACCAATCTGGTATTTAGCCACACCCAGAGCACGTGCTTGAAGAGTAGGCGCAGCAGCATCAGCAGTTCCTACAAGAGGAACCATGATCAACGCCGACATACCTAGTACTGTAGCAGCACGTCTAATAGCGGTTTTGCTGGACATATCTGTCCAATCAGTAGACAATAAGGTCACTCATTACATCCGAAGAAATGTCCGGGCTCTGTAACGATGCTGTCTAGCATAGAGGGCCCCAGCCGATTTTGTCAACTGGAGCCCTGTACTACAAACTTGAAAACGTGTTACCAAGTCTTGCCGAAAGTTGGTCCCTCTTCTTCAATTTCAAACTTATTTCCTACAAAGAACGGCATATTCTTAAACCCTCGGCCGGGAACGTCTGCCATTCTAGCCTCACCGATACCGTAGTACGCTAGATGTAGTTGGCGACGAGAGTTCATCATAGCCTCCGTGTTCGCTGGTTGTCCAGCCGTATCACGACGGATCTGCTTGTATGTGCCGTCAATAGCACCTTGGTCAAGACTCTCGTTCATGCTTCTGGAAGCGTTAATTGCCATTATTTTGCCTTCTTCGGTCTTCCAGCAGTTTTCTTGATTACTGCTGCGGGTTTTATTGGTTTGTAAGCTGCCGCATTGGGAGCTGCAACCTTTTTGGGATTAGCAGCAGTTCCTACTGTACGCTTATCTGTGGATTTTCTAGCGGATGCTACTGATCTCTTTGCGGCTTTCTTAGCCACAGGCTTTGCTTCTGCCATTACTTGCTCCTTAGGATAGACTCGGGTTCTGGGGATAAGAAGTCCCCTGATAACCTGATTCGGTTCCGGAGAAATCTCCAAAATTGGCAGAGAAAGAATCGTCTACAACTAGAATATCTGATATTCCTGGTGGATCTACTGGGTAGCCAAAACGATTAGGTATAAGACCTATATTAGGTATAGGAGGTCTTCTGTTAATTGCATCTGCTGTAGCATTCATTACCAGTTGTGCAGATACTAGTTGTTCTGCCATAGACTGAACAGGTCTTGCCACATTATAAATGGTGTCATTACCTTGTTCGCGCTTATCGGGGTTGTAATTAGTATTTTGTTTTTCCATTACATATATCCAGGACTATTGATACTGCGATGAAATTTACGCAGTTCTGGTGATACAACCTTCATTTGAGGATCATGAGAGATATTAAGTTCCTGAGCTAATTTAACAGCTTCTTCATTACTGATGAACTTTCCTCCATGAGCCAGACGCTCTATAGGATTACCTTGCGCCGCAAAACGCTTCTTATCGCCTTCTAAGCGTCTTTCGAGAGTTGAATAAGGAGTAAGGTCATCTGGCCAGAAATAATCAGTGGGAGCGATTCTGGAGCCCTTATGAACTCCTCTGGTATAACTTCTCGCATTATTACGAACGGTCTGCATCAATTTATCTTGACGACGATCAATTACAGATCCCAGATATCCGTCAGGATATTGTGCTTCAGGAGTTTTACCTGTTGCTGCTGCAAGTCTTGCGTCAAGGATGCTTCTGAATCCTGTTAGTGCTTGTCCTCCACCGCCAGCATATTGAGTAACAGAACCCTGTTGCCCTACTGGAGGATTGTACATAATATTGTTCATACCAACATTAGGGTTCTGTGGCATATCTACTCCTCAATGCCTAAATGATCAACAATCTTGTTAAGTATATTCAACGCTTCCATATCAGCTGCCAAATCCTGTTCGAGTCTGGTGCTGTCTCTGGCTACTTGTCTATTCTGGGAAAGCAAAAGAATAGGACCAGTGAAACCCGCTTGGAATGAATATACGAGATTCAATAAAACAAAGGGATAACTGTCCCAAGCCAGACCCCAACCATGAACGCTGTTAAGTATAATCCAGCACATGGTAAATACTGCTTGCCCGATAATGAATTTCCAAGTTCCCATTCCTTGAGTTATGCCATCAGCAGTTCTTTCTCCGAAATTTCGGGCATCGGCCATTACATTGCTCTCCCGTACTTGGCCTTTGCACGGAATTGATCTGTCCAAGATGCACGGGAAGGCATCATGATAACGTGACGTTGTCCCTGAGTGGCCTCAGCAGCGTTCTGAGCGTACAGAGTAGCTGTAGGGTGGAGTGTTGCGCCCATCTTCTCAAAAGAGGCTCTACGATGTCCTGTAGGGCCTTCATGAGCAGAGCCACCCTTACCTGCTCCGCCCTTAGGACGTAGACGTCCACGCTCAGGCTTGCCCGTACGGCACAGGGTAGCAGCAGAGGTTCCCATTGTAGGGAAAGAACCAGTTCCCGCTTCAGTATTTGTCATAGTATCTCCTACGAACGATAGTAATCAAGAATTCGATTTTGCTGATATGTTGCTGGACTTTCTCCATTTATACTTCCTGTTACAGGAGATAGTACAGAAGAAGGAAGATAGCTTTTGGGTGCGGATTGTTGTGCGCTATGCACTGATCCTCCAGAGATGCCGGAAGAGAATTCCGCTGTTCTAGATATAGTTGGTTGCGATTCTGCTCCAGGCATGAATATACTCCTGTGATTAGTCTACTATTATTTTAAAAGTAAGAGCTGAAATTTCTCCGTCGGCCATAATTACGGTGGTGAAACCTGGTCGGCAGGACAATACTCTGCCCCGTGGGCCCACGTAAGATTGTGCAATAGCAATAGCCTTAATAGTCTGATTAACTGCTGCTGCACCAATAGCACGTAAAGTAATATCTTTATTATCATATACATTATTAGCAATAGCGGCAGCCAAATTAGCAGCAGAGGAAGATGACTTTACTCGTAGTAATACCTCATTGGGGTTCGTATTTTCAACCATGTTTTTCTCCAGATTATAGATGTCTATTTGATTATACATACAAAAGAAAAAGAGCCTACCACCCATTGTATCAACGGATGATAGGCTCTTATTTAGTTTGCGCAGTATATCATATAGGCCAAGCCATATGCATCAGCTACATTGTGGTTCGTAACCTCTGAGTCAAGTCTCTGTATGGCTATTATCATGTCCTCTTTAGAAGCGTTGCCTTTGCCAGTAATAGATTGTTTCAAAGTTGTAGGAGCGAATACTGTAGGAGATTTACCAAAGAGAAGGAAAGATATCATCTTTACTAATCCCCCTAATTCTCCTAGCTTCTCTCTGTTGAGTTGGGAACCGTAAGAATAACCCTCCATAGCAATATGTACTTCTATATTTAGTAAAGAGTATTCTCCTAGGTGTGCCCACAACTTATCATTTATCGTTGCTAACCGTTCTCCATCATCTTCTGTTTTAGGAAATTTCCATAAATGCTTCCCAAGACAATTTCCTGCATCATCCAATACTACAAGCCCAAAGCCGGTATAGGATTGGTCGATACCTATAAATACGGCTTTGGGCTGTAGTGGGTTACTCATCTTTACTCACTTATTAGGACTCCAATTATATTCACGAATACCATTCTTAGCACTACCGATCACATCAAGCAAATACTTATCAACTTCTGTAGGAAAAACAACACCACTAGGAAAAGAATATACATCAGGAGTGTGGTCAGGCATAGAATCCCAGTAGTCTTTTACATAGTCTATAGCATCTTCTTTTGTGAGATGAAGACTATAACCATCAGAACTATATCCCCAACCTCTCTCAGACTCACTCCAAGATCGAGCATATACAATATTCACTTCTTTGGTATCCCCTTATGGTAGAAATCGTAACAGAGTTTAGAGCAGAAAGGGTACCACTTAGGTACCGCAGGTGCGCCACAATTACATAGCACTAGTTCTATCCTTTTACCTCAATTATCTTGTGTTTGAGTCCTGCCTTAACAGCCATATCATAGGTCATCTGAGTTCCACGATTACCCGCGCCCTCTAGAAAGCACGCTACCACGTAATCAGGGTTTAGGTCAATCATTTCCTGATTACGTTTGGCGTATGCCCAACTGGTAGGCTTAATAGGCGGATGTGCAATAACCTCCCAGTCAGCACCAGCAGCCCAGGAAGCGCCTATAAGGTCCGCTCCACCGAACGGGCAGTCTCCATGATGGAGTTCCATAGGGGACCAGTGCCAATCGTTCTCATGTCTGTCCTGGAGCTTCCTGAGGGCATCCCAGATGAGTGAAGCTTTGCTGCTTGGCCAGTCTCTTGAACCCGTAATAACAACCTTGGTCATCCTTTAATACCTCTCCCTGATTTAAAAGGTGTACGGCATCTTAGACAATACCAGGAGGCTGTATTTGCCACCCGGCTTCTACTTTGAAATACTACTTTATCATTTTTATTACACGTGGGACAGTTAGGATGTTTACTCATTTATATACCACAAACCAATGCTGACAATATCCGCACCACCATTCTCTGAGAGAAGTTATTACACTATTATGCCGGGCTACATAATCATTTCTCTTGCAGCCCGGACAAATAGGTTTAGCCTTTCTAATTTTCACCGCTGCCACCAATGCTTTTTACGTTCGGCTCGTGCAGCTTCTTCTTCCCGAATAGCTTGAGGTCTTACTTTATAAGAACGTTCAACCTCATCAGCTTTACGAATGGTAGCTCTGGTCTTTTCATACTCAGCTAACTCTTCTTCAGTAAGAGCTTTCTTCTGTCTCTGTGTCAGAGGTTTACTCGATACAGGCTTTCTAGCATGTTTTCCCATGTTGTTTCCTTAATTAGGAAGGCCCCAGGTAAAACCAGTCTTACCGTTGGCACTCAAAACCATTACGCGTTGAACAACTGGCTTAGGCTTGCTTCCACTGACCTTCTTACGCTTCTTCAGAGGACCATTGTGGGTACCTCCGGAATAACGTCCGCGCTGCTTGGGGCAAGAGTACTTAGCCTTAAGCCAACTTACAGGCTCCATTTTACACAGCCTCCAAAGTATAGTTAGGAATAACCTGCTTGATCGCACGAACACTAATTTCATATACTATTGCATATTCACCATGCGCACAGTATGGTGCGTCAAGCAGAGCGGTTTCCTCTGCGTTGACCTGAGAGGATTCCCACTCACACTGATTAGGAATCTCATCTTCTAGGCAAGACACATAATAAATAGAAGACAATGCCATTAGTTAATTACCTTCTCTCGAATAGCCAACTTTACGTCAAGAATAAAATCCCAGATGTCCATAGCGGTCTCCTTGGGAAGTTCCAGCATCTTCTCTGTAAGAATCTGCTCTGCTGTAGTGAGACCGACATTAAATCCTGAATTAAAATCCATTACCAAACCTCCGCTGTCAATACCCAATGGTCATATTCATCCAAATCATCCTCATGAATGCCTTCCATACAGCGATGCTGGAGATCTACAACATAACACTTACCAACACCGTTCACCATACGAAGTTCGTTGCCTTCTTCGTCTGTGGAAAGAATCATAGGAATATCTGGAGGAAGTTCTTGTAGTGCTTCTATAAACTCTCGGACAGTTACCACCATAGTTTTACCACATACTTTCCCAGGGGAACCTTGTCCTGATCACAGAGCCACTGTAACATCTCCTCAATAGAGGGCATACCGCCTCCACCACCATAAGTGTCTTCCCCAAAATAAAGACCACCAGCAAGCCAGCGATCAAAGTCCTGATTATCATCCCAGTCAGGTTCCTGACCTGGAGCTACATCGGCCTCTTCATAACTACCATTATGGTAGCCATCTTGGTTTGTGTCAAGTGAACGCCACGTCTTGCCATAGCCTTCTAGGTGCATGTTTACGAATTTATCCAAATCATGACAGTCTACTACATAAGCATTCTCGTAAGATACCTGAGGTTCGTCAGACATATCTTCTCCTATTCAAATGGGCGATCTGGGAAGTCCTGGTATGTTGCTGGTGCGAGCAATTTTAGCTGCTTCAGTAGTTCTGTGGCAAGTTCGCAAATCTCTGCGTCTGCATGGACACTGTAGCGCTTGTGGAGCATATCCCGCCATGCTCTATGGTTTCCAGTGACTACGATCTTAGTCTCAGTTCCTCCTGGAAGATCATATCGCGCAGCTTCACGTGCTTCCTTCCTAGTCTTACCGAAACTCATCAGCCTGTCAACTACTGCGGTGTAGTTGATCAGAGTCTGAGGTGCCTGCGGCAGAAGTTTCGGGAGATTGAGCTGTTCCCTGTTAGCTGGAGCAACTATTACCTTTGAGTCTTCCATGTTAACGAAACGCTGAGACAACTCACTATAACTCAAGTGCCGATGACGAATCAATTCATGGGTCAGATTACGAGAAACACCTTCAATATAGAAAGTAGCAGAAGCATGTTCCATAATCGAATAATGTTGCTGCTTAAGAATATTAGCCATATAACCCATATTAGTAGCAGTCTTCTCACTTGGCATATCCCAAGATTGATAACAGGATCGTCCAGCAAAATGCGCTAGAGTGTCTGAGTCATTTATCAGAGCATCTTTATCAGAATAGAAAAATTCCCCAAATGACGTACCTTCAACGGATTCTGGAATATCAATAAATCCGGTCCGCGCAATAAGTGTTACTTTCAATTACTTCTCCTTATAATAAGAAAATAGCCCCTATATAGGGGCTATTTTAATTAAACTTCTTTGTAACGATCCTTTAATTCTGAGTATGTAACAACGATATTCTCACTACCATCATTGGACTTTAGCTCTATGAGCTTCTTTTCCGGAGACACCGCTTTAACTGTATAAGTAATATCTTCAATATTCTTGTTCTTGTACTTCTTTCCTTTAGACCTACCAAACATATTCTCCCCTAAGAGTTATATTTATCACTACGATCTTCATTACCACGTCTGGCCAACCTTCGGGAAAGTTCTCTTGATACTGTTTTTCCACAAGATTCCAGGTGGGTATACTGACTTCGTGTAATTTTCGTTACAGCATATGCTACATCAACTGCATCCTCGGCGTCAAGGTAGTCCGGCTCCTGCTGAACCATGGCTTTGGTAGCTGCTACCGTTTTTTCCTTCTTATGCTGAATGCTATATTTATCAAATACTCTTTGAAGAATACGATCTGCTTTACGTTCCTCAATTTCTGCAAGAGCTACAAGATAACCTGCGTACCCAGTCCAGTTGGTGAAAGATACGTATAATTCCATCAGGTCATGATCTGGAAGGTCTGACAATCCTTGAGGAAGATCCGGGGCGTCTTCTGATGGCTGTTCTGGGGCTTTCAGTCCTTTGGCCGTGTTCTGATTCCCCCACCCTCTTTGAATCGGATTTCTCTGTGCCACTATATTTCTCACAATCTTTACAAGTTGCGCCAGTAGGACATTTTACAGGATCAGTACACTCACAGATAAACGGATAATCCAAATTTTTGTGCTCGCAAATTGGACAATCTTCTCCGTTAGGATAACAGCCTTCTAAAGCATTAGTAATAATACTAGCCTGCTTAAGCATATTGTCACAGTAATTAGGATCATACTTTACTACGAATTCTTTTACACCCTGATTATATTTAGATTCATAGATAAATATAATCTGATCATATTCAAGGCCCATAAGACTACATAAAGTCAGATAAAGTTGTCCTTGATTAATATGCTCTGGGAAAGGCTTTTTAATATCTTTCCACAGGCCCTGTAGGTCTATCATAGCCCCTTCAGTATTAGCTGCGTAAATATCTGGTGCAGAAATTCTTACCGTACCTGTTCCTACTGATTTAATCTCTATAAGAGACTTCAAACGAGGAATAGCACCATCAGCATGTCCATGAATAAGATACTGTTCTGCGTGTAAAGGTACTTCTTGGTATATATCAATTCTGCCAGATCTCTCACAATATTCACAGAACTTATTCTCATCAAACAAGTGGCATTCAGTAATATAACCACAGAAGCCGCACGCCCAGTTTCCCCATAAATCTCCCATATTTCTTATACGGGTCTGCCATTTATGGTGAATATTATGTCCTTCATCAAAGATGTTCAGGAGCTGGACACCTATGTTCTCAGGAGGCTTCAGGAAGGGATCAGATGCCTCTCTACACGCCTTAATGCGGTAGTAGGTACTTCTAGGACACCAACCTTCTTTGGCCATCTCAGAGGGATGTATGATGTCTTGACGACGATCACTAGGCTTGGCATGCTCTTTCATCATGTACGCTTGAATATCCCCAAGGAGAACAGTTCCTTTGGAGGCATTGGCATAGTCAGCTAGTCGTCCTGTGAGTTTTGGTCCCCAGCCTTTTTCAATTGCCAAAGCTTTCGTTCCTTTCTTAGTTTTGCTCTTTCGTCTGATGTCATTCCGCCCCAGACTCCGTAACGCTCATTGTTATCCATAGCAAATTCTAAACATAAGTCTAATAAAGGACACGGCCTACCATCATAGGTTCCTCGGCATATAGCCTTGGCTTCATCAGTTTCCTCAGACGAGTCCAAATCCTCTGAATCACCGAACCAAGGATCGTAAGCTGCTGTGGCTTTAAATAGCACACACTTAGCTGTTTTAGTCGGATTATCATGGAACCATTGGGGGGCTACACTACGGAGTTTCATTACCAAGACTTGCTCTTTCTCTAAGAGTTATATAGTCATCCTTAGACATGATTACCCAAGAATTACTGGAGATTTTAAACTCTACCAGAAAGATCGGAATTCGTCCATCTATGAGTGCTTGATTGTAATTCTTTTCTAGTTCAGCGTCTTTAAGAGAATAAGATTTAGCTGAGGTTATCTTTAATTCAAAGAGCTCTTCCTCTGTTCTTACATCGCCTTTACGAATCCACCCATTACCTGAGCCAGAATTGACAGTGCCTCCAAACCGATTGGCAAGGAGGCGTTCCTGTCTCTGGCTATCTTTATGCGTCGCCATCTGTTTCATTTACTGAAAGTACTTCTATGTACCAGTCTCTTAGATCATCTCGGTCTTCCAGACCCATACTGAGCCAATTTTCTACATAGCGCTCACAATCTTCTACAGGAATATAATCTCCCTGAAAGTGGAGTGTTAACTTAAGTTCTACAACTTTTTTAGACAAGTGGATCACTTTCTGTATTCAGAATTGTTAGACAAAGCCACAACATAGCAGACACCATTGGACTACTCCAGTAATATCTATTACTATTAATAAGTTTGTCAAGTTCTTGGTAGGCCATTTCCTTACTTACCATTTGCGATCTCCCACTTGTGTTGGTCATCCTTGTCAAGAAGAATCTTATAACTTGCATCCAGTTCTCGCAGGTACAGTACCATACCTTCTGCCTTGAAACCAGGCATAGCTTCTGAGCCATTACGCAGGAGATCTTCTCTAAGACTTGTCAAATCCATGTCTATGAAAGAACCAGAATACAGCATAGGTACAGTGCACAGTTCCTTTACTTCAGTGGAATCGGGATAAATATCGATAGCTTCCTGCCAACGAGAAGCATTGAACAGGGAGAAACGACGCTCACCGTTTGTGAGACCATATCCACGCTGGATCTTAGAACCCCACCACTCGCCATAGTGATTACCGTTGCCCAGAATATCTACCAGGTTACTGGCGTTATTGTGTACCCATACAGCAAAACCGAAATTATCGCTGCTCTTGTCAGGCTTTAAGAATCTAGTGCGAGACTGTGCCCAAACAGAATATGGTTCATCCTTTACTACAACATGCAGAACAACATCATTGTCATTTACAATACCGTGATAAGGACGAATACGAATACAACTATTCGAGCCATCAATCTTCTCTGTTACAACAGCCTTCTCCTTAGAAAGCCGAGGAATACTGGGCCACTTCTCAAATTCCACCCTACTGCCTCCTTTTATTAGTTTAGATATATGGTGCTAGAACCTGTGTCAAATCAACCGTTGAACCATAAGTAGAAGGAATTAACACACCTTTAGTGATTCGATTAGCCATATTGGTAACCTTCTCAATAACAGTGTAAGTAAATCCTTCTGGATGCAATTCAGTGTTGTCTGTGCAAGGTAGATGAATACTAAAAGTACCTGGTCCGCTGCTGTTTGGGGTACCCCCCAGTGTCCCTGGTAGTACAGCAACAAGAGGAGGAATAGTTAAGAACTGATCATCCACAGCATCAGACAGACTTGGTAGAGAGGGTATGAATTGTACAGTACCGTTCTCTCCTGCGCCACTGATGAAGTTTACATACTTTCCAGTAACTATTATGGTTTTTCCACCAGTGATAGTCATACGTTAGTCCTTTATGGTAGCTATGTCAAGAGTCTTTATACGGATCTCTTCTTGTAGCTCCATATTACTGCGTATTTCTTCTTCCATGGCATCACGTCCCTGCCATTTGTATTCTTCGTAGTTGTACCAGGCACCGCCACGCTTTACTACCTTGAAAAGAACCGCCATAGTAATGATGTCTCTTACCATATCGAATTCCCCGGGATGAAATCCTTTAATGGAATCCAGGAAGTAGAAATCTCCCATAGCTACAGCCTTTGGTGCTGCCGCCTTGTTCTTCTCCATCAAATATTTATTGGTTTGTCCGACCTTTACCTTTCCAAGACCATCAACTTTTTCTTCAATCCAGTCATCTCTGGATACAAGAATTCGCTGATAAAAGGCATAGTTCTTTGCCTTTCCTCCGGGAGTTGTAGTCGGTGTTCCATATGGTGAGAACGAACCCACCGCATCACGTAACTGATTGATAAAGAAGCCAATATAAGGTCTCTCCTTGTCGAATGATCCTCCTACTTTACGGAAGAATTGTCCAGTACGTCGGGCTCCCAGTGTCATAGTATTTTGATCCATAGTCTTGTCCTCTTCTTCAGAGGCAGCAAGAGCAGGATAACTATCTAATACAATGCAATCGAATTCATGAGAATTTGCGGCATCCAGAATTGCCTGATAGGCCAATTCCATATTACTGGTAGAAAGAACTATAACTCTGGAGTTATCAATACCATTCTTCTCTGCCCATTCCATATCATAATGTTCAGAAGCAACCCAAAAGGTAGTAAAGTTGGGATCTAATGCTTGATTAGTGGCAATAGTATGGAGAACGATGGATGTCTTTCCATTGCTTTCTTTACCATATACCTCTACCCATTGATTACCTGGCCAGCCTCCCCCAAGAGCCACGTCTAAGGACAGAAGTCCTGATGTAAACTTCTTAGCCACAACCATATCTGAGGCGGAAATAAGAAGGGGCTTACCGTCTTTTGCCAGTTGCTTATTCATCTGTGCCATGAACACACTTACTGAGTCTTGCAATATCTCTCCTAAATAGCGTATGGCCTGGAGACTAGAGTCTACCAGGCCATACTGTCATCGTCAACTAAAGTAAGTTGTCAAAAAAGTCACTGAAAAATTCAGCGATACCTTCTATACCATCTACTATCACGAATAGCAATAGTAGTGCTAGAAGAAACAAAACTATAGGAATCCATATAGGTACTCCACCAAACCACAAAAGCCCTGCCCAAAGAAATAGAGCAGTATCAAGAACTATCATCAATGATCCAACTCTGCTTCAAGGATCATAGCAATCAAATTATCTAGATTTTTCTGAGTAGTTTCTTCCTTAGCACAGGATTTGATAACCATTAGAGAACTTAAAAGAGCATTACTATCCAAAAGTCGTAGACGCGTCTGTCTACCAAAACTCCCAGTAATGATAAGATCTCGTGCAGCTACTCTTATTTGCTTTGACATTATTCCCCCTCAGTAACATGGTCCTGAATCTTACGAACAAGTTTAGCTGATTCAAAACAACCCTGAACAAGCCAAAAAATAGAAACAATACCGGTAATAATACCTGTCTGTACTATAGCAAGAGCCAACATCATCAACCAAAAAACAATAAATACGATGCGAATACCGAGATCTACCTTATCAAAGATCATATATTCCTCCTAATTATTTATACTCCGCAAACCCCCGAAACACAAGCCATACCGTTTCCAAGTTCTTCATATTCGATTCCCTCAGAAGCGACTGCTTCAGCGTACGGTACCACAGTTAGCGGCTGACCGCCTCTGGCCCCATCAGGATACACAGTGACTCCACGTATGTCCTTCAGGTGTTCCAGGAGGATACCACCAAAATCTTCTGCTGTAAACATCTGACTGTCCCAAGCAGGGAGGTTCAGTGTACTACTGATTCCATGATCTACATAAATCTGTACCCATGCCTGGAAGGCAAGTCTGCGTCCTGGATCTAGTGACAGAGTGTAAGCAGTTTCTAAAGTATCAGGATCAATACCTTGGTCGGCCAATCTCTTTGCCATAGGCTCTACAACATATTGGAAATGCCACGTTGTTCCCTTAAGATAACGTCGCTTATACGCAGTCGCAAATAAAGGCTCAATGCCTGTGGTTGTCTCTGCGATGATGCCGATCGTACCAGTAGGAGCTATGGCACGTGTCTTGATAGGTCTAGAAACGCCTAGATGGTCTGCTGCGGAAGCTGCGTACACTCCGCTGAGGGAATACTGTGCCAACCACTCCCCAAGCTCTGTATCAGGCGCGTAGGGCTTTCCTCTAGTCACCAGCCATTCGTAGATTCCCATTAAACCAAGACCAAGACGACGATTCTTATCACGCGTGTCAGCTACTCCTTGATAAGGAACCTTTGAATAAAGAGTGCCGCACAGAAGGAAACGAGTAGCCAGATGGGTTAATTCCCCCATCTCTTCCACAGACTCAATACGCGCCATATTAAGAGAGCCCAGATTACAGATGTCGTCATCATCTCTGGATGTTACCTCAGTACAGGCATTTCTAAGATTCTCTCCCTCATTCTCTTCAATATCTACAGAAAATCCTGGTTCGCCAGTCTTAAGCATTTGCTCAATGGTAGTCCAGTAAATCTTTTGTGCCCACGAATACATTTCATTATTTTCATTATTAAATGCGACAAAGAAAGCATCATCTAGAATTACAGAAATATTAGTCATGTCAAGAGGAGCAGCAGCATTGAAATCCTTCTCTTTCATTGCTACTAAATCTTCATCCCAATTCTTAGCATTGATAAATGAGAATACATCAGGATGATTCCAGTGTAGCCCAGCCCAAATGGCTGAACGTCTGGAACCACCTTGCATAATGTTTCTGCCAATTTCATTGATGGCCTTCATAAAAGCAACAGGTCCGGTAGAAGTACCGCCCATTCCCTTTACGGCCGCGCCATCAGGACGAAGCTTAGACCACACAATACCTATGCCAGCGCCGGTCATCAAACCGGACGCTACTCGTTGCATAAGATCAGCGATAGATTCTCTTGAATCCTCAACAGTAAGAAGAAGACAATTCTGAGTCTGATGAAATGGCTTTCCTGTGGCATAAAGATACCGACCACCAGGAAGGAACTTACGATCTATGACAGCCTGCGTCAGGGTGTCTACATCTTCCGGAAAATATGGAGACATTACAGTACTGACTACGCGTCTCGCAGTGTCCTCCCACTCTTCCCCGATGTGTGCATATTTATTACGGTAAATAGTCTCTGCGAAAGAAGACATAGTTGTGCTCAAAATGTATCTCCGTTAGGGGTAGTGGTCGGTATCTAAACTATTAAATTATGCGCTGCCAATGTGATCTCCACCACCAGCGTTCAATGTAACAATGGATGAGGCCATGGTCTGTGAATCTGCTGACTGTCTTGCTGGTGTAGCTTCTCCTGGCTGTGTCTTAAGACTTCTTTCTCCATGTCCTGATTGTTCAAAACGAGGGTGATATCCGCATTCTCCACAAGCTATGGCATAACTGCCATGTGTCATGTATTTATCACTACCACAATCAGGGCATCTACCGCCTTGCTTCAACCGCACATTAGGTTGGTAGTCCTGTGGGTTTGGGATACTTTGTTGTGGCGAATTTGCTTGTGGGGTATATACCGGTTGGTGTAAACCAAATAATTCTCTAGAAGGAATAGCTGTGGGTACAGAATTTGTTCCATTTAATTTATCAGCCCAAAAACTCATTACTATCTCCGTATTTAATCAAACCTTTTTCTAACATATGGGAAACTACTGACTCGGCAATAGCTGTGCCAAGTTTAATATTACTAGTTCTGAAATTAGCTTTATCCACATCAGACAGATTTTTAAGATTAGCATCCGCTCCTAGTAACGCCTTAGAAGCTGATTCTGCTGCCACCCAACACAATAAAGGAAAATCCATACCAAAATGTGCAAGAGAGTTCTTACGAGCCCACATCTCTCTTGCTTCTGCCTCTAGTACGTCTTCACTGGCAGGTTGTTGCCCAAATAATGCAAAATCTTCCTGAATTGCTTTAGGACCCACCATATCCCATAGCATGGCACGGGATAACTGTGCGGTAAGTACTTGGAAGGGATCGATAGGAGGCACAGGTTCTACTTCTTCAAAAGGATTAATCATTTATTCCCCTTTGCTGCTTTACACCAGATACAAGAACCAGGATATTGATTCTTCTTGTGATGAAAATCATGCCATTGTTTATCAGTGTTCATACCAATACCTCACTTTGCTTCTGACCAACGCGAAACGATCTTTGCATCTGCTTCAAGAGGCACCTTGAGAATAGTTTGCATCTCGTCACCTACCATAGCATTTTCCAACATAATCCTAGCCTCTTCTACTCTGTGTTCTGGTGAAAGAAGCACCAACTCATCATGTACAGAAAGAACTAGAGAAATCTTCTCCGCCGGATTATTATGCTTGCTGTAATCTTCCTTCAATGCTTTATGCAAACGTACCATAGCCATCTTGATAAGTCCTGCTGCACCACCCTGGATGAGAGAGTTGAATAGTTGCCTCTCAGCACGTAGCCGCTTCCACTTCTCGTCACTGGACAGATCCCATACACGGCGCTCAAATCCGGTAATCGTACGAAGATGTGGAACTGTACGCTTACGGGCTTCCCGCCAAACAGCACGCTTAAGGGCATTTACTTCAGGCTGAGTAGCTTCATATTCTTCAATTCTTTCTTGTGCGTATTCCAAAGACTTACCCATAGTAGCCGCAATCTTCGCAGCCATAGCCCCAAAGAGAACACCGAATCCCAGTGCTTTGGAATCCTGACGCATTTCCTTAGTCACTTCTTCAATAAGAACCTTGTACATAGAAGAAGCAGTGGCCTTGTGAGCATCAAGTCCTGCGTGGAATCCATCATACAATACTCCCTTGCCAAGATAGTGGGCTAGTACACGGTACTCGATCTGAGCATAGTCCGCTACTACCAACTTGTATCCTTGAGGAGCACGGAATAGACCACGAACCGCAGTACCTAATTCAGTACCTGGGCGAGGAATATTCTGTAGGTTAGGTTCCCGACAAGAGAAACGAGAAGTAACCGTACCGTACTGTACAAGATCAGCGTGAATTCTTCCATCAAAGATACGGCAAGGCTTATCCTTGTTACCTTCCTCTCCCAGATAACCAATCACATAGGTATTGAGTAGCTTGGATACTTCCTGATATTCCAACAGGGTTTGGCATAGTTTGTTTCCTGGATAACTGTCCAACGTTTCTTTATCTGTGGAATAACAACGAATATCAAGTGATTCTCTATTATTTCTTTTCTTCTTACCACTATCAGTCAGTTTCCAAGGCTTTAGTCCTTGGCCGCCATCCTTCTTATAGCCATAGAGGATGTCCTGCTTTTGCATAGGAGAATTGATATTGAATCGCTTACCCGCAGCCTTATATACTCTTCCTTCAATTTCAGCAAGTTTATTTGTAAGAAGAATCTCTAGTTCCTGAATCGCCTGTACGTCCACAGGAGCGCCTTCCAGGTTCATAGCGAACAGAACCTCAGACAGCTCTCGCTCAAGGCTCCTATGGGCCTCCAGGTCCGCTACAGCTAGCTTTCTGCGGAGAAGGAGACGTAGCATCCACGTATACCGAGCGTCCAGGAGACCATAACGAGCCACCCGGGAAAAGGGGTGCGCTTCAATACACTTTCCCACCCCCTCTTTATCATAGTCCACGCCAAAGTACCACTTGATAAGAGTCTTCAACTTCTTATCCATAGGTCGCTTCGGTCCACCGACAGGCTGTCCGATATTCTCATCAAGCAACCATTGATCCACAATAGTATCTTCTACTGGACCTGGAGGAATTTCCCCAAAGTATTTAGCCACAGATACGAAGTCGGTGGGTGAGTTATGTGCAATCTTAACAAGGGGAGAGAAGAAAAGCGGACGAAGAATTGCAAAAGCAACACTAGGCATCAATTGCTTGGGCGGTTCATTGTAAATAGCAGGAAAGTCCTCAAACTTCCCAGTCTCTTTGTTCTTCTTCTTATGTGCACGCTGTAGCAAAACATCCCCATTAGGATGCCCCATGGGTACGATAATAGTCCGACCATATGTGGCCAAGGAAATCCACACTACCCTATTGTGTGCGGGAACTCCTCGGGTACCTGGATATGCTCCTTCCATAGACTCGATGTCGAAAGTAAAAGCATCTTGCTTAAGAAAGTAATCTACTTCTTCCTTAAGTTGTTCTTCGGTAAAAATAACTCCATCCATCAATACTCCTTTCTTTGTCCAATAAAACAGCCCCTGACGACAAGATATCATCAGGGGCTGTAGTTTGTCTAGTTACGCAGTGTTACTTCTTAGGCAGATCATTAGGTGTCAGATCCGCAGCAGCTTCCTCAATCTTACGAGCTCCCCAGATAAACAAGATCTCATCTGCATATAGTTCGTCAGACAGAGCGGCAATTTCATCTCCATTAAGAGGCTCAACACTATAATCTAGTTGAAGATCTCGCGCCTTAAGGGGAAGCACCTTAGTACCAGGAGCCTTACGGCCGTCTACCTTAATGTGATAGACCTGAAAATAAAGATTCTCTCGGTTAAGGGGAGAAGTAATTTCATCTTCAGCAAATGACTGTAGCTGCTGAGACACCTCATTACCGAATGTCCAAGTAGCTACCTCAGAAGGATCCTCCATGTCCACTACGTTGAACATAAAACGATAGCCTGCCTTGTGTCCTTCCTGACACAGAGCACACTCATCTCGTCCAGGACAAATATAACGCTTGCCGGAAGAGTTTACGTAGTGCTCGAAATAACGAAGGGAAGGAGCCTCAGTAAGAAGCTTGACAATACGCTTACCGTTGTCCTTTAGCTTAAGATAAGGTGCCTGAACACGCTCACGCTGCTCCTGCTTAGGCGCACCCCAGCCCGTACTTACTGCGGGACGAGAAGTACTAGCGGGACGACGACGCGGAACATCATCTTCGTCATGATCTGGTACACCGTTAGCATATACTTCACGCTCAACATCCTGGGGCATATCCGTGCCATAAGTGTCAGCATCAGCGACACGTGTACGAGAAATCCTAGCCATAAATATTTTCCTTTGTTAGTTGCGCTATAGGCGCTATCAACTATTTACAATTACTTAATGATACGAGTAATAAGAGAACCATTGTTATTCGTCATGGAACGAGCCCAACCCAGATCAGCTTCCTGGATTTCGTTCATCATATCAGAGCACTTCTCACCCACCGCAGTCAGATCACTATCTACAGGAACTCTAACCTTGAAACTGGTGAACAAAGCCTCCTTCTCGTACTGTACTACAGCCAGTTCCCAACTACGAGAGTAGGTAATCTCCAGACTGTCATCCAACAGTGTAACAGAGGTGACTGACACAGGCTCAGCCGCAGCGAGCACCGGTCCGGGCTTTGTCTCCTCTGATACAGCCTTACGTGTTGCCATTGCGCTCCTTTATTAATTGTTTGAATAAGGCTATTGCTCTTACTGAGAATTTGGTATCGGAGAGTCTAATGCCCTTATCTGGCCACAACACGCCTTCTTCTCGGGCTATGATTACTAACCCCTCCACCATGGCACGTGTGTACATCCTACGGCGACCATTCGGTGTGGCAGAAGGCTTGACATAAGGGGACTTGCCGATAATACCTTCTCTCTCCCACGCACGCAAGGTGTTGGAGCTCCGGTTTCCCAGAGCCTTTCCCAACTGACCTATAGAAAAGAATTCTACATCCTTTCCATTCATGCGAAAGATATTAGGCTTGGCATCCCAGTCCTCAATGGCCTTTTCTTGGGCTACACGAATCTCTTGGTGTATAAGAGGCGTTGTTGATCCAGGAAAGACCTTTGCCATCTGTTCATGCCAAGTTGTCACCAATTTACAATGTCCACATCTTCAATAGTGAATTCGCTCATAAAATGATCTTCTAGGTCACCGTAGAGCGTATCAATTAGGGGCTGCCAATCATCCTCTTCCTCTGCCCTATCATATGCTTCCTGCAAGGCAGGAGTCATCACCACATACATGGTAGGAAGATCTAGTTCAATACGCATTCTTTCCATCAGTACCCACAGTCGTATTCGAACTGAACAACACGTCCCGGAGTAACGACAATCTTTGTATCATTACCAAAGACTCCACGTAAAGCATCCTCAAAGGCAACAGAATCTACTGGCATTTCAATCTTAGAAATTTCTACCCCGTCTGGATGCTCAGACCAAGACGCATAGTGATACTCATCATAATCGGAAAAGTCTTCATCCGGATAAGCCAGTTCCATATCTGGGGACTCGTCATCCAACCAAGCCTCAGCGACCAGTGCGTTGGAAGTTACCTTAGCTTCCATAACAGAGAACTCACAAGGCTCACCATCATTAAAGCCAGGAGTATACTGCTCCCACATCACTGCGGTTACACCCTTATCAAAAGCCAGCTTGAAATAAGGATAAAGATCTTCAATAGGCTTCTGGATAGCGCGGGTCCAACCGCCGTAACTACCTTCTACCTTCATACCCAAGAACTGTGAACTATTAGACATTGCTCTCCTTGTTAAAGATTTGATTGAAATTACCGACTTCCTTACGAATAGCTCCACTCATCCAACGAGTCTCATCACTATCAAAAGGAATATTCTTAAGATAATGCTCTGGACTTGGAAGGAATCCCAAGTCCTCTACAATATGACGCTCTGCGATAAGACGTACAGGAACATCAATAATCTTTGTGTTCTTACTGATCTTAATAGTCTTCCCAAAAAGATCCTCACACAGGTATACACCTAGTGTGTGATGATACATAGCACGATGCCGGAAGTCACCAAAGGTCTTCTTGGAAGAATCGATAAACTCTTCAATAGGAAGATAATCTTCAGGCTTTCCGCCCCACTTGTGTGAAGCAGAAACAGCGTGGTACCAGGAATTAATTAATCTCACCTCTATCCATCAGAACTTACGATCATATTCTTGGACTTCACCAACAAAGGTTTCGTGTTCGGCCAAAGCCCATTCATAAATCTTCTCAGTAAATTCCCAGTCAGACATATGATCATCAATAGCCGCGATAAAATCTATCAATTCATCTGGATCAAGGTGCTGAGCAAGTCTACGAGCTATATCATCGGTGTCCAAAGTAGCAAGTGTACTGAAATTCATTAAGTGCCTTTCCTATGCGTCAGCAGTTACCCAACTGTCTACAACAATAGACTTCTTTACTACCTTAGTAGCTGTTACCAGATTTGTACTGTATTCTGCATTCCAACGATCCTGACCCTCTTGCATTTCAGTGTTGGGTTCCAGATAGTCAACTGAGTAATAGAAACCATCGTCAGCCCGAAATACTACTTCACAGACGGTATACCAACGGTGCTTATCTATACGCTCAAAAGAAAGATTGTCCTCCCAAGGAAGTCCGTACTCCTCTTCCAATTCATCCACGGTGAACTTACGAGTAATCACTTATTCTCCCAGCGTTCGAGTGCTTCCATTGCAGTAAGATCTGGAACTATTTGATTATCATATTCTCCCGTTGTAGCATGAGACATTACTCGTATGGCACACCAATAAACTAACGAACGTGGTAAGTGCCAAACAAAACGCGTTAACCATCGTTGTTTGAGTTTACTTAATTCATACTTCAATGCTTCTCCTTTAATAGTCCACTACTACTCTCAGTCACCTGAGAATAATAGAAGAATATTAGCGGCAACTCTTGTGCTTCTTCACAATCTTACAGACCAGCTTCTTCTTAGTAGAAGAAGTCTTAGTGGACTTCGGAGAAGAAACCTTAACAGTCGGACCACTGTAATAACTCTTGTGCTGCACGTAGTAGGTGTGGGTAACCACAACATACGTGTGGGTACGCGTGTCATAGACACGATCATACTCAGTGGGCTGAGAAGTACAAGCCGTCAACGCGGAACCCGCGATAACAACTCCAACTACCATACCTGCAAGAGTCTTGTTGAGCTGCATTTACTGCCTCCTGGATTGTTATTCTTTAACTGGTGAGAACGCCCATACTACTGTGGTATCGAACAGGCTGTCAAGTTCCTCTTGTGACATGAGATCCTGTACGAACACCTCCCATAGAGCTGATTGATCTATCTGCTCTACCTCTACGAATATGCTGCTGAGTAGATCTCTTTCTGCCTTCGTCAGAGTATCATCTTGTGCTCGTGTTGCCAACCAGTCGTAGACTCGGTCTTCGTTGAGAACCTTACTCTCCTTACGCATCTTCTGCAAGCTGGCGTAACGTTGTCCATTGACTTCCAGCGGAGTATCAAACGCTAGCACATGGGAACCTCTAGCGTTAGTCTCTGCCGCCAGAAGATAGGGCTCCAATTCCTTCTTCAACTGCTCTTGCTGAGCCTTCTTCTGC
>Ga0137410_10000017_pt1 | contig 120481 bp, 113 predicted proteins | sample CZODoug1_16funga_FD_108878 | JGI IMG/M metagenome (GOLD analysis project Ga0137410, IMG submission 108878) | Vadose zone soil fungal communities from Angelo Coast Range Reserve, California, USA - CZODoug1_16fungal (Illumina Assembly) | ecosystem: Environmental > Terrestrial > Soil > Vadose... | reverse complement strand
GCCCCCTCGGACACCCCCTTTTCAATGTACGAGGTGATGCGCTTGCGGTGCTGTTCGGTAATGACAGGCCCCATGTCGGCGTCGGGATCGGAGCTGGGTCCGATCCGCAATGACGAAGCGCGCTGAGCCAGGGCAGCGACCAGTCGATCTGCGGTTTGCTCGCCGATCGGTACCGCGACCGAGACAGCCATGCAGCGCTCGCCCGCCGAGCCATAGGCGGCACCCATCAACGCATCGGCCGCCTGATCCATATCAGCATCCGGAAGCACCAGCATGTGGTTCTTGGCGCCGCCGAGTGCCTGCACGCGCTTGCCGGCCTTGCTCCCGGTCGTGTAGACGTGCTCGGCCACTGGCGTCGAGCCAACGAAGCTCACCGCCTTGATGTCGGGATGCAGCAGGATCGCATCGACGGCTTCCTTGTCACCCTGAACGACGTTGAGGACGCCGCGCGGCAGTCCTGCCTGGTGCAGCAGTTGGGCGACGAACAGCGCTGCGGACGGGTCGCGCTCGGAAGGCTTGAGGATGAAAGTGTTGCCGCAGGCGATGGCCACCGGGTACATCCACAGCGGAACCATGGCGGGAAAATTGAACGGAGTGATTCCCGCCACGACGCCCAAGGGCTCACGGTCGCTGTACGTGTCGATGTTCGGACCGACATTGCGGCTGAAATCTCCCTTGAGCAGATGCGGGATGCCGCAAACGAAATCCACCACCTCGATGCCGCGCGCGACCTCGCCCAACGCGTCCGCGTGAGTCTTGCCGTGCTCGGCGCTGATGCGGCGGGCAATCTCCTCGCGATGCTCATCCAGCAGCGCCTTGAACTTGAAGAGGTAGTTGGCGCGCTTCGCCGGCGGCGTTTCCGCCCAGCCGGGATAGGCCGCCTTGGCCGCGGCGACCGCAGCTGCGACGTCCTCGCCGGACGAGAACCCAACCCACCCGGATTCCTCGCCGGTCGCTGGATTGAAGAGCGGTGCGCCGCGTCCGCTGGTGATCGCTGCAGCCTCGCCAGCGATGAAGTTGACGACAACGTTTTTGTGCTGCTGCGCGCGCTGTGCTGTAGACATTTCGTTTCCCCCGCGGAACGAAATTGCTCGACCTGTCTAAGTAGACAGGATTTAGGCACAGACCCTGGTGTGGGTCAAATTCATTCTGGCCGCATGCTGCAGAAATGTAGCTGGTAGCCGCATGCCGAAATGGGTATTGAAGAAGCTAAGGTCGCACAATGCGACCCGATCCCGTCGACGCCATCCTGTTCCGGATGGAACAGCAGGGACTCCGGCAGAAAGACATTGCTCCGTTACTCGGTGGCAGGAATCGGGCGTCGGAAGTCCTCTCGCGCAAACGCTCGCTCACATTGCCGATGATCCGGGCGTTATATGAGAAGCTCGATATCCCTCCTGCCCTTCTGATACGCGAGCCACGCGCCGAATATCGCGTAAAAGGAAGGGCCGGCCTGCGACGGCGCCCTGTCACGAGACGGGTCTCGCGTTCGTAGTCGCCGTGTAACGACCGGTCTTGCTCGCTCGAGGCCGGGGATCATTCCCAGGAGCGATCCGAAGGCCGCGCGGCAACCCTGATCGTTTCGATGCGCGGGGCGGTCACCGTGAGGCTACCCAGGTCGGCGATTAGGAGGACCGCGGAGCGTCGTGCGGTCACGGTGATCGCGCCAAGGTCCGCGAAGCGCGTGTCGGAAAGGCGCGGAGCACTGACGGTCATGCTTCCGAGTTCCGCAACCTCTGCGAAGCGCCGAGCCGTCACGGTCACATGCCCGAGGTCGGCGAACGTGCGCGAGACGTCGACCCGCTCGCACGCTCCGACCCCGTCGGCCTGCGTCGCCGACGCCATCAAAGCTCCCGTGGCCATCAAGGTGACCAACGCGAACTCCCGAATCCTGTGCAGCGTGCTCATGGCGCTCTCCTTCGACCTTTTGCCTGATTCCGATCGCAACGACGCTGATGCTGAGATGCTCTCCGCGCCCGGCGCGTTTAAAGCGAGGTGTGTCGTGAGTTGAAGCGCGCGGCGACCGAGGGAGATCAAGGTTGAGTGCGTCATGGTGCGGGCCTCGTGCTGCGTGGGTGCGTCCAGAATTCGTTGGTCGCCTTCCTACTAGCACGGCCCGTGCCAGCCTTGTGGCAAGAGCTAACAGACTGTTATTCCTGATAGTCTCGTCGTCGCCCGGGAAGTCACGTGTCCGCTGCGGACGTCCGCGTCCCCTGTCCGGGACAGCCACGGACACTTCGATCCCGAGACCGGGACACTAACGGCTCAGCCAGCGGTGACCGAAGAACAGCAGCGCGCCCAAGCCGAGCGCGGCGCCACTGACGGCGAGCTGCGGACGAGTCGCGCCGGTGATTATCGTGAGCGACACGATGATCGCCACACATGGAATCAGCGGGCCAAAAGGTACGACGTTCGCCGCGGGCGCGACCTTGTCCTGAGCTGCGGCACGTCGCAACACCAGCGCCGCTGCAGACACACCCGAGTAAGTGAGCAGACGCGCGATCGCACTCGCCGCGACCAGTAGTACGAACGAGCCCGTGAGAGCGAGCGCGAGGGCCACGGCGGTTGAGAACCAGAGAGCGCGATGCACAGGCAGGCGAGCCCGACGAGCACCACCGCGATCGGGCTCCAGTTGCCGAGCTCCGCGGCGACCAGCGCGGGCGTGAGGAAGACGGCGCCGCCGATGACGATGTTGACGCCGAACGCGGTGAGGTCCCAGCGGCCGAGAGCGCGCTGCAGAGTCCCCCTCTCCCCAACTCTCTCCTCCATAGATCGAGCTTGCCGTCGAGAACTTCCGGTGGCAACTTGGTTCGCGTCTCCCTGATTCGCGAGGCCTCCACATGGGCGCGCTGGACATCGTCATCCTGTTCGCCTATCTCGCGCTCATGGTGGGCCTCGGTTTCTACGCGAAGCGCCGCCAGAAGAATGTCGAGGATTATTTCGTCGCGGGCCGGCGCGTGGGCCCGTTCACGATCTCCTGCATGTGGCTCGCGGCCTGGATCGGGGGCGCTGCCATCGTCGGAACGTCGGCGCGCATTTATGAATACGGCATCACCGGCATCTGGTACATCCTGGCGGAGGCGATCGGGTTCCTGCTGTTTGGCCTTTTCATGGCGCGGCGCGTGAAGCAGCTCGGCGACCGCCATCACCACCTCACGTATCCGGACTTCATCGAGCAACACTACGACAACCGCACGCGTGCCGTGGCCATGATCAGCACGGTTCTCGCCTATACGGCGTACACGGCCGGCCAGTTCGCGGCATCGGCCGCGATCCTGCAGGTGCTCCTCGGCTGGGATTACGGCGCGGCACTCCTCCTGTCCGGCGCCATCGTGATCCTCTACACGGCGGTCGGCGGTTACCTCGCGGTGACCTATACGGACCGGGTGCAGGTGGCCTTGGTGCTGATCGGCGTCGTGGCGATTGGAGTCCCCGTCGCGATATCACATGCCGGCAGCTGGTCTGACATGCGCGCTGCGCTGCCCGCGTCCTACTACGATCTCGGCGCCCAGGGCTGGGGCAAGATTGCCGCGCTGGTCGTCTCGATGGTGCTCAGCTTTTTCGTCGCGATGGACAGTTTTTCCCGCAGCTACTCCGCGCGCGATTCAGCGGCCGCGCGCACCGGCGCCCTGTTGAGCATTGGCCTCGTCCTGCCAGTCGCGCTGGCCGTCGCCTGGCTGGGACTCGCGTCTGCGGTCCTCTACCCCGGCCGTGTTTCGGGCGGTGGCATCCTCACCCAGTTTGTGCTCGAGGCCTTTCCCGCCGGGCTGAAAGGCCTGATGGTGATCGGCATCCTGTCCGCCACGATGTCGGTCGCGTCCATCTGCGTGATCACGGCGTCGGCGAACTACACGCGCGACATCCATCAGCGCTACATCCAGCCCGGCATTTCGCGCCCGGCCATGCTGCGGCTCGGCACGCTCGCATCGGTGGGCGCCGGCCTCGTGGCCATGCTGATAGCCTGGAAGATGCGTGACATCATCGACATCCTGCAGCTCGGCTTCACCATCAACGCCGCCGCACTGTTCCTGCCGACCATTGCAGCGATCTATTGGGATCGCGTGCCGGCGAGCGCCGCGTTCTGGAGCAGCAGCCTGTCCCTGGCTACGGTGATCGGCTGGCGCGTCGCGGCAGATGCCGGCCTCGGAGGGATCTTTGCGATCGATCCCCTGTGGCCCGCTCTCGGGGTTTCCGTCGTGCTGCTGGCGGCGCTGACCCTGCTGCAACCGCGGCAGGTCGCGAGGACGACGGCGTGAGCGCGTCGCGACCTGTCGTGGTACTGGCCGAGATGCCCGAGGCGGCGGGCCGTGACCTGTCGATCGAGCGGCTCCATCTGCCGGCCGGCGCGCGCATCGACACATTCACCTACCGTGGCGACGCAGCCGCGCTCGCGGTCGCCTGCCGTGACGCCGACGCGATCCTTACCGACTACGTCCCCTTCGACCGCGCGGCGCTCGGTCAGCTCGCGCGCTGCCGGATCATCTCGGTAGCCGCGACCGGCTGGGATTGCGTGGATGTCGCAGCCGCCAGCGAGCGTGGCATTCGCGTCGCGTGCGTCGGCGAATACTGCACGGACGAAGTCGCGGACCACACGCTCGCACTGCTACTCGCGCTGAATCGCCGCCTGCTCGCGTATCACAGCCAGGTGCAAGACGGACACAGCTGGCGCTGGAACGAGGTACAGGGATTGCGCCGCCTCGCCGGCCAGACGCTCGGCATCATCGGCTTCGGCCGCATCGGACAGGCCGTTGGCCACCGGGCGCTCGGCTTTGGCTTGAAGGTTCTCGCCTCGGATCCGCGCGTGGACACCGCGGCGGCGCGCCGGCTCGGTGCCGAGGCCGTGAGCCTCGATGAGCTGCTCTCGCGCGCGGACATCATCAGCCTGCACAGTAACCTGGACTCCGGGAGCCGCGGGCTCCTCGACCGCGCGGCTTTTGAAAAGATGAAGCGCAGGCCGCTACTGATCAACGTCGCGCGCGGCGCGCTCATCGTCGAGACCGACCTGGTGGACGCGCTCAATCGAGGGCTCCTCGCGGGCGCGGCGCTCGACGTGCTGGCTGAGGATTCGCCGGACCTCGGGCATCATCTACTGGTGGGGCGGGCAGATGTGTTGCTGACGCCGCACGTGGCTTTCTATTCGGAGTCGGCCCTGGAAGACCTGCGCCGCATCTCGGCCGCGAATATCCGCGAATTCCTGGAAGGACGGCCGGACCAGGTGTTCCGGCTCGTCGAGCCCGCCGTATGAGCAGCGAGGCCATCTTCGACGGCGCGCCGGAGCAGGGCACGATCAATTTCAGCGTCGGTCAGCCTTCGGCGGACCTGCTGCCGCTCGCGCTTCTCGGCACGGCCGGCGAGCGTTTCTTCGCCAACGCCGAGCCGCTCGAGCTGAACTACGGCCAGCGACAGGGCGATGTGCGCTTCCGCACGGCGCTCGCCGACTTCCTCGTCAAGTCCACGGGCAGCCCCGTCGACCCCGATTCGCTAATGCTGACGAGCGGCATTTCCCAGGCGCTCGACTTCGTCTGCGGCCGCTTCACGCGACGGGGCGACGTCGTTTTCGTCGAGGAGCCGAGCTATCCCTACTCGTTCCCGATCTTCCGTGACCACGGGCTCGAGATCCTCGGCGTCCCGGTCGACGGCGCGGGCGTGGACGTCGCCGTGCTCGAGCGCGAACTCGCCAAGCGTCGCCCGAAGCTCGTCTACACCATCCCAGCCTTCCACAATCCGACCGGCCAGGTGCTTGATCGCGCGCGCCGGGAGCGGCTCATCTCACTCTCCCGCGAACACGGCTTCATCATCGTCGCAGACGAGGCGTACCAGCTCCTGCATCACGGCACGCCGCCGCCGCCATCGTTCGGTGCGCTGGGCGGCGATGGCAACGTGCTCTCGCTCGGCACGTTCTCAAAGATCCTCGCGCCGGGCCTGCGCCTCGGCTGGATCCAGACGACGCCGGATCTCATGAGCACACTGCTCGCCAGCGGCGCGCTCGTGAGCGGGGGCAACTTCAACCACTTCGCCTCGCACGTCGTGCGCCAGCTCCTGGAAGGCGGCGAGCTTTCAGCCTTCGTGACGGGTCTGCGCGCGAGTTATGCGGAGCGCGCACAGGCGATGGACGCGGCACTCAAGAAACACTTCAACAGCATCGCGCGCTGGCAGAGACCGGGCGGCGGCTACTTCTTCTGGCTCGAGCTAGCGGAAGGTGCAGATGCCGGCGCGCTCGAGGCGGCGGCTCGCACCGCCGGGACCGGTTTCCTGCCTGGCACCGCCTGTTCGATTTCGGGCGGCGTCCGGCATTGCCTGCGCCTGTCCTTCGCGCATTACAGGGTGCCCGAGATCCACGAGGGCATCGGACGCCTCGCGCGCGCCTTCATCAAATGAAGCCAATCCAGTCGTCGCGCGATGAACCCTACGAGGCGGCGCGATCGATCCACTTTTCGACCTGCGGAGGACGATAGGTCGCGAACCGCTCGAGCAGATCCGTGGGCGAGGTCGAGGTGATCACGAGAGCGCGATGCTGCCCCTTCACGAAACGCTCTTCGACGGTGAGATCCAGGAACTCGAGCAGCCGGTCGTAGTACCCGCTGACGTTGAGTAATCCGCAGGGTTTCGGATGCAGTCCAAGCTGCGCCCAGGTGAGCACCTCGAAGAACTCTTCGAGCGTGCCGAGACCGCCAGGGAGAGCGATGAACCCTTCCGAGAGGTCGGCCATCATCGCTTTGCGCTCGTGCATCGAGGCGACGACTCGAAGCTCGGTAAGACCGCCATGCGCTACTTCCTTCTCGAGCAGCGCCTTGGGGATCACGCCGATGACCTCGCCGCCCGCGGCCAGTGTCGCGTCCGCGAGCACTCCCATCATCCCGACCTTGCCGCCGCCAAAGACCACGCCATAGCCGCGCGTCACGAGCTCGCGTGCCAGCCGCTCTGCGGCTTGCGCATAGTCCTCGCGCGCGCCGCGACTCGAGCCCGCAAATACGCATATTCGCTTCATACCGTTCTCCCCGGGGCTGCGTCTGCAGCGTAGCTCCATCCTGCGGGAGCACAAAGCCCCACTCATTCGCCGGAATCCGTCGAATCTGGCCGCAAGAGGGCATACGGGCTACCCTGTGTGCATGGATCTTGATCGATTGCGTCAGCTCGTGGCTTCGCTCCATCGGGAACTGGGCGACGCAAAATCCGTGGACCCGGAATCGCGCCAGGCGATGGGCGCTCTCATGAAAGACATCGATCGCGTCCTCGACTCTTCTCCAGCGGTCCGGCAGGACGGCCGCTTCCAGGATCGACTCGAAGAGCTTTTGCTGCGTTTCGAAGCGCGGCATCCCGGGATCGCCGCGTCCATGCACGAACTCATCGACGCGCTCGCGAAGGCCGGGATCTGATGAGAATCATAAGATGCACCTGACCGGCATCGTCGGCCTTGCTGTCATGCTTGGCTTGGCGTGGCTCTTTTCCACCAATCGTCGAGCAATCCGGCTGAAAACTGTGGCCTGGGGATTGGGCCTGCAGTTCGTCTTTGCCGTTCTGGTGCTGAAGTTCGCGTTCGGGCGACGCGTTTTTGAAGTCGCCGGAGACGGTGTGAAGTGGTTGCTGAACTTCTCTTACGAAGGATCACGCTTTGTCTTCGGCCCGCTCGGTGAAAAGCTGACGCCGGTCGCGGTCCACGACCTCGCCGCGGAGAAAGCCACCGGCGCGTTGACGTTTTTGCCTCCGGAGCACATCTTCTTCTTCGCGTTTGGCGTGCTGCCGACGATCATCTTCATCGCCGCGTTCTTCGCCATCCTGTATCACATCGGAGTGATGCAGTTCATCATCAAGTGGGCGGCCCGGGCCATGACCGCCCTGATGGGCCCCAGCGGCGCCGAATCGCTCAACGTGGCGGCCAGCATCTTCATGGGCCAGACGGAAGCGCCGCTCACGATCCGTCCGTATCTGCCGCGGCTCACGCGTTCGGAGCTGATGACTGTCATGACCAGCGGCATGGCTCACGTTTCCGGCGGCATCATGGGGGCGTACATCGCGTTCGGCATCGAGCCCAAGCACATCCTGACCGCGGTGATCATGACCGCCCCGGGCACTTTGCTGCTTGCGAAGATGCTCGTGCCGGAGACCGAACAGCCGGAAACCGCCGGCCGCGTTGAGCTGCATCGCGGCGAAGAAGAGAAGCAGCAAAATTTCCTGGGTGCCATTGCCCGCGGCACCACTGACGGCCTGGGCCTGGCCGTCAACGTCGCCGCCATGCTGATCACCTTTGTGGCGCTGGTATTTCTCGCCAACGGAATCCTGGGCGGCATTCACGATGGGCTCGCGAAAATCGGCTTCGCGTACTTTCCCGCCAGCCTGCAACAGATTTTCGGTTACCTGTTCGCGCCCATCGCCTGGGTTATCGGCGTGGCCTGGCAGGACTGCGTGCAGGTGGGCAATCTGCTGGGCACGCGCATGACGCTGAATGAGCTGGTGGCCTTCTCGCAGCTTGGCCCCTTGAACGGCGTGATCAGCGACCGTTCGTTCATCATCGCCACCTTCGCCTTGTGCGGCTTCGCCAATTTCAGTTCCATCGGGATACAGATCGGCGGCATCGGAGCGCTCGCGCCCAACAAGCGCGAGGAGCTCGCGCGCCTCGGCATTCGCGCCATGCTGGCCGGTACCATGGCGAACTTGATGTCTGCTTCGATCGTGAGCCTGCTGATCTGATCCGCCGAGCGTGCGATGAAACGAGCGATCGTCCTGGTCCTGGATTCATTCGGAATCGGCGCGAGCGCCGACGCTCAACGTTTCGGCGATGCGGGTTCGAACACCCTCGGACACATTGCCGCCCATCGCGCCCGCGCCGGCGCTCCGCTCAAGCTTCCGAATCTCGCCGGTCTCGGGCTGCTGCATGCCGCGCGGGAAAGCTGTGGTGAGTATCCGGCCGGCTGCGAGCCAAACATCGAAGTGGTCGGCGCGTATGGCTACGCCGAGGAACTGAGCACTGGCAAGGACACTCCGAGCGGCCACTGGGAAATGGCTGGGGTACCCGTGCTCTACGAGTGGGGTTACTTCCGGCAAGCCGAAAACTCGTTTGCGCCCTCCTTGCTGCAGGATCTGATCAAGGAGGCACGCCTGCCCGGAGTGCTCGGCAATTGCCACGCTTCGGGCACCGAGATCATCGACAGGCTCGGCGAAGAACACATGCGCACGGGAAAGCCGATCGTCTACACATCGGGCGACAGTGTGTTCCAGATTGCCGCGCACGAAGGGACGTTCGGACTCCAGCGTCTCATCGATCTGTGTCTGATCGCGCGCCGGCTGGTCGATCCCTACCGCATCGGGCGCGTCATCGCGCGGCCCTTCGTTGGCAATTCACCCACGGATTTCAAACGCACCGGCAACCGCCACGACTATGCGGTGCCGCCGCCCTCGCCCACCGTGCTCGACAAGCTGGTCGCGAGTGGCGGTGAGGTGATCGGCATCGGCAAGATCCCGGACATTTTTGCGCATCGGGGCATCTCGCAGGAGGTGCACGCGTTCGGGAACGACGCGATGTTCGACGTGACGCTGGCAGCTCTCGAGAGCGCGCGGGATCGGTGTTTCGTGTTCAGCAACTTCGTCGACTTCGACACGCTCTACGGGCACCGGCGCGATGTCGAGGGCTACGCACGTGCACTCGAGCAGTTCGACGCGCGCCTGCCGGAGCTCTTCGGCCAAATGGGTGAGGAGGATGTCCTCATGCTGAGCGCGGACCACGGCTGCGATCCGACGTGGACCGGAAGCGATCACACACGTGAGCACATTCCCGTGCTCGCGTACGGCCGCAGGGTCAGGCCGGGCTCGCTGGGCAAGCGCGCGACCTTCGCCGACATCGGGCAGAGCCTGGCGGGCTTCTTCGATCTCGAGCCGATGGATTACGGTTCGGACTTCCTGGGGTGATCCACGGTCGAAGACTTATGGCGCGGTGGTCTTGGGCTGATCTACCACTGCGGCCTTGATCTTCGCAGCGAGCGTGTTGGCCTCGGCGCGCACCCGCGCCATGTCGACCGTCAACACTTGACCGTCGCGCATTAGCACCTTCCCTTCGACGACGACGCTCGCGACATCTTGCTCGTGGGCGACATAGACCAGGTGCGAAACGACATCGTAGAGCGGCGTGAAGTGCGGCTCGGCCAGCGAGACCTGGATGAGGTCCGCACGCCGTCCCGGCGTGAGTGAACCGATCTTGTCGCCGAGACCGATCGCCTCGGCACCACCCGCCGTCGCCATGCGCAGCGCGGTCGCCGCGGGGACGACCTTCGGATCCATCGTCGACACCTTCTGCAGGAACGCCGCGAGACGCATCTCCTCCCACATGTCGAGGTCGTTGTTGGTGGCGGGCCCGTCCGTGCCGAGCCCGACGGCAATCCCCGCGTTCAACATCGCCGTTACCGGGGAAGTACCGGAAGAGATCTTCATGTTCGAGGTCGGGTTGTGAATGACGCCGACATGGCGCTGCGCGAGCAGCGCTATCTCCGCATCCGTGGGCCACACGACGTGCGCGGCTATGGTCGGTCCGCTGAAAAAGCCGATGCCATCGAGGAACGTCACCGGGGTCGTGCCATAGTTCTTGCGGCTGTAGTCGACCTCGAAGCGCGATTCGGCCACGTGGATGCTGATCGGCACGCCCAATTCCCTGGCCGTGACACGGAGCTTCTGCAGCATCGGCGGCTTGATCGTATAGATGGAGTGCGCACCGATGATCGGGATCACGCGCGGGTTCTTGCCCTGCCAGCGCCTGACGAAATCCGCGGCGAGGCGCAGCTGCTCTTCGGCATTGGCCGCATCGGGGCTCTTCTGATCGATGATGGAGGGCGCGACGAGAGCGCGCAGGCCACACTTTTCGACAGCCTTCGCGACCGCGTCGGGGAAGTAGTACATGTCGACGAAGGTGGTGGTTCCGCCGCGGATCATTTCCCAGCAGGCGAGCTCAGTGCCGATGCGCACGAATTCAGGGTCGACGAAGCGCACTTCGGTGGGGAAGATGTAGTGCGTCAACCAGTCGATCAGCTCGCGGTCGTCGGCAATGCCGCGCAACAAGGTCATGGCGGCGTGCGTATGTCCGTTGATGAGGCCAGGCAGAACGATGCGATCCTTGCCGGGGAGCGTCTCGCGTGCCTTGTATTTCGCCGCGAGCTCCGCGGCCGGGCCGACGGCCACGATGGCGCCCTTGTCGATCACGACCGCGCCCTTCTGCAGCACCGGCGCATCGCCATTCATCGTGACCACGTGGTCCCCCTCGACGATGAGGTCGACTGGGGCTTGAGCGTCGCAGGCCGACACTACGCCCAGGAGGGCGAGCGCTGCGAGGTGGGCGTATCGATGCAAACTCCGGTACTGTTTCATGGGTGAATATCCAATCGCTCCCCAAGGTCGAGCTTCATTGTCATCTGGAAGGCGCCGTCCCGCCGGCCGTCGTCCGCGAAGTCGGGCGCTCGATTGGCCTGGACGTCCCGACCGACGATGCCACGTTCCGGCGTGAGTGGCTGATCACCGAACCGATGACCAATCTCGCCGTCGCGCTCGGCAAGTTTGCCAACATCCAGTCGCTGTGGGTCTCCGAGGAAGTCATCGAGCGGCTCACTTACGAAGTTTGCCAGTACGGGCACAGCCAGGGCATTCGGATCTTCGAGCTGCGCTACTCGCCCGACTTCATCGCCGAAGGCCGCCGCTGGCCCAACTTCGAAAGGATTCACAGCGCGATCGTGCGCGGGGTGAACCGTGCGCGCCATCCGGATATGGTCGTCGGCCTGATCGGCATCGTGCGCAAGATTCTGCCGCAGGACCAGGCCGCCTATACCACGGACTTCATCATCGAGAACCGCGAGACTTTTGTCGGGCTCGACTTTGCGGATCGCGACATCGGCTTCGAGCTGCGTCGTTTCGCGCCGCTGGTCGAGAAGGCACGCCGCGCGGGCCTGCGCTTCACCACGCATTGCGGGGAAGACAACGTGCCCGAGGCCGCGGCACAGGTGCGCATGGCGATAGAGGAACTGGGGGCCGAGCGCATCGGTCATGGCATCTTCGCGGCGCGCGATCCGGCGATCCTCGAGCTCGCCCGCCAGCGCCGGGTGCTGTTCGAGCTTTGTCCCACGAGCAACTGGCTCACCAGCTCCGTGCCGTCGATACGCGAGCACCCGATTCGCAAGTTCATGCGGGCGGGCGTCGACGTTTCGATTAATTCCGACGATCCCGGGCTATTCGACATCGATCTGTGTCACGAGTATCGGGTGCTCGAGAGCGAGCTCGCGTTCACGCAGGCGGAGTTCAAGCGGCTCAACGATCTCGCCGCCGCGCACAGCTTCGTGCCGGACGAGATCAAGCAGAAGGTGTGGCCGCGGCCGATTCCCAAGCTGGGATGATGGAATCCGCCCCTGCCCGGCTTTCACTGCGCGTGAAGCCGGGCAGGAGGGCTATGCATATCAGAAGTGAGCGTTGAACGACACGCCAAGCACACGCTCTTCGTTGTCGAAACCCGTGAGGTTGTTGAAGTCGATCGCGCCCTTCACGTTTTCCTCGTCAGTGATGTTGCGTCCGAAGACGGCCAATTCGTACTTACCGTCGTTGAACAAGAGACCGATGCGCGCTCCGCCTTCGTAGGTGTTGTCGCTCTTGAATTCCTTCGCCTCGTACAGGAAGAAGTTGGTCTCACCCTGGAACGCCCAGTCGGTAGCGAAGAAGAGCTCAGCGGTCCCGATCGGGACGCCGTACCGCGCAGTCACATAGGCGACGTACTTCGGTGCTTGCGGGAACGGATTGCCGTCGACGACTGCCGCCGGAAGGCCGCCCACGATGACGATTGGATCGGTTACCGTGCAGAGCCCGGACCCGCAGGGCCGCACTGTCAGGTTATCGTCCTTGAGCTCGGTGTCGACATAGCTGTAGCCCAAGGTGAACGAGAGATGGTCGGTCGGCAGGAAGTCGCCTTCGATTTCGAAGCCCTTGCCGGTGCCCTTGTCGGCATTCACGAGGATTACGTTGTTGGCGGCGCCGCCGATGGCTGACAGCTGCTGATCCTTGATCTCGTAGTAGAACACCGCGCCACTCAAGCGCACGCGATTGCCGGCGAACTCCGACTTGAACCCGATCTCCCCGGAGGTGATCGTTTCCGACTTCGCGACCGATGCCGCCCCGCCGAATGCCACGTCGCGCCCCTGGATGGTGGGCGCGCGGAAACCGTTGGCGACGCGCCCATAAACGCTGAAATCGCTGTTGACCTTGTAGAGCGCGCTCAGATCCCAGCTGAGCTTGCTGTCCGAGACGGAAGCAGGTGCGGTGGACCCGATTGGGGTACTGATCACCCGGAAATCCTTGTCGTCATCCGTCCAGCGCAAGCCGCCGGTGATGTTCCAGGCCTCGCTCACATCCACGCTGAGGTGGGCAAACGCAGCCCACGCCGTGTTGGTGTGCTCAACCGTGGTCGCCGGAACGAAGAACGGATTGGTGGTGACGCGGAACCTGGAATCGAAGTAGTAGGCGCCCGCCTGCCAGAACACGGCGTCGGTCGCCTGTTGAGAGAAACGAACTTCCTGGGTGAACTGGTCGAGGCCGTCGATGCCGTCCTGCGTGACCGACGGGAATGGAATGCAGGTCTGACCGGGCTGGTGGCCCGGCGGGCACGGACCTTGAGCCGGCAGGAAATCAGCGCCAAACCCGCCATCGATGTCGCCCTTGCTCTGGTCATCCGTGGATTCATAGGCAGAGACGGAGGTGAGCGTGATGTGGTTGCCGAAGGTCCAGTCAATCTTGGCCGAGGCGCCGTATCCGTTCGCCTCCTGCGGGTTCTCGCCGCCCTGGTCAAAGGTCACGGCATTGCGATCATAGTTGGAATTGAAACCGTCCTTGCCGGGCCCCAGGACGTTGGCGCGGAAGATCGCCGCCGTGCCGTTGCTCATGTCGCGGTAGTGGTAGTTGAGCAGGACGTTCAGGTCCTCACTCGGTGAGAGCAGGAGCTGTCCACGAAAGGCGTACTCTGAGAAACCGCCCATTGCGTTCTGCTTGCGGGGGGTTTCGGCATCGTTAAAGGCCGGCACATTGTTGTCGATGTAGTCGTCACGCTGGTGAAAAAGGACGGACAAGCGTCCAGACACCCGGTCCGAGCCGCCACCAACCGCGCCTTCGACGGTCGTAGTCCCGAGCTCACCGTAGGAGATACCGAAATTGCCGTCGAAGCCGGCCTTCGGTTTCACGGTATCGAACTTGACGATGCCTGCCGGGGTATTGCGACCGAACAGGGTGCCCTGCGGCCCGCGCAGCACTTCCACGCGCTCGATGTCGAACAGCGGGAAGCTCTTCAGCACCACGTTCTCGAGCACGACGTCATCGACGATGATGGAAACCGGCTGTGAGGCGGCCAGATCGAAGTCAGTGTTGCCGAGACCGCGAATGTAGAAGCGCGGCGCCAGGCGCCCGTTGGAGGATTCGGCATACAGGCCCGGCACGCGCGTCGCCAGCGCCCGGATGTCGTCGCCGCCCTCGAACATCGCCGCGAGCCGCTCTCCCGAGAGTGCCGACACCGAAATCGGCACGTCCTGCACGTTCTGCGAGTGGCGTTGCGCGGTGACAACGAGCTCCTCGAGTGTGCCTGTGGGTTCCTGCGCCAATGCAGAACCCGTGCCCGCGATCAGCGCAACTCCGAGAGACACGGTTATGCGCGTCCCCGTGGACGATCCGACCGAGAGACGTTTGGTCATGGTGCAGCCCCCTGCTAACAAACTTTTCTTGAACCAGCCCGAAGGTGACTATTCGACTTGCGCGTCGTCATCCTTCACCCCATGGAATTCGACATGCGACGCGTGCGTGTGTCGAGAGCGGGCGCGAGTATACCCAGTAACTCATCGCTGAATCTAGGAAGGGCCAAACCGCGTCTAATACAATGCGGACACCATCTTGGGTACAATCAGCGCGTCCTCGAAACCTCAGCCAACGCGCCGATCCCGCGTCCATTTCGCGTCCATGCGAGCATTGCGGCACTAACCCATGGCATCCAAGCACTTCAACGCCAAGGATGGTGACTACGCGAGCACCGTCCTCATGCCCGGCGATCCGTTGCGCGCTCAATACATCGCTGAGCGTCACCTGAAGAACGCCCGGCGTGTCAATGACGTGCGCAATATGTACGGGTTCACGGGCGAGTATCGCGGTCGACCGATCTCCCTGCAGGCCCACGGCATCGGGATTCCCTCCGCCTCGCTTTATTGCCATGAATTGCTGGCCGAGTTCGAGGTCAAGCGCGTGATACGCGTGGGCAGCTGCGGGAGTGTTCTCCCGACGGTGAAGCTCAACGACATCGTCGTTGCCATGGGCGCCTCGACCGACTCGGGCGTGAATCGCATGCGCTTCGGGGGCTATGATCTCGCCGCCCTCGCGAGCTTTCGGCTGTTGCGCGAGTGCGCGCGGGTGGCAGAGGCAAGGAAGGTCCCGGTGCAGATCGGCAACTTCTTCTCTGCCGACCTCTTCTACACGCCCGAGCCTGAAATGTTCGAGGTGATGAAGAAGTACAATATCGTCGGCGTCGAAATGGAAGCCGCGGGGATCTACACCCTCGCCGCTGAGTTTGGTGCCGAAGCCCTTGCGATCTGCACCGTGAGCGATGAGATCTACAGCGGCCGGGCGCTGTCGACGGACGAGCGCCAGAGTTCGTTCGATCAGATGATCGAGCTCGCCCTTGAGACCGCGCTTCTCGACTTCACATAGGCCGAACATGCAACTCGCCGTCAAGCCCTGGACACCCCACCTCCCGGTGCTCGATCGGGTTACACCCGTCGACGAGGTGGGCGTGGAAGAGCGGGTTGCGCGTTTCGGCACGCGCAGCATCAAGAAAGACGCCAAGATTCACGCGCTCAAGCTCGCGCTCAGCATGATCGATCTGACCACACTCGAGGGTCAGGACACGCCGGGCAAGGTGCGGCAGCTGTGTCAGAAGGCCATGCATCTGCACGATGCGGTGCCCGATCTGCCGCACGTCGCGGCGGTCTGCGTATATCCGACCATGGTCAAAGTGGCGCGCCAGGCGCTCGCCGGACACGACGACATCAAGGTCGCATCCGTCGCCACTGCGTTTCCCAGCGGGATGGCGCCGCTCAGTGTCAAGCTCGAGGACGTGCGCGCTGCCGTGGCGGAGGGCGCGGACGAGGTCGACATGGTGATTTCGCGCGGTGCATTTCTGGCCGGCGAGTACCAGCGCGTGTTCGACGAGATCGTCGCGGTCAAAGACGCCTGCGGGCAAGCGCATCTCAAGGTGATTCTCGAGACCGGTGAGCTCGGCACGCTTGATCGCGTACGTCGTGCCAGCGTTCTAGCTATCAATGCCGGAGCGGATTTCATCAAGACGTCGACCGGGAAGATCCAGCCCGCCGCGACACTGCCGGTGACCCTGGTCATGCTGCTCGCGATCCGCGATCACTACTACGCGACCGGCCGGCGCGTCGGCATGAAGCCGGCGGGTGGTATCTCAAAGTCCAAGCTTGCAATCCAATACCTGGTGATGCTGCGCGAGACCCTCGGTGAAGGCTGGCTGACCCCCGAATTATTCCGGTTCGGCGCGAGCAGCCTCGCGAACGACCTCTTGATGCAGATCGTGAAGCAGCGCACCGGCGTCTACCAATCCGCCGACTATTTCTCCAAGGACTGAACATGTCGCGCCCGGATGTGAAGTTGCAGTTCGAGACCGCCTGGAAGTACGCGCCGGCGCCAGAAAGCACGGATCACGTGCGCATCGACCCGCAGTACGAGCTCTTCATCGGTGGCGAGTTCGTGGCGCCGCGCAAGCGCGAGTACTTCGACACAATCAATCCCGCTCGCGCCGTGACCCTCGCCCGCGTTGCCAAGGCCGACGAGGGCGATGTCGATCGCGCGGTCGCCGCCGCGCGCACTGCGTACACGCGCATCTGGTCGAAGCTGCGGCCCGCGGAGCGCGGCAAGTACCTCTATCGCATCGCGCGTGCTCTGCAGGAGCGCGCACGCGAATTCGCCGCGATCGAGTCGCTCGATGGCGGCAAGCCCATCCGCGAATCCCGCGATGTGGATGTTCCACTCGCGGCGGCGCACTTCTTCTACTATGCGGGCTGGGCGGACAAGCTCGAGTACGCATTTCCGGGTCGACGGGCCGTGGCGCTGGGCGTCGCCGGCCAGATCATTCCCTGGAATTTTCCGCTCCTGATGGCGGCGTGGAAGATCGCGCCGGCGCTCGCGTGCGGCAACACCGTGGTACTCAAGCCGGCGGAGACGACGCCGCTCACCGCACTCAAGCTCGCCGAACTGATGCGTGACATCGACCTGCCGCCGGGCGTCGTGAACATCGTGACCGGCGCGGCTGAGACGGGAGCGGCCATCGTCGCCCATCCGGACGTCGACAAGATCGCCTTTACCGGGTCGACCGAAGTGGGCCGGCTGATTCAGCGCAAGCTGGCGGGCACGAAGAAGCACTACACGCTGGAGCTCGGCGGGAAAGCCGCGAACATCATCTTTGCGGATGCCGCGCTCGATCAGGCCGTGGAAGGCATCGTGAATGCGATCTTCTTCAATCAAGGTCACGTCTGCTGCGCGGGCTCCAGACTGTTGGTGCAGGAATCGGTGGCCGACGAGGTGATCGCGCGGCTCAAGGACCGGATGGAGACCCTGATCATCGGCGACCCGCTCGACAAGAACACCGATATCGGCGCGATCAATTCCGCCGCGCAGCTCGAAAGGATCGAGGACTACCTGCGCATCGGCCAATCGGAAGGTGCCGACTTCTATCAAAGCTCCGCCTCGCTCCCCGAGAAAGGCTATTGGTGCCGGCCGACGCTGTTCACGGGCGTGTCGCAATCAAACCGCATCGTCAAGGAGGAGATCTTCGGGCCGGTGCTCACGATCCAGACCTTCCGCACCCTGCAGGAAGCGGTGGAGAAAGCGAACAATACGCCCTATGGACTCTCGGGCGGTGTGTGGACGGACAAGGGCGCGAAGATCTTCAAGATGACGCGCAACATCCGCGCCGGTGTCATCTGGGCCAACACCTTCAACAAGTTCGATCCGACCGCGCCCTTTGGCGGCTACAAGGAAAGCGGCATGGGTCGGGAAGGTGGCCTGCACGGCCTCGCCGCATACGTGGAGCTGCGCTGATGGCCTCTCGCAAGGCGACGCGTCGACCCAAGACGAAAGTCGCTCGCAAACGCGCAACTGCCGCACCTGGTGTCACGCGACTGCCAGTCGCGAAGACTTACAAGCTCTACATCGACGGCAAGTTTCCGCGCAGCGAGTCTGGCCGATACTTCGAGCTGCACGTCAACGGCGGGGCGCTGATCGCCAATGTATGCCGCAGCAGCCGCAAGGATTTTCGCGATGCATTGGTCGCGGCACGCGGTGCGTTCGAGAAGTGGTCGAACTCCAGTGCTTACCTGCGAGGCCAGATTCTCTATCGGATCGCGGAAATGCTCGAAGGACGGAGCGAGCAGTTCGTAACGGAGCTGATCCTGCAGGGACGGACGCGTCGCGACGCCGAAACCGAAGTGACCAGGAGCATCGACCGGCTGGTGTACTACGCCGGTTGGGCCGACAAGTACCAGCAGATCTTCAGCGCCGTGAATCCGGTCAGCACCTCGCATTTCAATTTCTCGGTGCTCGAGCCCACGGGCGTGGTCGCGGTGATCGCACCGGAGGCGAGCGGACTGCTGGGCCTGGTGTCGAACATCGGGCCGGCGATCGCGGGTGGCAATACCTGCGTGGTGCTGGCGTCCGAGTCGCAGCCGTTGAGCGCCATCAGCCTGGCTGAGGTGCTGCACGCTTCCGACGTTCCAGCGGGCGTCGTCAACATCCTCACCGGGCACAAGAGCGAGCTCGTCGAGCAATTCGCCTCGCACATGGACGTCAACGCGGTGGTCTACTGCGAGGGCGACTCGAAGGCGACGCGCCAGATCGGCGAACTCGCGGCCGACAACATCAAGCGCGTGATTCTGCGTCCAGGCATCAACTGGTCCGCGGACCAGGCGCAGAGCCCCTACTTCATCAGCGACACGCTGGAGACCAAGACCACCTGGCACCCGATCGGCAGCTGACGCTGCTACCAGCACACGCTGAGTGCCTTGAGCGCCCGAAACACGAGTCCGGTGCGGAACTCGGGTTCTGCACCGTCCAAACGCAATTCAGACAGTTTGCGCAGCACCGTACCGAGCAGGATTTCGATCTCCAGCCGCGCGAGGGGCGCACCGAGACAGAAATGAGTCCCAGTGCCGAAGCTCAGGTGACGGTTCGGATTGCGACCCACATCGAACTCATCCGCGCGCTCGAACACCTGCGGATCGCGATTGGCGCAGCCGTATAACAACCCGACCGTATCGCCCTTCCGCAGCTCGACACCTGCAAAACTGAGATCCTCGAGCACGTAGCGATGGAAGAGCTGCAACGGCGCATCGAAGCGCAGGATTTCTTCGACGGCACTCGTGAGTATTGCCGGTTCAGCAGCCGGTGCAGCACGCAGCCGTGCGGCCTGTTCGGGATGATGCAGGAGCGCCAGAAGGCCGTTCCCCGCCGCGTTGACGGTTGCTTCGTGGCCCGCGTTGAGGAGCAGCATGCAGGTGGCGATCAGCTCATCGCGCGTGAGTCGCTCGCCCTCATCGACCGCCGCCACCATCCCGCTGATGAGATCATCGCGCGGATCGTTGCGACGCCGATCGGCCAGCTCGCCCAGCATCGCCGCGAATTCGGTCGTTGCAGCTTCGGCCTGCGCTTCGTCCTCTGCCGAGTGATCCTTCTCATACAGGCGCACGATCTGCGCCGACCACGGCCGTAGCCGATGGCGTTCCTCCAGCGGCCAGCCGAGCAGATCCGAGATCATGTAGACCGGCAGCGGCTCGGCAAGGTCGGCGAGAAAGTTCATCCGGCCTTGCGGGAGCAAGGTCAACAGCATCTCGTCGACAAGCGCCTGGATACGCCCACGCAGGTCCCGCACTCGCCTGGGTGTCAGCGCCGCCGAAACCAGCCGCCGCACGCGCGCGTGTTCGGTCCCTTCAGTCTCCAGCAAATTCACGCGCACGTAGCGGCTGTAGCTCGGCAGGCGCTGCCACTCCGCGCTGACGCGCTGCCTCGCGATCTCCTCGGGATGCTTCACGTGATCGAGCGTGCGTCCCAGTCGACCGTCGAGCAGGAGGCTGCGGATGTCGTCATACCGCGTGAACAGCGTCATTCCGAGCTGCGCGGAGTAGAAGACCGGAGTGTGCTCACGTAGCCGCGAATAAACCGGATAGGGATCGGCCGCGAACGCTGCCGAGTAGGGTTCGAAGTCCGCAGGTTTCGCGGTGCTCATGGGGGCAGATTACTCGCCCGCGCCGACGCCTAGGAGATGCGGTAGAGAGCGTCCTTCTCGAGCCGCGCGCCGACTTGCTGGATCACCGCAGTGGCCGCGCGCGAACCCAGGTCGGCACAGTCTTTCAGCGAACGTCCGCTGGTCTTTGCGTACAGGAATGCCGCGGTATAGGCATCTCCCGCCCCGGTCGCATCGACGACTTTCGCTACCCGGTACGCTTCCTGCACGATCCGTTCCTGCCCGGCGACGATCACCGACCCCTTCTCGGAACGTGTGATGGCGAAGAGTGCATCTACCTTTGCGGCACGCTGCACCGCTGCGTCGAAGCTCGTCACTTCGAACAGGCTCATGACCTCGGTCTCGTTGGCAAACACCATCTTCACGTCACGTCCGACCGCCGCAGCGAACTCGGCGCGATGTCGCTTGACGCATTCTGCATCCGAAAGCGAGAGCGCGATGACCGTACCGGCGCGTTGCCCAAGTCCGATGGCCTTGGCAAGCGCGGGCGGTCCCTGCGGCAGGTCCCATACATAGCCCTCCAGCAGCGCGATTTCCGGCTCGCCGAAGGTTTGAGGGGTGATGTGCTCGGGCGCGAGCGTGGTGCAATTGCCGAGATAGGTCTGCATCGTGCGCTCGCCGTCCGGCGTAATCAGAATGTAGCTGCGTGCGGTCGGCGGTCCGCTTTTCGCGGGCTCGAGCCGCACGTCCACGCCGAGCGACTGCATGTCCTGGACGAAGATGCGACCGAGTTGATCGTCGAACACGCGCCCGATGTACGCGGTGCGGCCGCCGAGATTGGCGATCCCCGCAATGGTGTTCGCCACGGAGCCGCCGGACATTTCCGTGGTCGGCCCCATCTGCCGGTAAAGCTCCTCGGCGCGCTGCTCGTCGATGAGCACCATGGAGCGCCTGGGTACGCCGACGCGCGTGAGGAACTGATCGTCGACATGCGTCAGCACATCAACAATAGCATTGCTGATTCCGAGGACCTGTATTGAGCTCATCGTGTTGCGGATCTCCCGTTGTCCAGCAGATCGGACAGACGGAAGTGCGCAATCTTGAATACCTGGCGCAGGCTCTCGTCGAACTCCGACTTCTCGTCATGGTTGATGCGCGTCCGGCAGCTGTCAAGAATGCTGCGCGAGTTCGCGTCACGAACGGCAAGAATGAAAGGGAAGCCGAACTTCCGCTCATAAGCATTGTTGAGTTGTTCCAGCTCGGCGCGCTCGGCAGCGCTCGCGTCCAGCAGGCCGGCACCCGCCTGTTCGGAGCTCGAATACCCGCTCAATGCGAGCCGCGTACCCAGCCGCGGATGCTTCTGCAGGAGCTCGAGCTGCTGTGCGTGACTCGCCTGGCGCACGACATCGGCGAGCGCATTCTCGAGCGCGGTCGCATCCGCAAATGGCCGCGCATTCCAGGCACCCTCGGCCACCCACGGTGATTTCTCATAGATGGCGCCAAAACGGCCGACGAATTCCGCGTTGCCCAGAGAGCTGACTTCGGCGATCGTCAGAAAATGCGGCTTCATGCCGACGAAGGGCCCCGAGGCGGGTGATGGGCGATCCAGTGACGCGCGATGTCCGCGCGCCTGCAGATCCAGACGTGTTCATGCCGCTCGACATGATCGAGGAAACGCTCGAACGCATCGCAGCGCCCGGGGCGGCCGCCGAGCCGGCAGTGCAAGCCGACCGACATCATCTTCGGCGCGTGTTCGCCTTCACGATAGAGATGATCGAAGCTCGCGCGCAGGTAGTCCGTGAACTCGGCGGCGCTCGCAAAGCCATTGATCGTGGCAAAACGCATGTCGTTGCAATCGAGCGTGTACGGAATGACGAGATGGTTGCGCCCACTCACGCTCTGCCAGTACGGCAGGTCATCCGCATATGAGTCCGCGTCGTAGAGAAAGCCACCGTGCTCGACCACGAGTCGGCGCGTATTGGGACTGTCCCGGCCCGTGTACCAGCCCACTGGGCGCTGGCCGGTCAACTTCTCGATGGAACTTACCGCCCGCGCGATGTGCTCGCGCTCGGTCTTCTCATCGACCGACTGGTAACTGATCCACCGCCAGCCGTGACTTGCGATCTCGTGGCCACCGGCGACCATGGCAGCGACCGCTTCGGGATTGCGCTCCAGCGCCATCGCGACACCGAACACCGTCACTGGCAAGCGGCGTTGCTCGAACAGACGCAGCAGCCGCCACACGCCGGCGCGACTGCCATACTCGTACAGGGACTCCATGCTCATGTGGCGTGCGCCCTGATACGCTTCGGCGGCGACGATCTCACTCAGGAACGTCTCCGACGCTGTGTCCCCGTGCAGCACCGAGCGCTCGGCACCTTCTTCGTAATTGAGCACGATCTGCAATGCGAGCCGCGCACCGCCCGGCCAGCGTGGGCTGGGCGGCTTCGCACCGTAGCCGATGAGATCTCGTGGATAGTTAGGGCTCACGCGCGCCGCGATTGGATACAATTGAGGTCGATTGGAAACATATTACACTTCAAGCGGTCCGGCCAGATGACGGCGGCAGCGATGAACAGCGAGGTTCCCGGCGGACTCGTCAACCTGGCGGACTGTGCGCTCGGCGCGGAAGTGCTCTGGGTCACCGACGATTTCTTCGCCGCCAAGGAACGCATGCTGAGTCGGGCCGAGCCCGTGTCGCGGCCGGGCACCTTCGATGCGAATGGCCAGTGGATGGACGGCTGGGAATCGCGTCGGCGTCGCGGCGGTGGTCACGATGCGGCGATCATCCGGCTGGCTCTGCGCGGCGTCATCCGGCTGATCGATCTCGACACGCGTTACTTCACCGGCAACTTTCCGCCGCAGGCGTCGGTAGAAGCCACCGACGATGCCGATCCCCTCAAGCCGGATGCCCGCTGGGCGACATTGCTTCCATCCAGCGCTCTACAGGGCAATCGCCACAACCTCTTTCCGATCGATAGCGGTGACAGCTGGAAATTCCTGCGGCTCAACATTTTTCCGGATGGCGGCATCGCGCGCCTGCGTGTGTGGGGCGAGGTGCGTCCGGATTGGCACAAGATCGGCACACGTCGCATCGACCTGTTCGCGCTCGAGCATGGCGGCGTCGGCTTGGTCGCAAATGATCAGCACTACGGCCAGATCGGCAATCTCAATCGTCCCGGTCGCGGCATCAACATGGGTGACGGCTGGGAGACGCGGCGCCGGCGCGAGCCCGGCCACGACTGGGCGATCCTGCGCCTGGGTCGGCCGGGCACGGTTGACGAAGTCGAAGTGGACACCGCCCATTTCCGCGGCAATTTCCCTGACCGGGTGTCGCTGCAGGCCAGGCTGATCGACAACATCGCCACTGAAGCGCTCGAGGCCGCGAGCGCGTCGTGGCCGGTGCTGCTGCCCGAGCAGCCGATGCGCGCCGACCATCAGCACCGGTTCAAGATCGAGGTCGCGCCCCTCGGTCCCGTCTCGCACGTGCGGCTGAATCTGCACCCGGACGGTGGCGTCTCGCGCCTGCGCCTCCATGGCACCGTCGTGCGCTCGTGAGCAGTGGTGAGCTATCACTTCGACCCGAACCGCTGACGCGAGCGGGATTTGCCGCGTTCGGTGATGTCATCGAAGCGGGTAACGCCTTCGACATGATCAACAGCGGGACGACGCAGCAGTGCAAAGAACTCACTGACGTCGATGTGAGCACCGAGGGCGGGCGCACGCAGGTCAGTCTGTATCGCGTGGTTCCGTACGAATTACCACTCGCCATCGCGATGCTCGAACGCCATCCCCTGTCGAGCCAGCTCTTCATGCCACTGAATGCGGCGCCCTTCCTCGTGGTGGTCGCTCCGCCGGCAGAGCGCGTGGACCGCGCGACTGTGCGCGCGTTCGTGACCAATGGTGCGCAGGGGGTCAACTACCGACGCGGTACCTGGCATCACCCGGTAATTGCGCTCAGGCATCCGAGTGAGTTCCTGGTCGTCGATCGCATCGGTCCGGGTGCCAATTGCGATGAGTTCTTCTTCGAGAGCGAGCGACTTTTGCTCCAACCGCCCTCGTAGAGGGTCTTCTTACTCGTCGCCGTGCGCGCCGTGGGCGTACCACGTGGCGATGGTGGCGCGTTCCTCGGCGGTCATCTGCGTGAGGTTGGCGAGCGGCATCGTCTGAGTCAGCACCACCCGCTCGAAAATTCGCGGTGCGCGCACCAGGATGTCACGCGGTGTATCGAACATCACGCCAGCGGCAGCAACCGGCGCGGTCGGATGCGTGGGGTGGGCTGAGTGGCAGGTGACGCAGCGTGCCGCGATGATCCGATGCACGTCGTCAAACGATGCTGCAGCGGCGGCGGCTGACGCGGCCACTGGCTTGCGGGGCGCGATCGCCCACGCGAGTACGACGCCGATGACCAGTGCCGCAATCGGGAGGGCTACGACGTTGCGGCCCTGGTTGCGGAGATTGAAATAGTGCCGCACCAGCATCCCTGCGCCGAAGATCACGAACAGCACCAGCCAGTTGTAGGCATGCGCATACGTGAAGGCGAAGTGCGTGCTCAGCATCGTGAAGACTACCGGCAACGTCAGGTAGTTGTTGTGCACGGAACGTTGCTTGGCTCGCGCGCCGAGCCGTGCGTCCGGCTGCTCGCCCCTGAGCTTCGCAGCAACCAGTTGCTTCTGCGATGGAATGATGATGAACAAGACATTCGCGGCCATGCTCGTGCCGAGCATGGCACCGATCTGCATGTAGGCACCGCGACCGGTGTAGAGATGACTCACGCCCCAGCAGAGTCCGAGCAGCTGCGCTGTGCCCAGCACGGCGAAGGTCGTGCTGCCCAGGTTGAGGCGACAGAGGCCGTCGTACAGCAGCCATCCAGCGAGCAGCAGAACGACACTGAGAATGGCGGCCTCGGACGGACTGAGTGGCAGGACGGCCGGATCGATCAGCATCGCTTCGGCGTTCAAATAGTAGACGACGATGAATAGTGCAAAGCCCGTCATCCACGTGAAGTACGCCTCCCACTTGAACCAGTGCAGCGGCTCGGGTAGCTGCGCAGGTGCGACCTTGTACTTCTGTGCGTGATAGAAGCCGCCGCCGTGGACCGCCCACAGGTCGCCGGCGACGTCGGGGTTCTCCGGGTCGCGCGGCGGCACATTCAGGCGCGCATCCAACCAGATGAAATAGAACGAGGAGCCGATCCAGGCGATGCCAGTGATGATGTGCGCCCAGCGCAGGATCAGACTGAGCCAGTCGGCGAGATAGACGTCGATGGCCATCGGTGAGGTCGCGTGTCAGACCGTGCGGCGCTGGCCCGATCCCGAAGCCTGCTGCGCCCGCAGCTCATCGATCGCCTGCAGGATGCGCTCGGGAGTCGCGGGCGCATCGAGTTGCGGCCGCGCGCCACCTGCACAAGCGGCAATGGCGTCACGGATCGCGTAGAAGACTGACATCGCCAGCATCAGCGGCGGCTCGCCCACTGCTTTGGATCGATAAATGCTGTCCTCGCGGTTCTCACCCCAGGGGATCAGGTTGACATTGAAGGTTTGCGGCCAGTCGAAAGCGGTCGGAATCTTGTACGTCGACGGCGCGTGTGTCATGAGCTTGCCGGCGCTGTCCCACCACAGCTCTTCGCTGGTGAGCCATCCCACGCCCTGCACGAAGCCGCCTTCCACCTGCCCCATGTCGATGGCGGGATTCAGCGAGCGGCCAACATCATGCAGGATGTCGACGCGCAGCAGGCGCGATTCGCCCGTGAGCGAATCGATGATCACCTCGGAAATCGCCGCGCCGTAACAGAAATAGAAGAATGGCCGGCCGGTGAGCGTCTTCACGTCGTAGTTGATCTTCGGTGTCGCGTAGAAGCCCGTGGCCGACAGCGACACGCGCGCGAGGTAGGCCTGATTCACCAGTTCCGCGAACGTGAGCGTTGTCTTGTCGCCCACGCGCACCTGTCCGTCCTTGAACTGCACGGCCTGCTCAGAGACGCTGTACTTCACGGCAGCGAACTCGGTGAGGCGCGTCTTGATGGTGCGCGCCGCGGCCTCGGCGGCCTTGCCATTGAGATCGCTGCTCGAAGATGCCGCACTCGCCGAGGTGTTCGGCACCTTGCTGGTGTCGGTGGCTGTACAGCGAATGCGTGCGATGTCGATCTGCAATTCCTCGGCGACGACCTGGGCCACCTTGGTATGGAGCCCTTGCCCCATCTCGGTGCCGCCGTGATTGAGCAGAACCGAGCCGTCCAGATAGATGTGCAGCAGCGCGCCCGCCTGATTGAGGTGAGTGGCCGTAAATGAAATGCCGAATTTCACCGGGGTGAGCGCAAGGCCCTTCTTGAGGATCTCGCTCCCGGCGTTGAACTTCGCCACGGCTTCGCGGCGCTCCTGGTAGCTCGCGCTTCGGACCAGCTCGTCGGTGAGCCGCTCGAGAATGTTGTCCTCGACCTTCATGCCGTAGGGCGTCACATCGCGCCCAGCGTCGCCGTAGTAATTGATTCGACGGACTTCGAGCGGCTCCTTGCCGAGCGCTCGCGCGATGTCATCCATGACGTTCTCGATCAGCAGCATTCCCTGCGGACCACCAAAGCCGCGGAACGCGGTGTGCGACGGCTGGTGCGTCTTGCAGCGATGCGACACGATCTCGACATCCGACAGGTAGTAGCAGTTGTCGCCGTGAAACATCGCGCGCACGTTGACGGCCTCGGACAGATCCGCCGAGCGCCCGCAATTGGACGCCATCGTCATGCGAACGCCGAGAATGCGCCCCTCCTCGTCGAAGCCGGCGTCATAGCTCAGGTCGAAGGGATGACGCTTGCCAGTGATGAGCATGTCGAGATCGCGATCGAGCCGCAGCTTGACCGGCCGACCGGTCCTGCGCGCACCGAGCGCCGCGATGCAGGCGAGCAATGCCGGCTGCGTCTCCTTGCCGCCGAATCCTCCGCCCATGCGTCGACAGTGGACGAAGACATCCTTCGCTGCGACGCCGAGGCAGTGAGCCACGAGTCGCTGTACCTCGCTCGGATGCTGCGTAGAGCTGTGGACCAGCATCGTGCCGTCCTCGCCCGGCAGTGCGACCGCGATCTGCCCCTCGAGGTAGAAGTGCTCCTGACCACCGACGGAAAAAGAGCCACTCACCCGATGGGGCGCACTGCGCAGCCGCGCGTCAGGATCCCCGCGCTTCAATGTACGCGTCGGCATCACGAAGGACTGGCGCGCGAGCGCCGTCTTCACATCGAGGATCGGTTCCAGGTCCTCGTACTCAACTACGGCGAGTCGTGCCGCACGGCGGGCGGCGTCGACCGATTCGGCGATCACGGCGAAGAGTGATTGCCCGGCATATTCGACCGTGTCCTCGGCGAAGATCGGATCGTCATGCACCACGGGACCGTGATTGTTCTCACCCGGAATGTCCTTCGCGGTGAACACTGCAACGACACCGGGCGCCGCGCGGACGCGACTCAGGTCGACTTTGCGCAGGCGCGCATGCGCACGGTCGCTGACTCCGATGGCCGCATGCAGTGAACCCTCGGGCAGAGGAATGTCATCGGTGTAGAGCGCCTCGCCGCTGACATGCAGGTGAGCGCTCTCATGCGCAGTGGCCTCACCCACGCCGCCCTCGATCGGACCAACGCCGCGTGCCCTGCCGCTAGCTGACATGACTCCACACGCTCACTGGTCGATCCGGGTGCGACACCTCGGCATGAAAACGCTGCAACAGGTTCGCTGCCACCTGCGTGCGGTAGTGCTCGGAAGCCCGCATATCGGTGAGCGGCTTGAATTCCTTGGCGAGCGCCCGTGCCGCCTTCGCAACGCCTGCGGCGTCCCAGGACGCGCCGATCAGCGCTTGCTCACATTTGAGGGCGCGGCGCGGTGTGGCCGCCAGGCCACCGAACGCGACACGCGCGGCTTTCACTTTCCCGCCTTTGAGCTCGATGCAGAAGGCTGCGCACACCGCGGAGATGTCCTGGTCGAAGCGCTTGGCGATCTTGTAGCTGCGCAACAGACGACCCTCGCGCGCGCGTGGTACGCGCACCGCGACCAGGAACTCGCCCGCACGCAAATCCTTCTTCATGTAATCGAGATAGAACTCCTCGAGCGCCAGCCGCCGGGCGGTGGCCCCGGCCTGAAGGATCACGCTGGCGCCCAGGGCGATGAGCGCGGGCATCGAATCCCCGATCGGCGAACCGTTCGCGACGTTTCCGCCCAGCGTTCCCGCGTTGCAGATCGGCGGCGAAGCAAAACGGCGCGCAATCTCATGGAGCTCGGGATATTCAGCCTCGAGCATTGCAAAGGCATCCGTCAGGCTCACGGCCGCGCCGATATCGATATGCGCGTCCGCGCGCGTGATGGCCCTGAGCTCCGCGACATTGCCGACGTAGATGAGCGCCGGAAGGTCCATGTACTTCTTGGTCACCCACAGACCCACGTCCGTGCCACCGGCAAGGATCACTGCGTCGGGCTGCTCCGCGCATGCGCGCGCGAGCTCCGCGACCGTCGTCGGTGCGATATAGCTCGACCCTTGCCAGCTGAGCCGCTTTTCGCCAGTCACGCGCAGAGCGCGAAGCTCCTTGATGAGGGCTGCTTCAGAATCGTTCACGCGAGCGTACTCGTACATGCGACGCGCGGCCGCGAGAATCGGCCGATACCCGGTGCAGCGACAGAGGTTTCCCGAGAGCGCCTGTCGTACCTGGCTCTCATCCGGCTCGCGCTCGGTGCGATAGAGCGCATAGAGCGACATCACGAAACCGGGTGTGCAGAAGCCACACTGCGACCCATGACACTCGACCATGGCCCGCTGCACCGGATGCAACGTGCCGTCGGAACGACTCTTGAGACTCTCGACGGTGAACAGCGCCTTGCCATCCAAGGTGGGTAGCAACTGGATGCAGGCATTGACCGCGCGGAATCTGAGCTCCTCCCCGGCCAGTTCGCCCACCACAACGGTGCAGGCGCCGCAATCGCCTTCGGCGCAGCCTTCCTTCGTGCCGCAACGCCGGATGTGCTCGCGCAGGTACTCAAGGACAGTCGTCGTCGGGCGCAGCGAGTCCACTGTGTGGACCTCGCCGTCCAGCAGGAAGCGGATCTTCGGTTCGCCGTCTGCCATCGGGATTCAGCTCCCCCGATACGTCGAGTAGCTCCACGGAGTCACGAGCAGCGGGACGTGCAGATGCTGGGCGGGATTCGCGATCCCGAAACGGATCACCACGATGTCGAGAAAGCGCGGGTTGTCGAGCACCGCACCCTGCGCCGCGAAATAATCGCCAACGTGAAATTCGAGCTGCCATTCGCCGCTCTTGAACGCAGCGCCCTTGAGGAGCGGCGCATCACAGCGCCCATCGCGGTTGGTCGCGATCTTCTTCACCGGACGGCGCGTTGCGCCATCGAGCGCCACGAGCTCGAGTGTCATGCCGGCGGCCGGCAGGCCGCGAGCGAGGTCGAGAACGTGCGTCGTCAGGCGGCCCATGTCGAACCGTCGTTCACGCGCTGCGCGCAGCCTTGAGCAGATCGAAAATCGCTTTGAGCTCGGTCTTGCCCGCTTCGATTTCCGCCAGCGACAGTCCGGCCAGCTCGTGCGGAAACACGATCCACTTGTCGGTCTCGTGCAGGTAGTAGTCAGGCCGGATCGAAGTCTCGTTATTGCCAGGCTTGTACCAGGGTGTCGCGATGCGCACGTTGCGTGGCATGTTGAGACGCATCTTGTCGGAGAGCTCACGCAACAGCGCCTCGATGCTATGACCGGAGTCGAACACATCATCGACGATGAGGAGCGAATTGTCCGCGTCGGCCTCCTCGACGACGTAGTGCAGGCCGTGCACGCGAATCGTCTTGGAGCGCTGGCCGATACCTACGTAGGCCGAGGTGCGCACGGCGATGTGATCGGTCTCCACGCCGGCGAACTCGAAGTACTCCTGGATCGCGATGCCGACTGGCGTACCGCCGCGCCAGATGCCGACGATGAAGTCAGGAATGAAGCCGCTGCGATGGATCTTGGCCGCGAGCCGAAAAGAGTCCTCCAGGAGGCTGCTGGCGGTGAGGTAGATCTTATCCGCGACGCTCTCGGTTGCCTCGGACACTGGGTTGCTGGAGATCATGATTCCTCTGCACTACAGTTCATGCGCGTCGGCGGATTCGGCATGCGGCGCACATCACGGGACGCGAACGAATGAGCACCAACACGGGACACGCCCGGCGGGAAGCGATACGGGGCTCGGTTCTTCACTTTCTGGACGACCCGGCCGCAGGCGGCACCTCATACGAATACCATGCAGACGGCCTGCTGATCGTGGAGGACAGCTATATTAGCAAGGTCGGCAGCGCATCAGTACTGCTGCCACAACTCGACTCGCAAATCACGCTCACCGACTGCACGGGCAAGCTCATCGTGCCCGGATTCATCGATGCGCACGTGCATTTCGTGCAGACCGACATCATCGGCTCGCACGGCGAACGGCTGCTGGAGTGGCTCGAGCGTTACACCTTCCCTGCCGAGCGTCGTTTCGCGGATGCAGCGCATGCACGCGAGGTTGCCGAGTTTTTTGTCCGCGAACTGCTGCGTAACGGCACCACCACCGCGCTGGTCATGGGAAGTGTGCACCCGGCATCGGTCGATGCGATTTTTGCGGCCGCGCAGGCGCGCGACATGCGCCTGATCGCCGGCAAGGTGATGATGGATCGCAACTGCCCGGAGGATCTTCGCGATACGGCAAGCTCCGGCTACGCCGAATCGAAGGCGCTGATCGAGCGTTGGCATGGCAAGGACCGCCTGCAATATGCGATCACACCGCGCTTCGCACCCACCTCCACGCCTGAACAGCTGGCGGCTGCCGGTCGCTTGGCGCGGGAGCACCCCGACGTCTACGTCCACACGCACATCGGCGAAAACGAGGAAGAAGTGGCCTGGGTCGCGGAGCTCTTCCCGGAACGTCGCAGCTACCTCGATGTTTACGACCACGCGGGCCTGTTACGCCGGCGCTCAGTCCTCGCGCATGGCATCTGGCTCGATGATTCGGACTTAGGTCGCCTGTCACAAACGCGCTCTGCCCTGGCACATTGCCCGACTTCCAACCTCGCGATGGGCAGCGGACTGTTCGATTTGCAGCGCACGAGCGCAGCCGGGGTGCGCGTCGCGCTCGGCACCGATGTCGGCGGCGGCACGAGTTTCGGCCTGCTGCGCGTGCTGGATGAGGCCTACAAGGTGGCGCAGCTGCGCCATCACAGTCTTTCGGCGCTGAGCGCGTTTTACCTCGCGACGTTGGGCGCCGCCCGCGCGCTCGATCTCGATGACCGGATCGGAAGCTTCAGGCCCGGCAACGAAGCCGATTTCATCGTCCTCGATCTAGCCGCCACGCCCCTGCTCGCGCGCCGCATGGCGCTGGCCCGCACGCTCGAGGAACGCCTGTTCCTGCTCATGACGCTGGCCGACGATCGCGCAGTTTTCAGGACCTACGTCGGCGGCCAGTTGGCTCATGCGCGCTGAGCGCAAGCCGGCCGTCGTCATGCGGGTAGCGTGCGCTCATCGATCGACGGGATGAAGCGGTCCCTCGGGGCGCTCAGCGGTGCAAGGTTGTCAGGCCGTGACGTGACTGAAAAGGAAGTAACCGATGCCGAGGAGCATGGCGCTTTGGCCGAGGATGCAGAGGAACACCCAGCGAACGACTTCGCTCTTGCTCTCAGCAATTTCCGTGCGCAGTTCCTGCTTCATGAGCTGGAGGTCCTGCTTCATGAGCTGGAGGTCCTGCTTCACGAGCTGAAGGTCCTGTCTCACGGTCCCCATCTCGTGCTGGAGCTCGTGCTTCACCACCAGCAGGTCCTGACGCGTAGCCAGGCTGCTGTGGCCCGCCGCCACTTCGAGTTCTATCGCTTGCGCGATGGCGCGCGCCTGCCGGGGTGGCAGGTCAGCTTTCTCGAGGATTTCAAGCGTCGCGGCTTGCATCGCCATCACGGTGCCTCACGAGCGGTGAGCGCGTCAAGCGTTGGGAGTATGCACAAGGAGTGGTCGGTCGCCAGCCGCGGAAAGCGTCCGGTTCGCAATGAAAGTCGGGCCGGCATTTGCCGAACCTCGTCCCCCATTTGCATACTGGTGCCGTGACCAAGCCAGCTACTAACGAGCCCCGGGGCGCGCAGATCGAAGCGCTGCGCGAGATCGGGCGGCTCTTCTACAGCCGCGGCTGGTCGGTCGGCACCAGTAGCAACTACAGTGTCGTGCTGGGCCGCGCTCCCCTGCATCTGCTGATTACGGCCTCCGGCCGCGACAAGAGCCGCCTGGTCGCAGCTGACTTCACTGTTGTCGATGCCGACGGCCAGCGGGTCGATGAGACTTCGCCCCGCCCCTCCGCGGAAACACTGCTCCATGCGGCACTTGCGCACCGACCGGGGATCGAAGCAGTCCTACACACCCATTCCGTCCCCGCTACCGTGCTCTCTGATGTCCATTTCGGCAGCGGGACTCTCGAGATCGCAGGCTACGAGATGCTCAAAGGCCTCTCGGGTGTGACGACCCATGACACACGAATCACGATTCCCATCCTCGATAACAGTCAGGACATGCCGATGATGGCGCGGACGGTTGCGCTAAGATTCGGCCAAGGCGCACCTGGACATGCGTTTCTGGTGCGTGGTCATGGACTCTATACCTGGGGTCGCGATCTCGACGAGGCGCGTCGGCACGTCGAGATTCTCGAATTCCTGTTTGAGGTCCTTGTCGCGCGGGCGCGCTACGCCCCTGCGCCCAGCTGAGGAGTTTGCATCGATGGCCTCAATATCAATTCCCGCCGAGCGGCGGAAAATCGACGATCCACACGAGATCGCGTCATTCGTGGCGCAGTCTGGACTGTCCTACGAGCGCTGGGACGTGGCGGGGCGCATCGCGCCAGGCGCTGACTCCGCCGCTGTGCTGCAAGCGTACGCGCCGGAAATCGAGCGGCTAAAAAAATCCGGCGGTTACGTGACCGCTGACGTCATCGACGTGGGGCCCGGCACGCCAGGACTCGACGCCATGCTCGCGAAGTTCAACAGGGAGCATTCGCACGCCGAGGACGAAGTACGGTTCATCCTGGACGGAGCGGGCCTGTTTTTCATTCGGCCGGCGCGGGCGCCGGTGTACGCCGTCCAGGTCGAGGCGGGAGACCTGCTGCGTGTTCCGGCCGGCACTCGCCATTGGTTCGATCTCTGCGCAGACCGGCGCATCCGCGCCATACGACTCTTCGTCGATCCGACAGGCTGGACACCGCAATACTTCGACGACGGAGTACATGCTCAATATGCCCCTGTCTGCTGGGGGCCGCGGTACATCGCGCCGTCGCACGCGTGATCGACTTCCCGGGCCGCGGTCTGCTCCTCGATGTCGAGGGCACCACGACCTCGATCGCGTTCGTCTATGACACGTTGTTCCCGTATGCCAGGCGCAGCCTGAGAGCGTTCCTCTCGGAGCATGCGGCCGATCCGGAGGTCGTCGCCGCCAGCGAGGTCATCGCTCGCGAGAGCGGTACCGCGTCGCTCGCGGAGTTTCTGCGCCAGCGCGTGAACCCTCATGCACTCGAAGCAGAAGTCCTGCGTCGCATGGAGGCCGACGACAAGTCGACCGGTCTCAAGCAGCTGCAGGGATTGATCTGGCGCGCAGGTTACGAGCGCGGCGAGTTGCGCGGCCATGTTTACCCCGACGTCCCTGTGGCGTTTACTGCGTGGGTGGCCCAGGGCGCCGACATCCGGATCTACTCTTCCGGCAGCGTCGAAGCCCAACGCCTGCTGTTCGCCCACAGCGTGGTCGGGCCGCTGGACGGTTACATCCGCGGCCATTACGACACCCGAACCGGACCCAAGCGCTCCGCGGAGAGCTACCGGCGCATCGTGAGCGACATGGGCCGCGATCCTTCCGGGGTGCTGTTTTTCAGCGATATCGTCGAGGAACTCGACGCCGCGCGCGCTGCCGGACTCGCAACAGTCCTGGTGCGACGAGCAGAGGCCCAAGCGCCGGCCTCGCACCCGGTCATCACCCACTTCGGTGAAGTGCGCTTGATCTGACACCGGATCGTTAGGACACTGAAACGGATGAAAGTCGGCGGCCGACACTATCGTTCCATCGAGCTGGCCGAAGACGGCTGGTCGGTCCTGGTCGTCGATCAGACCCGGCTGCCATTCGAGTTCGGACAACGGCGGCTGGCAACTCTGGCCGAAGCGGCCCAAGCGATCCGTGACATGGTCGTGCGCGGGGCGCCGCTGATCGGCGCCACGGCAGCCTACGGTGTCGCACTCGCGATGCGCACCGATTCCAGCGACGCCAATCTGAAGCATGCGCTCGAAAGTCTCGCGGCGACGCGTCCGACCGCGGTCAATCTGCAATGGGCTTTGGCGCGCATGGCCGCTGTGCTGAAACCCGCGCCGACCGGCCAGCGTGCGGCACTCGCGTACGGGGAGGCGGCCGCGATTGCGGACGAAGACGTCGAGAGCTGCCGTCTCATCGGTTTGCACGGCGCAGCGGTCATCGGCGAGCTGGCGCGACGGCATCCCGCCCGACCCGTCAATGTCCTCACGCATTGCAATGCCGGCTGGCTGGCCTGCGTTGACTGGGGCACGGCCCTCGCGGCCGTGTACGCGGCACACGATGACGGCGTGCCGGTGCATGTGTTCGTCGACGAGACGCGCCCACGCAATCAAGGCGCATCGCTCACCGCGTTCGAGCTTGGGGCGCACGGCGTTCCGCACACGCTCATCACCGACAACGCGGGCGGACATCTCATGCAGCGAGGAGAAGTCGATCTGTGTCTCGTGGGGAGCGATCGCACGACGGCGAGCGGCGACGTGGCTAACAAGATCGGTACCTACCTCAAGGCACTCGCCGCGCGTGACAACGGCGTCCCGTTCTACGTCGCGCTGCCGTGCTCGTCGATCGATTGGAGCATTGCCGACGGGCTGCGTGACATTCCGATCGAGGAGCGCTCCACGCGCGAGGTCACGCACGTGGAGGGTCGATCGGACGCAGGCGAGCGCACGACTGTCGAGGTGGCATCGCCGGGCAGCCGCGCGCGCAATCCGGCATTCGACGTGACGCCGGCGCACCTGGTCACCGGACTGATCACCGAACGCGGCGTAGCCGCGGCGACACCCGTGGGTCTCCTGGCTCTGTTTCCCGAGAAGGCGCGCGCTTGAACGAGGCTGTGACCCGCGCGGCGATTGTCGCCACGGCGCAGACGATGGACGGTGCGGGCCTCGCGCCTAACAGGTCCGGGAATATCTCCTGTCGCTTCGACGGCGGACTGCTGATTACGCCTTCCGGCATCCCCTATCCCGAGATGTGCGCCGCCGACATCGTCTCGCTCGACCTCGCGGGCGTGGTGCGTTCGGGCACGCGCACGCCCTCGTCAGAATCGCCGTTCCACACCGCGATCTATCGCACCCGGCCCGATGCCGAGGCGATCGTCCACACGCACAGCCCGCAGGCGACGGCGCTCGCCTGCACGCGCCGCGGTATCCCGCCGTTTCACTACATGATCGCGCTCGCGGGCGGCCCCGGCATTCGCTGCGCGGAGTACGCCACTTTCGGCACGCCGGCCCTGGCCGAGAATGCGTTGCGAGCGCTTGAAGGACGCAGGGCTGTATTGCTGGCCAATCACGGTGTCATCGCGATTGGCGCGAATCTAGAGTCCGCGTACGAGCTCGCGTACGAGGTTGAGAATATGGCCGGGCAGTATCTGCGTATGCTGGCCGCCGGACTGGAGCCGGTGCTTCTCGACGACGATGAAATGCAGCGCGTGATCGCACAGTTCGCTCGCTGCGGCCGTGATTACTAGAACCGCAGCAGACGCCGCGTAAGTCACTCAGACCGACCCTGCTGCACGAATATTGCAGACCTGCGATTGTTTTTTTTCTTCGCCTCCACCGCGTAATGCTCTCGTTGTCCGTCAGGTCCTTTACTCCATACGTGCACAAACGAGCACGCGAGATGCAAAGCGTAACCGCAGTCATTTATGGAGGCGATTCAGATGAAGACTTATGTACGGACGATCTCCCTGGCACTTGCCGCGACCGCACTGACCAGCGGCTCGCTACTTGCCGCACCCACCGTGACCCGCTCGAGCGACGGGCAGGCTCAAGCAGCGGCGCTGCTCAGCCGAGAGTGGACGCCGGTTGCCCCTGACACGCGCCGTGTGGCGGCCATGCTTGCGTCGCGAGTTGACGCCCACGCCAGGGCGGCAGCACTGCTCAGTCGCCCACTGACGGAGAGTTCGCCAGCTCCAATGAGCCGATTGTCGCAAGCGGCGACTGCGGACGGACAAGCGAGAGCGGCAGCCCTGCTGAGCCCGCGAGCGATGTAGTTGCTCACTCCGATCTCGCGCCGCCGACGCTCACCAGGCTCGCTGGGCCGCACCCGGGTATGGGGGGATCCGCAACCGCCCGAAGACGGATCTTACGCCGGGACGCGGCGCTCTTTGAGCCAGCGCCCGCGGTAGCCGTACGCGTGTTCGATCGCAGCGCGCTCGGTGGCGCTGAGGTCGGGGTGATGTGCCTCGAAGATGAGCACCACGCGGTCCTCGGCCGCGCGGTTCCAGGCCTCGTGCTCGAAGCTGTCGTCGAAGGCGAAGAGCTCGCCTTCGCGCCAGGCGTGCCGCATCTTGCCGACACGGATCTCGGAGTCGCCTGGAACGAGCAGCGGCAGGTGGAGTGTGATCCGGTTGTTCGCGGCACCGAAATGCGGCGGGATGTGCGCGCCGGGCCTGAGACGCGAGAAGAAGAGCTCCACCGGGCGGCCCTCGACCCGCACGATGTCGACGGCTTCGAGCGCCGCCAGCGTTTTCGGGAAGAGCCGCGCAAACGGAGTCTCCACGTTGGCCTTGTAGAGATGGAGCGAGGACCAGGCGAGGTTACCGCTCAATTCCCGCCAGAGTGGGTCGCGGAGGTTCGCGTCCACGTACGGCGCATGCGCCGTGCCCACGGCGACGGCCGCCAGGTATTCCTCGCGTACTTCGGCCGTCTTCGCCTCGATGGCCGACGCCCAGAGCAGCCGCTCGCGCGGTGTGATCGGCATGGCAGGCAGGTCCGGCATGTAGAAGATGCTGGGCTGCTGGTCCGGCGTGCGGTAGGCGATGGGGCCGTCGTGCGTCTGGATCCAGATTGCACCGCGCACGCGCGAAATGTCGGGCGGCGCGCCGCTCAGCTTGCTGGCCTGGAGCTCGAAGTCGGAGACGGCCAGTGCGTGCAGGCGTGTGAAGTGCTCGCGCATGACCCGGTCCGCCGTCGCCGAACGTCGCCGGATCCCGGGGTTGACGTCTGGGCGGTTCCTCGCGCGCCGCACCGCTAGGTCGATGTCGTCGCCCAGCGAGAACATGATCGCAGCGTCCTCGCGGCGGCCCGTGGCCTCGAGCGCGGCGCCGGCGAACAGGGCGACCTGCGCGTTCCTCGGGTTCAACCGCCAGGCTGCGAGATACGCGTCGACTGCGCGCACGAGGTCGCCCTGTTGTTCGCGCACGCTGCCGAGATTGAAATGGAACGCGGGCGCCTGAGGCGCGAGCGCGATGCACTGCTCGTAGCCGGCCGCCGCCTCCGCGTAGCGCTGCTGCGCGAAGGCGCGCCTCGCCTCCACGGCGATTGTGTCGATGGAGCCGACAGTGCTCATTCCATCTCGATCACTACGAGTACCGGTCCGGGCATCGTATACCGACATCAAGCGTAAGGCGCACCACTCGCCGAACGACGTAACGGATGGACCAACGGCCGAAGACAACGGCCGAGCGCACGCAATGCGGGGTTCAGCGCTACTTCGTGTCGCCCGACTGACCCTTGTGAATAGTGACACTCGGATTGAGCACTTTCAGCGCATCGGCAGTGGTTGGGTTGAAGGTCGCTCGATTTTTCCACCCGCCTCGGTCCAAAGGCCATTGCTTCGCGAAGAGCAGCGCATTACAAGGTGCTATCAAGGACGCTGTACGGAGCGAGACACATGCGTCATCAAATAGTGCTCAGCGGGTGTATTGCGCTATTCGTGCCCGTCCTCGGCCTCGCAGCTGAAACAGAGGCGCTTGACAGCTTTGTACTCGAAATGACCATGCCCGCGCCGTCGCAGTCTGCGTCGACCATTGCCGTGCACTGTCAGACGGGGTGCGTTTGGACAGAAGAGACGATCGAGTGCTCCGCGCAGCAACCCTGTCATGCCATCATCGCCAGCAGCAGCGTCGTCGACTCCGTCGATAAGCTCCAAAGACACAAGGTTGAAGCTCGACCAATTGCTGGATCCGTCTGCATAGGGCTGCCGACCAAGTCGGACCCTCCCCCTTTCGAGCACTTCCAGCGATGCCAAGAGACAACGGACGCGCGAGGTAATCCGACGCAGATGTGTGAATCTGAGGAAGTGCCGACCCCCGATACCCGTGTGGTGGTAACGGCGGTCATGGCTGGCTCGCCGGCGGAGCAGGCTGGATTCAGGGCGGGAGATGTAGTTGCGACGCTCAATGCAGTGCCAATGCGTGTACGGATGGATGTCTATCACGCGATTCTAAGCAAGGCGCCTGGCCAGTCATTCGAGGCGCTGCTCGTGCGTGCGGGTGGGTCGGTAGTCGTCCGAGGCCACTTTGGCATTGCCATGTCAGACGATCGCTGCGCTGTTGCGGATGAGGCGACCCTGCGGAATCCCGCACTCACAGCGCAAGAACTAGGGCCGGCGCCGTTTCTGGTAACGCTGGACGGTCTCGTTTCGGGTGTGGAAGTTCACTGCGTGCAGGGATGCGGTTGGGCCGTCGGGCCGATACACACTTCGGAACCGGTGCACCTCTCTGGGACGTTCGATCAAAACGACATGGTCAGCTTGCACGATGTTGGTGACGCGCCGCGGCCTCCCGCGCATTGGCTCAGGCACTCTTCGTCTGAATGAGAGCTGCCTATCACCTCGCCTTCCTGATCACCATCTTGTCCGCATCCGACCGCGCAACCGCGCAGGTTGCGCTGCGCGCCAATGAAGAGCAGCTCGTCAACTACGCCTACGCGACGCAGCTGGGCTCGGGCGTGTACGACATCTCCGGCCGCACGTTGCAGATCTATCGCCTGCCCTTTGGTTACACTTTCACGCAGCCGTCCGGGAAGCGTCCGGGTGTGCGCCTGACGTTGCCGCTGACTTTCGGGTTCGTGGACTTCGAGCCGCGCGATGTGATCAGTTCGGGCTTGCCGGAGAACTTCGACTCGCTGAGCTTCGTGCCGGGCGTCGAGCTCGACTTCGCGCTGACACCTCAATGGCACTTGCTGCCCTTTGCGCAGGCGGGGCGCGCCTGGGATCGCGGCGGCGACGGCGATGCCACGGTCTACTCGTTGGGTGCCCACCTGGCTGGGTCGGCGAGTCAGCCCTGGCTCGATCTTCGTTTCGACGTCGGTGCGACCTACGCCGTCGCGGACCCACGCGGCCAGGCGCGTTCTGACGACTTGGTCGTGCTGCAGACGGGCGTCGAGGGCCGCCATTCGCTCGGATTGAACATCGCGGGGCATCCGCTCGACTGGGGCGTGTACCTGCTCGGCGAGGCGTTCCTCAATCGGGCCGACGAACCTCTCGACCAGGCAGCCGAGCAAGCGTCTCCCTATCAGTTCGAGACCGGCGTGACGATCGGCCCCCGGTCGAGAATGACGGTATGGAAAATCCCCGTGCCGCGCCTGGGCATTGGTTATCGCTTCGGTCGCGAGCTCGGCGTGTGGCGCTTCGTCATCGGCGCGCCGTTTTGATTCACTAACTCGGCTGCCGGAAAACTCGCAAACATTGCGTGACGCATTGACGCGCGCGCACGCGGAAGTATCATGGCTCACGCCAGCGCGAGCATCGCGAGAACAATAAGGAAAATCCCGAGGGACTGGCGTGAATTCTCTGTCAATGCGATTCGCCGCCTGGCTCATTGTCCTGGCGCTGTGCGCGCCTGCGGCGCAGCCCGTCTGGGCGGGTCCGGCTCCTCCAATCCGAGTGCTCAGCGTCGATCTCGCGCCCCGAATCGATGAGTCGGCGCGTTTTCGCGAGCGTTTCGCCGTCGACCTAGCACACGGCGCGACGACCTCGGACGACGGGGAGTGGCTGCGCGGCGCGTCCGTCAGTGAGTGGAATTACAGCGTGCGCATTCCGGGCGCCGTATCCATGTCGTTTCACGCCTCACGCCTGCGGCTCACGACGAGCGCCACGCTCGCAGTTGAAGGCGGCGGCAAGCGGATCGTGTATCGCGCGGGTGACATCGTGCAAGGCGGGCTGTGGAGCCACATCTTTCGCGGCGACACTCTGTCGTTTCACCTCCTCGTCAATGCGAGCGAAGCCGACACGGTGGCACTCGAGATCGCGAGCCTGCAGGCGGGTTATCGCGGGCTCGGCGGTGGTGTCCCCGATCATCCGCGCTTCAAGCGCGCACTCGCCGCCGCGGCGACGAGCGCTGCTACATGCATCGAGAATTTCGAATGCCACAAGGACGCCGCAAAAGAAGGGCCAGGAAATGGCACCGCGGCCATCCTTATCGGCAACATCGCGCAATGCACCGGGACGCTGATCAACAACACGCGCGCCGATGCAGCGCCGCTCTTCCTGACCGCCAGGCATTGCCAGAGCGGCGTGTCCAACCCGGCGGCGGGCGTCGCGATCTACTGGCATGCAATCACGCCCTGCGGGCTCGTGATGGGATCGATCTACGACGCGCTCGACGGCATCCAGCTCGGCGGCGAGACGATGGTCGAGCAGCAGGATACGTGGCTCATCAAGCTTGATTTGCCATTCCGCACGCCCGATGTCTACTTCGCCGGCTGGGATGCGACCGGCGGAACCTTCGTGGGCGGCTACTCGATCCACCACGCGATGGGACGCGATAAGCAATACGCGGAGTGGTTCGGGCAAGCGGTGTCCGTCCCGCTTCCGGGCAGCGCGATCGACGTCAACTACGAGTCCACATACTGGGGTGTCATGAACTCGCTCGGCAGCATCGGCGCAGGTGCTTCCGGTGGTGCGCTCTTCGATCCGGACAACCGCGTCGTCGGCGTCGCGAGCCTCGCTTACCTGCAGGAAGGCGAAGGGTCGGATGGGTTCTGCCCCCTGACGCCGACGCCTGCGCCGACAGCCGACAACGCCACCGCGCTCTACAACGCACTCTCAGAGGTGTGGGATTCCACCGCCGATACCACGAGCTCGACCAATCCAGTCACGTTCAAGACGATTCTCGATCCCGACGGCACCGGGCAACGGGTGCTCGACGGATTCGCTTACCAGTCCGGCGCGACCCTGTTCCCGAGTAACACTTTCATGTTCACCAGCGAGCCGGTGCAACTAACGTGGAATGCTCCGGGCGCAAGTTCGTGCACGGCCTCGGGTGGCACGGCCGGCGATGGCTGGGCAGGCGTTCGCCCAGCGAACGGTACCGTTGAGATCACGCAATACGTGGGCGGGAACACGCGATACCTGATCCGCTGTCCGACGGGAAACCGAGTTGCCGTCGCGAGTACCCTCATCACGTGGAGCGAACAGGCGCCGGGTGTCTTTATCGGCACCGATCTCAACTCCCCGTTCGCCGGGGAAACCTTCAAGCTCTTTTGGCACGCCACCGTCACGCCCTGCGTGGCATCGGGAGGAATTGCGGGCGACGGGTGGGCGGGCAGTCAGCCCACGCGCGGCCAGATGATCATCACAGCCTCGCAGATCGGTCAGTTCACGTACACGCTGGCATGCGGCACGGGAACTCGGACCGCCAGTACGTCCTTTGCGATTGAGGTGCGACCTCCGGTCGCGTTCCTCACATCGGACGCCAGCGGTCTGCGCATCGTGCAGCCGGTGAACCTGTTCTGGGGCGGAGTGCTTCCCTGCACGGCGAGCGGCGGCACGCCGGGTGATGGCTGGATTGGCACCCTCACCAGCCCTCCTTCCTTCAGGACTGTCACAGAGACTGCTCCCGGCTCATATACGTACACACTTACCTGCGGCCACAGCCCATTCGCGGCGAACGCAAGTGTGACCGTCACGTTCACGAACGGGGCGCCTGCCGTCACACTCACCGCGAATCCAGCCAGCCAGGAAGTGCCACTGCCCGTTCCGATTCCACCCGGCTATCCGTTCTCGCCAAATCTCCACTGGACCTCGAACGTGCGTCCGTGCGCACTCACTTACAGCGGGCCCGGGGCGACTCCGGGCACCGTCAGACTCGAAGGAGACTTTCCCGCAGGCACAGCGCTCGATCTCCGGGACAGCGCGGGCCTCTATACATACACACTCGCCTGCGGCTCTGGCGCCACAGCGGCGCAGGCCACGGCGACAATCGATTGGTACGCGACTCAGCCGTACTTGAACTTCTTCGGCACATCAGAGCTGGTCGCCAACTTGGGATTTCTCTTTAACTGGAACTCGAATGTATTCCCATGCACGGGCACCGGGGGAGCAGCCGGCGATGGCTGGGCTGGCCCGAAGACGACCGCCTGGGGGTCGCAGGGCATTTCAGAGAGTGCGCCCGGCACATATGCGTACGTACTTTCGTGCGGCTCAGGTGCGCAGATTGTTCAAAGGCAGATCGTGGCGACGGTGGCGGACCCGGCGGTCACACTCACCGCGTCGCGGACTTCGGGACTGCACCCCACGGAGGTTGTGGCACTTGACTGGAGTGCGACGACGAGCCCTTGTGTGGCGTCGAGCAATCCTGTCAACAGCAGATGGACTGGACCGCAGCAATACCGTGGTGGCGCGGGTGTAACGGAGACGGCGCCCGGCACCTATACGTACACCATCACCTGTGGCATTGCGCCTCTCATTGCGCAGTCTTCGGTCCAGGTCACCTTCGATGCGATCCCACAACGCACGGCCGCGCTGAGTGCCAGCGTCGCCAGCGCCACGATCAACCAGCCCGTCACGCTGACATGGAACTCGACCAACGCTAGCAGCTGCGTATCCTTCAGCCAGCCATTTGCTTCGGACTGGGACAGTCTGCCGAACCTTGGACCAAGCGGAACAGCCACCGTAACGCGCTTCTCCGTCGGTACGGTTCTGTATGGCGTAGATTGCGAAGGCGCGTCAGCGCGCGTGTCGGTCGATTACGGCCCGGTGTCGACGGGTGGCGATTCCACGCCACGGCCCGTCGTCACTTTGGACCCCAACGTGAGCATTCTGACGGTCGGCCAGCAGTTGATGCTCACCTGGAACTCGCAGAATTCCGCCGAATGCACAGCTTCGGGTGGCGCGAATGGCGATGGTTGGGTGGGCAGTTTGCCGTTGGCGGGCAAACAGTTTGTGACTGAGCCTGCCGCCGGCTTCTACACGTACGGGATCACCTGCACCGGAGCACCGCCTGCAGCGTCGGCTTTCGTCATGATCAATTTCACCAACGAGCCACCGCCGCCAAGCGGCGGTGGTGGCGGTGGGGGCGGAGGTGGCGCGGTTGATCCGATGTGGCTGCTGCTCTACGCGTCCGCAACACTTCGCGTGCTGCTGCGCGCCCGAAGGGTTAGCTCGATTGCATTCGCGCGCCGACCCGGGTCGCTCGTTATTTCTTCGGCTTTAGCTGATGCAGCAGGATCGAATTGCCCTCTGAGTCCAGGCACACGGCCATCCGGCAGACCGGGCTCTGGATCACGTCGCTCTTGAAGGTCACGCCCTTGGCCTTGAGGTCGGTCATGAGCTTGTCGAGGTCCTCGACCTCGAGCGCGATCGTGCCGCCCGCCTTGTCGCTCGGCTCATCGGGGATGAAGTTGGTGAGGCCGAGGCAGCCACCGCCCGGAAAGTCGTACTCGATCCAGTAATGCTCGCCCTGGTTGCCCATCGAGCCGCGCTTGAGGCCGAGCGTTTCCTCATAGAATTTGCGCGCCCGAGCGACGTCCCTGATCGGGTACATCGTGAATGCGACTTTCTTGAACATCCGACACCTCCCTTTTCACACCAGGACGGGGCACCGCGCGCCGATCCTACAATATTCACCCGTGTCATTCGTCTACAGGGCCAGATGGAACAGCTGGCCTTTACCGCGCCCATGAACCAAGAACAGGCCCGGCAGGTTTCCGAGGTCGTGGGGCGAGAACGGCTCCGGCTCCGCAATTGGATCCGCCGCCAGCTCGCGGACCCGGCCGAGGTCGAGGACATCCTGCAGGATGTCCTCGTCGAGCTGGTCCTGGCGTACCGGGCGCTGAAGCCGATCGAGGATGTGAGCGCGTGGCTCTTTCGCGTGGCGCGTAACCGCATCACCGATCTGTTCCGCAAGAAGAAGCCGGTGGCGCTCGCCGACCATGCCGTGAGCGCGCCGGATGGGGACGTGCGAGCGCCTGAAGACTTGCTGCCGGCGCTCGATGCGGGGCCGGAAGCGGCTTACACGCGCGGCCTGTTGATGGACGCGCTCGAGGATTCGCTGGAGGCGATGCCGGCCGAGCAGCGCGAGGTCTTTCTGGCACACGAGGTGGACGGACTGAGCTTCAGGGAAATCGCAGCGCGCACGGGCATCGGGATCAACACCCTGATAGCACGCAAGCATTACGCGGTGCTCCGTCTCCGCGAGAATTTACAGGCCATTTACGATGAGATTCAGCATGAGTGAGGAATTGCCATGAGACAGATACGGGTGGTTCGAATGTTCGGGATCGGGCTGGGCGTCGCCGTCGTGATCGCCCTCGTGTTCACGGGATTCGGCTATGCGGTGCGAGAGCTTTGGAACTGGCTGATGCCCACGTTGTTCGCGCTGCCCGCCATCACGTTCTGGCAGGCAGTGGGGCTGCTGGTATTGAGCTGGATCTTTTTCGGGAGCTGGCGTGGCTTTCACGGTCATGGGCGGCACTGGCGCGGTCGGGTGCGCGAGCGCTGGGCGCACATGACGCCTGAAGAACGCGAGAAATTCCGCAACGCCATGGCGAGTCGCTGCGGCTGGCGATCCGAACCGCCTGGTGATGTCTCGAGCGGTGGATCACCGGGCTCGTGACTCGTGGCGAGAGTGGCATCGGCCTGCGCGCTCGGCAGGCCGTCACTTTGCAGCAATTGATGCTCCAACCGGTTCGCGAGAGAACGGTCATGCCTTGACGCCGCTCACAAACCGCTGCGCAACGCGACAAATTTCGTCATCATTGCCCCCCCTCGACACCCACAACAACAACTACCGGGAGTCTGATTGATGAAAGCCGCCCTGCTCCTTCTTTGCGCCGTGATCACTGGCGACGCACTCGCCGCTTCTGACGCCGTCGTCACCCGCGTGCGCAAGGACGTCGACTCGCTTTATCCCCAGGTCGAAAGCCTCTACATCGACCTGCACCAGAATCCTGAGCTCTCGCTGCACGAGGAAAAAACCTCCGCGAAGCTTGCCGAGCGCATGCGCAAGCTCGGTTATGACGTGACAACCAACGTCGGTGGGTTTGGCGTCGTCGCGATTCTCAAGAACGGCCCGGGGCCGACGCTCATGATCCGCACCGACATGGACGCGCTGCCGGTACTCGAGCAGACCGGCCTGCCGTACGCGAGCAAAGTCACGACTCACGATGATGCGGGCATCGAGGTGCCGGTGATGCACGCCTGCGGGCACGATGTGCACATGGCCAGCTGGATCGGCACCGCCACGATCCTCGCCAAGTCCAAGGATCTCTGGAAAGGCACGCTCATGTTCATCGGCCAGCCCGCCGAGGAGCGCATCATGGGCGCGAAGATGATGCTGGACGCAGGGCTCTTCCAGAAATTCCCCAAGCCCGATGTCGCGCTCGCGATTCACGACCACGACAAGTCACCCTCGGGCACGGTGGGCGTTGTGCCCGGTTACCTCATGGCGAACTCGGACGCCATCGACATCACGATCTACGGCCGGGGCGGTCACGGCGCGTATCCGCAGTCGACCGTCGATCCGATCGTGATCGCGGCGCGCACCGTCGTCACGCTGCAAACGGTCGTGGCGCGTGAGAACAATCCGCTCGATCCCGCCGTGATCACTGTGGGCTCGATCCACGGCGGCACCAAGAGCAACATCATTCCCGATGAGGTGAAGCTGCAGCTCACCGTGCGCTCGTACAAGCCCGAGGTGCGCGACCGGTTGATCGCTGCGATCGAGCGCATCGCCAAGGCGGAATCCGCCGCCGCGATGGCGCCCAAGGAGCCGCTGGTGAAGGTGGTCGAAAGCACCAAGGCAACGTACAACGATCCCGCGCTCGCCGAGCGTGTGGGCAAGGTCCTGCGCGATGCACTCGGCGCCGACTACGTTCTGCAACCGCCGCCTGAGATGGGTGCGGAGGACTTCAGTGAATTCGTCGGTGCGGGCGTGCCCAGTGTCTATCTCTGGGTCGGTGCGGTGGCACCTGCCAAGATCGCGGCCGCGAAGGCTGGTGGGCCCCCGCTCCCTACCACTCACTCCTCTCTCTTTGCTCCCGATCGCGAGCCCACGTTGCGCACTGCCGTGCTGGCGGAGACACTTGCGGCGCTCGAGCTGATCCGCGGCAAGTAGTCAGCCAAGCGCTCCAACTCGAGGGACGAACCATGAAGATTGCAACGCTTGCTTCGAGCCTCCTCGCCACGACCTCGCTTCTATTAGCCTGCGGTCAGGTTGCGCATGCGGCGGATAAAACAGACAAGGCTGTATGGGACACGGATGACACCGCCATCATCAAGAAATCCCGTAACAACATCTGTCACGACAAGAGCGATCCGTCATTTGCCCAAACCGAGCACTTCCGCGCCTACAAGACGATGAAGGATTGTGTGGATAGTGGCGGAAAGCGCGCCAAGAACTGACGCGCTGACCTCGTCACGCGGCGGCTTCTCTTTGCCCGGGGCACCTGCGATCCGGTGCCGATAGCCGCCACGCCGCGCTCCATTCTCAAGCAAGTGCGGCGCGCGGGCCGCGTGCCGGACCGATCCCTAACCTAGCAGGCGAGGACCTTAGAGAAGAACCGACACCATGGAACAGAAGCGAAAGATCATTCCGCCCATCTATTTCCTGCTGAGCCTGATTGCAATGACCGCGCTGCACTATTGGCTGCCCATTGCGCGACTGGTACCTGCGCCCTGGTCGTATTGCGGCGCTGTTCTCGTGATCGTGGGCGTCATCATGAGCGCCGCCGCTTCGAGCTCGTTCAGGCGCGCCGGCACGCCAGTCATTCCGTTCGAACGATCAACTGTCCTCGTCACGAGCGGCTATTACCGTTGGACGCGCAATCCGATGTATCTGGGCCTGGTACTGACGCTGGTTGGCGCGGCCGTCCTGTTCGGCACGCTGGGCGCCTTCCTGCCGCTTCCCGTGTTCATGTGGATCATCCAGACGCAGTTCGTCGCGGGAGAAGAACGCTTTCTCGAAGAAATCTTCGGCGAGCAATATCTCGCGTACAAACGGCAAGTCAGACGGTGGCTCTGAGCTGCTCCGAAAGGCGACAGCAGACGTTCGCAACGTTTCAGAAGCGGCGCGCGAGGACGGCACCGAGCACACGATCTACTTCGACCGCGTGCGCTGCCTAGGGGAGCAATGCGCAGCGCGGGTCGACGTTGCACTTCACGAGCCGTACCACCTCGCCTGAGTCCGGCTCGACTTCCAGGAACACCCCGATGCCGGGCGCATAGTATTTGCGCTCGAACACTCCGGGCGGCTCGAGGAGTGAGAAATTGCGCGTCACGACGCAATCGCCCTTGCAGAGGAGCTTCGCCAGCTTTGGCGGTACCAGCTCATCGAGCGTCGGGTTCTTGCCGAACGAGTAGTTGGTGGAGAGGACCTCGGTCGCATCCTCCGCATTGCCTAACGATGATTCCTCGACGTAGAACTGGCCCAGCGTCGGATTGGCCTGGAAGATGATCCCCGGCTTGTCGCCGTCCCGGCCAGCCTTGAATGAACCATCGATACTGACGCGCTCGGGAAGCTTCGGCCGGTCGCCGGTGAAGGATTCGAAGACACTCGTTTCCTCACCGCAGTACCAGACGTTGCCGTCCCTGGCCTGGGCATACCAGTCGTTGGTGCTTTCGATGAGCGCACCGCCTTCCATCACCTCGTCGAGCACGACGATGCAGCGCACGTCGTCGATCAGTTTGGTCCGATTCAACACCTGTACCTTGGTGTTCTGGGTCGCGCTGCGAAATTCCCATTGACTGCCGATCGTCAGCGGGAAGTAGCGGTTGGGGTTGGTGAGACTGGCGAAGTTCTTGTCGAACGATGCCGCCTCGAACTCGGGGTCATAGCGGTGCTCGCCGAGCTCTGCGCAGGCCGAGCGCCGGCCCGCGAGCTGATCGGTACAAAGTTGCGTGGCGTCGGATTTCGAGGTCTTCGCGTCCTGGAAGCATGCGGCGCGATCCTTGGCATCGGATTCGTTGACGCAGATGCCGACGGCGATCCAGTAGTCGTCGAGCACACTATTGCCGCAGGCGCGAAATTCCGCCTGCGCGGTAGCCGAGCAGAACAGGCCCTGCGCTACAAGATCGTCGACATCACTGGCGCGCGCGGTCGCCGGCAGTGCCAGCAAGGCTACGAGGATGAGTGCACAAGGGGTCGCAGACGAAGCGGGTAATTGCGTGGTCATGGCGTGCCTCCTGCAGGTCAGAACTCAGGTGCTGAGTGAGACCGCGGAGACAGCCCAATTCAATCGTCGCTCGCGCACGACAGTTGTGCGGCGGCGCTTCGGCGGGGGACAGGAACGGACGCGGCGGGCGCGCCCGGGTTTCAGAACCGGGGCGGGAGACTCGGAGTCGCGATGACGGGTTCGTGCTTGACCGGCGCCAGGCGTCGATCCTGCTCTTCGCGGACCTGCTCGACCGTGAGCTCGGTGTCCGCGGCGATGATCCTGACGAGCGGATGAGTGCCTTTCTTCGGCAGGTTCAGCTCATGCAGCCGCTCCCAGACGCGAATGCGCTGCTCGGGCGTGTTCTGTACGGCGACCTGCTCGGCAAGCTCCTGGCGGCGACGTTCGCGTGCTTCGTACTCGACCGCAGCGGCGCGAGCGCGGTAGTCGGTAGCCAGCTCACCGGCGATGGGTGGCGGCGCACTGCGGGTGTGCTGGGTCCATTTCTCGTGCGTCATGCCGTCTCTCCCGCCGTTCGGGGCTTGGCATTCTTGGCCGGCCCGATCACGAGCTGCTTGCGACCGGCGCGGAAGTTGCGACGCTCGTTGAGGCGCATCACGAGATCCTCGGCGGCGCGGCGCACGGTCTCGGCGCTGCCGGGGCGTTGGCCGACGATGCGGTTGTTGCCCTGGCCAATCACGTAGGAGTACCAATCGCGGGTGTCGTCCGCGAACGGGGACGGTGTCTGCGTGACGGAATCGACGCTGTAGTGGCTCTCGAGAGGGGGGGCCGGCGCGGCCGGATCGGGTTTTGTCGCAGTTGTCATAGCGACACGATACGCGATTACGCGGGCATCGTTTTGACTATCTTTGTGAATGACTTGTCCGAGCCCGTTCTGTGGCTCTGGCAGGACTCATTTACGCAGTTCGTTTTCGGCTGCCTTGACAATTCCGAGGCCAAAAGCGGCTGCCACCGCTTCGGTGCGCGAATGCACCTCGAGCTTCTCCAGGATCGAGGACACGTGATGATCGACCGTCTTTGCCGAGAGATGCAGTCGGCGCGCGAGCTCGGCATTGGTGAGTCCACCGACGAGCAGTCGCAGAACATCGAGCTCGCGTGAGGTGAGTCCGGCGGGATTGCCGCGGGTCGAAGCACGCGGTCCGCGCGGAATCCCGCGCACGCCCCGGTCGCGCAAGCGCTGGCGCACCATCGCGGCGAAGGGACCGGCACCCAGCTGTTCGAGGATCACGAGCGCCTCGCGTAACGCGTCCTCGGGCCCGTCGGCAAGTGCGAGAGCGCGCTCGTAGGGCATGCCGAACTGGGCCCACATGTCAGCCGCGGCGCGCCAGTCGCCTTCGATCATGAGCCGATAAGGTTGCGCAATCTCGTAGTCGATCTGCGTACGTGGCAGCGCACGGGACTGCCAGAAGGCCAGCTCACCACAAATTCCAGGATCGCGATGGCCCTGCGCGACTTCGAGCCCCACCGCCACCTCACGTGCAACCAGGTCCAGATCACCCCGATACCAGGCCACTTCCGCGCGCGCGCAGGCCACACGGCCGATGCGCTGCAACTCGGCGGTCGGCATCGCGATGCGCAGCGCTTCATCGAGCAGCGGCTCGAAGCCGGGATCACCGCGGCGTGCGCGAACCAAGGCGAGCGTGATAAGCGCGGGAATGCGTTGATTGGTCGTGAGGAAATACCTTTCGAGCAACGCTGTAGCGAGGTTGCCGGCTTCATTCCAGCGGCCGAGCAACAACTGCAAGCGCGTTTCGTAAGCGCGCATGTAGTAGGCATGCGTGTAGACCTCATGGTCCTCGCAAAACGCCAGCCCGCGACGCAAATACCCTTCGGCGCGCGGCAGGTCGAAGTGCAGAATCGCGCAGGTGGTGAGGTTGGTGAAGGCGCGCCCGGCCCCATCGTGCAATCCATGTTCGATCCCAAGTGACAGAGCCTGCTCGACCAGCGCGAAGCCGTTCTTGTCGCCTGATCCCATGAGCGTCGAGCCGATCGTATTGAGGGCCTGGACCTGTGCCTCGGCATCATTGAACTGTCGAGCCAGTTCGAGCGTGCGTTCGCCGAACTCGACGGCTTCCCCGATACGCCCACCGAGCATCGCCAGCATGGAACGCGTACCGTAGGCCATCGCCAGCTCACGCCCCGGTGCTGACGCTTCGAGCAGCGCGATCGCCTCCACGACGCTCCCCTCCGCCTCGGGCCTGCGCCCGAGTTGCCAGTAGACGCGCGCGAGCACTCGCAGCACGCGTGCTTGCGCCACGGTATCGGACAGTTCCCTGTAGAGCGCCAAGGCTTGCTCGCCCGACTCGACCGCGTGTGGCGTCTTGTTCGTCAGGTTGCACTCCCACGCGTGCGACTCGAAGAGACGGGCGCGCTCCGCCGGCGGCAACGCGTGCGACTGGCGCAGCGCTCCTGCCAGGTGCGCGGCAGCTTCGGCGTGTGCGCCGAGCTTTGCGGCCTGCTGCGCGGCGCGCGGCGCGAACTCGATGATGGCGCCGGCGTTGTGTGCAAGTTGCGCGTGATGCACGAGCTGCGACAGATCGGCGCCGTGCTGGATGAGCGCATCGAGGATGCGCTGGTGCAACTCGCGGCTGCGCGCCGATGACAAAGTGGTCTCGACCGCAAGCCGCCCCAGTTCGTGGCGGAAGGCGATGCTGTCGTCGCCGAGACGCAGCAGGCCACGCGCGATGCCTTCGTCGGCCGCCCGGTGGACATCGCCGAGCAGTGAGTTGGCGAGCCATAGCTCGGTGCGCCCGGGCGACAGCGACACGAGTTCCGCCAGCTCGCGCGTGGTGAGCGGGCATTGCATGAAGCGTGCGATCACCGCATCACGCACCGACTCCGGCAGCGCCTCACTTGGCGCGGTCAGAAGCTCGCGAACGAAGAATGCGTTGCCGCCAGTCACTTCGTAAATGCGCTCGGCGTCACGATGCGCATCCTTCGCCAGTTGCCTGACGGCGGCCTGAGTCAGCGGGGGAACGCGCAGGCGTGTCGCATGCTGGCCGGTGGTCTCGCCCAGTACCCGCCGCAGCGGGTGCGCCGTGGCCACTTCGTCGTCGCGATACGTTCCGATCAGGAGGCAGCGCGTGCGCTGGATGCGCCGGCCGAGATAGTGCAGGAAATCGAGCGTCGCCTCGTCCGCCCAGTGCAGGTCTTCGAGCACCGCGACCGTGACGTGATTCGGTTGTGACAGCGTTTCGACGAGGCGCGCAAAGAACTCCGGCCGCGAGTGCTCACCGTGTTCCGCGTCGGGGCTGGCTACGACGAGGGAGGCTGCGATTTCGTGGATCGGCCCGAGTGTGCGTGGCGTCTGCAAGGCATCACAGGCGCCCCACACGGTGCGCACGCCGCGCCGCGGGTTGCTCGTGAACGATTCGACCAGTGAACTCTTACCGGCGCCCGCCTCGCCCGCGACGAACACGATCTTGCCGCGACCCGCTTCGGCTTCACGCAGTTGCCGGGCAAGTTCGTCGAGTTGTGGTTGACGTTCGAGGAGATCCACGTGCCGATATTATCGGCAAGCCGCATGACTTGGGTACCGGGAGAGGTGACTGCACTGCGAGCGAATGCGCAAGTTAGGGGCGTCCCGCGCTCAATTTGGGGAGCCTGCCCGATTTGGATCCGCGTCTGTCTCTCTACTCTATTCACCGTGAGGGACAGCCACTGAACCCACCCGAGGAGAACGATCATGGACACGAACATGAGATGGCAGCATGCGGCACGCAGGATCCTTATCGGCGGAATGACCGCGCTTACCCTGGTCGGCGCATCGAGCAACGCGCTGGCAGGCTCGCCGAGCAGCGCCCTGCGGCACGTCACCGTGCGCTACTCGGAGCTCGACCTGTCGCGGCCAGCTGGCGCACAGGTTCTGTACCAGCGTTTGCGCCTGGCGGCATTCGACGTCTGTGACAACTTCGCCGGCTCGTTCAGCGCGAGGCGCCTCGCGGCAAGCACCTGCTACGAGAACGCGCTGGCGAAGGCGGTGCAGGACGTCAACAGCCCGCAGCTGTCTGCGATCTACCGCGCGCACTTGGTACGGGTCGCGAACCAATAGCGCCGCAATCTGGGGGTGTCCGACGTCCAAGTTGGGGAGGTGTCCCGATTTGCCGCGATGCCGCCTTCTTTACGCTCGTCGACGCCAAGTTCGCGGACCAAACCAAACAAGAGGAGATGACGATGCCACGGTACGTCGTCCAGAGAGAATTCCCGGACGGCCTCAATGTTCCCATCGACGCGGCGGGTGCCAAGGCCTGCCTCGCAGTCGTCGACAGCAACATGGCCGACCAGGTCACGTGGGTTCACTCCTACGTGAGCACCGACAAGACAAAGACGTTCTGCGTGTACGACGCCCCCTCGCCCGAAGCCATCCGCCGCACTGCGAACCGCAACAAGTTGCCGGTGGAGAGCATCACCGAGGTTCGCGTCCTCGATCCGTATTTCTACAAGTGAGGAGAACGATGATGAGCATTCTTCAGCGCCTGACCTCAGTCCTGATACCCCTTGCCATTCCCTTCGCCGCCTTCGCGACGGAACCCGGCCAGTCCGCGCCTGCTCTTGCGGCTCACGAGGGTGACCACAGTGCTTCGAGCGGCAAGAACTCCTTCTCGCCGCTGGTAGACAAGGTGCGCCGGGCGACAGCGAAGTACCGCGACATCAACGTCATGTTCGCCGAAGGCGGCTGGGCGGCGGCCACGCCCTGCGTCAGCGGTCCGAACTCGGGCGCGATGGGCGTGCATTTCGTCAAGGACGGCCGCGTCGGCGACGGGATCCTGCGCGCCGATCAGCCGGAAGCGCTGATCTACGAACCCTTGTCGAACGGCGCGATGCGTCTCGTCGGCGTCGAGTTCATCGAGCTCAAGGACGTCTGGGACAGCGTCGGCAACGGCGGTGGCAAGCAGCCGACGCTGGAGGGTCAGCTGCTGAACCTCGTGACCGGGCCGAATCGCTACACCCTGCCCGCGTTCTACGAGTTGCACGTCTGGGCATGGGAAGACAACCCGGACGGCTTCTTCGCCGATTGGAACACCGAGGTGAACTGCAACAAGGCGGTCGGAAACTGATCCCCAATTGGCGCCCGCCCAGGGCTGCTCCGGGCGGGCGCCTTTTTTCACCCTGACTTCGACGCGGCGCTCAGCCGCGCAAGTACGGTCGTCACCCGCTTCAGCATCTCACCTGTCCCGCCGTGCGGCGCTTCCGGCCCGGGCATGTTTTCGTCGTCCGCGGTCTGCAGCTGCTGCAGCTGATCTTGCCACTGCAGCAGGATCGCGCGCTTGTGCTCGGTGCTCACATCGCTCGACGCCTCCAGCACTTCCGGCGTGCCGAACGTCGCGCCCGGATTCTTCATCGCTCGTTCCAGGTCCACTTCTATGCTCCTTGCACGCGCCCACCGCGGCCCTTGCTCCCCATCATGTGAGGACTTGCCCGCCGCGCCGAAGTTCGGCGGCGGGCGCTGCTTACGTGCACGCCCGGCTATCGCTGACACGACCTGAAATTCTTTCACCCTTAGGCTCGCTCCGTCGTATTGTGACAATGGAACACGAACGATTCACAATAACAGCGCTCGGTACGATGGGGGCAGCGCATGATCAAAGTCCAGTCGCTGCGCAACCGCATCATCCTGCAGTTTCTGATCATCCTCGTGCCGCTGGCGGCGGTACTGGTGATCCTGACGCTGTTCGATCTGCAGCGTGCGTCGGCACTCGAGAATTCCCTGCGATTGCGCGAGCTCTCCCTCGAGGCCAAGGATGCGTACGCCCGTTTCATCGAGGGCGTGATCGATGCGATGGACACGGGAACGCTCAGCAAGGCCAGGGCCGATGCCCTCGACGTTGTCGCCAAGGCGCTCAACGCGCAACGGCGCATCGATCCCAAGCACGACCTCGACGCCACGATCCGAGTGCTGGGGCAGATTTCGCAGAGCGTGCGGCAGGATCCATCCCTGCCCTCGCTCCTGAGGTTGCAACCCGTCTCGAACCAGGTGAGTCGAGCCCTCGATGCAAATCGGCTCTACTACCAGCAAAGGCACGAACGCTCGATTGCTCAAGCAATCGAAGGAGCCAACCGGCAGAACTGGATCGTCCTGACCGCGACCTTGCTCAGCGTGGTGTTCGCCGTGGTTTTTGTCCGCGGCATGATCCGGGGCCTGACGCGCCCGCTCGCTCAAGCGACCGACGTCGCCAACCGTATTGCGGGCGGCGAGATCGTCGCACCGGACGCGGTGCGAACCGAGCAGGACATTGGCGGCTTGCTGCATTCGCTGGCCCGGATGAATACCAGCCTGCACGAATACCGGCACCAGGTGGAGGAACAGGAGCGTGCCCTGGAAAGCAAGATCGCCGAGCGCACACAGGAATTGGGCCATTCCGTAGAGAGACTCCAGGCGCTGTCCGAGGTGAGCCAGGCAGTCAACTCCACACTCGACCTGCAGGAGGTGCTCGAAACAATCGTGGCGCGTGCTGTGCAGTTGTCGTCGGCGAACGCTGGCGCCATCTACGAGCTTGACGAAACGACGCGCGACCTGCGCCTGCGCGCGAGTTCTGGCCTTGCGTCCGACCTGGTAGAGCTGCTGCGTGCGAAACCGGTGCTCATGGGGGAAGGCGCCGCTGGACTCGCCGCTGCGACGCACGCTCCAGTCTCAATCGCCGATATCCGCAACCGGCAGGATCCTTATCCCAGCCTGCTACGCGATGTACTGGACCAGGCAGGGTTGCGTGCCGTGCTGGCTCTCCCGCTGCTGCGCGAAGGGCGCGTGTTCGGGGCGCTCGCCCTGGCGCGCATCAGCACCGGCAGATTCCGCGTCGAAATTGTGGATCTGCTGCAGACCGTCGCCGAACAGTCGACCCTGGCGATCCAGAATGCGCGCCTGTTCCGTGAGATCGAGCAAAAGGGCCGGGAGCTGGAGAGCGCCAGCCAGCACAAGTCGCAATTCCTTGCCAACATGAGCCACGAATTGCGCACCCCGCTGAACGCGATCCTGGGCTACACGGAGCTCATCATCGACCGGATCTACGGGGAGGTACCCGAAACGATCCGCGATGTGCTGGAGCGGGTGCAGAAAAGCGGCCGCCATCTGCTCGACCTCATCAACGACGTGCTCGATCTGTCCAAGATCGAAGCGGGCCAGTTGGCGCTGGCGCTCACGGATTACTCCTTCCGCGACATGGTCCATACTGTCATCAGCGCGATGGAATCCCTGGCGGCCGAGAAAGGCCTGAAACTCACCGTTGAGGTCGACATGGATCTGCCGGTGGCTCTGGGTGATGAGAGGCGCATTGCGCAGGTCCTGATGAACCTGCTGGGCAACGCGATCAAGTTCACCGAGACCGGAGAGCTGAAGGTGGCGGCGACCAGGGCTGATACGGCGTTCCTGGTGTCGGTGGCTGACACGGGCCCAGGGATTGCCGAGTCCGATCAGCAGCGAATATTTGAGGAGTTCCAACAAGTGGACAGTTCATCGACGCGCGCCAAAGGCGGCACGGGGCTTGGGCTGGCAATAACCAAGCGGATCGTGGAAATGCACGGTGGCAGGTTGTGGGTTGAATCCGTTTTGGGCGAAGGCTCGAAGTTTTACTTCAGCATTCCAGTACGCACGGAGCGACAGGAGGACATGCCGTGAGCAAGCGCATCTTGATCATCGAGGACCAGGAGGACAACCGCAAGATCATGCACGATGTGCTGTCAGCCAGTGGCTTCAATTCCCTCGAAGCGACCACGGGCGAGGAAGGCCTGGCACTCGCGGAGAGTGAGAAACCCGATCTCATCCTGATGGACATTCAGCTTCCGGAGATGGACGGTTACGAGGTCACGCGCCGCATCAAGGGCAATTCCGCCTTGAAACACATCCCGATCATCGCCGTGACTTCGTATGCCCTGAGCGGCGACGACAAGAAGGCCTACGCAGCCGGCTGCGACGGCTATCTGACCAAGCCCGTCAGCCCCAAGATGCTGCTGGCGAAGATCAAGGAATACCTGCGCTAGGCTTTGCGCCATGCGTACTCCCCCGCGCATCCTCGTCGTCGACGACGTTCCGGCGAACGTGGATATCCTGCGGATGCGCCTCGCTGCCCATGGCTACGAGATCGTGACTGCGAACAGCGGCGAGCAAGCGCTTGCGCTGGTGCGCGAGCAGCAGCCTGATCTGATCCTGCTCGACGTGATGATGCCGGGGCTTGACGGCATCGAGGTCTGCCGCCGCTTGCGTGCCGACTCCACGATTCCCTTCATCCCGATCGTGCTCCTCACGGCAAAGGTGGAGCCGCGAGACCTGGTCACGGCGCTCGACGCGGGTGGCGACGAGTATCTGACCAAGCCCGTGGATACCGGGGCGCTGGTGGCCCGCGTCAAGTCGATGCTGCGGATCAAGGCGCTGCAGGATACGGTCCGGGAGCAGGCAGAGCAGCTCCAGGCTTCGAATCGGACACTTGAAGAGCGCGTCGCCGCCCAGGTTTTCGCACTGGAGAAGCTCGGGCGGCTCAAGCGTTTCTTCTCGCCCCAGCTCGCGAAGATGATCGTGGAAGGGGGCGCTGAGGATCCGCTCAAGAGCCATCGGCGCGAGGTCACCGTCGTGTTTCTCGACCTGCGCGGTTTCACCGCGTTTGCCGAGACTGCAGAGCCCGAGGAAGTCATGGGCGTGCTGCGCGAATATCACGGCGAGATGGGGCGCGTGATCCTCGCTCACGAAGGTACGCTCGAGCGCTTCGCCGGCGATGGCATGATGGTGTTCTTCAACGATCCGGTGCCGGTGCCCGATCCAGCCGCGCGCGCAGTCCGGATGGCGCTGACGATGCACGGGAAACTGACGCCGCTCGCCGTGACATGGCGCAAGCGCGGCTTCGATCTGCAGTTCAGCGCCGGGATCGCCCAGGGGTACGCCACCATTGGCGCGATCGGGTTCGAGGGAAGGTGGGATTACGGCGCGATCGGCACGGTCACGAATCTCGCCGCGCGTCTTTGTGGTGACGCGAAACCAGGCCAGACGTTGATCTCACAGCGAGTGCTGGCCTCCGTCGAGGACCTGGTCGAGGTCGAGCCCGTCGGTGAGCTCCAGCTCAAGGGTTTCCTCAAGCCGGTTCCCGCCTATAACGTGATCCGCGCTTGCGCGTCCGGTGCCACTCAGAATGTCGCCACCACCAGCACCCCGGGGCCGGGTGCCGTCGTGATGTAGCTGCAGCGACCCGGTGCTCGCTTGACGTACGCAAGCGCTTCGGCGTCGCTGCTACTCACCGTCGGCGGATTCACTCCGTCCCGAAACGATTTCTTGGTCCACGCCGTCAGGTATTTCGCGTAGTCCATTCCCAGGACCTTTTGCAGGAATGTCGCTCGCGCGGAGCTGTTGTCGGCGGGTACCAGCCTCACTGGGCCCGCGAACTGCTTTTCGCCGAGGAATACATCCCGCAGATCGCTCGCCGAGATGGCTACCGACGGGTGACAAATGACGTAGAGGCCTTCTGCGCGGCTCGCGACCGAAAAGCTCGCGAGCGCCAGCGTAGCCAGGAGCGGCAGAGCCGCTCGGCGCAGCAGGGACCGTGCGCGTTCTGGTCTAGAAGCGTATCGCATATTGCATCAAGGCCTCTTCGTAGGTGTCGGTGGCGCGGTCGGTGAGATGCGTTTCCGCGATCTCGAGCTTCAGCGCCGATGTCCAGTCGAGGTCATAGCGCAGACCGAGCGCCGTGCGGAAGTAGGAACCGCCGGAGCGCTGCGCGGCAAAGTAGTTGTCCGTCTGGTCGAAGTCCGCGTTCTCGTAGCGGGCGTACGGAATCCATGCGCCCGCCCGGTAGGCGATCTGCACGTAGCCCATCTCGCTGTTGTGGCTGCCCGTGGATCCCGAAAGGTCGTCGTTGTCGAAGCGGTAGTACTCCGCCATGTTCTCCCAGCGATCGGTGTCATAGACGACGTACACGCCGTAGTTGTTTACCCGCGTGAGGTTACGGGCCACCAGATCGTCCTCGACCTTGGTCGTGAAGGCGCTCAAGCCCACTCTGAAACCATCGAGGGCCTGCGGCAGGAAACTCACGTTGCCGCCGTAGATCGCATCGCCGTGCGGGCTGCCGACATTGTTGGTGTCGATCACGCCCGCGACGATCCGCTGCGCGTTGCCGGCATACAGATCGTAGGTGAGCCTTCCCATTTCCATCCGCTTGGCCCCCGCGAGCCACAGGCCCACCGTGTGCGCCGGCAGGACGCCGCCGCTCGCCTCGAACTCGACCAGCTTCGGCCGCCGCAGTGAGGTAGAAATCTGCTGCCCGTGGTGAAAGGCGGTGTTGTAGTAACCGTAGGGCGTATGGAAGCGGCCCAGCCACAGCGTCGTCGCATCCGCGAGCTGATAACCGAGCTGTATCCGCTCGAGCGCGGTGACCAGCGCGCCGGTGGTGCTCATCTTGAAGTTGAGCTCGAAGAGGGAGCGCGTACGCTCGCCGAGCTCCGGCGTGAGATAGAAGTCGAGGGATCCGACGTCGGCGCCGTGCAGGTCGGGATTGTTGGGACTGCGCGTGCCGGCGCCGACATCCGCGAACCCATGCAGCGGCAGGCCCATGTCATCGTGACGCGCCGCATTGGCCGCAGTGATCTCAGCAACGTCACCTTCCAGGGACGCGAGGCGCTCATCCGCCGTACCCGAAGCGGGCGTCGCGGGCGCAACTCCGGTCGCTGGCGGAGCAGCGCTCGCGGGTGAGCCAGCAGTCGCGGGCGCGGTGCCTGGCGCTGCGCCCGGCTGAACCGCATCCATGCGCGACTCGAGCTCACGAACGCGTGCGGTAAGCTGATCGATCGCCTTCAGACTCTGCTCGAGTTGACTCTGAAGCTGAGCGACCTGCTGCGCATCGGCTGCGGCGTGCGCAGTGCGAAATGGAGCACAGGCCATCATGGCGAGCACCGCGATACAGCACAGTGATCTTGCATGGGAATTTAGACTAAGCATGACCGTTTCCTTCATTTCTCGCTTTGTCTCACTTGTGCGCCCGCAGAGCTGAGGCGCTCCGGCGGCGCGTGCAGCAACTGCTTCGTTCCTGTTCCGTACTCTGCGGCGAGCTTTCCCTGCTCATCGACGACGACGATGCGATATTCGTGCATCACGTGCTTGTCGTACTTCCAGAACGGGAACCCGAGCCGGTGAGCGAGTTGCTCGGCAGTCGCGGGTGTGCCGGTCAGGAAGTGCCAGTTCTCGCGGAGCAGTCCGCGACTGCGTCGATATTGCTGCCAGGCCTGTGGATCATCGACTGCAGGGTCGTACCCGATGATCACGAATTCGGCGGATTGTCCGCTGGCCTCGGTCTCGCTCTGCAACTCCTGCAGATGCGCCATGGTCATCGGGCAGACACGTCGACAGGTGGCGTATGCCATCGTGAAGTAGATCCGCCGGCCGCGAAACTCGGCGAGATTGATGTCGCGCCCTTGATCGTCGATCCAGCTCTGCGGCAATTGTTCCAGCAATGACTTGCGCGGAGCGCCCGCGTCCGAAAAGCAAGGTCCCGCAAGCAACGGGCCCAGGACGAGCATGCAACCCAGGGCCGCGCGCACCACCGCGCCGGCCGCAGCACGTCGAGACGAGCACGGTGATGGAACATTCGACATCACGGAGATGTCGACGCAGGCCGTGAAACGCGCGTTGTGCATTGGTGTTGAAGGGAGCGCGGCGCTATTCAGCGGCCGAGTACCCGGCGCTGTCAAGGATCGGGCGTCGATCGCACCCCAGTGCCCGATCCCGAACCAGGCGATCCGCGACGTTGTGTCAAGCCCCTGACAGAAGACCGCGGCGCTGGAGCGCACGATAGCCCCGCAGCTGGCGCAAACCAGCCAGCTGGCAGAGAAGCTTAGACAGGGCGGCCAAACAACTTCAGGAGCACGAACATGAGCAACTTTACCAAGTCGGGTTTCAGGTCAACCGTGAGTGCGGCGGCGGCTGTGACGATCACCGCAATGATTGCGTGGAGCATGTACTCCTACGCCGGGTATCTCGAGCGTAACTCCGGTCCTTCGCTGTCGACAGCCCAGATCGAATCCAGCACCGAGACTCTCAATACCCAAAACGGTTGATATCGTGTCATGGCAAGCACAGGGCTCAGCGCGCTGGCGTGTCAGGGCATCCCCAATCCCTGAGACGCCACGCGCCACTTGCCCAGGCACACTCTCAATAGCTTCTCTTAGCGCCCGCTGGGCGCCTTCCCGACCGAATCACCCGTGCTCGCCCGGCAATTCAGACCGGGCTACGCCGTACCCATCCACTGGGCGGCACAGCAGGCCACTCGATCTTGCAGGTTGTGTCAAGCCCCTGACAGAAGACCGCGGCGCTGGAGCGCACGATAGCCCCGCAGCTGGCGCAAACCAGCTGGCAGAGAGGACCAGACAGAGTGGCTAAACAACTCGAGGAGAAACGACATGAGTGGCTTTACTTCTTCGCGTCTCAGGACATCGGTGTGTGCGACGGCCGCCGTGACGATCACAGCGCTGATTGCATGGAGCTTCGACACCTACATCGGATATGTCCACCAGGACTCCGACCTGTCCGTGCCGACGGCCCAGGTTGAATCCATTACGTTCGACAACGACACCCGTAACGGTTGACAAATGTGCGGCAAGCAGGACTCGGCGGCGCTGGCGTACTAGGAATCACCCTACTCCGATTCCCACAGGCGCCACGCCGCTCGCGTCGATCGAGGGAGATCACGCAGGCCCCTCCCACGCAGATACCGCCGCATCAACTCTTCTGCGTCGCACCCTTGAGCGCGGCCTGATCGAGCACCGTCACGGACCCGCGCCCGATATCCACCCAGCCCTTACCCTTCCAGCCCTGCAAGTACTGGTTCACGACCTGCCGTGACACGCCCAGGAAGTTGGCGAGCTCTTCCTGCGAGATACGTAACGTCACTCCATTGCCCTTCTGCTGACCGTGCATTTGGCCGAGGCTCAGCAGGCGCTTCGCCAGGCGCGCCGGGGCATCGAGCAGCGCTGCATCCTCCACCAGACCGCTGGTCCAGCGCAGACGCTCGCCGCACAGGCGCAGGAGCTCGAGCGCGACCCGTGGCTCACGCTCGAGTAAAGCCAGGAAATGCTCTCGCCGGATCGAAACCAGCTCGGAGTCAGCCGTCGCCGTCGCCGAAGCAGTCCGGGTACCGCCATCGAGCAGCGCGATCTCGCCCAACGTGTCCCCCGGCTCCATGATGTTGAGGAAGATCTCGCGGCCATCCGCCGCACCGGCACTGATACGAATCTGGCCGCTGACCACCGCATACAAGGCATCCCCGGGATCGCCCTGGCTGAAGACGACCTCGCCGCTCCGGTAGCCGCGCCGGACCGCAAGTTCCGCGATGCGCTCGAGCGCCGGGGCCGAAAGGCCGCGGAACAAGGGGCTGCGCTGGAGCATGATTTTCCCTGCCAACGTCGTCATGCGACCTCTCGGTATCGTGTGCGGATCGAGAATGCGTGATGATACGCCCCATGCAGGGATTTGAAGCCACGCGGCGGGGGCGCAAGGCTGACATCGTGCGCTGGGCGCTGACCGTCACCCTCACCCTCCTTTTTCTCGGCACGACGGCCCACGCCGATCCGGAGTATCGATTTGCAGGCGCGCGTCGCGTGGTCGTGTTCGCCGACGTGCACGGCGCCTATACCGAGCTGCTCTCGGTACTGAGGGAAACGGGGATCATCGACGACGCACGCCGCTGGCGAGGCGGCGACACCCATCTGGTGAGTCTCGGCGATCTGATCGATCGCGGCCCGGACTCACGCCAGGTCCTCGACCTGATGATGCGCCTCGAACAGGAGGCGCCGAAGGCCGGGGGAACCGTACACGTGTTACTCGGCAATCACGAAGTGATGAACCTGGTCGGCGATCTGCGCTACGTGCCCGCCGCGGAGTTCGCGGCGTTCGCCGGGCCGGAAGATACGAAGTTGCGCGAAGACGCGTGGCAGCGTGTGCTCTCGCAGGAGCCCGCCGCGGTGCGGGCTGAGTTCGATGCGGCGTTTCCGGCGGGCTACTTCGGGCGCCGCCAGGCTTTTTCTGCTCAAGGCCAATACGGCCAGTGGCTGTCAGGAAAGCCGTTTCTGATCATCGTCAATGACACGGCGTTCGTGCATGGCGGGCTCCCGGAAATGGTGGCGCGGCTCGGCCTCGAGGCGACCAACCAGACGCTGCATGCGCAGCTTGCGGAGTACCTGCAGAAGGTGCAGGCGATCGCGACGGAGCAACATCTCGCCCGGCCGGCGAGCTTCAGCGAGCTCCCGCAAGCGCTCGCCGCCGCAGGCGCCGAAGAGGCTTCAAAGGCACTGCTCACGATGCAGGACGAAGAGATCTTTACCCCAAAGGGCCCGACTTGGTTTCGCGGTCAAGCCCTTTGCTCTCCATACACCGAAGCTGAAAACCTGGATGCCTCTCTGGCGAAACTCGGCGTCGCCCGGGTCGTCGAGGGCCACACTCCGTCGACGGATGGCAGAGTACTGAGCCGATTCGATGGCCGCGTCGTTCTGCTCGACACGGGCATGCTGCGGTCGGAATACAAGGGTTATCCCGCGGCATACGTGTTCGACAATGGCCGGTGGACGGTCGCCTACGCCGATCGCCCGGGCCAGCGCGTACAGCCCGAAGTGCTCCCGCGCGCCGTCGGGGCACGCCCCGCGGGGATCGATGACGATGCGCTCGAGTCCTGGCTCGAGCAGGCTGAAATCATCGGTATCGAGAGCCTCGACACCGGCATCACCAAACCGCAGCGCGTCACCTTGCGCAAGGATGGGGTGGAGCTGCGCGCCGTTTTCAAGCAGCTCTCCACCAACTTCGGCATTCAGGATCGCATGAAAGCGCTGAATGAGTCCGATCGGTACCAATACGAGCTGGCCGCCTACAAGCTCGACCGCCTGCTCGGCCTGGACATGGTGCCGGTGACCGTCGTCAGGAGCATCAAGGACCACAAGGGAGCCTTGCAATTCTGGATCGAGGACTCTATCAACGTGCGCAAGATCCTGGAACAGAAGCTGCAGCCGGCGGGCTGGTGCGACATCAAGCCGCAGTACAACCTGATGAACGTCTTCGACATCCTGATCCACAACACAGACCGCACGCAGGAAAACGCGCTGTTTACGAAGGACTGGACCCTGGTGCTGATCGACCACACCCGCGCATTCCCCGCCCTGGTGAGCAGTCCCAAGCTCCTGTATCGGGGCGACGTCAGGGTACCGCCCGCACTGGCGACACGACTGGCAACTCTCAACGAGCAAATGCTGACGCAGGCACTCAGCCCGTACCTGGAGCGGCGTCAGATCACGGCGATACTCAAACGGCGCGATCTACTGCTGAAAGACTACACTCGCAGCGCTGCCGACGGGGGTGCGAGCCGTTGACGGTTCGCGCTCCGTCGTAAACCGCCGTGCATACTCGCGCCCGATGAGCCACGCCACGAGCGTCATGACCGCGCTCAGGATCACGATCAGCCAGATGAACTGGGTGCGTGGATCGCTGCATACCTTCAGGCCGACGAAGACCGAGGCCGTCGACAGCAGATCGCCGAGCCGGTAGAAGAACGTATCGATAGCCGTTTTCGCCTGGTACTTCACTTCGCGGCTGGTGGGGAGCAACAACGCACTGCGGCTGGTGTTCAGGAGCGAGTAGTCGAGACTGCGCTGCACGACCAGCACCGATTGCAGCAGGGCGAACACCGGGACGATCCCGATCAACAGGTAACCGACGAGAAACGCGACCGGTGTGACCAGGAGAGCGCGCGCCAACCCCGCTTTCATGATGATCCGCGACACGAGCAGCAGCTGGATGAGGAATCCCACCAGCGTGATGGAGGCGCAGTAGTTGCTCATGAAGTGCCCGATGAAGGCCGTGGGCGAAGCGGGCGCCACCTCGCGCGCCGTCTGCGCGAGCCAGTGCGAGAGCACGAATTCGCCGGTGGCCGTGATCCAGTTGAGCAGCACGACGAGCACCGCGATGCCGAGCAGGTAACGGCTGCGAGCGATCAACGTGAACCCGCCCAGCCAGCGCGCGGCACCGCTTCGCGTACGACCAGTGACCTGATCGTCGGACTGCGGCAGGCTGCGCGCCGTCGCCGGCACGCTCGCGCGCGCCCACTTGCTCAGTGCGATCGCTCCGACCAGGATCACCGCCGAACCGAGCATGAGGCCGTAAGGTCCGACGGTGTCGAACCCCGCCGAGGCCAGGCGCGAACCGATCCAGGCGCCACCCGACACACCGATCGCGATGACGCCGAAGAGGCGCTGACCACTCTTCGCATTGAAGAGGTCAGTGGCAAAGGCCCAGAACTGCGTCACCGTCATGACGCCGAAAATGCTGGTCCATACGAAAAACACGAAACCAAAGTGCAGACCCGCCTGGCCCAGCAGGAAGAAAACCACGAGGTTGGCTGCGAAAAATGCATTGATACGCTGGAACACCCGGCTGGTGTCCACGTGGCGCATCAGCGCGCCATACGCCGGGATGATGAGGATGAGCAGTAGTGCCTGGGCGCCCACTGCGTAGCTTCTAAGCTCCGCGCTTCCCTCCGTGAGGATCAGCGCCTCGCGTACCGGGCGAATCAGGTAGTAGGCCGTCATGAGGGCGAGGGCCTGTGAACAGAGAGCGGCGACGCAGCGCCCCTCGCCCGGCTGCACAGTCGTGGTCAGCGACAGGAGTCGTTCGAAGCGCGTCAGTTGTCTTGTATCGCTCATCGCCCCCCTCAGTTCGCCGAAGCGCAAAGCCTCTGCGGTGTGGTAGGGAGGCTACCGGCGAGGCTCGGCCATCTCTGTCAAGCGCTTGACACATGCTCGTACGCGCAGCCACGAACTTGGTCTGGCGGGTCCGGTCCAAGCGCTCTCGCTGCCTGAATCAGGGGGTCACTGCTCGTGTCGGCGCTCGCCGTGAGGAACGGATCGTTCCGTTGGGACCGGGCACGGGTATTGGCGCTCCTGGCGATCCTGTCGCTGCACGCGGCGCTCATTGCCCTCCTGTGGCACAGCGGCTTCGCCGTGCGGCGAGAGCCGTCAGCGCCGGCGATGCAGGTCGTCATGCTTCTTCCGCAGCCGGCCGAGCGCCGGCCAGTGCCGTTGGAGAAGAAACCCAGGATCTCAACGATTCCGCTTCTCGCGCCGCCCGTGCCCGCACCGACCGAATCTGCAGCGCCGGAAGGATCCAACGCACCAACGGCAGTGCCGTGGGTCGACTGGCAGCAGGAAGGGCGAGATGCCGCGCGACGCGAAGCGCAGGCACATCCACTGCCACCGCTGGTGGCAAGAAAGAAGCCGCCCGCCCCCTGGTCGCACTCGCGGATGAAGCGCATCGAAAAGGGCGAGGGGTATTACGTCTTCTGGCTGAACGATCAGTGCGCGCTCATCAATTTCCTGATCCCGGCGTGCTCATTCGGCAAAAAGCCCGCTCGCGGCGATCTGTTCGACGGGATGAAAGAATGGCAAGCCGAAGCAGATGCGGACCCTAATCGGCTGCCGTGACGTGCTCCACGCCCAGCATCGCGACCATCAGCAGCGCGAGCATGCCCAGTTCCGCCGCGCCACCGATCACACCTAGCGGGATCGCCACCAGAGCAGCCGTCGCGCGAAACAGCAGTGGTCGAATGCCGAGCACGCGGCGGAAGAAGACATCGCCCGCGAGGTAACACGCCACGCCGCTCGCCAGCACCCACGCTGACCAGCGCGGTGCGTGGGACCCCTCGGCGACGATCTCTTTGAGTGCCGCAGCGAGCAATACGATCCCGGCGAGCATGACGAGGTGTGCGTACCAGTAGCCGACCACCCCGACGCGGGCGCTCGCCTCGGGCGCGATCGATCGCATCGCATGCTCACCGCGCTCATCATCGTGATCGAAGTAACTCCACCAAAGAGCTGCAATCAGCACCAACGAGAGAAGTACCGCGCCGATCGTGTTGCCGTCCAACGGTAACCCCGACGCGCCATTGCCGATCGCGACGATGCTCTCTCCCAGCGCGATCAGGACCACCAGCCCGTGACGCTCGGCGAAATGATCCGGGCGCAAGGTGAAACGTCGCTCGCGACGAAGCATCGTCGCCGCCACCAGCAGCAGCACAGCGCCCAGGAACAGCGCCCACTCCCAGTCCGCATCGATGAGCCCGGCGATGAGTACCAGCAAGCCCGCGCCCAGGTTGAAGGGACCCACCTCCAGGATGCCCTTGAGTGCCCTACGGCCGCCGGTGGCGACGAATGCCACGGCGTGCAGCACGATCACGAAGAGGTAGGCAAGCGCGAACGTCAGTCCGTTCACGCCAAATACCTTCGGCACGGCGAGTGCCATGACGAGAAATCCCCCCATCGCGGCGATCATGACGAGGCGGATGAGAGTTCCGGGCCGGGTGCTGTTCGTGAGCCACGCATACGCCGCGAACATCCACCAGATCAGGGCGAGCACGAGCAGCGCCCGCCAGAGCTCCCACATGCTCCCCACGTGTGCGACAAGATGAGTGACTTGCGTGATCGTGAACACGAACACGAGATCGAAGAACAGTTCGATCGTCGAGACGCGCGTGGTCTCGCTGCCCGTTCCTTCACTCACGGTGTTCATGAATGCATGGTATCAAGCCGCGGCCATTCCCCGATGTCACACAACCTTCATGGAACCCGCGCTTGTGTCGAGCAGTCAAGGCCTCACTCTGCCGATCTCTCAATGCAGAGCGAGGAGCTGACCATGGAGTTGATGCTTAACGTCGTCGTCATGATGTTGCTGGTTGGATTTCCCGTAGGATTGTTTTTGGGTACTCTCGATCTTTACTCGACACGTATCTCATCGGGAACTGTTCGCAATGCGCAACGTGCTTTCCATCCCAGGCTGGTTCAGGGTGCTGGTTCTCATGGTCGCGGTAGCGCTGGGCGCGACAGCGAACGCGGCGAACTACCTGGACGACACGACTCCGGAGCTGTGGCGCATCGTGCCGCCGCCACCGCCGAACGAATCGGCGCAGACGCGGCATGAGCTTGATGAAATGCTCCGGCTGCAGCGTGACCGCACGCCAAAGGACGTGGACTACGCGCGTGCGAATATCCCGATCGGCATTCAGCAGTTCGCCGCGGTGCTCGGCGACGAGTCAGAGGTGAAGAAGGGGATGCCGGCGAGCGTCAAATCCCTGTTCGAGGCGGCGCGCGACGATGAAAAGAAACTGCTCGACGCGGCGAAGAGGCACTTCGATCGACCGCGGCCGATAGCGCTCGATTCGCGCATTCAGCCGGTGCTCGAGCCGATCGTGAATCTCTCCTACCCCAGCGGGCATGCCACCTGGGTATTCATGACCGCGGTGCTGCTCGCGGACATGGTGCCGGAACGTCGTAGGGCGATCTGGGATCGTGCCGAGGACTTCGCGCACCAGCGGGTCGTCGGTGGTGTGCATTATCGCAGCGACATCGATGCCGGGCGCCTCGCTGGCACGGTGGTCGCGGCCTATATGCTGGCGAATCCGCGCTATCGAGCCGCCGCTGCCAGCGCCACGGCGGACCTGCGCAACTTCCTCAAGCTGCCGCCACTCTCGGGCGCACCAGGCAAGGCTGCGTCCCTGGATGTTGCTCCAGCGGCGCGCGAATCGTCACCTGCTCAAGAACCATCTTCGGACGCCATCGCCCCGCTGGATGTGCCGCTGCGTGCGAGTGCCTCCTCCCTGGCGTTTTGCTGCACCGGGATTGTGGACTTGGCTGTCCCGTTCGCGATGTGAACAAAGAGCCCGATCAGCGCCATCGCCCACACGATCACGGGGCTCGCCGGTAGATCGGTGACGGTCGAAAGACCGAGCCCCACCGCGTAGCTCGCGAACGACAGCACGTAGCCGATGCTCAATTGCCGGTGCGGCGCAAACCGATAGGTCGCCACGGCAGGGACGATGAGGCTGGTAAAGACGAGGTACACGCCGACGAGCTGCACCGACACCGTCACCATGAGGGCGAACAGCACGTAGAAGCCGATGCGGCCGAGCCGCTCGCGCCAGCGGAACCACGCCACCAGGAAGATCGCCGTGAGCACGCCGGCGCGAATCAGCTGCTCCGGTGACACCCACAGGATCTGCCCGGCGAGCAGGTCCTTCAGATCTTCACCGCCGTGCGGATCATTCGCGAGCAACAGGAGCTGTGCGGTTGAAGCGAGCACGAACAGGATGCCGATGAGCGCTTCCTGTGCCTCGGGCCGCTTCTTCTCGGTCCAGGTGAGGAGCAAGGACCCGAGCAACGCCGCACCGACCGCCGCGATCTGAGTCGTCCAGCCCGCGATGTCGAAGCCGACAGTATGCGCGGCGATGACGCCGAGCCCCGCCACTTGCGCGATCGCGAGGTCGATGAAGACGATGCCGCGTTTCAAGACCTGCTGCCCCAGGGGAACATGGGACAGCAGGACGAGAGTCCCGGCGATCATCGCCGGCCACAGGATGCTGAAGTACGCCGCGAAGTTGTTCATTGCACTGCCTTGAGCAAACGATTGATCGTGTCATCGAAGAGGCCGAACAGATCCTTCGCCTCCGGAGTTCCGCCGACCGAGTACGGCAGCAGCACCACCGGCGCGTGAACGCGCTCGGAGAGCCATTGCGCCGCCTTGGGATCGTTGTAGGCATTGCGCAGGATCATCTTGGGCGGCGCTGAAGTGAGTTGCGCGACGAGCTGCGCCAGATACCCGGCGCTCGGCGGCAGGCCGGGCTTCGGCTCGATCGAGGCGACCGCCTTGAGACCCAGCCAGTTGCAGAGGTACGACTGGTCGCGATGGATCACGACCACGCTCGTTCCTTTCAGTGGCGCCGCCTGCGAATCCCAGCGCGCCATCGCCTGCTGCCAGCGTGACTGAAAGTCCACACCGCGGCTCTCGAAGTATTGCGCGTCCTTCGAATCGATCTGCTCCAGGCGCGCCGTGAGCGCCTTGCCGATTGCTGCGATGTTGCGCGGGTCGAGCTGCACGTGCGGATTGCCCTGCGGGTGCACATCGCCCATCGAGCGATCCACCGTCGAGGGCACTTCCAGCAGTCTCAAGACGGAGACCGCTTCGAAGTAGCCGGGCTGACCGATCTGGATGCGTGGGTTGCCGGACTCCTGCAGCAGTATCGGGAGCCAGCCGATCTCGAGCTCGGCGCCCGAGAGCACCACGAGATCAGCGGAGCGGGCGCGCGCCACCAGGCTCGGCTTCGCGTCGACGCGATGCACATCCTGGAATGCGGTGGTGGCGCCGTAAACGTCCACCTTGTCGCCACCGAGCTCCTTGGTGAGTGCGGCCCAGTCAGCGGTGGTGGCAAGGACCTTGAGCGCGGCGTGCGCGGGCACGGCGCTTATCAGTAATGCGAGCAGCGCAAGGCTGCGAATTGGCCTGGTCATGTTCGGCTCCTAGAACTTGTGCGCGCCATGCGCGCCGATGCTGTAGATGTACTGCAGCTGGAATTGCCGATCGGTATCGGTATTGCGTGCATCGTCCCAGGCGTACTGGGCACGCAGGCGCGAGAACTCGCTCGGGCTCCAGTCCAGCATCAGCGTGACGCGAGTGGGATCGGCCGACTGCAGCAGCGGGAAGTCATCCAATGGCAGCAGCCCGGCATCGACGAGCCCGATGTGCGTGTCGCCGGAATCGAGCGCGTCGTAACGCGCGCCAATCCGCCAGCGCGGCATGAACTGGTAGACGCTCTGCACGTACCAGCCGGACTGCGTCGTGTCGTAGTCGCCGTTCAGCGCAAGATTGTCGGTATCGAACGCGAGGGCGCCATCTTCGGTACGACGCATGTACTCGGCCTGGAACTTGAGGTTGTGCTGGATCGGGTTGCCATGCGGCGACCACTTGAAGGTCACATCGCCCACCCAGGTGCGCGACTTGCCCGTGAAAGAATTCACAACCGGGAGACCAAACTGATCGACGTCGTCGTAGGTGCGAGCGTCGGCGTGCAGATCGACCCAGGACACGCCCGCGCGCCAGCTGGTCGAATCGCCGATATCGCCGCCCAAGTGGCTGAAGAGCGTCGCCCCGTTCAAGCCGTTGCGATCGCGATGCGTTCCCGGGAATTCCTGGCCATTGCCAGTCTCGGCGCCGAATTCGAGAAACAGCACGGTGGGCGCGACCCACTTCGCCTGTACGCCGTTCTGGGCGAGCTGGCCGCCGAAGAACGCCTGGTACACGAGCGGCTGATCGACGAAATCCCAGGCATGGGCGTGTTGTTCGTTGAGATAGCCGAAGCCCGAGAAAAAGCGCCCGCCCTTGATGACGAAGCCATGCGGCACGGCGATCGTCTTGAAGTAGGCTTCCTCGACGGAGATTTCGTTGTCGCCGTTGATGGACGCGGTGAGGTTGCCGAAGAAATACGGATCGATGTTGGCCGCGAGCGTGAGCTCCGATTCGCCCAGGTTGAAGCTGCGCGCGCCCGGCCCGACGTCGCCCCCACTTGGAATGAATCCGGCGATCCGGTAGGTATCCGGGTCTTGCGAAGTGTTGGCGTAGTTGCCTCCGAGGATCACGGACATCGCGGGATTGAAGGCTGCAGCGGGGTTTCTGCCTGCCGCCTGGGCCGGCATCGACACTTCAGCGGACGCGACACCTGCCGCGGCTGCATCCGCAGCGGCAGCAGCCAGGACATCCGCTGGCGGAGCCGCTCCTCCGGCTGCGGCAGGCGGCGAGGCTGCCACCTGGGTTTCGAGTTGACCGATACGCGCTTCGAGCTTGGCGATGCGCGCCTGGTAGTCCGATTTCAGCGCTTCGAGCTCGCCCTTGAGCGAACTCAAGTCATCCGCATGGCTGGCGGCCGGTAATGCGATGCATGCGCAGAGCAGCCACGCGGCAAATGTACGAGACGTCGTCATGGAAGTCCTCCTCCACAGTCAATGAACGGTGGGCACGCGCACACGCGCGAGCCACGTCAATCGGCTTTAGAGAAGAACCGGAGGCGCGCGGGACTGAAAGCTGTGGGAAGTGGAGCGGGAAGTGAGCGAGACGGAATCGACGGTGACCTTCGCGCTGACGTCCTCGAACTGGAAGTCCGCCGCGCCGTGCGAGCTATGCGTCGCCGAGAGAAGCGGCGCGAAGGACAGGCATTCGGAACACGGCGTGTGTTGCCCGGTCGGGGTCGCCGGATCGCCGCCGGTCAACCTGAGATGGTTGTACGCGTGCGTCTGCGCCGCGATCTGCCCCAGCAGGAGCATGAGCGCGAGCAGCGCGTGGGCAACAAGTGAGCGTGGGCGTCGCATCAAAGTCACGATCGGGACGGGCGCCATCTTAGCAGCCCCGTTCAGGCAGACAAGCGCGAATAGCCCGCATTAAGAGGCTTTCACGAGCTGTCTGGAGGCGACGGCTCGCTCCTTGGCGCCAGCCCGCTTGCTGCGCCAGCGGGTCAGCAGCCCCTCGAATTCGAGGTAGATGACGGGCGTTATATAGAGAGTGAGGAGCTGCGAGACCACCAGGCCCCCCACCACGGCAAGGCCGAGGGATTGGCGCGAAGCGCCGCTCGCCCCCCAACCCAGCGCGATCGGCATGGTGGCGAGAATCGCTGCGCAGGTCGTCATCATGATCGGCCGAAAACGCAGCACGCACGCTTCGAGCATCGCCGCCGCGGGGTCGAGCTGGCGCGAGCGCTGCGCCTCGAGCGCGAAATCGACCATCATGATCGCGTTCTTCTTCACCACGCCGATCAGCAGGATCAGGCCGAGGAAGGCGAACAGATCCAGGTCCTTGTGAAGCACGAGCAAGGTGATCAATGCGCCGAAGCCTGCGGCCGGGAGGCCGGAAAGAATCGTGAGCGGATGGATCGCGCTCTCGTACAGGACACCGAGCACCAGGTAGATCGTGAACACGGCGAGCAGCAGCAGCACACCGAGACCAGCCAGCGAGGACTCGAACGCCTGCGCGGTCCCCTGGAAACGTCCGAGAAGCGTTTCCGGGGCCTGCATTTCACGCTGTGTCTGTTCGACCACGCGCACCGCATCGCTCAGAGATTTGCCGGGCGCGAGGTTGAAAGAAATCGTGGCAGCCGGCAGCTGGCCAACGTGCGAAATGTTGAGCGGGCCCGTCGTCACCTTGAGGGACGCAACGGCGTCGAGCGGAATCAGGTTGCCATTCGTGCTGCGCACGTAGAGCAGTGACAGCGCGCCCGGGTCGCGCTGAAACTGCGGCATCAGCTCCGCGATCACCTGGTACTGGTCGGTGGCGCCGTAAATCGTCGACACCTGGCGCGGACCATAGGCCGTGAAGAGCGCCTGTTCAAGCTGGTCCGCGGTGATGCCGAGTGCCCCCGCGCGTTCGCGGTCGATCTGCACCTCCACCTTCGGATTGTTGAGGATGAGATCGCTGGAAACGTCCTCGAGCACATGTGTCGCCTGCAGGCGCTCGACCAGGCGCGGCACCCACAGGATGAGCTCATCCATGTTCGGATCCATGAGCGAATACTGGAACTCGCTCTTGGTGATACGGCCGCCGATGCGCAACGCCGGCTGGTTCTGCAGGAAGATGCTCATGCCGGGAATGTCGCTCAAATGCGGGCGCAGCTCTTCCAGCACGCGCTGCGCAAGCGGTCGCTCATCGGCCGGCGTGAGCGGCACGATCAGGCGGCCGGCACTGAGACCGACGTTGGGGCCGCCCGCGCCCACGAAACCGATCGCGGTGGTGACGTGGGGGTTGGACGCGATGATCTTCACCGCCTCCTTCTGCTTCTCCGCCATTGCGTCGAACGCGATGTTGGGCGTGGCCTCAGTTGAACCGATCAGCAGCCCGGTGTCGTCGTTCGAGGTGAAGCCCTTCGGCACCACCACGAACAGGATCGCCGTGCCGATGAGGCTCGCGACGAAGATCGTCACGATGGTCCGGCGATGCGCGAGCGTCCAGAGCAGGCTGTCGTGATAGGCCGCCCTCGCGCGTTCGAACAATCCGTCCTTGCGCTCCGCCTCCGGTGACGCGCGACGCAGCATGCGGCTGCAGAGGACCGGCGTCAGGGTCAATGACACCACTCCCGAGAGCAGGATCGCCGCGACCACCGTGATCGCGAACTCGTGGAACAGCCGCCCGACGATGCCGCCCATGAACAGCACCGGGATGAAGACCGCCGCGAGTGAAATCGTCATCGACACGATCGTGAAGCCGATCTCGCGTGTGCCTTGCAGCGTTGCCTCGAGCGGCGACAGCCCGGCTTCGAGGTGACGCGAGATGTTCTCGAGCACCACGATCGCATCATCGACCACGAACCCGACGCAGAGCGTCAGCGCCATCAGCGACAGGTTGTCGACGCTGAAACCCAGCAGGTACATGACGACGAACGTGCCCGCGAAGGACATCGGGATCGCGATGCTCGGGATGATGGAAGCGCGCACGTTGCGCAGGAAGAGAAAGATCACCAGCACCACCAAGCCGAGCGCGAGCAGCAACGTGAACTTCACGTCGTTGACCGAGCCCCGGATCGTCTGCGAGCGATCGTAGATCGGCGTGAGCTCGAGCCCGGGCGGCATCTGGCTGCGAAGCCCGGGCAACAGCGCCTTGATCGAATCCACCACCTCGAGCGTGTTGGCTCCCGGCTGGCGCTGCACGCCGAGCACGATGCCGCGCGTCAGGTCCTTGCCAATCCAGGCGCCCGCCTTGTCGTTCTCGGTACTGTCCAGAACGTGGCCGAGCTCGGCGAGATGCACCGGTGCGCCGTTACGGTAGGCGACGACCAGCGGACGGTAAGCGGCCGCGTCTTCCAGCTGACCGTTGGCTTCAACCACGAAGGTGCGCTGCGTTCCATTCAAGGTGCCGGAAGGAAGATTGACGTTGCCGCTCTGGACCGCGCTCACGACCTCATCGACACCGAGACCGCGCGCGGCCAGCCGCCGCGGGTCGAGCTGCACGCGCACCGCGTATTTCTGCGGCCCGAACACCTGCACCTGGGCGACGCCCGCAAGTGTCGAGATGCGCTCGGCAAGCAGATCCTCCGCGTACTCGTCCACCTTCGGCATCGGCAGCGTTTTGGAGGTGAGCGTCAGCACGATGACGGAGGAGTCGGCGGGATTCACCTTGCGAAACGACGGCGGGTCCGGCATGTCGGGTGGGAGCTGACGCGCCGCGGCGGCGATCGCGGTCTGCACGTCCTGGGCTGCCGCATCGATATTGCGTTCGAGAGCGAACTGCAGCGTGATCTGCGTGCTGCCCTCACTGCTGGTCGAGTTCATCGAATCGATGGAGGCTATGGTCGACAGCTGCTTTTCGAGTGGCGTGGCGACTGAGGCCGCCATGGTCTCGGGACTCGCACCCGGGAGCGATGCCGTCACGGTGATCGTTGGGAAGTCCACCGCCGGCAGGTCCGAGACCGGCAACGTCAGGTACGCGAGCGTGCCGAAGCACGCGAGACCCGCGGTCAGGAGCGAGGTCGCGACCGGGCGGCGGACGAAAAGCTCGGAAAGGTTCATCCAGGCCTGGTCGGATTCTTGCGGGCTACGGGACTGCCGGGCTGCAGGCGCGACTGCCCATCGATCACGACTTCTTCGCCGGGCTCGACGCCCGACACGATCGCCCAGGAATCGGCCATCCGTTCCACTTTGACGACGCGTTGCTCGGCCACCGCGTGCTCGTTCACGACATACACGAAGGTGCCCTCGGGCCCGTTTTCCAGCGATACCGCAGGCACCACAGTCGCCTGCGAGTCGCCACCGATGTGTAACGTGACTGTCACGAACTGGCCGGGCCACAGTGTGCGCGAGGCGTTCGGAAAACGTGCACGCAGGTGCAAGGTCCCGGTGGTCGGGTCGGCGGCGTTGTCAACGAAGCTCAGCTTACCGGTGAGATGCGTCGGCGCGGCGGAGGCCGAGCTGACCGCGAGATCGACCTCCGGTGGCGAGGTCAGGAAGGTCGCACGCACGGCACCGAGCTGTTGCTCGGGAATCGCGAAGGACACATCGACCGGATCCAGAATGTTGAGCGTCGTCACGGGTGGCTGCGCGGTCGACTGCGCAGAGGCATGCACCGTATTGCCCACTTTCTGGTTGATGACGCCGAGCTTGCCGGACACCGGCGCCCTGACGGTGGCGTAGTCGAGCTGCAGCTGCGCGTTGTCGAGCGCGGCTTTATCCATCGCGACCGTGGCATCGGCGGCATCCAGATCTGACTTCAACTGCGCGTGATCGTCCTCGGAGATGAAGCGTTGTGCCACCAGGGCGCGGCCGTGCGCCTCCTTGGTGCGCGCGTTCTGGAAGCGCGCCTGGTCGCGCGCCAGCGTCGCCTGCGCCGCGCGCAGCTGGATCGCGAACGGCGCTGGGTCGATCTGGAGGAGCGGCCGACCCGCCTTGACCTCCGCTCCGTCGGCGACGAACACCTTGACGATCTGGCCATCGACGCGCGGCTGCACGTTGACGCTGCCGCTCGACTCGACGGTGCCGATCGCTGTGAGCGTGAGCGGCACTTCGCGGCGCTCCACATTGGCGACGACCACCGGGATTGCCGGGACACGACGCGGCTCGGTCGCGCCGCCATTCGAGCAGCCGACGAGCCACAGCGCGCCGATCAGTACCAACCACGTTCCGAATGACTTCATCCGCATCTCGTTCGCCTGTTCGAGAGGCTTGTTTAGAGGCCTTGCAGCGCTGGAAGTGCCGATGCTAACCACAGAAGTAGTGTCATTGGCGCAGCAAACAGCAATGCCGTCTCATCTGAGGAGGATCGCTTAAGAAATGCAAAGAAGATGAAGAAGATTTAATGGCGTCAACTAGTTGTGCTCTTGCGCGTCAAACGTGCGGTTCGCGGCAAGCCGGGTCGGGCGAGTCAAAGTAAGGAGTGATTTCTATGCTTAACCGAAAACTCAGGCCCGGCGCGCTGTCCCTGCTGCTCGCCACGGCAGCGCCCGCGATCCACGCCGCAACCGAAGACAACCCCTGGGGTCTGCAGTTCTTTGCGGGCGATTCGACCGGCACCACGGGCGACTTCGCGAACCGTCACACCACACCCGTCCCCGATCTCGGAGTGTTCAACCCGGGGCTCTCGGGCTCGAGCGGCAGGCTGGCGTTCGATTCGATTCCGTATCAGGACATCTACCGCTCACGCTACGCGCTTGGGGCGGAGCTGAGCTACGCTGCCAGCGAAAACCTCGAAGCGTACGGCCGCTTCAGCTACAACCCGCTGGACGGTCAGACACGTACCATCGGTATCCTGGCTTCGACCGACCAGACCGTGGCGGACCCGATCGTGGCTCACTTCCACGACGCCGACACGTATTCGCTCATGCTCGGATCGCGCTACTACGTTCCCACCGGGAACTCGATGCGCGTCTTTGCAGGGGCCGCGCTGGGTGCGACGCGGTTGCAGGAGATGACCGGAACGCTGGACATTCCGGCCGACTCGGTGTCGATGCCTGACCTGCGCTTTGCGCGTGCGAGCACCGTGTTCTCGCAGAGCGTGCAAGCGGGCATCGACTATCACTCACCGTCGAGCGTTGACCTGCAGTTCGCCATCGAAGCGGATCACATGGCAGCCGCGCATGCGGGCAATGATCCGCAGCTGGCGGCGCTCGGCTTCGATACCACGAACGAGGGCGGGGATCGATGGTCGTTCCCGATCACGATCGGGGCGACCTATCGCTTCTGATCCAGCCTGAGTGTGGGATCGCGCGGGCAGCGTGCCTCTGCTGTCCGCGCGAGCTTGGAAATCCTGCTCTAACCCCGCAAGTCCACACCGCGCGTTTCGCGCATGAAGACCAGCCCGATCAGCCCGGTGGCCAGCGCCACGATGATCGGGTACCAGAGACCGTAGTAGATGTCGCCGGCGCGCACCACCAGTGCCGCGGCGATGAACGGCAGGAACCCGCCGAACCAGCCGTTGCCGATGTGATACGGCAGGCTCATCGATGAATAGCGGATGCGGGTCGGGAACAGCTCGACCAGGAACGCGGCGATCGGTCCGTAGACCATCGTGACATAGAGCATGAGCACCACCAGCAGCAGCACCGTCATCGGCTTGTTCATGCGTTCGGGATCCGCCTTTGCCGGGTAGCCGCTCGTTTCCAGCGCCTGCTTGTAGGCGGCTGCGTCGAAACCGGTGAGCTCCTGGCCGGCGATCGTGGTCACGACGTCCGCGTCGCCCCGCGCGGGAACGGTCGTGTAGCTCAGGCCGGCCTTGGTGAGGAAATCCTTGGTGCGATCACAGGGCGTCGCAGGCTTGGCAAAGATGTTGAAGTGACAGTCGCGCGCGGCCACCGTGACAGCGGCGCGATCCTCGTAATCGCCGAGCGCGGGATTCGCGTAGTGCGTGAGGCCCTTGAAGATTGGAATGAACGTGACCGCGGCGAGCAGGCACCCCAGGACCATGATGGGCTTGCGGCCGATACGGTCCGAGAGCCGTCCGAAGAAGACGAAGAACGGCGTGCCGATCAGGAGAGCGACTGCCACCAGCACATACGAGAGCCGGAAATCCACCTTGAGCGTGTTCTGAAGAAAGAAGAGTGCATAGAACTGGCCGGTGTACCAGACCACGCCCTGCCCCGCCGTCGCGCCGAAGAGCGCCAGCAGTACGAACCTGAGATTGCGCCACTGTCCGAAGCTCTCGGTGAGCGGCGCCCGCGAGTGGCGATTCTGCGCCTTCATTTCGGTAAACAACGGCGACTCGCTCAATTTGAGGCGGATGTACACCGAGACCGCGAGCAGCAACACCGACAGGATGAAGGGCACGCGCCAGCCCCAGGACTTGAACGTCTCATCGCCAAAACCGACGCGACAGCCGAGGATGACGGCGAGTGACAGAAAGAAGCCGAGCGTTGCGGTGGTCTGGATCCAGCTCGTGAAGTAGCCACGTTGACCGTGTGGCGCATGCTCGGCGACATAAGTCGCGGCACCACCGTACTCACCGCCGAGTGCGAGGCCCTGCGCCAGCCGCAAGCTGACCAGCAGCACTGGTGCCCAGAGTCCAATGCGTTCGTAGGTGGGAAGGACGCCAACGAGTGCCGTCGCGAGGCCCATCACGACGATCGTGATCAGGAACGTGTACTTGCGGCCGACGAGATCACCGACCCGTCCGAAAATCAGCGCGCCTAACGGTCGGACTGCAAAGCCCGCGCCGAACGTCGCCAGGCTGGCGAGAAATGCTGCCGTGTCGTTGCCGGGCGGAAAGAACAGCGTGCCGAAAAATACCGCGAGCGTTCCGTAGAGATAGAAGTCGTACCACTCGAAAACGGTGCCCAGCGATGCGGCCAGGATGATGCGCCGCTGCGCGCGATCGATGCCGGTTGCAGCGGCAGGGGCTTGTGCTTCTTCTGTTGCCACGTCGCTCCTCCCAGAGTGCGAACGCTACTCTACCCATTGCGAGCCCCGGAAGCCCAGTCCATGATCACGCCTCATGCAGGCATTGGAATCCGACGCGATCAGTCGTTGCGCGGCGGTCGAGTCGACCGTCAACTATCTCGATGACATGGACGAGCTGCCGGTTTTCTATGCGGACAAAGTTCGCGACAACAACCTCAAGCTGAGCACCCACCGGATCACCGTGCGCGACGCTCGCCCCATCAGCGAAGGATTGTCGCTCGATCGTGAAGGGTTCCGGCTCGTCGACTGCCCGACCGCGACGCGGAACTTCCGCGATGCTGACGAAGTGCAACGCGTCTACCGGCCCGAAACCGAGCGCCTGATTGCGGATCTCACCGGGGCGCGCAAGGTGCTCGCGACGGGTGTCGTGCTGCGCTGGGGCGAGCGCTCGGCCGCTTCCGGTTCACTGCTCAATTCCCGCCCGGCGCGTTTCGTGCACGTCGACTACAGCCGCAAGTCGTTCGACGAGTTTGCAAACATGCACTTGATCAATGCCGGCATCGAAGCTGTCGACCCGTGGCTCAAGGGGCGCTACGTCGCTTTCAACATCTGGCGCGTGCTGTCGCCACCGCCACAGGATGTGCCGCTCGGAATCTGCGCGGCGTCGAGCACCAGCCCGGCGGACGTCGTCACTGGCCTCGCCGTAATCGATCCGCCCAACGCGCCGGAGCTGCGCTTCGAGTCATCGCTCTTTCGCTTCAATCCCGAGCATCTGTGGTTCTACTTCTCCAACATGCAACCGACCGAGGCGCTGGTGTTCAAGGCCTTCGACTCCGAACGTCATCGCGTGCAGGGCTGTCCCCACAGCGCCTTCAACGATCCCACCTGCCCCGAGGGCGTCACGCCGCGCGCCAGCGTCGAGATTCGCGCCTACGCCTATTTCGGCTGATCGGCCCGGCCGCGCTTGCGGTCCGTGATATACGGGGCAGAATAACGAGTCCCGCCCCACCAGGAACGTGTCATGCCCATTCGCCTGCGACATTGGCTCGCGGCCGTCCTCTGCAACTGCAGCGCGCTGGCACACGCCGCGGATCCTGCCGCGGAGCAACCGCCCATCACGGTGTTCGCCGCCGCCTCGCTCAACGATGCGCTTGAACAGGTCGCAGCGCCGATCCAGGCGCAAGGCGTGGTGCTGAAGCTTTCTTTCGCTTCGAGCTCGACGCTCGCGCGGCAAATCGAAAACGGCGCCACGGCCGATATTTTCATCTCGGCGGACGAGGAATGGATGGCGTACCTCGACGAACGCAAGCTGGTGGCTAAGGACACCTGGGTGCGCCCGATCGGCAACGATCTCGTGATGGTGGCGCCGAAGGACGAGGCGCCGTCGATCAGTCTCGACCCCAAGTTCGACATCGCGGGCCTGCTCGGCGACAAGCGCCTGGCCGTCGGCGATCCGGCGCACGTTCCGGCAGGCCGGTATGCGCGACAGTCGCTCGAGCACTACGGCTGGTGGCAGGCGGTGGAGCCGCATCTCGCGCGTGCCGAGAACGTGCGGGCAGCGCTGGCCCTGGTCGAGCGGGGCGAAGTGCCCCTCGGGATCGTCTATGCGACCGATGCGCGGGCATCCAGGGCAGTCCGGGTCGTGGTCGTGTTTCCAGCGGCCAGCCATGAGCCTATTCTCTATTCTTTCGCGGCAGTCGCGGGTCGCGACAATGCGCAAGTACGCAGCATTCTGCAACAGATAACGACGGGCAATGCACGCGAGATCTATCGCAAGAATGGATTCCAGGTGAAGTGAGCTCCGTCGCGCTCAGCCCCAGCGAATGGCAGGCGTTCTGGCTCAGCCTCGACGTCGCCGCGCGCAGCGTACTTTTCAGCTTACCGGTAGCGATCGTCGTCGCCTGGCTCCTGGCCCGGCGCCGGTTCCTCGGTCGCACCGTCGTCGATGCCTTCGTGCATCTGCCACTGGTGCTGCCGCCGGTGGTGGTCGGCTACTTCCTGCTGCTGCTCTTCGGCACGCGGGGTCCCATCGGCAGCTGGCTCAAGAGTACGTTTGATCTGCAACTGGTCTTCACGACCGCGGGTGCGGCGCTCGCGACCGCGGTAATGTCCTTTCCACTGGTCGTGCGCGCGATCCGCTTGTCGATCGAAAACATCGACCCGGGACTCGAAGACGTCGCGCGCACGCTCGGCGCGCGTGCCCTGGATCGATTCCTCACCATCACACTGCCCTTGATGACTCCGGGCATCCTCGTCGGCACCGTCGTCGCGTTCTCCGCCAGCCTCGGCGAATTCGGTGCCGTGATCACGTTCGCATCGAACATCCCGGGCGAGACACAGACCCTGCCCCTCGCCCTCTACACCGCGCTGCAGACGCCGAATGGAGACGTGGCCGCGGCACGCCTCGCGGTGCTGTCGGTTGGGCTCGGGCTCGCGGGCCTGCTCGCTTCGGAATGGATTGCGCGCGCGCTCAGGCGCCGCTTTGGCCGCTGATGCTCGAGTTCCAGGCAAGCCTGCGACGTGAAGCGTTCAAGTTGAACTTGGAGTTCTCCGCGCCGGCACCGAGCGTGACCGCGTTGTTCGGTCGTTCGGGTGCGGGAAAATCCACAGTCGTCGCGCTGCTCGCCGGGCTTCTGAAGCCGGAGCGCGGCCGGATCGTTCTCGAGGAGCAGGTGCTGTTCGATTCCGCGACCGGTGTGAATGCGCCCGCCGAGGAACGCGCCATCGCCTGCGTCTTCCAGGACGCGAGACTGTTTCCCCATCTGGATGTGCGCGCCAACCTGCGCTACGGCCAGCACCGGGTTCGTGGCCGTCCGACCCCGATCAGCGAAGCAGAGATTGTCGAGCTGCTCGGGCTCGCACGGCTCCTCGAGCGCCGCGTGCACGAGTTGTCGGGTGGGGAAAAGCAACGCGTCTCGCTCGGGCGCGCATTGCTGGCGCAGCCGCGGCTGCTGCTGCTCGACGAGCCTCTCGCCTCGCTCGATGCGGCCCGGCGCGACGAAGTGCTGCCGTACCTGGAGCGACTGCGCGACGAAATACGGATCCCGATCGTGTATGTCAGCCACTCGTTCGATGAAGTGCTGCGGCTCGCCGAGCACGTGGTCCTGCTCGAACACGGTGAAGTGCTGGCCTCGGGACCGGTGGCGCGGATCTGCCTCGAGCCCGCGCTGCACGCGATCGCCGGCGAGGGCGTGATGGGCAGCGTGCTCGAGGGGAGCGTGGTGAACTACGACACCGATGAGGGACTCGCCACCGTCAAGTGCGGGCAGCTCAGCCTGAGGGTTGCGGTGGCCGCCGCTCCGCGTGAGCGGTTGCGGATCTTTGTTCCCGCGGGCGATGTCGTCATTGCGCTGAACGAAGTCAAGGAGGTCAGCACGCGCAACGTGATTCCAGTCGAAATCGTGCGGCTCGAGCCGCTCGAGGGCTCGGTGCTGCTGCATCTCGAGGTCGGCGGTCGCGCCCTCCTCGCCCGTGTCACGCACAGCGCGGTTCGCGAGTTGCGGTTGGCCGAGGAGGTGCGCTGCTACGCGCTGGTGAAGGCGGTGGCTGCCCAGGGCCGACGCTTCCCGGGCCGCGGTGACCGCGCGCCCGCAGGCCCGGGAAACCAGGCGCCGGGGGAGCGAACCTAGCCGCCGGCGCAGGATGCGTCTTAATATAGAGAGGCTACCGGCGCCTTCGGCGCTTCGACATAACCATCCCCCGGGGGAATTTTGCACATGAGGACTTCCAAGCTTGCGGCTTTTGCCGCCCTGACCGCCCTGACCCTGCTCGCTGGTGCCGCCAAGGCTACCTGCACCTATCCGCCTGCGCCGGCCAAGATTCCGGACGGCAACACCGCGACCCGCGATGAAATGGTTGCCGCCAAGAACGACGTCGCCAAGTACAACGCGGACATCACCGCGTACCAGAGCTGCATCAAGCTCGAGTCGGACAACTCGATCGCCGAACTCGACAAGCAGACGGCCGGCAAGAGTGACGACGAGAAGAAGGCGCTCGCAGCACAGAAACAGGAGGCGGAGCGCAAGCTGGTGGAGAAGAACAATGCGGCGCTCGACGAGGTGACCGCGGTGGTCGAGCGGTTCAACGAGCAGCTGCGCGCCTTCAACAAGAAAAATCCGCCCGCTGCCAAGAAATAGCGCGCGCCCCCACGGGGGTGGCGAGCGCGGCCTGGGCTCGCATCGTGATCACTCCAGCAGAAGCCGAAACCCTGATCAGCCAGCACCTGGTGTGCCTGCCGATCGAGTCGCTTCCGTTGCCGCAGTGCATGGGCGCGGTGCTGCGTGAAAACGTCTACGCCGAGCGCGATCAGCCGCCCTTTGACCGCGTTGCCATGGACGGCATCGCGATCGACAGCAGCGCGTGGAAGGCCGGGCGGCGCAAGTTTCGCGTCGAGGGCTTGCAGGCAGCGGGCGATCCGTACCGCAAGCTCGCGACTGCGGAGGACTGCCTCGAGGTCATGACCGGCGCGGTCCTGCCGCACGGCTGTGACACGGTCATTCCCAGCGAACAGCTCAAACTCTCGGACGGCGTCGCCGAAGTGCCGGACGCCGAGGTGCGCTCCGGACAGAACGTTCACAAGCGCGCCTCGGATGGCCGCCAGGGCGATCTGCTCCTCGAAGCCGGCGCGTTGCTGCGCGCTCCGGAAATCGCAGTCGCAGCTTCTGCGGGCATGTCGCGTATCCGGGTCAGCAGCCAACCGACGATGCTCGTGATCTCGACCGGCAACGAGCTGATCGAGCCCGGTGAACCCATCCTCGATTACCAGATCCGGCGCTCCAACTCCTACGGTGTCGCGGCGGCCTTGCGCCAGCGCGGGTTCCTGCGAGTCGCGGACGACCACTTGCCGGATGACATGGCCACGCTCCTCGAACGCTTGCGCCTGCACCTGCACACGCACGACGTGCTGATCCTGAGCGGGGGCGTATCGATGGGACGCTACGACCTGGTGCCCAAGGCGCTGGAAGAACTCGGCGTGCGGCTGGTATTTCATCGCATTGCGCAGCGCCCGGGCCGGCCGATGTGGTTCGGGATCACCGAGGGCGGGCCAGCGGTGTTCGCGTTGCCGGGAAACCCGGTCTCAACGCTCGTCTGCCTGGGGCGTTATGTTCTGCCTGCGCTCTACCAGGCGATGGGCTTGCGCGAGCAACGCCTCGAGCGCATCGCGATTGCGGAGCCGGTCGAGTTCAAAGCGCCGCTCACGTCGTTCCTGCCGGTCGTGGTCGAGTACGACGATTGGGGACGACCCTGGGCGGTGCCGAAGCCGACCAACGGCTCGGGGGATTTCAGCTCGCTTGCCGGCACCGACGGCTTTGTTGAACTACCCCCCGGACCCAATGTCTGGCCTAAAGGGTTCGTGACACGAATCTATCGCTGGTGAGCATGACAAGATCAAACACGCAGGTGATCGCGCTCGGCGGCACAGCGGTGCCAGTCGACACGCGCGGCCGTGCGCTGCACGACCTGCGCATCTCGGTGATGGATCGCTGCAATTTCCGTTGTCCGTATTGCATGCCGCGCGAGACCTTTCACGAGAACTACCAGTTCCTGAAATCGAGCGAGCGGCTCTCCTTCGAGGAGATCACGCGGCTGGCGCGCCTGTTCGTGGCGCTCGGCGTGCGCAAGATCCGCCTCACCGGCGGCGAGCCGTTGCTGCGCGCGAACCTGCCGGACCTGGTCGGCGAGCTGACCACCATCGCTGGCATCGACGATGTTGCGCTCACGACCAACGGCATCCTGCTCGCACGGCACGCGGCGGAACTTAAGGCCAACGGCCTGCAGCGCGTGACCGTGAGCCTCGACAGCCTCGACGATGAAGTGTTCCGCAAGATGAGCGGCGGCTTCGGCGGCAAGGACGAGGTCCTCGCAGGGATCGCCGCCGCGCTCAGCGCCGGGCTCATGCCCGTCAAGATCAACGCCGTCGTCGAGCGCGGCCTCAACGATCACACGGTCCTCGACCTGGTCGAGCATTTCCGCGCTACCGGCATCATCGTGCGCTTCATCGAGTACATGGACGTCGGCACCCGCAATCACTGGAACCTCGACCGGGTGGTACCCTCGCGCGAGCTGATGCAGCGCATTCACGACCGTTGGCCGATGCGCCCGGTGGCGGGCAACTATCACGGGGAAGTCGCCGAGCGTTATGTGTTCGACGACGGCGGTGGCGAAGTCGGTTTCATTTCATCGGTCACGAATCCCTTCTGTGGCGCCTGCTCGCGCGCACGCCTGTCCTCGGATGGCGTGCTCTATACCTGCCTGTTCGCGACGCGTGGCCACGATCTGCGCGCGCCGCTGCGCGCCGGCGCGAGCGACCAGCAGTTGCTGGAGCAGGTTCGCGAGCTGTGGCGCAAACGGACCGACCGCTACAGCGAATTGCGTGCCTCGACCAAGGTTCACGGCGAACACAAGGTCGAGATGTACTATATCGGCGGGTGAACATGGCGAAGCTGTCACACATCGATCCGGGCGGCCGCCCCACCATGGTCGACGTCAGCGACAAGGTCGCGACGCGGCGGACGGCGATTGCCCAGAGCATCGTGCGCCTGCCGGCGGTCGTGGCCGAAGCGCTCGCCGGCTCCGGCTTTCGCACCGCCAAGGGCCCGGTGTTCGATACCGCAATTGTCGCGGGTGTCATGGCCGCCAAGCGCACCCACGAGCTCATTCCCTTCTGCCACCCGCTCGGGATCGAGAATTGCCGCATCGAAATACGCATGGAGGATGGCGCCGAGATCCTGATCCGCTGCACCGTGAGCGTGCATCACAAGACCGGCGTCGAGATGGAAGCGTTGACCGGCGCATCGGTCGCGGCCTTGACCATCTACGACATGTGCAAGGCGCTCTCGCACGACATCGTGATCAGTGAGACACGCCTGCTCGAAAAGCATGGCGGCAAGAGCGGCAAGGACGAAGAGCCGCTCAGCGTCTAGTGCCAGCCATGGTCAGCCCTTCCATTTACGGCCTGGTACTCGCCGGCGGCGCGAGCACGCGCATGCTGCGCGACAAAGCGGCGCTGAGCTATCACGGCAAGCCACAGCTGCAATGGACGTGGGAACTGCTCGATCAACTCTGTGAGCGCGCGTTCGTTTCGGTGCGACCCGACCAGGCGAAAGACGCGGTGCGTGCGCAGCTGCCGCAGATCCTCGATCAGCTCGAGGGCAAGGGGCCGATCGCCGGGATCGCCGCTGCGCAGGCGGCACATCCGGACGTAGCCTGGCTGGTGCTTGCCTGCGACCTGCCCTATCTCAGCCGCGCAACGCTTGCCTACCTGATCGCGAACCGCGATCCGGGACGACTGGCCACCTCATTTCGCAGCAGCCACGACGGCTTGCCCGAGCCGCTCTGCGCGATCTACGAGCCGGCCAGCCGCACCACGATCTCGACTTACATTCACGCGGGCAAGCAGTGTCCGCGGAAATTTCTCATCCAGTCGGACGTGAAGCTCCTCGATCAGATCGACCGGCGCTGGCTCGACAATGCGAATACGCCCGATGAGTTTCGCGCTGCCGGTGGCGCCCTGGAGACCAGGCCGGCAACGCGAACCTTGCATGTCCAGTACTACGCGGTGATGCGCGAACGCGCGGGCCGCAATGAAGAGGACCTGGTCACCTCTGCGGCCACACCCGCGGAGCTCTATGCGGAGCTCAGCCGTCGCTATCCGTTTGCGCTCACCAGGGAGCAGCTCAAGGTGGCCGTGAATTCGGAGTTCGCCGACTGGTCGGCACCGCTGCGCGATCGCGACTCCGTCGTATTCATTCCACCGGTAGCAGGCGGATGAGCGCTTTTCGCTTCAGCACCGGGCCCTTCGACACCGGCGCGCTGCGCGAGTCGCTGGCGGATCCCGGCGCCGGCGGATTTGCCGCCTTCGAGGGCTGGGTTCGCAATCACAACGAAGGGCAGATCGTCGCGCGTCTCGAATACGAGGCTTTCGCAGCGCTCGCGGTCAAGGAAGGTGAGCGCATCATCGAGGAGGCGCGCCGGCGCTTTCCCATCCTGCAGGCGGCCTGTGTGCACCGGATCGGCGCGCTCGCGATCGGCGAGCTGGCAGTGTGGGTCGGCGTGAGCGCTCCGCACCGGGACGAGGCGTTTGCCGCCTGTCGCTACATCATCGACGAAGTAAAGCATCGCGTTCCGATCTGGAAGAAAGAGCACTACCTCAACGGTGATTCGGGCTGGGTCAATTGCGAGCGCTGTGCCACACCGCCACACGAACACGATCACGATCACGGCACGCAGCATCGGCACGAACATCGGCCCGATTACTCGCGGCAGATCGCCCTCAGGGAAGTCGGTGCCGCCGGCCAGGCGCGGCTGCGCGAGAGCCGGGTGCTCGTGATCGGCGCTGGCGGGCTCGGCGTCCCGGTACTTTCATACCTGGCGGGCGCGGGCGTGGGCACGATCGGTATTGTCGATGGCGATCGGCTCGAGGCCAGCAACCTGCATCGTCAACCGCTTTACTCACTCGCGGACGTTGGCGAGCCGAAGGCCCGCCTCGCAGCCGAACGGTTACGCGCGCTCAATCCCGAGGTGGAGTTCGCGGTTCATGCCGAGCGCTTCGACGGCGAGAATGCGCGGCGCCTCGTGGCTGGTTACGACCTCGCCATCGACTGCAGCGACAATTTCGCGACCAAGTTCCTGCTCAACGATGCCTGCGTGCTCGCTGGCAAGCCCGCCATCTTCGCCAGCGTCTATCAATACGAAGGACAGTTGCAGACCTATCACCCGGGCAATGACAACGTGTGCTTGCGTTGCCTGTGGCCCGACGCGACACGCGACGGGATCGTCGGCAATTGTGCCGAGGCGGGTGTGCTCGGTCCGGTTCCCGGCGTGTTCGGCAGTCTGCAGGCGGTCGAAGCGCTGAAGATGCTGCTCGATCTGCCCGGACAGTTGCACAACGAACTGCTGATCATGGATCTGACCAGCCTCGAGACGCGGCGCATCCGGATGGCGCGCGCCAGCAACTGTCGCGGCAGGGCTTGCACGCTGATCACCGACGTGCCGCGAGCGACCGAGGCGCTGCCTGCCGATCTCGAACTGACCTTCGGTTCGCTCGACAAGGCGGTCAATGCGGGTTACGAGGTGATCGACATTCGCGACGCGAATGAAGTGGCGCGCGCTCCGGCGCCGGACCGGCGCTGCCGGCACATTCCGTTGCACGAGTTGCTGCACGATCGCGTCGCGCTCGATCCGGAGCGGCGCTATCTGCTGTTATGTGCCCGTGGCGCCCGCAGCCGCGCGGCGGCGGCAGAGTTGCGCAATCACGGCCTGTCGAGGGTGTTCTCCCTGCGTGGCGGCATCGCGGCACTCTTCTCCTGAAGCGGGGTCAGGGCCGCCGGACCTGCCCGTCACCGTGGACGAGATACTTGTAGCTCGTCAGCTGCTCGATCCCGACCGGGCCGCGCGCATGGAACTTGTCGGTCGAGATGCCGATCTCCGCACCCATGCCGAACTCGCCGCCGTCCGCGAATTGCGTGGACGCGTTGTGCAAGACAATCGCACTGTCGACCAGTGACAGGAACAGGCCGGCCGTTTTGTCGTTGTCAGTGACGATGGACTCGGTGTGAGCCGAGCCGTACTTGTGGATGTGGGCGATCGCTCCATCGACCCCCTCGACCAGCTTCACCGCGATGATCGCATCGAGATACTCGGTGTACCAATCCTCTTCGGTGGCCGGTCGCACGCGCGTATCGACGCGTTGCACGCTGCTGTCCCCGCGCACCTCGCACTTTGCCTCGAGCAGCGCCGCAACGATCGGCTCGAGGTGAGTTGCGGCGACCGCGCGGTCGACGAGGAGCGTTTCCGCCGCCCCGCACACGCCGGTGCGGCGCAATTTCGCGTTGAGCACCACTTGTCGTGCCATCTCGAGATCGGCGTCGCGATCGACGTAGACATGGCAGTTGCCTTCGAGGTGGCCGATGACGGGCACGCGCGCTTCCTGCAGCACGCGCGCCACCAGGCTCTTGCCACCACGTGGCACGACCACGTCGATGAACTCTCGCATGTTCGCCAGCATGTAGCCGACGATGGCGCGATCGGCGGTGCCGATCAGCTGGATGGCGCTCGACGGCAAGCCGGCAGCATCGAGACCATCGATAAGGCAGGCGTGAACGGCACGATTCGAATGCTGGCTTTCGGAGCCGCCGCGCAGAATCACCGCATTGCCGGACTTCAGGCTGAGCGCACCGGCGTCCGCGGTCACGTTCGGTCGGCTCTCGTAGATCATGCCGATGACGCCGAGCGGCACTCGCACGCGCTGGATCCGCAATCCGTTGGGCCGCGTCCATTGCGCCAGCACGGTGCCGATCGGATCCGGCAGGGCGGCGATGGTTTCGAGGCCGAGCGCCATCTTCTCGATCCCCTCGTCAGTGAGTTTCAGCCGCTCGAGCAGTGCGTCGCGCAGGCCCTTGCGAGCAGCCTCTTCCATGTCGCGACGATTCGCGATCACCAGGTCCGAACGTCGGCGCCGGACCGCAGCGGCAGCTGCACGCAATGCCTGGTCTTTCTGCGTCGACGCTGCCTGCGCAAGCACCTGCGCCGCCGCCACCGCGGCGCGCCCGGTCGCTTGCATCAGCTCGGCGAGTGTCTGCTCGGGAACCGGATCGTCAGCATTGAGAACTTCGGTAGTCATACGCGCCAGCCCGGAACTTCAAGAGTTCAGTTCCTGTGGTGCCTGCAGCTCGACTGGATTCGTCTCGATCAGCAGCACGAGATCGTCGCGATGGATCATTTCATCGCGTCCACGGTAGCCAAGTATCGCCTCGATTTCCGAACTCCTGCGGCCCATGATGCGCGCCGCATCTGCGTCCGAGTACGCGCTGATGCCGCGCGCGATTTCACGGCCGTCGGCGGCGAGCACACTTACAGTATCACCACGTTCGAATCGCCCCAGCGACTTGATCACGCCTGCGGGAAGCAGGCTCTTGCCGCCCGCCAGGGCCGCGACCGCGCCGGCGTCGACCGTCAGCGCTCCCGCGGGACGCAAGGTGCCCGCGATCCATTGCTTGCGCACACTCACCGGTGAGGCCGCCGACAGGAACCAGGTGCAGAGTGCGCCCTCCTCGATGCGTCGCAGCGGGTGCAGCGTATGCCCGTTGGCGATGCACATCGTGCAACCCGCATTGAGCGCGATGCGTGCCGCGGCCAGCTTGGTCGCCATGCCGCCGGTACCAACCTGCGAGCCGACACCACCAGCCATTGCTTCGATCTGCGGCGTCACCTGCAGAACCTTGTTGACGAGCTCGGCCTGGGGATTCTTGCGCGGATCAGCCGTGTACAGCCCGTCGACGTCGGAAAGGAGCACGAGGCAGTCAGCGCTGATCGTTTGCGCGACGCGCGCGGCGAGGCGGTCATTGTCGCCGTAGCGGATTTCCGCGGTCGCCACCGTGTCGTTTTCGTTGATGACCGGCACGGCGCCAAGGCGCAGGAGCGTATTGAGCGTACTGCGCGCGTTGAGGTAGCGGCGCCTGATCTCGGTGTCATCGAGCGTCAATAGCACCTGCGACACGACGATGTCGTGGCGTTCGAGCTCCTCCTTCCAGGCGTGTGCGAGACGGATCTGGCCGACCGCCGCGGCGGCCTGGCTCTCCTCGAGCCGCAGTCTCCCGTCGGGCAATCCGACATGACGTCGCCCCAAGGCGATAGCGCCGGAAGAAACGATGACGACGTCCTGGTTCCGGCGGCGTGCGCGCGCGACATCTTCAGCCAGTGACTCGAGCCAGGCGCGGTTGAGGCGGCCGCTCGCCTGATCCACGAGCAGCGCCGAACCCACCTTGACGACCAGGCGGCGCGCCTGGGCCAGGGCGCGGGCCGCTTCTTTGCGCTCCAGGACGGTCATGACGCCACGAGTGTCGCAGGCAGGTCAGAAGTTGAGCAAGCCCGCAGCCCATGCTCCGATGCCGAGACCCAAGTACATCAGCGACAGTCCCGGGATGATGCGCCAGGCGAATTGCGGGCCTCCCGTCATCCACGCGACGATGCCCTTGCTCACCTGGTTGGTGGAGAAAGCGAGCAGGACGGCGATGCACGCCATGCTCTCAGGGATGGTCTCGTTCATTGCAAGGTTCGCCGCCGAGGCGGCCGCGGAATGGGAATCCGCGAATCCGGCCAGCGCGATGCCCGCGATCGCCCCGGCACCGCCGAACTGGTGCGCCAGCACAGCAGCCAACAGCGAAATCGCAGTCACCGCCGCCGCAAAGATGAGCGCCACGCGCGGTTCGAACGGCCGACCGTACGACGCCTTTTGCTGCGCCTTCGAATCCTTCGCGGCGCGAATCGAATAGAAGATGCCGTACGCCGCCGCGGCCAGGCCTGCGCCCAGCAATGCCGGCCAGAGCGGGCCGAGGAGCTTGCGATTGGTCACCAAGATCACGATCGCGAGTTGCACGATCGTAGCGATCGAAGACAACACCGCGCCGGCGGTCGCAGCGTGACTGAGGGCGGGTTCGGCCTTGCTGCGCGCTCCCATGACGCCGATGGTAGCGGTGCTGGAAGCAAAGCCGCCGGCGAATCCAGACAACGCCAGCCCTCGCGTCGGTCCCAGGGTACGCAACGCGACATAGCCCGCCGCGTTGATCAGCATGACAACCACGACGAGGGTCCACACCACACGCGGATTCAGCACTCCATACGGGTCGATGGCGTGATCCGGCAGGATCGGCAGCACGATGACGGCCGCCGCGGCGAGCAGCAGGCCGTCGCCGATCTCGCGCTCCGTGAGCTTGTCCTGGATGAACTCGTGCAGGCGACTGCGCGCGACCAGCACGAGCGCGCTCAGGACGCCGAGACCTGCGGCGACGATCGGCCAGCGCTGCGCCAGGCCGCCAAGCACGCAGGTCAGGACGAACGCAACTTCCGTGGTGATGCCGCGATCCTCGCTCGGATCGCGCCAGTAGGCGACGGTCGCCAGCACCAGGCTTGCGCCCACCGCCGCAAGAAGTCCGGGTGTGCCCGCGGCGAGTTGGCCGGCGGCCCCGAGAAGCGCCGCCAGAGTGAACGTGCGAACGCCTGCCGCCGCGCGCTGCGGGCCGGTGCCCTTGCTTTTTTCGCGCTCGATGCCGATCAGCAGGCCGATTCCGAACGCTACCGCCAGAGCGCGCAGACTCAGTTCCTCGACCATTCCTGCTCCGTTGCCTGACTGCACGCAACACCATACACTCCCCGAGCCGAGCGTGCCGTGCAGCCAGAGGTGTTGTTTCGTGGGCAGAGATTACGATCCCGTTCCCGGCCAGTGGTACGAAAACGCCGAGGAGGAGGAGACCTTTCAAGTCCTGAAAGTCGATGAAGACTCCGAGCTCATCGAGATCCAGTACCTCGACGGCGACATCGAAGAGATCGATCTCGAGACCTGGGCGGAAATGGATCTCGAGAAGATCGAGGAGCCGGAGGGCTGGTCGGGCTCGGCGGGCGATGACGCGGACGATGACGAAGAAGCCGATGAGGAAGAGGACGAAGACGACGACGATTGGGATGATGACGACGATGACGATGATGATGACGATCTGGACGACGACGAGGACGAGCGCGACGGCTACTGAGTGCGCCTTCTGAAGCGGCTGCCCGCTCGCCCGCATGACAGCCCACCACGAGAACTGGTTCCACGAGCGCGAATCTGCCTGGCTTTACCGACACCTCGCCCGGCACGAACCCGATCCCCGCAAGCAGCAGTTATTCAATTCGCTCGCTGACGCCGCGGAGCGGCAGGCGCTGCGCTGGAACACGGATGGCACTGCGCCGGCCTTCGTGCCAACCCTGCGCGCACGAATCATGGCCAGGCTACTGCGCTGGTTCGGCCCGCGACCGCTCAAGCCGGCACTGGCGGCGATGAAGCTGCGCGGACTCTCCGTGTACGACGCCCCGCCTCTGCCCGGCCATCCGATGCCGACATCCGTCGAGCAGATCGGGTTGCGTCATCGACGCATCTCCGGCAGCAACCTGCGCGCCGCGGTCTTCGGCGTGAACGACGGCCTCGTGTCCAACACGAGTCTGATCATGGGTGTCGCTGGTAGTGGCGTCGCGAGCGGACTCATCCTGCCCGCTGGAGTCGCTGGCTTGCTGGCGGGCGCGCTGTCGATGGCGGCAGGCGAGTATGTTTCGGTGCGCTCGCAACGCGAGATGTACGAATACCAGATCGGACTGGAACGCGACGAGCTGGAGGAATACCCCGAAGAGGAGGCCGAGGAGCTGGCGTTGATCTACAACGCGCGCGGTATGGAACTCGGCCGTGCGCGCGAAGCCAGCCGGCAGATCATGGCCGACCCGCAACAGGCATTGCAGGCACTGGCACGCGAGGAACTCGGCATCAATCCGGATGACCTCGCATCGCCGTGGGGCGCGGCCATCTCCTCGTTCATTTCCTTCGCAGTGGGCGCCTTGCTGCCGTTACTGCCGTTTCTGGTCGGCGTGCCTTTCGAGCGCGGGCTGGTGATCACAGCGGCGAGCAGCGCGATCGGGTTGTTCGCTGTGGGAATGGCGATCAGCCTGTTCACCGGTCGCGCGGCGTGGCGCAGCGGCGCTCGCATGGTCCTGATCGGTGCCGGAGCGGCACTCGTGACGTGGCTGATCGGCCGCGGTCTCGGCGTCATGATCGGCTAGGCAGGTCAGCTCGAGAGCGAGCGCAGTCTCCGCTGTGCCTGCTTGAGGGCCTTGCGGCCCTCGTTACGCAAGTGCTTCGAGGCTACTTTCGAGAGCTTGCGATCGACATTCTCGCTGCGCGACGACAGCCACTCGCGCGCATAGCGCGCGTCGAGGTGCTGGCCGATGCCGTGCTGGACCGCACGCGCCGCGATGCTGAATTGCCGCGCATCCAGGCCGACGAAGGGCGCAAGTGCATCGACAACATAGCGGTGTGCTTTCGCGCGAATGCGCAAGTTGTGCAGCCGGCGCGCGCTCTGGTCCGCACGCCGCCGCGCACGCCAGAACGCCTGCGCGGAATTCACGATCATGTCGCGCGCCGCAGTCTGTGGGTCGCGAGTTCTCAGCAGTGCCTGAACTTCGGAATTCGAACGCTCCAGTCGTGCGAGCCGCTCGCCCCATGCGAGCGAATGCGCGTGCGTGCCAAATTGGCGACGCGCCGCGACACATTCCCGGTCAAGCAATGCGATCATCCGCCGCCGTGCCGGCACGTGGCTTCCTTTCAGCCCGTTGAGCGCCTCGTGCATGCCCTCGCGCAGCACGTCAGCCTGGCGAATCGCGGCGAGTTCGAGCGCGAGTGCTCGCAGGTCACGTTTGAAACGGCGCACCTCGACACGTTTGCCGCGCTCGCCGAATGCCTCCAGAAGTGCGCGCAGACGGCGCGCTGCGACTCGCGCGCGGTGCACGGCTTCGGCGGAGGGCTTGCGCGCCACGCTGGTCGCGGCACGCTGCAGCGACAGGTGCTGTCGGGCAAAGACCAGCGCGAGGTCGCCCTGGTTCGTCTTCGATCGCTTGGCCGCTTTGCTAATCATCCTGGACCAGGACCTCGAGCTGGGCCAGCCGTCGCGCCAGGGCACCGCGCTCGTCGAGCAGTTCGACGATCACCGCCGCACCGGCAAGGTTGACGCCAAGATCGGATTGCAAGCGAAACGCGGTTTGCGCACGGCGCAGTGCGCGGGCGCCAAAGCGCCATTCCTCGGGGCGGCTCCCCTCGGCTTCCAGCAAGCCCCATTCCACCATTTCGATGAGGCTCGCGAGATCAGCGTGACACAGGCGGCACAGTTCATTGGCGCTGACACACGCCGTGTCGTCGAGCAGTTCAGCGTCGATTTTCAGCGTTGGCGAGATCATTGATCAGGTTTCCCTCGCATGGCGGCCACGATAAGCCGCAAGGCGCTTCAGTTCGGCGCGCGGATCGAACGCGAGGTCTCGTTGCATCTGCTCGTAGAGGGCGCGAGCTTTCGGAGTATCCGCCGCAGGCAGCACCACCTTGAGAACCACGAACTCATCACCGGGAGGCTTGCCCTGCAGCCCCCGACCCTTGAGACGCAGTCGCTGACCCGAGCGAGCTCCCGCAGGAATCTTCATTTCCACCGGCCCGCCGAGCGTCGGTACTTCCACACCGGCGCCGAGAGCCGCTTCCCAGGGCGCGACGGGTAGCGTGACGATGACGTCGCGGCCTTCGAGCTGATAGAGCGCATGCGGACGGATACCGATTTCGAGATAGAGATCGCCTGCCGTACCGTTGCCGCCTGCGGGCTCACCCTGGCCGCGAAGGCGAATCTGCTGCCCCTCGCTGACACCGGCCGGAATGGTCACACGCACCTCTTTCTCGCGCAGCGTCACCCGGCCGTCGGGCGTGACTTCCGGATTGCGCAGCACGATCGTGCGTTCCGCGCCCTGGTAGGCGTCCTCGAGATCGATCTCGATGCGCGCATGTCGATCGCCGCCGCGCCTGCGGAATGATTCCGCGCCGGCGCGCCCGAAGGGGCTGCGCGAGCCGAACAGGTTCGCGAAAAAGTCGCTGAATCCGGCGGCATCTTCGCCCCCGCCACCGCCGTACGAGAATTCGAAGCCCTGCCCCCAATCGGGCGGCGGCCGGAATTGTTCTCCCGACTTCCATTGCGCGCCGAGCTGATCGTAGGCCGCGCGTTTCTCGGTGTCGCGCAGCACCTCGTAAGCCTCCTGCACCTGTTTGAACTTCTCTTCGGCGTTCTTTTCCTTGCTGACATCCGGGTGATAGCGACGCGCGAGCTTGCGGTAGACGCGCTTGATCTCGTCCGCGCCCGCAGTCCGCTCGACACCCAGTACCTTGTAGTAGTCCTTGTATTCCACAGCTCAACCTCGGGCGACGACTGCGATCCGGGGTTGCGCGCAGTCGGGCCGACGCAAATCGGGGTCCGTCCGCGGCGTTTCAAGCCCGGCGCGCCACATATTGACGCTGCCGGATTGAACTTTTCTCTTCTGACGCAACCTTCTACGCCCTTGTAGGGGTGCCTGTTAGTATTCTCGGGGCCCCAAGTTTAATGCACTCACAGGTGTGAATTCATGAAGCGGATTTTCCTGTTCCTAGTCACCAACCTGGCCGTGATGGTCCTGCTCACGATCGTGGTCCATGTGCTCGGCCTGGACCGGTATCTGTACGCCCAGGGATACAACGTCGGTGGCCTGTTGGCGTTCGCGGCGGTGTTCGGATTCGGCGGCGCGCTGATTTCGCTCGCGCTGTCCAAGTGGACTGCGAAGCGGCTGATGGGCGTGCAGGTCATACAGCAGCCACGCACCGCGGCGGAAAGCTGGCTCATCAACACGGTGAAGCAGCATGCAGACCGGGCCGGCATCGGCATGCCCGAAGTCGGCGTCTTCGAGTCGCCTGAGATGAATGCTTTCGCCACTGGCGCGCGGCGGAACAGCGCCCTGGTCGCAGTAAGCACCGGCCTGCTCAATGGCATGCAGCAGCAGGAAGCCGAGGCGGTGCTGGGTCACGAGGTGACACACATCGCCAATGGCGACATGGTGACGCTGACGCTGATCCAGGGTGTCGTGAACACCTTTGTCATCTTCCTGGCACGCATCATCGGCAACTTCGTCGACCGGGTGGTGTTTCGCAACGAAGGCGGCCGAGGCATCGCCTATGTGGTCACGGTCATCGTCGCCGAGATTGCCCTTGGCATCTTCGCCAGCATGATCGTCATGTGGTTCTCGCGGCGACGCGAATTCCGCGCGGATGCGGGCGGCGCGCGCCTCGCCGGCACCGGCAACATGATCGGTGCCCTGGAGCGGCTGAGGATCGAGCAGCAGCGCCGTCAGCCGGCAGGCTTACCGGAACAACTGGCCGCGTTCGGCATTTCGTCAGGCATTCCGCACGGGTTCAAGCGGCTGTTCATGAGCCACCCGCCGCTGGATGAGCGCATCGCGGCGCTGCAAAGCGCGCAGCCTCGCTGAAGGTCGAATGATTCCAGGCTCGGCGCTCGCTCAGCTCAAGTCCGCGCTGGGTGAAGGCGGCTCGCTCGAACAGCCCGCCGACGTCGAGCCTTTCCTTCACGATTTCCGCGGGCTGTTCGCAGGCCGCACTCCGCTGGTCGCACTGCCGGCGAGCACGGCCCAGGTCGCGCAAGTCGTGCGCATTTGCGCCGAGCACCGCATCGGGATCGTTCCCCAGGGTGGCAATACGAGCTACTGCGGCGGCGCTACGCCCGATGGCAGCGGTTCGCAGATCGTGCTCGCGTTGAAGCGCCTGAACCGCGTTCGCGAAGTGAAGCCACTCGACTACTCGATGACGGTCGAGGCCGGTTGCGTCCTCGCGCAAGTCCAGGAGGCGGCGCAGGCCGCGGAGCGCCTGTTTCCGCTGAGCCTCGGCTCCGAGGGCTCGTGCCAGGTCGGTGGAAATCTCGCCACCAATGCGGGCGGCACCGCGGTCCTGCGATACGGAATGATGCGCGACCTGGTCCTCGGTCTTGAAGTCGTACTCGCCGACGGTAGCGTGCTCGACGGCCTCAGGGGCCTGCGCAAGGACAACAGTGGCTATGACCTGCGGCATCTTTTCATCGGTAGCGAAGGGACCCTGGGAGTCATCACCGCTGCGTGCGTCAAGCTCTTTCCAAGGCCCGCGGAAATCGTTACCGCATTCGTGGCAGTTCGCGATCCCGAGGCGGCGGTCGAATTGCTGGCGGCGACTCGTGGCGCGAGCGGCGATGCCGTGACCACGTTCGAGCTCATCCCGAGGCTTGCGGTCGACCTGACGACGCAGCACATCTCGGGAGTGGGGGACCCGCTCTCGCAACGCTACGACTGGTATGTCCTCATCGAGCTGACTTCATCGCGCCCGGAGAGTGGCCTGGCCGCTGTCCTCGAGGCGACGCTCGGCCGAAATCTCGAATCCGGCCTGGTGCTCGATGCGGTGCTGGCTTCGAACCTGCGTCAGCGCGAGGCGCTGTGGCGGCTGCGTGAATCGATCCCGGAGGCGCAACGCCATGCGGGCGCCAGCATCAAGCACGACATTTCCGTGCCCATCAGCGCCATCGCGGAATTCGTGAGGCGCGGTGGCGAGTGGATCACTGCTCACGTGCCGGACGGCCAACTGCTCGCCTACGGTCACCTCGGCGACGGCAATCTGCATTTCAACGTCCAGCAACGCGGCGCCAGCGACGCGCGCGCGTTCCTGGCTGGTGGCCCAACGATTCAGCGCGCCATCCACGACCTCGTCGCCGAGTATCGCGGCAGCTTCAGCGCCGAGCACGGTATCGGTCAGCTCAAGGTGGGCGAGCTTGCGCGCTACAAGAACCCGGTGGCGCTGACGCTCATGCGAGAGCTCAAGCGCGCCCTGGACCCGCAGGGGATACTGAATCCAGGCAAAGTGCTCGCCTGACCCACCGAATCAACATATTCCACCCCTCCTCCTTCCAGGCTTGCCTGGGCCACGCGAATAGGAGAATATATAAATGAGAATTATTCTTATTCGCAAGACGATTCCGGATGAGCGCGCCCGAAACAAACAGCGGATTTCGTGGGCCGATGGCGGTCAGTCGTGGAGTCATTGGCTTCGCGATCGCGGTGCTGCACGTCACGGTCATCTATGCGCTCGCTGATCTGAAGCCGACCCTTCCCGATGAATCGCGCCTGCGGCCCGTCGAGGTCGTGTTCCTGGCGAGTGCGGTTGCCGATACACCTCCGCCTCCCCTGGTGGTGAAGCTCCAGGAGTTTCATCCCGAGATTTCGCCACCCCTGCTGGCGGACATCGAGATCGCCGACACGCCCGCGTCGGATAACGCCATCACGCTCGCGTACGTGCCGCAATCGTCGGCACCGACCGCCAGCGCAGGCGCCCCTGTGCTCGTTTCGCAGGTCGAGTACCTGCGTGCGCCCGCTCCACACTACCCGGCACTGTCGAAGCGCCTGCATGAGCAGGGCGTGGTGGTGCTGCGCGTGCTGATCGACGTCGATGGGCAGGCGCTGCGCGTCGATGTCGAGGAGTCGAGCGGCTTCGAACGTCTCGACCTGGAAGCGCGCAATGCCGTGCAGCGGGCGCGCTTCAAGCCCTGGACGGAGAACGGCCGCGCCCGCCAGGCCGTGGTGCTGGTGCCGATCGAGTTCGGACTGGGCGCCCATACCTCGAGCGGCTGACCGCCTCCGTCGACATTGCGTCCGGGTGCCGCGGCGGCGATGATCGCTGCCGGCAATCACCAAGAAGCTCTGCTCGATGCTTCGACTCCTGGCGTTTTCTGGAAGCCTGCGCCGCGGTTCGTTCAACACCGCGCTGTTGCATGCAGCGATCGACGTCGCACCCGACACCTGCACGATCGAGCTGGCCTCCATCCGCGACGTGCCGCTCTACGATGGCGACTATGAAGTCGAACACGGCATCCCCGAGCCGGTCCGAAAACTCAAGGACCGGTTCGCGGGCGCCGACGGTGTGCTGATCTCCACGCCGGAATACAACGGCAGCGTACCCGGAGTCCTGAAGAACACGATCGACTGGATGTCACGGCCGTCGGCGGACATCGCTCGCGTCTACAAGCAGCAACCCCTCGGCCTGATCGGTGCCACTACGACGATGGGCGGCACGCGACTCTCGCAGCAGGCGTTGCTGCAGCCATTTCGCAACCTCGATGTTCACCTGTGGAGCGGCACCCTGCTGTACGTCGTGCAGGCCAACCAGGCGTTCGATGCCCAGGGGAAACTCATCGACGACAAGGTGCGCCAGCTGCTGACCAAGTACATGGCAGGCTTCGTCGCGTTCGTCGCCGCCAATCGGCGCGCCAAGGTAAACGAGTCACCTCGCACCGCGCATTCTTGACAACTCCTGCACAAAGACTCTTCGCTGGCTGCTCAACCGTCACTGTGCAAGAATCCGCGCCTAGCGCGATTTGTTGACCCAGCGGAGCGCTACGCTTGTCCGTGCGTCGAGCCCGAAAAGAACCACAAATGCCGGGCGTCGCTGCGAACCAGCGCATATCCCGCCGCGTTCATATCCTCGTCCTGGTACTACTCGCCGCGGTGTTGCCACTCGGCGCTTGCTCGAAGCGTGCACCTGAGCCGCCCAAGCCGGTCGATACGGCGACGACTTCTGCCGGTGGCGAACGCGCCGTGCCTTCCGAGGATGGTGTGGCCATCAGCTACCGGGTGCTCGGCAAGGGCGAACCGGCGCTGATCTTCATTCATGGCTGGTGCGCCGACAGCACGTACTGGGATGCGCAGCTCGATGCGTTCTCGCGGCGTTACACCGTCGTTACGCTCGATCTTGCCGGGCACGGCGATTCGGGCACGGCGCGAGCCGAGTGGACGATGGACGCGTTCGGGGACGACGTGGTGTCGGTTGCGAAGCAAATTCCCAACCGGCAGCTGGTTCTCGTAGGCCATTCGATGGGCGGGCCGGTCGCACTTGAAGCAGCGCGCAGGCTCAAGGGCCGCGTCATTGGCATCGTGGGCGTCGATACGTTCGGCAATATTGGCCTGCCGCAGGCGACCCGGCAGGACCTTGATAGCCGGCTCGAGCCCTTCCGCCACGATTTTCCGACCGCGATGCGTGACTACGCGACGCACCGCCTCTTTACGCCGCGTTCCGACCCCGAGCTGGTGCGGCGCATCGCCGACGACATGGCATCGGAGCCGGCGGGAATCGCCATTGGAGCGCTGATCGGGCTCAACACCATGAACTTCTCGGCGGCGCTCGGCGACATCAGCGTACCAATCGTCGCTATCAACTCCGATCGGTTTCCGACCGATGTCGATCGCATCCGCCTGCATGCACCCACCTTCCGCGTCAAGGTGATGCCGGGTGTAGGAAACTTTCTCATGATCGAGGACCCGACGCGCTTCAACGCGCTGCTCGGCCAGACCGTGCAGGAACTGGTCACGCGTGCCGAGCGCAAGGGGACAAAGTGACTCCCACTGTCGGAGTGCACAGCGCTACTGCCTCGACTCCTTCGCAACTGCCGCGTCGCCTCGGGCTCTGGACCTCGGTAGCCGTCGTCATGGGCATCACGATCGGCAGCGGCATCTTCAAGGTCCCGAGCACCGTTGCGCAAAGCGTCGATTCGGTTGGTGCCATCGCACTGCTGTGGGTGCTGGGCGGTGTGTTATCCCTGTGCCTCGCGCTGTCCCTGGCGGAACTGGCGTCGATGTTCCCCCGGCCCGGTGGAATCGTCGTGTTCCTGCGTGAGAGCTACGGTCCGGTCGTGGCGTTCGTGTTCGGCTGGACTTTCCTGATCATCAATCCCGCCTCCTGGGCGGGCATTTCACTCATATTCGCGGAGTATCTCGGGCATTTCATTCCACTCAGTGACGGCGAACGACGTGCCGTCGCTGCGACGATGATCGCGCTCATCACCCTGGCCAATTATCGATCCGTGCCGCTCGCCGCCGGCGTGCAGAACATCGCCACCAGCGCGAAGGCACTGGCACTCATCGGCTTGGCGGCGGTCATCTTTGGATTCGGCAAGGGGTCGGAGGGCACGCTCGGCGCACCGATCCATTTCAGCGTGTCGAGCTGGGGCGCGTTTGGCGTCGCGCTGATCGGTGTGATGTTCACTTACGAGGGTGCGGCGGCATTCTGCGCGCTGTCCGGCGAGGTTCGCGATCCCGCGCGCAACCTGCCACGCGTGCTGCTGTTCGGTGTATCCCTGGTCACCGCACTGTACCTGCTGGTGAATGCCGCGTACCTGTACGTCCTGCCGCTCGATGCCATGAGGAATCCCACCTCCCTGGTCGCGGCCGATGCGATGGCGCGCGTGGCAGGTCATTCGGCGGCGAGCGTGATCTCTGCGCTCGTGATGCTCTCGACCTTCGGCGCGGTGGCGGCAACCGCCATCGCGGATCCGCGCGTGTTTTATTCGATGGCGCAGGAAGGACTGTTCTTTCGCGAGCTCGGCAAGGCGCATCCGCGCTTCCAGACGCCTCACGTGGCGATCCTGGTGGCCGGCGTGCTCGCGATTGCATGGGTCTCATCGCGAACCTTCGAGCAGCTCACCTCCGCTTTCATTCTCGGGCTCTGGCCGTTCTACGCACTGGCCGTGCTCGGAGTGATTATCCTGCGCCTGCGCCAGCCTGGATTGCCTCGGCCCTATCGCACCCTGGGGTATCCCGTAGCGCCGCTGGTTTTTGTCGCGTCCGCGATCCTCGTGCTGGCGAACTCATTCATGGAGCAGCGCACGATCTCGCTGATCAACGTCGCCATCTCGCTGAGCGGAATCCCCGTCTACTTCATCTGGCGCGCATTCACGCGGGCGAAGTCCTGATCAGGGTTTCGGCATGAATCGGCAGACCAATCTCGCACGCAGGTCGGCAACGCGGCCGGCGCGGGGTCTCGCCTTGCCGATCCTGACCGAGCGCCTCGCCGTGCGTGAATTCACGGCCCAGGATCTCGACGCCTTGTGTTCCCTGATCTGCGATAAGCGCGTCACGCGCTACGTCTTCTACGTGCCCGGCGCGCGCTGCGACGCGGAGAGCTACCTGCAGGGCGTGATCGGGTATCAGCGTCAACGCCCGCGCACGGTGTGGGAACTCGCGCTCACGAACCGGAAAGACGGGGAATTGGTCGGCTCCTGCAATCTCACCCTCATGGCGCCCGGCGAGGCGGACCTCGGCTACATGCTGAAACGCGATACGTGGGGCCGCGGCCTGGGCACCGAAGCCGCCCTCGGGCTGATTGACGCCGCCTTTGAGCAGCTCAAGCTGGCGCGGATCATCTCGACGGTCGATGTGCGCAATAGCGCCTCGATCCAAGTCCTGGAAAAATCGGGCCTGCGGTGGGAGGCCACCTATCGCAAGTTGCGCAAAATCCGTGGCGAGTGGCGCGATTGCCACCTGTTCACCCTCTCGCGCGAGGTCTGGTCCGCGGGGATCCGATAGGGCACTAAAGGCCGATTGCGCCGACACCCCTTGGACGACACACTCGCGCGAGGCAGTGACCCATGAAGTTCTTGCCTCGCATCTTCACCCGCTGGATTTTCTGGCTCGCCGTCCTTGGCGCGCTGGCCTTATATACAGCGGGCGGCTTTTTCCTCATTCCATGGCTGGTCCAGTCCCAGCTGCGCAGCACGATTGCCGACAACTACCAGCGCGTCGCGCAGGTCGGCAAGGTCCGCTTCAACCCATTCACCTTCGTCCTCGAGATCAACGACTTCGCGCTGCCCGACAGCGATGGTCGGCCGATGCTGGGTTTCTCTCAGCTCAAGATCGATTTCGAGCTGATCTCCATCCTGCGCCGGGCCCTCTCCTACCGGATGATCTCGCTGCAAGCGCCTACCGCTCGTCTCGTGGTTCGGCCCAACGGCAGCCTGAATTTCGTCGACCTGGTGCCCAAGCAGGAGGAGCCGCAGCAGCCCGCGGAGAAGGACGAGGGTGTCTTCCCCTTGTTCATCGAAGCGTTCGCGGTGAACGCCGGGCGGATCGACTTCGAAGATCTCAGCCGCCCCTCGCGCTTCGCTACAGCGCTCAAGCCAATCACGTTCGCCCTGCGAAATTTCAGCACCGTGGGCAGCGGCGACAATGCTTACCAGCTCGACGCCGAATCGGTGCTGGGCGAGCGCCTTTCCTGGCGCGGGCGCTTGAACGCCAAGCCTTTCAGCTCGAGCGGCGACTTTGCGTTCACCAACCTCCACGCACAGACGCTGTGGGACTACATTCACGACGCGGTGGCCTTCGAAGTGCCCGCCGGTACCCTGGACCTGGTTGGCAGCTATACGTTTTCGCTGGCGAGGGATCCGATCGATCTCAACATCCTCGCCAGCGAGCTCAAGCTCAACGGCCTGATCGTGCGTCCCAAGGGATCGACGGTCGATGACGTGACGCTCGGGCTACTCACCCTTCGCGATGCGCGCGTGAGCGTCGCCGATCGGCGTATTTCCGTCGCCAGCATTACCGAAGCCGGCGGCAAGATCCTCACCTGGCTCGAGCCTGACGGGACGTTCAATCTCACGCAGCTCGCTGGCAGCAAGTCCGCAGATGCCGCAACGTCCGAGGGCTCGCCTGGTGCGAGCACTGACGCCGGCTCGAAGGATGCCGGTGCCGCGCCCGCCGGGAATGCGAGGCGTCCCTGGCAAATCGCACTGCCTGCCATTGAAACATCTGGCCTCGAGGCGATGTTCGAGGATCGCAGCGTCAAGCCCGTGGTGCCGATCCGGCTGGCACCGATCGAGGTAAGACTCTCCGGGTACGACAGCGCGAAACCGGGCCCGCTGACGATCGACACGCATGTCAGCATCGACGAGAACGGCAAGCTCAGCGCGCACGGTACGTTCGATCCGGACACGCTCGCGAGCGCTCTCGATATGGAGTTCAAGGACATCGACCTGCGCAGCGCGCAACCCTACATCGCACGCGTCACCGACCTGACGCTGCTGTCCGGGAAACTCTCCGCCAAGGGCAAGCTCGAGCTTTCCAGGGACAAGGCGGACTCTCTGCAGCCGCGCTATACCGGGACAGTCGGCCTTTCCAAGCTGCGCACCATCGACAACGCCCTGGAACAGGATTTCATCCGCTGGGATCAGCTCACGGCCAGCGGCATCGAGTACGACGCGGCACGCTCGCAACTCCTGATCAAGGAGGTCGCGACGCGCAAGCCCTATGCGCGCGTGATCATCGCTTCCAATGGCACGGTGAACATCAGCGAGGTCCTGAGGCCCAGCAGTCCTGCACAATCCGGTGAACCCGCTGCGCAGGCCAAGTCCAGCGATGCGAAGCCCGAGGATCACGCGCTCGACGCGCGCATCGGCCTGGTACGCATCGACAAGGGCTCGGCCAATTTTGCCGACTTTTCTCTGACGCCGAACTTTGCGACCGGGATCCAGGAGCTGTCGGGCACGGTGACAGGCCTCTCGTCCAAGGCCGGATCGCGCGCCAAGGTGGATCTCGATGGGAAAGTCGATGCCTACGCGCCCGTCACCATCGATGGTGAAGTGAACTATCTCAGTGCCGATTCCTATACCGACCTCAAGCTCGCCTTCGACAACATGGAGCTCACGACCTTCACGCCGTATGCGGGCAAGTTCGCGGGCTATCGCATCGAAAAGGGCAAGCTCTCGGTACGCCTGGCGTACAAGGTCGAGAACCGCAAGCTCGATGCCCAGCACAAGGTCATACTCGATCAGCTGCAGCTCGGCGAACGCGTCGAAAGCAAGGATGCGACCTCACTCCCCGTCAAGCTCGCGGTCGCACTGCTGAAGGATCGCAATGGCGTGATCGACCTCGATCTGCCGGTCACGGGGAGCCTCGATGACCCCAAGTTCCGCCTCGGGCCGCTGATCTGGAAAGTGGTCGTGAACCTCCTCACCAAGATCGTCACCGCGCCATTTGCCCTCATCGGCAAGCTGTTCGGCGGCGGTGACGAGGTCAATCAGCTGACCTTCGCTGCAGGCGGCAGCGAGTTGCAAGGCGAGAGCCCGAAGCGGATCGAGGCGGTCGGCAAAGCGATGCGCGAACGACCCGGCCTGCAGGTCGAGGTACCCATCACCGTCAACCCGGCGCTCGACGGTCCCTTCCTGCAGAAGAATGAGCTCGAGCAGCGGCTGATCGCGCAGAAGCGGCGTGAGCTCCTCGCCAAGCGTAAGCCCGTCGATACTCTGGATGCGAGCGTGCTCGCGGATCCGGAAGAGCACTGGCGCCTGCTCCACGATTACGACAAGCAAGCCGGGGTGCTGCCCGAAGGGGACAAGGGGCGCAAGTCGGACAAGCCACCAGCGGCGGAAGAACTGGCATCCGAGATCACGACCTTGCAGGACTTGGCACTGCCGACCATCGAAGTGCCGGAAACCGTTCTCGCAGAGCTCGGCAAGGCGCGCGCGCAAAAGGTGCAGGACCTGTTGCTGGGGGCAGGAGACATCGACCCGTCGCGACTCTTCATCGTGAATTCCGGCCCGGCGCCAGGCGACGCAGGACTGGTACGCATGGATCTGTCGTTGCGCTGACTGGTCTTACCAGCCGCTCCCTTCTTCCTCGTCCGAATCGCGATCCTTCGCCGGCGGGCGCTCGCGTTTCCGAATCGGCGGCTGCATATCTGCGGTCCGGCGCAGCAGCAGCAATCCACCAACCACGATGCCGAGCACCAGCGCGAATACCAGGATCGCCCGCAGCACTACTCGTTTCCCGGCTGCGCGGACCGCACGCGAATCAAACCCTCCTGGGCCGTGCTCGCGAGCAGCTTGCCGTCCCGCGAGAAAATGCTCCCACGAGCGAAACCGCGCGCCCCCGAGGCACTTGGGCTGTCGATCGAGTAGAGCAGCCAGTCCGCGACCTGGACATCGGCATGAAACCACATCGCGTGATCGATGCTCGCCAGGCGCACGTCGCTGCGCGGCCAGGAAACGCCGTGCGGCAACGTCGCGGTGTCGAGCAGGTGATAGTCCGACACGTAGGCCAGCAGGCAGCGTTGCAGTGCCTGATCATTCGGGGGCTGGTCGACTGCGCGCAGCCACACGTGCTTGATCGGCTCGAGCTTCTCGCGCCGGAAATAATCGGGCATGCGCACCGGGCGGAATTCAAACGGGCGCTGGTGCTCGAACAGCCGCCGCAGCTTTTCGGGAATCTGCGGAATCATCTCCCGATGATGCGTATCCATGTCGCGCAGATCTTCGGGGGGTGGCACCTGCGGCATCGGCAGCTGGTGTTCCACGCCAGCTTGCGGAACCTGGAACGACGCCGCCATGTTGAAGATCTGCTGACCGTGCTGGATCGCCGTCACGCGCCGGCTCGAAAAGCTCGAGCCATCGCGGCTGCGATCCACTTCGTAGACGATGGGCGCGTTGAAATCTCCGGGCCGCAGGAAGTAGGCATGGAGCGAGTGCACGATGCGCGCTTCCACCGTGGCGGAGGCGGCGACCAGCGCCTGGCCGAGGACTTGTCCGCCGAAGACCTGGGGCGCGCCGATGTCACGGCTTTCACCGCGAAACAGGTTGAGCTCCAGGCGCTCGAGCTCGAGGAGCTTGAGCAGATCCGCCAGGCGACGATCCATGCGCTGATCCATGCAGAGATTGTACTCATCGAGCAACGGCCGCGGCCACGCGCCTTGACATCGCAACCTGCGGCGCTTAGCCTCCCGTTCGCGCCGATTTGAGTTTCAGCTTGCGGGCGCCTTAGAAATACAGCTAAAGCGAAGCACGACCTGCTCTGGCTTTAGCTCGAGCGGGTTTTTTTACGCCCGCCCGGGCCGATGTACGGCCTATCCCGCAGCACTTCCGGCGCGTTGTTTCATCGACCGGAGTGTCTACATGTCCGCTCTTAGCGTATTGCGAGTCGACGGCGCCTCGCTGCACAGCGAAGCACGCCTGAATGCCCTCCTCCATCACGTCTATGGCGAGCTGCGCACGCGGCGCCGGGTGGTTGTGGCGCTTCCGGCCGGATCTGCATTGGCAGGCAATCCGCTACTCGCTGCGCTTGATGAGGCGGGCGTGCCGACACGCTTCGTAGGCGCGCACGACGCCAGCCCGCGCGCTGCGGGCTCGAGCGCGATCGAGTTGCATCGCACCCCGCACCAGGTCCACGAACAGTCGGTACTCGTTACGTCGCACGACACGCTCGTCGCCGCATGGCCGAACAGCACCGAATGGCAGCCCGAGCCTTGGGCTCCGGCGGAGAATCGACTTCGAATCGTACTGCTTGGACTGGGCACGGTCGGCCTGGGCGTTTACCGGCATCTCGCGCATCGGCCGGATCTGTTCGAGATGGTTCGCATCGTGGTCCGCGATCCGTCCAAGCACCAACACGAAGTGCCCGCGAACCTCTTGTCCACGAACGCGTGGGATGCGATCAACTGTCCCGCCGACCTCGTCATCGAGGCGATTGGCGGCCTCGAGCCGGCAGCAGATGTCGTGCATGCTGCCCTGGTTCGCGAGCGCAGCGTCATCACCGCCAACAAGCTCCTGGTCGCGTCACGCTGGTCCACGCTGCAGCGCTTCGCCGCGGAGCCCGCGCGCCTGCGTTACTCGGCCGCCGTGGGCGGAGTGGTGCCGATTCTCGAAACGCTCGCGGACCTGCGGCGCGGCCACGTCATCAGGTCCGTGCGTGGGGTTCTCAACGGGACCTGCAATTTCGTGCTCGATGCGCTCGAGCGCGGCGCGACCCTCGAGGCTGCGGTTGCCGAGGCACAGGCCCGAGGCTTCGCGGAGGCCGATCCACGTGCCGACCTCAGCGGTGCCGACGCGGCCCAGAAATTGTGCCTGGTCGCGCACGCCGCCTTCGGCATCCATCTTGATCCGTCCGAGGTCGAGACCGATGGAATCGCCGCTCTCTCCGCCGAGGACATCCGCAGGGCGCACAGTGGCAATCGCCGCATTCGCCTGGTCGCCGAATGCACCCGTGTGGGAGATAGCGTGCATGCGCGGGTACGCGCCGTGCCGGTTGCGGCGGGAGACTATCTCTGCGCCGCGCGCGGCGAGGAAAACCGCGTCGAAATCAGCACCGCAGGCCGGCGCTGCGTGCGCTTGCGCGGCAAGGGCGCGGGCCGATGGCCCACCGCCCTCGCCGTAATCGGGGATGTCTACGACGTGCTGCGCGCACGCCGGCTGGAACTGCCGGCGGCGCGCTGCTCACATCAATAGATGAATTTGCCGCGCATCAAGCCGTAGTGGCCGGGAAACGAGCAGAAAAAAGTATAGTCGCCACCCTTGGTGAGCTTCGACACCGGGAATTTCACCGCCGTCGATTCACCGCCGCCGACGACCTTGGTGTGCGCGATGACGCGCTTGTCACTGGGCGGCAGGTAATCCTTGTCGAGCCCCGCGCCCATGCCCGCATTCGCGATCGCCGCGTAGTCCGCGGTCTTGGCAAGCACCCAGTTGTGCCCCATCGTCGCCTTCGCCAGCTTTCCCACGTGCTTCAGCGTCACCTCGACGTCGGTGCAATCCGCTGCGACCTTCATCTCCGTGAGGTTGTATTTCATGAGGTCGTTGCCCTCGATCGCGAGTGGACAGGTCTTCGCGGCCATGGCCAGGTCGGCCGCCAGCATCAATGCCACACCGACAAACAGCTGCTTGATCATCGAATTCACCTCTAGTTGCCCGTGACACCCAGACGTTTCTGCAGGATGGGACTGGTGGTCGTGTACTGCAGAAACTGCTTCTTTTCCGGAAACAGATGATGCTGGATGCCGAACGCCGCCAGCGCCGCTTCATGGAACCCGCTCAGGATCAGCTTCTTCTTCCCCGGATAATGATTGATATCCCCGACCGCGAAGATGCCCGGCACACTGGTCTGGAATTTCTCCGTATCGACGCGTATGGCCCGCTTGTCGATTTCCAGGCCCCACTGCGCAATCGGTCCGAGCTTCGGATGCAGTCCAAAGAACGCCAGCAACTGCTCGGCGCCGAGCTCGTGGCGCGCACCATCGTTGCCGGTGATCACTACACCCGTCAGAGTGCCCGCGGTGGTCGAAAGTTTCTCGGCCAGCCCCTCGACATAGCGCATGCGCCCCGCGGCAACGAGCTCGCGCATCTTCGCGACCGAGGCCGGGGCGGCACGAAATTCCGCGCGCCGATGCACCAGGGTAAGGCTGCGCGCCTTACCGCACAGGTCTAGGACCCAGTCGAGCGCCGAATCCCCGCCGCCAAAAACCACCAGGTCCTTGCCATGAAACGCCGCGGCGCTCTTGATGCGGTAGTGAATCTGGCGCCCTTCGAAAGGCTCCGCGCCTTCGAGGCCCAGGCGTCTCGGCTGAAACGAACCGACGCCGCCCGCAATGACGATGGTGCGCGTGAGAAACGTAGTGTCAGCCGCAGTGCGCACCCAGAAGCGCTGCTCGCTGCGCTTGCTGACCTCTGTGACCTCCTGTCCGAGGTGAAAGGTCGCGTGAAACGGCTTGATCTGCTGCAGCAGCCGGTCGACGAGTTCCTGGGCGCTGCACACCGGCAACGCCGGAATGTCGTAGATCGGCTTGTCGGGATAGAGCTCGGTGCATTGACCGCCGGGATGGGCGAGCGAGTCGACGACGTGCGCCGCGATCCCGAGCAGCCCGAGCTCGAAGACCTGGAACAGCCCGCACGGTCCTGCGCCGACGATCACGACGTCGCACTCGATCGGTGACGCGGGAGAGCCTTCAGCCACGTGAATCTCGCCTGGAACAGCCGGTGAAGGCGGCTATTCTACAGGGCGAAGGCCAAGGTGCAGAGCTTCCCTAACGACGTCGCGGCAGCATGGAGACCACTGCAGGAGCGTCGTCATCCTCGCCCTGCAAGCGCACGCCGTCGGCGAGTCCCAGGAGCAGCGACATGCGCTGCTGCGTTCCGGCAACCAGCTTGAGCACTTCGGAAGCCACGGTCGGTCGTTCGACGTAGTAGCCCTGCACGTTGACGTCGCCACAACCCGTGAGGAAGTCGAGCTGAGCGGGCCGTTCGACACCCTCGGCCGTGACCTGCAGGCCGAGGCTCCGACACAGCGTGATGATCGAGCGCACGATGGCAGCAGAGCGCGAATTCGTATCCACCTCGGCAATCAGGCTGCGATCCAGCTTGACGCGGTTCAAGGGCAGCTTCTCGAGCGAGGTCAGCGACGAATAGCCAGTGCCGAAGTCGTCCAGTGCAATGGCGACGCCCAGAGAGCGTAGCCCTTTGAGTGCATCGACGGTGACGGCTCCGGTCTGAAGCATCGTTTCGGTGAGCTCGAGTTCGAGGCACGCCGGATCGAGCCGGTGCGTCGCCAGCAGGCGTTCCACCGAGTTGACAAAATCACCCGCGAGAAATTGCTGTGAACAGACGTTCAACGCCACTTTGGCATTCGGCCAGCCGCTGCGCCGCCAGAGGTGCGCCGCCTGGGCCGCCTGGCGCATGACCCAACCGCTCATCTCCACGATGAGCCCGGACTGTTCGGCGATCGCGAGGAATTCCGCGGCGGCGATCACCCGACCGTTCACCTGGCGCCAGCGCAATAACGCCTCGACCGCCGTGGTCTCAAGTGTCAGCAGCGAGACCTGTGGCTGGAAATGCAGTGTCAGGTTGTCTTCGTCGACCGCGCGGCGCAGCGCCTGCTCGACCTGGAAGCGGCTGCTGGCGGAGACCAGGAGTTCCGGGCTGTACACGCACGCCCGGTTGCGACCGAGCTCCTTGGCGCGAAATAACGCGGCGTCCGCGGCCCGCAGCAGCGCGGCCACGTCGCGAGCGTGATTGGGGAATATCGCGGCGCCGAGACTCATCCCGATCAGGAGCTCGCGCTGCCCGACGCTGACCGGCCGGTGAAACTCCAGCACCATCTGCTGTGTGCGTCGCTCGACTTCTTCGGGCGTGCCGCCGCCCTCGAGCAGCAGCGTGAACTCATCGCCACCGAGTCGCGCCACGAAACCATTCTCGCCCGCTGCGGCGCGCAGCCGCTCGCCAATCACCTTCAGTACGCGGTCGCCGAATTCGTGCCCAAGGCTGTCATTGATCATCTTGAAGTTGTCGAGGTCGACGAACAGCACTGTGAGCTGCTGTCCCTTCTCCGCAGCATTGCTGAGCGCCGCGTTGAGATGCATGAAGAGGTGCCGTCGATTGGGAAGCGAGGTCAGCGGGTCGTGGTTGGCGAGATGCTTGAGCTGACGCGTGCGACGCGCGACGCGATCCTCAAGCTCCGCCTGGTTGGAACGAACCGCCCGTTCGGCGCTCGCGAGCTCGGAAGCCATGTGGTTGAAGGCGCCGGCGAGCTCGTCGAGCTCGCGCACGCCACCCGGGGGTACTCGCGTCGTCAATGCACCGGCCGCCAGTCGGCGCGTCGCGGCGGTCAGTCGCTTGGCGGGAAGCGTGATGCCGTAGAGCGTGGCCGCCGTAACCAGCAGGATCACGCCGAGCACCGCCATGCTGACGAATGCGATCATGCGCTCGGCATCCTGCGCCGTCGCGCGGGCTTCGCCAGCCGAGGCAGCCAGCGCGCGCAGCGCCGGCTCTTCGAAGGTCACCCGCACCTGTTCTACCAAGGCTGCACCCGCCGCGGCGAAATTGCGTCGACTGGATTCGAGCTCGGTATCGAGCTTGCGCGCCGCACGGTGCAGCCGCGTGGCATCCTCGAAGTCACCTTGCACGAGATCGAACCACGCGACACCGGGTGAGCGCTTGAGTTCATCGGCATGCTCGGCGAGCTTGCGCCGGAAGGCGACTTCGCGCTTGGCTCCTTCGGTGACGTTGCGGATCGTGGGCTGCGCGAGCTGCGCGGTCAGGCTGTCGCGCACGGCGTCCAATGCCTGGCCCAGCTCGGACAGCGAGCGGCGTGCCATCACGTTGTCGCCGACCAGCAAGCCACTTGCACCAGCCGATCCGACTCGCTGGCCGAGAGCGTCCATCAGTGACCAGCAGGAAGCGAGCAGCTCGGCGCGGCGATCGAATTGATCCATCAGGACGACGCCCGCACTTTCATGCTCAGTGAGAGCGTTCGGCAGATCAGCGCCTGGATCGATGCCTGCCTGTGGTCGCAGGCGCTCCTCGTGCTCGGTCAACGCGGACTGCAACGCCGCGCGCGCGCTCTCGAGCGCGGCGCGGTCCGGACGCGAGCCCGGCTTGAGGTAGGTGAGAACGGCGCGGTCGAATCCGCCGATGGCGTCCGCGAGTGTGCGCGCCCGATGCGCCAGCGGCTCGAGCTCCTCCTGCACACGCGCAGCATTCTGTGTGGCGAGCCGGGTGCTGCGCTGGACGAGCACGTTGCCGGTGAGACACACGACCATGATGGCCATCAGACCGAGTGCCAGCCAGGCGCCCAGTGAAAGGCGGTAACTACGGGCGCGCCGCGGCCCCGGATCTCGGTCCGGTGACGGTTCGACCTCGGGCGATCGTAGGGTCTGAGTGCCTGGGTCCATGCGCTGCGGCGTAGCCGTTACAGTTGCAGGACCATGTCAGCACTGGGGTTTTCCCGCCACGCCGCAGGTCTCAGCATTCACCCTACGGCGGTCACGTTATGACCAATTGGCTGGCTCATTGTAGGATGTGCGCCCCCGAACGGCGGGCATCCCGCGATATGGATCACAGATGACGACACCCACCTCGAACAACCCCGCTTCCGCACCTGCCGCTACCACCAACGAAGCGCTGCATCGCCGCAGGGCGAACGCCGTGCCGCGGGGCGTTTCGAATCTGCTTGCCGTGTATGCGGATCACGCCCGCAACGCGGAGCTGTGGGACGTCGAAGGACGCAGGTACATCGATTTCGCCAGCGGCATCGCGGTCCTCAACACCGGCCATGTGCACCCCAAGATGCAGGCTGCCGTGGCGGAGCAGCTCACGCGGCTGTCGCACGCGTGTTTCCAGGTGACGCCGTATGAGACCTACATCGCACTGGCCGAACGGCTGAACTCTCTCGCGCCAGGCTCGACTCCCAAGAAGACGATCTTTCTCTCGACCGGCGCCGAGGCGGTGGAGAACGCGGTCAAGATCGCGCGCTTTCACACCAACCGCTCCGCGGTCATTGCCTTCAGCGGCAGCTTTCACGGGCGCACGCTGATGTGCATCGGTCTCACCGGCAAGGTGCAACCCTACAAGGCAGGCTTCGGTCCGATGCCGCCCGAGATCTTCCACGTGCCGTTCCCGATCGGGTATCACGGCGTCACGCCGGAAGATTCGTTTCGCGCACTCGATCAGCTGTTCAAGGCCGACGTGGACCCGGCGCGCGTCGCTGCGATCATCATCGAGCCGGTTCTCGGCGAAGGCGGGTTCTACATTGCGCCGCCCGTATTCCTGCAGAAGCTCCGTCAGCTGTGCGACAGCCACGGAATCATGCTGATTGCCGATGAGATCCAGACGGGTTTCGGGCGCACCGGGAAGATGTTCGCGATCGAACACTCGGGCGTCGAGCCGGATCTCATGACCGTTGCCAAGAGCCTGGCGGGCGGCGTGCCGCTATCCGCTGTCGTCGGCAAAGCGCCGATCATGGATGCACCGCCGCCCGGAGGATTGGGTGGTACGTTCGCTGGCTCACCGCTGGGCTGCGCAGCGGGGCTCGCCATACTCGAAGTGATTCGCCACGAAAACCTGCTGGAGCGCGCGCGCCAGATCGGCGATCGCATGGTGTCGCGGCTCAAAGCGCTGCAACTGCGGATGCCGTGCATCGGCGACGTGCGTGGCCTGGGCGCGATGGTGTCGATGGAACTGGTGCGCAACCGGGACGCGAACGCGCCGGACGCCGATCTCACCAAGGCGCTCACCCAGTCAGCCGGGCGAAAAGGGCTGATCCTTCTGTCCTGCGGGGTCCGCAGCAACGTGATCCGTTTCCTGGCGCCTCTCACCGCGAGCGATGCCATTGTCGATGAAGGCCTGCAGATCGTCGAGGACTGCCTCAAAGAGCTGACCACCAGTCAGCGCGAAGCAGCGGCTGCGGCGGGATAGAGCCGCTTAGCTCAGCTCTTGGGCGCGATGCCGAGGGCTTTCAGCTTAGATCGCATGCGCGCTCCGACGTAGAGCTGCGGCTCTGAGGGTGTAAGCCCTTCACTCTTCTCACGGCCGGCGATGATCGCCTGCGTGCGCGCGAAGGCGTCCAGCAGCGAGTCGGAAGCGGGCAGCGCATCGCGAAACAACGCCTCGCCGAAGTACGTGAGCTCGCGCTCATCGCTGCAGCCAAAAGAGGTTCGATCGGCGCGGGCGGCCGTGAAAATGATCGTCTGCTCGTTCTCGAGCGGCTCGATGAAGCTCCCCGAATAGCACGCGGAGATGATGAGGATCCGCCATTGAATGTGTGCGGCATCGAGTGCCGCCTTCAGATCGTCAGCGTACAGGTCATTGAACGGCATCCCCGCCTGACTGACGGCCACCGAGCCATCCTCCGAACCATGGGAAGTGACGTAGAGCAGCAGCACGTCATTGGCGATATCCATTTTGCGGCCCAGCCCGGCAAGAACGCGCCGCAGGGCCGACGAACTGGCGAGCAATGCGTCCTGTTTCGGCTCCGGCGAGTTCGCCAGGATCACCTCGTGCCGGTCCAGGTCGAAGCGCTTCTCGAGCGCAAGGCGCGCGAAGCCCACTTCCCTGGCAAACACCTCCTGATCGCCATCGCCCGCGAAGCCGAGGAAATAGCTGTCGATCCGTGCGGGGTCCTGCGGCGCCAACGTCTCCAGGGCGCGATCGATCAGCTCCGGCTGGCGGTACATTTGCTCTTCGGCCGCTGCCCAGTCGGTCGAGTCGTCACCCGGTTCATCCGCCGAGTACCAGAACTGCGGCCGGACCGATACCGTCGCCGCGTAGGCCCAGGACGTGATCAGCACGACCGCCACAGAACCAGCGAGCGCGATTGCCCTTGGCTCGCCGCCAACGCGCACCTTGGCGCGAACCAAGTAGATTGCGGCTCCGGCGAGCACGATCAGACCAACCCACCTGGCGAGCCGCGAATCCTGCGCGGCGTAATCGAGCAACAGTGCGGCCAGCGTCAGCACCGGCAGCGCGCTCGCGCACGCGGTCAGCGAGCGACTGAGCGATGCCACGCCATACGCAGTAGGCGTGAACAACACGAAGGTCGCGAGGGCGACCAATGCGAGCCATCCGACCTCGAGCAGTCCGTAGCTGCTGAAGAATGCACCGTCGTCAGCCACGACACGGTCGAATCCGATCCAGAGCAGCACCGCGATGAGCGCGAACAGGAGCGCCTGGCGCGCTGAAGGAGCGAATTGATTCGCATCGACGCTGCGAAACGCCACCAGCCGCAGTCCACCGATACAGTTACTGAGAAACGGCGCTCGACCCAACGGACGCGCCGCCGTTGCGGGTGTGCCCTCTGCCTGTGGCGCAATCGAGCCTTGATCTGGCAGCTGACTCGGGCTGGCGGAGGTCATGAACCGCGCAATCTCGGCTTTGAGGACCTCGACCTGGTCGGCGCCCGCGAGATCCCGCTTGGGAATGACGAGTCCGCTCAACTGATCGAGCATGAGGATGAGGTGACTTTCGGTCTCCTCCACTTTGCTGATCGCGTTCCAATCGAAACGCGCGACGCTCTTCGAACCCTGCATCACCAGCCCATCCGGGCCGAACTCGTAGATCTTGCGGCCGAGCCACGCGTCGGGGACCGGGGTGGAGCGTCGCTGCAGCTGCGCAGTACCCCACAGAGCTGCGTAAATGAGCACGATGACGATGAGTGCGGTTGGCGCGTCGAAATGCCAGCCACTGAACGTGCTCTGGACTACAAGCGCAACCGCGATTGCAGCCGACACGGCGAGCGACGTAACCCACCATCGTCGGCGATGCACGCTCATGCGCGCCGCGACATACCGGGCGTAGGCGTACCAGTCCTCGCGCGTGAGGGTAACGTCGACCTGCATCGGGAATCTGTCAGTGCGTCGCCAGCTCGTCGGCGCGCGCCTGGGCCTCCCTCGCCTCCGGCCCGCGTCCCCGTCCCTGCAACGCGTAGGCAATCAGTCGCCACGCCGAGGACTGCGTCTTCGGATCGCCGGTCGCGAGCGACAGCGCCTTGCGGCCGAGGTTCTCGCCCTGCTCGTAGTTGGACTCGGCGAGCCGCACTTGTCCGAGCTCGATCCAGAGCAGCGGATTGTTGGGCTCGATGCGCAGCGCGCGCTCGATCGAACCTGCTGCCACCGGGAAGTTGCCAGCCGCCGACTGTGCGTGCGCCTGGTCGACCAGCGAACGTGCCGCCGCCCCGAGTTCGTAGCTGCGCGGCGGCTGCGGCGAAGGCACGGCCTCGGGTTCTGGTTGCCTTTCGACCGGCGGGGGAAGCTGCTCGGGCGGTGGAGCTGGAAGCGTCGGTGCTCCTCCGCCGGGCGGTGCGGGTTGCGGCTTCGAGGGCGCAGAGTACGGGTTGGGAAGCCGACAGGCAGACAGGATGATCGCCAGGATCAGCGGGGGCAACGCTCGCATCAGTGAATGATACCTTTCAGCCACTGTTTCGCGCGTGTGGCGAAGTCACTGAACGCGCCCTCGATGCAACCGGGCTTTGCGGGCAGCACCGTCTCGCTCGGCACCGCTATCGAGACCACATCTTCCGAGCAGGTCGGCCGCGTCTCGAGGCCGGTGTCGTACTCGATCCAGGTTTCGCGCAGCGATTCGGGCAGTGGCGCGTCCCATGAAGTGATCGGAAGCCGCCGCATCAGGTTCGACCAGATGCTGAGAGCGCCGGCAGCGCCGGTGAGCCCGGTCGGTCGATTGTCGTCGTAACCGACCCAGACGACGGCAAGATGGCTGCCAGTGAAACCCGCGAACCAGCTGTCACGGAACTCGGACGAAGTGCCGGTTTTTCCGGCCACGACGATGTCCGGCGACAGGCGCGAGTAGACCGCCCGGCCGGTGCCCCGCTGCGTCACCTTGGTCAGCATGCGGTTGAGTTGGTAGACCGTCGCCGAATCGGCGACCGGTGTGATCTGCAACGGGAACGCCTTGAGGGCAGTGCCGTCAGCACCGATGACGATGCGTACCGCTCGCAGTGGAGTGCGAAAGCCGCCGTTGGCGAGACTGTTGAAGATCTGAGCCACCTCGAGGGGCGCCAGGTCCAGTGAGCCGAGAATCAGGGCGGGATTGGGATCGGGCCTCTGCTCGAGGCCCAGGCGCACGAACGTGTCGGCAATGTTCTTCACCCCGACATCGAGGCCGACATGCACGGTCGCGAGGTTGAGCGAATCGGCGAGCGCATGCGTGAGCGGCACCGGCCCATAGGTCTCCTGGGTGAAGTTCTCCGGCTTCCACACCTTGCCGCGCGCGAGCTTCACCTCGATGGGTTCGTCGAGCACGATCGTCGCCGCGTTGTAGCGCCCGGTTTCCAGCGCGGCGAGATACACCATCGGCTTGGCAAGTGAGCCGATCGAACGGCGCGCATCCAGCGCGCGATTGAAGCCGTCAAATCCCACCTGCCGGCCCCCGATCACGGCGATCACGTCGCCGCTCTGCGGCGCCGTCACGACGATAGCACCCTCGAGCTGTACACCGTCCTTGGTCTTGCGCAGCCGGTCGAGACGCGTGAGCTCATCGTTGAGAGCCTGTTCGCCGGTTGCCTGCACCCGCGGATCGAGGCTCGTGTACACCTTGAGGCCCGCCTCGGTCAGATCCTCCTCGTGATAGTCACGCCGCAAAGTCCGGCGCACGAAGTCGAGATACGCGGGATAGTAGCCCGAGGTGACGCGCGTCGTGACGCCGAGGGGAAGCGCGACGGCGTCCTGTGCCTGCTGTTCCGTGATGGCCTCGAAATGCGCCAGCTGGCGCAGCACCAGGTCGCGGCGAGCACGTGCCCGGTCTGCGTGCAAGCGGGGATCGTAGTACGACGGGCCGCGCACCACGGCCACCAGCAATGCGATCTCGTGCAGGTCGAGCTCATCGAGGGGCTTGCCGAAGTAGAAACGGCTCGCGAGCCCGAAGCCGTGAATCGCGCGCTCGCCGTCCTGCCCCAGGTAGATCTCGTTGATATAGGCGTTCATGAGATCCGCCTTGTCGAAGCGGGCCTCGAGAATGATCGCCATCAGGGCTTCCTTGATCTTGCGCCACAGCGTCTGGCGGTCGTCGAGGAAATAGCTGCGCACCAGCTGCTGGGTGAGCGTGCTGCCGCCCTGCTCGATCGAACCGGAGCGCAAGTTGACCCAGGCCGCCCGCGCGATTGCCTCGGGATCGACGCCGTGGTGGCGGTCGAACTTGCGATCCTCGACCACTTTCAGCGCCGCAGGTAGAAGTGATGGGACTTCCGCGGGTGAGACGACGATCCGGTCCTCGCCGTGGATCGGAAAGATGCTGCCGATCAGGAGCGGATCGAGACGAAACAGCGGCACATCCGCACCGCCGCTGTCGAGCAGCCGCTGGATGCTGCCGCCACCGGTCAGGACGCTGACGGTTCCCGCCTCGCGAACCTCTTCCGCGAATTGCACCCGGCGCGTCGCGATATCGATGCGTGAACCGCGACGATGGTAGGTGCCAGGCCGCGCGAGGTTGTCGACCGGCGTGTAATGCAACCGGACCAGCTCCTGCTCGAGTGCGTCAGCCGGCATTGGCAGGCCGGCGTAGAGCTCGAGAGGCTGAGCGAAGACCTGGGCAGGCAGTGTCCAACGCCGTCCTTCGAACTGCGGCGTAACGATGCGATCCAGGTAAAGAATGAAAAGACCATCCGCCACGATCGCGATGATTGCAGCGATCAGGAGGATGCGTCGCAGGCGCCGGGCGCGTCGGCTCGTAGCCATGTTGAGTCGATCAACCCCTCGGCAAGTCGCGTAAGACTGCAGATATCAGACACGCGCGGCAAGCACTGCGTTCATCCTCCCGGCGATGCACCAGCAACGCGCACCGCCGGGCCCCGCTGCACGGGCTTTGCTCACGGGCAGGCGGGTCTCAACGTGGATTCAAGCACTTCCGCGCTGGCACATCACTTGCTTCATGCAGGGCGAGAGGCCGTCATGCAGCAGACACCGGGCAGTGCGCTTACCTTCACTGAAGTTCCTGAAGACTTTTCACATTGCCGCCACGCGCCTCAGCTTCAAGGCTGCGGCCGAAGCGCTGTTCATTACACCTTCGGCCGTCAGTCACCAGATCCGCACTCTCGAAGAGCAGCTGGGCGTGTCGTTGTTCGTGCGCGGAACACGCGGACTCACGCTGACCGCAGCCGGTGCGGCCTATTTCGCCCAGATCGACGCGCTGTTCCGGCGCCTGGAATCGGTGACCGAGCAGCTGCAGGTTCGTTGCGGGCGCGCTCTCGCGCGACTGCATGTGCCACCGTTCTTTGCCAGCGAGCTGTTATTGCCGCGCCTGCGGACATTCCTCGAGGCCACCCCGGAAACGGACATCGAGCTCGACACCGTCTTGTCACCGCTGCGTTCGCACGCGTCCGACGCCGATCTGTCCATAGTCGTGGGTACCGGTCCATGGGACGGGCTCGAGGCCGACCGCTTGTTCTCCCAGCGTTTCACGCCCGCATGCGCTCCGGCGCTCCTCGAGCGTATTGCCGTTCGGGCTTTCGCCGACCTGAGTGGCCAGACGCTGATCGTGCACGAGGCGCGACGCGATGGCTGGGAGCGCTGGGCACAAGTGCACGGAATCGAAACGCTGCGTCCAGGCAAGCTGGTGCGCGTCGACACGATGTTCGCTGCCGCGGAGGCTGCTGAGAAAGGGCTGGGCATCGCACTCGTCTCGGCGCCACTGGGCCGGGAGCGCTTCGCCAGCGGCGCGCTGGTGCGCCTGTTCGCCGCCGAACTCGACAGCGGCGAGAGCTATTTTCTCCTGCATCGCTCCGAGGACGCGGCGCGTCGCGAAGTGCACGCGCTCAAGCAGTGGCTGCTCGGAGAATTTCGCCTCGATACGTGAGCAGAATCGCTCGCTGCTCAAGAAATGATCAATTGTCGATCTTCAGCTGTGCTCCTAGATTGCAATCGACGCTGACACATCGGCCTTGCACTTCTCAGGAGAACCAGATGACGACACGCACTCGCTCCGCCTTCCTCGCTGCAATAGCGCTCACGGCTGCGCCGCTCGCGGACGCCGATCCGGTCGAACCGGCTTTCGCTGCCTGCGCGCAGGCATTCGTGCAGAGCTTCACCACAACCTACGGACCCGTGACGAAGGTACGCATCGTGCCTCCGGCCGCGGGCAGATCCGCACGAGAACGCGATCCGGTGACGGCAGCGTATTCGGATTACATGCGCTACACCTTCTTCGCCACGGATCCCAAGACCGGCGCAGTGCTCGCCAGCGCTGCCTGCACGGCCAGACTCTCAGGCCGCTCCGTCACTCTGGCGCGGCTGGCGATTCCCAAGACGGGCGACAAGCCGTTGCTGCTTTCGGCACGCGAGACGCCGTAGCGGGCCTAGACACCATGACTTCCGTCGGGCGAGGCCAACCTCCGTCGTGAACGCGGGTTAGCCTGTTGGGGCCAGAGCCGCACTGTGCGCGCGGCACAGAAATCGTGACGGAGGTCAGCCATGCAG
>Ga0137410_10000016_pt1 | contig 121445 bp, 105 predicted proteins | sample CZODoug1_16funga_FD_108878 | JGI IMG/M metagenome (GOLD analysis project Ga0137410, IMG submission 108878) | Vadose zone soil fungal communities from Angelo Coast Range Reserve, California, USA - CZODoug1_16fungal (Illumina Assembly) | ecosystem: Environmental > Terrestrial > Soil > Vadose... | reverse complement strand
TCCCTGTCGCCAGCGCTGCCACAGCTCCGCCTGCTCAGCCCTCGACAAACTCCAACCCACGATCGCCATATGCCCCACCCTCCTTCCTCGCAATGGTGTTGCATCGACCGATTGAGATCACCCATTCCTGATTTCGCGCTGGCCCGACCCGCGATGCCTCCGCGCTTAAGGCGAAATCAGGAATGTCCCCATTTTCGCCCGATTCCATCCGCCGGTTCATTTTCGAGCGCTACCCGGTGCGCGGTTTCATCGTGCATCTCGACAGCAGCTGGCGCGCGGTGCTCGAACCCTCGGACTATCCGGTCTGCGTGCGGGAGCTCCTCGGCGAAGCGATGGTGTCCGCGACGCTGCTCGCCGCCACCCTCAAATTCGACGGCCTGCTCACGCTGCAACTGCAGGCGCCGGGGCCCATGCACCTGCTGGTCGCGCAATGCACGGATCGCCACGCCATTCGTGGAGTCGCCCGATATCGCGACCTGCCCGCCGGGCTTGGCGCCGCCGACCTCCTGCAGCGGCTGACCGGCGACGGCCGTCTCAGCGTCAGCCTGGAATCGAATGACCAGGCGGCGCGCTATCAGGGGGTCGTGCCACTCACCGGAAACAGTTTTGCGAGTTCGCTCGAAGCCTATTTCGAGTCGTCCGAGCAGTTGCCGACTCGTATCTGGCTCGCGGCCGGCACGGATGGCGCAGCGGGTTTTCTGCTGCAGCGCTTGCCTGCGCACGAGCGCGGCCTGGCCTCGCTCGAGGAGATTGACGAGCTCTGGAATCGCGTCGGTCACCTGGCATCCACTTTGACGGCAGCGGAGCTGCTGGCCCTCGCCGAGGGCAAGCTCCTGCAGCGCCTGTTTCCCGAGGACGACGTGCGGCTCTATTCCCCCGTTCCGGTCTACTTTCAATGTCGTTGTTCGCGCGAGCGGGTCGCGGGCATCCTGCGGTCCCTGGGCGAAGCGGAGGTCCGCAGCATCCTCGCCGAGCGCGGCCGCGTCGAAGTCCGCTGCGAATTCTGCAATCGCGCGTATACCTTTGATCCTGTTGACTGTGCCGCCGTTTTCCATCCGCCGGAAGACACCCAGTCGAGCTCCCGCCTGCAATAGCCGAAGCCGGTCAGACGCGTCCGACGAGACTTGCCTCTCGGCGCGGGTAATTGCCCGTGATATATTGAATATAAGGATATGTTGATACATACAAGCACATCATGACCCAGCACGCTTTCGACGATGCCGTGGCGGCCCTCCGGGCTGCTGGAGAGCCGACGCGTTTGCGACTGCTGGCGGTGTGCGCCGACGGCGAGCTCACGGTCGGCGAAATCACCCGCGTCCTCGGACAGAGTCAGCCGCGCGTGTCGCGGCACCTGAAGCTCCTTTGCGATGCGCACCTGCTCGAGCGCTTCCGCGAAGAGCATTGGGTGTACTACCGCGTTGCCGGGCTTGGCGAGGGCGCCGACCTTGCGCGGCAGCTTCTCGGCCTGGTGGCGCCGGCCGATCGCATCGTGACGCGCGATCGCCAGCGTGCGAACCAGATACGCGCCGCGCGGGCCGCAGCCGCGGCAGAACACCTGCCGGACGACGAATCGTCGACGGCGAGCCGCGAGATGACCAGTGAATTGACCGCGGGACTGCATGCAGCCGTCTCGGGCGAGCGGATCGGGCAGCTGCTCGATATCGGCTCGGGGCTCGGCCGCGTATTGCGCGTGCTCGCGCCGGAAGCCGACGAGGCGGTCGGCCTCGACATCTCGGTGGAAGCGCTGCGCTTCGCGCGCTCGACCCTGCACGCGGCCGGACTCAACCGCTGCACCCTGCGTCGCGGGGACATGTATCACTTGCCGTTTCCGGCCGCGTCGTTCGATACGGTCACGATGGACGCGATCCTGCACGGTGCGAAGGATCCGGTCGCCGTGCTGCGCCAGGCGGCCCAGGCGCTGCGGCCTGCCGGGCGCGTGGTGCTGCTCGATGAGGTCGAGAAGCTGACGAGGCGCCTGGGTCATCCGATGATCGACGGCGTCCTGCGCGACTGGCTCGAGCGCGCGGGCTTCGCCATCCAGAGCGTGCAGCGCGTGTCCACCCGCGGCGGCGAGATCGTCATCATCGTGGCGCGCCGCGCGACGCGCTTCGAAGCCGCCGCCTGACCGGAGCGTTCGCGTGTACTTCGCAAAGCAAAAAAATGCCGACAGGTCATCGACCGAGGAGCGCGCCAAGCCTGCCCGCGCTCCGGTTGTATCGTTCGAATTTTTCCCGCCGGGCGATGAGCAGATGGAGCGGACGCTGTGGCAGTCGATCGAACGCCTCGGTCCGCTCGGTCCGCGCTTCGTGTCGGTGACCTACGGCGCGGACGGTTCGACACGAACGCGCACGCACAACGTGGTCGCGCGCGTACAGCGCGAAACGAAGCTCACAGGCGCGCCGCATCTCACTTGCGTTGGCGCGAGCCGCGCCGACGTTCTCGAGATCGCCCGTGCGTACTGGTCGAACGGCATCCGGCACATCGTCGCATTGCGCGGCGATGCGCAGCAGGGCGCGGCGGGCTATACGCCGTATCCCGGCGGATTTCCCTATGCCGTCGACCTGGTCCGGGGCCTCAGGGAACTGGGCGACTTCGACATCTCGGTAGCCGCCTACCCGGAGACACATCCCGAGGCGAGGAGCGCCGCCGCCGACCTCGACAATCTCAAGCGCAAGATCGACGCCGGCGCCAACCGCGCCATCACGCAGTTCTTCTTCGACGTCGATGTGTACCTGCGGTTTCGCGACCGCTGCCACGCCGCCGGCATTGAAGTGAGCATCGTGCCGGGAATCCTGCCGATCACCCGCTTCCCGCAGATCACGAAGTTCGCGGCGCGCTGCGGCGCGAGCATCCCGGCCTGGCTGGCGCGGCGTTTCGAGGGGCTCGAAGAGGATCCGGAGACACGCCGGCTGATCGCCGCGAGCGTCGCCATCGACCAGGTGCACAGGCTCGAGCGCCATGGCGTCGAGGAGTTCCATTTCTACACGCTGAACCGCGCCGAGCTCACCTACGCGATCTGCCACGCCCTCGGCCTGCGCGAAACGGCGCTGGAAAAGGGGACCGATTCATTTTCGGCGAAGGCGATTGGGTAGAGCCCGATGACTTCGCCCGCGGCCGAAAATGGATCGGTCCCCTTTTCCGCGCAGCTCGAGCGTGCCGCGGCATTCAAGCGGCTCCTCGGCGAACGCATCGTGATCATGGACGGCGCGATGGGCACGATGATCCAGCGCCACAAGCTGGGCGAGTCGGCATTCCGCGGCTCGCGCTATCGCGATCACGGCCGCGACCTGCGCGGCAACAACGACCTGCTCACGCTGACGCAGCCGGAGGTGATCGCCGAAATTCATCGCGCGTACCTCGAAGCCGGCGTCGATCTCATCGAGACCAACACCTTCAATTCCAATGCGCCGTCGCAAGGCGACTACGGACTCGAATCCGTCGTCGGGGAGCTGAACCTCGAAGCGGCGCGGCTCGCGCGCCGTGTCGCCGACGAATTCAGCGCGCGCACCGGCGACCCGAGATTCGTGGCCGGCGCCATCGGGCCGACCAACCGCACGGCTTCGCTCTCGCCGAGCGTCAACGATCCGGGCAGCCGCAATGTCTCGTTCGACGAACTGGTGGCGACCTATGCGGTTGCCGCTCGGGCGCTCATTGACGGCGGCGTCGATGCGTTCCTGGTCGAGACCATCTTCGACACGCTGAACGCCAAGGCCGCACTCTTTGCCCTGCGCACGGTTCTCGACGAGCTCGGCGTGGACCTGCCGATCATCATTTCCGGCACGATCACCGATGCGTCGGGGCGCACGCTCTCCGGCCAGACCGTGGAGGCGTTCTGGAATTCGGTGCGCCATGCGCGGCCGCTCGCGATAGGCCTCAACTGCGCGCTCGGCGCGCGGCAGCTCCGCCCGTATGTGGAGGAGCTGGCGAGGCTCGCCGACACGCACGTCTGCGCGTATCCAAATGCCGGCCTGCCCAACGCTTTCGGCGAGTACGACGAAACCCCGGCCGAAACCGCCGGACTGCTCGGCGAATTCGCACGCAGCGGCTTCGTGAATCTCGTCGGCGGCTGCTGTGGCACGACGCCGGAGCACATACGGCTCATCCGGCAGGCCGTGCTCAAGTCGCCGGCGCGCGCCGTCGCCGAAATTCCGGCCAAGCTGCGCCTGAGCGGCCTCGAGCCCGTCAACATCGGGCCCGAGTCGCTCTTCGTGAACGTCGGCGAGCGCACCAACGTCACGGGCTCGGCGAAATTCCGCAAGCTCATCGAAGCGAACGACTATGTCGGCGGGCTCGACGTCGCGCGCCAGCAGGTAGCGAGCGGCGCGCAGGTCATCGACGTCAACATGGACGAGGGCATGCTCGATTCGGAAGCCGCCATGACGCGCTTCCTCAACCTCATCGCGAGCGAGCCCGACATCGCCCGCGTGCCGATCATGATCGATTCCTCCAAGTGGACGGTGATCGAGGCAGGGCTCAAATGCGTGCAGGGCAAGGCGATCGTCAATTCGATCAGCCTCAAGGAAGGCGAGGCGGTCTTCATCGAGCACGCGCGGGCGATCCGGCGCTACGGCGCCGCGGTCGTCGTGATGGCCTTCGACGAGAAGGGCCAGGCGGATAGTGTCGGGCGCAAGGTCGATATCTGCCGTCGCTGCTTCGACATCCTGACGCAGCAGGTCGGTTTTCCGCCCGAAGACATCATCTTCGACGTGAACGTGTTCGCCGTCGCGACCGGCATCGAAGAGCACAACGGCTACGGCAAGGCCTTCATCGAGGGCACGCGCGGCGTGAAGGCGGCTTGCCCGGGTGCGCGCACTTCGGGCGGCATTTCCAACGTCTCGTTCTCGTTCCGCGGCAACGAGCCGGTGCGCGAGGCGATGCACTCGGTGTTCCTCTACTACGCGATCCAGGCCGGGCTCGACATGGGCATCGTCAACGCCGGGCAGCTGGCGATCTACGAGGAGATCCCGCGCGAACTGCGCGACCGCGTCGAAGACGTGATCCTCGACCGGCGGCCGGATGCGACCGAGCGGCTGCTCGAGATCGCCTCGAGCTTCAAGTCGACCGGCGGCGCGAAGCCAAAGGAAGACGCCGAGTGGCGGTCGCTCCCGGTGAACGAACGCCTGTCGCACGCGCTCGTCAAGGGCATCGACGAATTCGTCCTCGCGGACACGGAGGAAGCGCGCACGGCGGCGGTGCGGCCGCTCGACGTGATCGAGGGCCCGCTGATGGACGGCATGAACGTCGTCGGCGATCTGTTCGGCTCGGGCAAGATGTTCCTGCCGCAGGTCGTGAAATCCGCGCGCGTGATGAAGAAGGCGGTTGCCTACCTCATTCCCTTCATCGAGTCGGAAAAATCCGGCGTACGGCGCGCGCAGGGCAAGATCGTGATGGCGACCGTCAAGGGCGACGTGCACGACATCGGCAAGAACATCGTCGGCGTCGTGCTCCAGTGCAACAACTTCGAGGTCATCGATCTCGGCGTCATGGTTCCCTGCGACCGGATCCTCGAGACGGCCAGGCGGGAAGGCGCCGATATCATTGGACTTTCGGGCCTCATCACGCCGTCGCTCGATGAAATGGTGCACGTCGCGCGCGAGATGAAGCGTCTCGGGTTCAACTCGCCGCTCCTCATCGGCGGCGCGACGACTTCGCCTGCGCACACGGCCGTGAAGATCGATCCGGAATACGAGGGCCCCGTCGTCTACGTGAAGGACGCTTCGCGATCGGTCGGCATCTGCCAGTCGCTCGTGACGCCGGACTCGCGGCCGGAATTTCTCGCGAAGGTCAAGGGCGAGAACCGCCGGCGCCGCGAGCAGCACGCGGGCAAGCGGGCCAGGGGACCGCAGGTCACGCTCGCGGAGGCCCGTGCCAACGCGCAGAAGCTCGAGTGGTCGGGCTACCAGCCGCCGGTCCCGCGGTATCTCGGCGTGCGTACGTTCGACGACTACCCGCTCGAGGAACTCACCCGCTACATCGACTGGATGCCGTTCTTCCACGCCTGGGAATTCGCCGGCAAGTTTCCCGACATCCTCACGGACCCCGTCATCGGCGAAGCGGCGAGCAATCTCTATGCGGATGCGCGTCGCATGCTGCGCGACATCGTGCGCAACAAGTGGCTGACAGCCCGCGGCGTCGCGGGGCTTTTCCCGGCGCAGACGGTCGGTCACGACGACATCGAGGTCTACACGGACGAATCGCGGGCCGCCGTGCTGGCACGGCTCCATCATCTTCGCCAGCAGAAGGACAAGTCGCCGGGGCAGAGCCACGATTGTCTCGCCGACTATCTGGCGCCGAAGGGCAGCGGCATCAAGGACTACGTCGGTGCGTTCGCGGTCACCGCCGGCATCGGCATCGAGCCGCACGTCGAGCGCTTCGAGCGCGCGCACGACGACTACAGCGCGATTCTCCTGAAGGCGCTCGCGGACCGGCTCGCGGAGGCGTTCGCCGAGTGCCTGCATCAGCGGATGCGGCGCGAGTTCTGGGGTTTCGCGGCGGACGAGCAGCTCTCCAACGAGCAGCTGATCCGCGAGGAGTATCGCGGCATCCGGCCGGCGCCGGGCTACCCGGCCTGTCCCGACCACACGGAGAAGGCGACGCTCTTCCGCTTGCTCGACGTCGAGCACAACGCCGGCATCCGCCTCACCGACTCGTTCGCCATGTATCCGACGGCCGCGGTCTCCGGCTTCTACTTCTCGCATCCGTCCGCGCGCTATTTCGCCGTCGGCAAGATCGACCGCGACCAGGTGGTCGACTACGCCAGGCGCAAGGGCTGGTCGCTCGCCGAAGCCGAGCGCTGGCTCTCGCCCAATCTCGGCTACGAGCCCCGCGACTCCGAAGCCGCCTAGAACGGAAGAGGGGACACGGAAAAGGGGACAGATCTATTTTTTCGCAAATCTGGGCGTCTGCACCAGATTTGGACAAAAATAAATCTGTCCCCTTTTCCGCTTTTCCGTTTTACCGGCGTCGCTTCTTGATCAGCGCGAGCTCTTCGGGATGGGGATTGCGCAGCTCCGCGAGGTACGCGGGACCGCCGAGGCCCTCCATCTGGTCGGCTATCCAGTCGCGACGGCGCAGGACGTAGTTCGACGGCGCGTCGGCGCGCAAGCGCTTGGGATTCGGCAGCACGGCGGCGAGGAGCGCCGCCTGATAGCGATTGAGTCGCGCGGGCGACATCCGGAAATACGCGCGGCTCGCGGCGCCGACGCCATAAACGCCGTGGCCGAACTCGGCGACGTTGAGGTACACCTCGAGGATGCGCTCCTTCGGCCAGAGCCACTCGATCAGGACCGTGAGATAGGCTTCGACACCCTTGCGCAAGAAGGTGTGGCCCTGCCAGAGGAAGAGATTCTTCGCGACCTGCTGTGAAATCGTGCTGGCGCCGCGCTGGCGCTTGCCGTCCTCCGCTTCATCGAGCGCGGTCTGGATCTGGTCGAAGTCAAAGCCCCGGTGATAGGGAAACTTCTGGTCCTCGCTTGCGATCACGGCGACGCGCATCTGCGGCGAGATGGCCGCGGCGTCCGTCCACTCGTGGCGGAATACGAAGCGCGAATCGCCGCTGACCCTGGCCGCGACCCGGTCCTCGATCATCACGGCGCTCGTCACGGGATCGATCCAGCGCAGCGCGAGCACGATGAGAAAGCTGCCCGCGAACCACAGCAGCGCGGCCCACAGGAACCACTTGCCGAGTCGGCGGAGCCAGCGGCGGCCGGCCATGGGTCGGTGAGAGGCGCCCGGCGCGGGTCAGGCGGCCGGAATCCTGGCGGACTCGACGACGATGTCGTCTTTCGGCACGTCATCGTGCCCCTTGCGCCGGCCCGTCTCCGCGGCCGCGATCTTGTCGATCACGTCCATTCCCGCGCTGACCTTGCCGAACACGGCGTAGCCGAAGCTGCCCGGCTTGTGATCGAGGAAGGCATTGTCGACGAGGTTGACGAAGAACTGCGAGGTCGCGCTGTCGACGTCGTTGGTGCGCGCCATCGAGAGCATGCCGCGCTTGTTCTTCAGGCCGTTCTTCGCCTCGTTCTTGATCGGCGCGCGGGTCTTCTTCTGCTGCATGTCGCCGGTGAGCCCGCCGCCCTGGATGACGAAACCCGGGATCACGCGGTGAAAGACGGTGCCGTCGAAGTGGCCGTCCTCGGCGTACTTCAGGAAGTTCTCGGTCGAGACCGGGGCTTCGTCCGCAAAGAGTTCGATCGTGAACGAACCGAGCGTGGTGCTGAAGACGACGGTCGGAGCGGCGGGTTTCGTCATGGCGGCGTGGAATCCCCTCAAGTGATGGCGCGGATGTTTTGGCCGGCCGTGACGCGTTCGTGTCCGGCCAGATCATTGAGGGTGCGTATGTTACTGAATCCCGCCGAGGCGAACAGTTTTCTTGCGCTCGCGCCCTGCTCCGCACCGTGCTCGAGCAGCAAGTGGCCGTCGCTTCGCAAATGGCTCGGAGCCTCCCGGATGATGACCTCCAGCGCTTCGAGGCCGCGCGGACCGGGAACGAGCGCCGCCCGGGGTTCGTGAGACAACGCGGCGGCCGCCAGAGCGGCATCGCCGGCGGCGACATAGGGTGGATTGGAGGCGATGAGATCGAAGCGCCGTACGCCCAGCGGGCCGAACCAGTCACCGAGCATGAATTCGATGCGGTCGAGTCCAAGGCGCAGGGCGTTCTGCCGGGCGACGGTCAGTGCCGCTGCGGAGAGGTCGGTTGCCGTGACCTGCCAGCCGGGGCGTTCCCTGGCGAGAGCAAGGGCAATCGCGCCGCTGCCCGTGCCAAGGTCGAGCACGGCGAGTTGCCGGTCCGCTGGTCCGGCTGCAAGCGCGGCCTCGACCAAGGCCTCCGTTTCGGGCCTCGGTACCAGCACGCTGGCATCCACCTTGAGCGGCAGCGACCAGAATTCCTTTTCACCCGTGAGGTACGCGAGCGGTTCGCCCGCTTCGAGGCGCGCCAGCAGCTGACCGAAAGCCAGCGCCACCGGCTCCGGCACCGGCGAGTCGATCCGCGCGAGGAGTTCGCCCCGGCTCATGGCCAGGCAGTGGGCGAGCAACAGCTCGGCGTCGCGCCGCGATTCGCGGCTGCATGCCGACAAAGCGGCGGAAACGGTCAAAGTTCGGGGATTCATCTAGAATCGCGGGCCATTCGCCGGTCACCGACTGCCTCGGGCACTCCATGCAAGTTTTCGACAACGTCCTCGACATGATCGGGCATACGCCCATGCTGCGCCTACGCAAGTTCAGTGCGGGCCCCTGCGAACTCTACCTCAAGCTCGAATTCTTCAACCCGGCGGGCTCGATCAAGGACCGCATCGGCGTCAGCATGATCGAGGAGGCCGAGAAGCGCGGCCAGATCAAGCCGGGCGACACGCTCGTCGAAGCGACCGCCGGCAACACGGGGCTCGGCCTTGCACTGGTCGCGGCGCAGCGCGGTTACAAGCTCATCCTCGTCCTGCCCGACAAGATGAGCCAGGAGAAGATCTTCAACCTGCGCGCGATGGGCGCCGAGATCGTCCTCACGCGGTCGGATGTCGCCAAGGGCCATCCCGAGTACTACCAGGATCTCGGCGCGCGCATCGCCCGGGAGAAGGGCGCCTATTTCATCAACCAGTTCGCGAATCCCGACAATTCGCTCGCACACGAACGGACGACCGGCCCGGAAATCTGGGAGCAGCTGGGCGGCAAGCTCGATGCGGTCGTCGTCGGCGTCGGCTCGAGCGGCACGATCGCGGGGCTCGCGCATTATTTCCAGAAGGTCGCGCCGCACGTCGAACTCGTGCTCGCGGATCCCCAGGGCTCGGTGCTGACGCATTACATCGAGACGGGCCAGCTGACGACCAAGGGGTCGTGGCTGGTCGAGGGCATCGGCGAGGATTTCATCCCGGCGATCTGCGACTTCTCGCTGACCAGGAAGGCCTACAGCATCGCCGACAGCGAAAGCTTCGCGACCGCGCGGGCGCTCCTGAAGGAAGAGGGCATCCTCGCCGGCTCCTCCACCGGCACGCTGCTCTCGGCGGCGCTGCGCTATTGCCGCGAACAGAAGACGCCGAAGCGCGTCGTCACCTTCGCGTGCGACACGGGGAGCCGCTATCTCTCGAAGCTCTTCAACGACTTCTGGATGGAAGACCAGGGCTTCATCCGCCGCGAGCATTACGGCGACCTGCGCGACATGATCGGGCGGCCGCACGATGAACGCGCCACGATCACCGTGGGGCCGAACGACGTCGTCACCACGGCGCACAACCGCCTGCGCAACTCCGGCATCTCGCAGCTTCCGGTGCTCGACAACGGCAAGCTGACCGGGGTCCTCACCGAGGAGGACATCATGCGCTTCGCCTTCGGGCACCCGCACCGGCTCGATGCGCCGGTCAAGGAAGCGATGCAGACCGCTTTCATCAGCGTGCCGAAGGACATGGCGCTGAAGAGTCTCGTTTCCATCCTGCAGGTCGCGCCGTACGCGGTCGTGCTCGACGGCGATCAATTCCTCGGACTCATTACGCGCGCGGACGTGCTCAATCACCTGCGCCGCGAGGTGCCAACGTGAAAAAGAAAGGAACGCTCGGGTTCTCGACGCGCGCGATTCATGCGGGCCAGAGCCCGGATCCGAGCACGGGGGCGGTCATGCCGCCGATCTACGCGACGTCGACGTACGTGCAGGAGAGTCCCGGCAAGCACAAGGGCTACGAATATTCGCGCACGCAGAATCCCACCCGCATGGCCTACGAGCGCTGCATCGCCGATCTCGAAGGCGGCATGCAGGGCTACGCGTTTGCATCCGGCATGGCCGCGACCGCGACGGTCCTCGAACTCCTGCCGGCCGGCAGCCACGTGGTCGCCATGGAAGATCTCTACGGCGGGACGTTTCGCCTCTTCGAACGCGTGCGCCGCTCGACGGCCGCCATGGACATTGCTTTCGTCGATCTCGGCAGGGTGGGGGCGCTCGAGGCGGCCCTCAAGCCGAACACGCGAATGGCGTGGATCGAGACGCCGACCAATCCAACGCTGCGGCTGGTCGACATCGCGGCCGTGTCAGCGATCGCGCGGGCGCGCGGCATCCTGACTGTCGTCGACAACACGTTCGCGACGCCCTGGAGCCAGCGACCGCTCGAGCTCGGCGCCGACATCGTCGTGCACTCGGCGACCAAGTACCTGAACGGCCATTCCGACATGGTCGGCGGCATTGCCGTGGTGCGCGACCCGGCGCTCGCCGAGAAGATGGCGTTCCTGCACAACTCGATCGGCGCGATCGGCGGACCCTTCGACAGTTTCCTCGCCTTGCGCGGCCTGAAACCGCTGCCGCTGCGCATGCAGCGCTCGAGCGAAAGCGCCCTTGCCATCGCGACCTGGCTCGAGTCGCACGCGCGAGTCGAGCGGGTCCTTTATCCGGGGCTCGCGAGCCACCCGCAGCATGCGTTGGCGAAGCGCCAGCTCGCGAACGGCTTCAGCGGTATCGTGACCTTCTTCATCCGGGGCCGGATGGATGACGCCCGGCGCTTTCTCGAGCGCCTCGAGATCTTTGCCATTGCCGAAAGCCTGGGCGGCGTCGAGAGCCTCGTCGATCACCCGGCCAGCATGACGCATGCCTCGTTGCCGCCCGAGAAGCGCCGTGAGCTGGGGATCAGCGATGCCCTGATCCGCCTGTCCGTCGGCATCGAAGACGTCGCCGATCTCGTGGCGGACCTCGAACAGGCGTTCGGGCTATAGTAAAAGGAAAGGGAGACTAAGGACGGTGTACAGCTTGCCACGCCGGCCGGCGGGCATCGGGCAGGTGCTCGACGCTGCCGTGCTGTTGTTCAAGTACTCGTTCAAAGCGACGCTGCTGTTCGCCGTCGTTGCGGGGGTACTCGACCTTGTCCCGAATATCGTGATGCTCGCGACGCAGTCCGAGGAGGCCGTCGCCGCATCCATCCGCTCGCCGTACGCATCGCGGTCCCTGACGGACTGGGCCGTGTTCTTCGGCTGCTCGCTGCTCTCGATCATGTTCTATGGAGCAGCCATGGCGCGCGCGGAGTCGATCGCGCGGGGCGCCCGCATCGGCATCGGCGCGGCTTTCGCCTTCGGCCTGCGCCGCTCGCTCTCGATGGTGCTCGCGACCCTCTGCTACTTCCTTGCGTGCGGCATCGGTGTGCTGCTGCTCATCGTTCCCGGCGTGATCCTCATGGTGTCGCTGGTCGTCTACCTGCCGGCGATCGTGGTCGATGGCAGGAATTTCGGCGAAGCGCTCAGCTACAGCCACACGCTCGTCTGGGGCAACTGGTGGCGGACGAGCGCGATCCTGACGGTCGGGTTCGTGTTCGTCTACCTGCTGCTCGGAATCATCGAGGTGGGCCTCGCGCTGCTCGGCCAGTTCCTCGGGTTCGATCTGACGACTCAGCTCCTCGTGCAGTTCATTTCCGCGTCGATCTTCACGGTATTCACGGTGCCGTTCGTCAATGCGCTGTGGCTTGAGATCTACCGCGACCTGAAGCTGCGCACGGAAGGCGGCGACCTGGAGCAGCGTCTCGCGGCACTCCGGCCGCAGCCCGTTTGACCGATCGCATCCCAATGCGCGTGCCGGCCGCAATCCTCGCCGTGTGGCTCGCGGCGCCGGCGGTTGCCGCGGCGGACGACGATGTGCAGGCGCTCGACGCCGCATTCGGGGCGTGCCTCGCGAATCCAGCGTTGGCCCGGTACGACAACGACCGGGTCGTGCGCAGCAAGCCGCAGACCGAGCCCGCGAAACGGCAGACCGGCAGCCAGCGGCCGGCTCACAAGGCGCCGCCGCCGGGCCTCGCGCTGGTGTGCCCGGAGCTCGTGAGCGCCGTTGCGCGCAGCGATTTCGGCAGCCTCGTTCCGGCGGACTGGGACGATGTGATTTCCGCGCGCCGCGTGCGTGAACTGCGGACGGCGCTCGGGGCAAGCCGCGAATCACCGGCGACGCGTTCACCGACGCTCGAAACGCTGCGCCCCGTGCTCGGCCGCATCGAGTCGCGGCAGAAGACGACGCCCCCGACACCGTGGGAGCAGTTCAAGAGCTGGCTCAAGTCGATCTTCGAGCGGCGCGACAAGCTGGATCAGGGCGACGGCTGGTTCTCGCGCCTGCTGCGGAACCTGCACGTATCGCCAATCGCCAGCAAGATCATCAACTATTCGCTGCTTGCGCTGCTGCTCGCCGGCGCCGTTGCCGTCGTCGTCATCGAGCTGCGCGCGGCGGGAGTCCTTGCGCGGACCAAGCCCGGCGTGGCGGCGCGGCGGCGCGCCGTGGGCGGCGGGTTGGCGAGCTTCGTCACGCTCGGTGACGTGGCGGCTGCGCCGCTCGCCGAGCGACCCGCGCTCATGCTGCAGCTCCTGATCGGGCGATTCGTGTCGACCGGCCGGCTGCAGGAACGGCGCAGCTTCACGCATCGCGAGCTCGATCGCGCGACCCGCCTCGACGAGGCGTCCGATCGCGAAGCCTTCCGTGAAGTGTTGATCGCCGCGGAGGCCGTGCGCTACGCGGACCAGGCGCCCGAGGCGGAACGGCTCGACCGGGTCGTGCGCGACGGCGAGGCGCTCCTGCTGCGCATCCCGGACGCGGGCGGGAGCACGCGGTGAACGACCGGGTGTTCACTTTGCTCTGCGCGATCGGCGCGTTCGCCCTTTTCTACGGGTTCTTCATCGGCGATTTCAGCGGTGATGACGAGAAGAGCGCGGTGTCGCGGCCGCTCAGCACGGAAGCCCGCCCGAACGGCTATCTCGCGCTGCGCGACTGGCTGGCGGCCGAGAAGATTCCCAGCGAGTCGCTGCGCCATCGCTACGGCTGGCTGGCGAATGGCAAGGCCGGCCTCAAACGAACCGGCAACGTGCTCATCGTGACGCTGCCCGGGCTGCGCCCGCAGCGTTCGCACGAAGCCTCGGATCTCGTGGACTGGGTTCGCCGTGGCAATACCCTCGTCGCCGTCGCCGGGCTCTTCGACACACCCGAATGGGGCGCGACGCCGGGCGGCGTGATGTCGGAGCTGAAAGACATGACGCTGCTCGAGTTCAAGGTCTATCGCCCCGACAAGAAAAATGACCAGCCTGCAGGCGACGACGGGGAAACGGCCGGTGACGAAGAGGAAGGCGACACCTACGATGCTCCCTTTGACCGGCCGCGCGGGTTCACCGTCGACCGATTGACCGAGCCGAAGGCGGAGCGCATGCGGCCGCGCGGCGCGCATGCGCTCACCAGGGGAATCGAATCGATCAGTGCGGTTTCGGAATTCTGGTCGTACAAGTTCACGACGGCGAGTCCCGAGCAAGGTGCCGTGCTCGAGGTCCTGGACGACGTCGACACGGGAATTCCGGCCCTGTGGGCCGGCCCGCTCGGCGCCGGCACCGTGGTCGTCAGCGGTTATGGCAGCATTTTCACGAACAAGATGCTGGGCCACGCCGACAACGCGCGCCTCTTCGCGAATCTGATCGCCTGGCGGCTCGGGGCCGGTGGCGTCGTGGTCTTCGACGACATGCACCAGGGAGCGAGCTCCTTCTACGACCCGGACGCGTTCTTCAAGGATCCGCGCCTGCACGCGACCTTCTGGTGGATCATGGCACTCTGGCTCGCGTGGGCGGTCTTCGCGACCCGCCTGCGGGCGACGCAGCCGCTGCTTGCCGCGCCGCGCGAATCCGGGTTCATCCGCTCCGTCGGCCAGTTCTTCGCGCGGGCGGTGCCGCGCGTCGCGGTCGGCGAACGCCTGTGCGAGCATCTTTTCAACGACATCCGCCGCAGCCTCGCCTGGCCGCAGAACGGCGAACCGGTCTGGCAATGGCTGCGATCGCTCGCCGTCGTGCCGGCTGCCGAGGTGGTCGAACTCGAGCGCCTGCACGGTGAGCTCGCTGCCGGCCGCAAAGTCGATCTCACGAAGCTTCAGAACCTCATCCTCTCCATCCGCAAGCAGGTTTTATGACTCACTCCGTCCGGGAACTTGGGGATTCACTCGAGCGCCAGCTCGGCACCGTGGTCGTGGGCGTCGAACCGGTGATCCACGCGCTGGCGATCGCCGTGATCGCGCGCGGCCACGTGCTGCTGCAGGGCGCGCCGGGGCTCGGCAAGACTCTGCTGTCGAAGGCGCTCGCGCGCTGCCTCGGCGGGAGCTTCCAGCGCATCCAGGGCACGGCGGACCTGATGCCGAGCGACATCATCGGCGTGCATGTCTACGACGCGGGCAAGCAGCACTTCGTCTTCCGGCCGGGGCCGCTGTTCGCCGACGTCGTGCTGATGGACGAAATCAACCGCGCCGGTCCCAAGACGCAGTCGGCGGTGCTCGAGGCGATGGAGGAGCGTCAGGTGACGGTCGAGCGTGCGCGCCTGCCGCTCACCGACAAGTTCCTGGTCATCGCCACCCAGAATCCACGCGAATTCGAAGGCACCTATCCGCTGCCCGAGTCGCAACTCGATCGCTTCATGCTGCGCATCGATCTCAGCTACCCGGCGCGCGAAAGCGAGGCGGCGGTGATCGAACGCTACGGCGCGCGCATGGGGAATTTCGACGTTGCCGAGGCGCCGCTGACGCCGCTGCCCGCAGAGCTCATGGAAGCGGCTCGCCGGGAGGCGGAGGCGGTGCACGTCTCGGCGGGGCTCGCCGGTTACATGCTCGACGTCGCGCGCGCAACCCGCGAGCACACGCAGATCTCGCTCGGACTCTCGACGCGCGGAGTACTCGCGTTGACGCGCGCCGCCCGCATCGAAGCGGCCCTGCGTGGCGCGGAATTCGCGACGCCGGACGACGTGAAAGCGGTCGCGGGCCTCGTCACGGCGCACCGCCTGATCCTCACGCCGGAAGCGGCGCTCGAAGGCATCGGCCAGGCGACGCTCGTCAGCCGCATCCTCGAGCAGGTCCCGGTGCCGCGGTAACCTTCATGATGAGCCCTCCACGATGAGTCACTGGCGATGAGCCTCACCCGACGGGCCTTGTTCGCCATGGCGCTCATCGCGCTGCTTGCGATCGCGGGTCTGTGGAGCGAGGACGCGACGCTTGCGCGGTTGTGGGAAATTCCGGGCGTGCTGCTGCTCGCCGGGCTCACGATCGAGGGCATTCTGCGGCTGCGAGCGGCCGTGAAGCTCGACGTCGATCTGTCGACGCAGGCGCACCTTGGCCGCACGACTGCTCTCGAGTGGCGCTGCGCGAGCCTGCGCGGCCCGGTGACTCTCGAATTTGCGCGCTGCGCGCCGGCAGGCGTCGAATTCACCGACTCGGTGGAAGTCGTGCATGTCGCGAGGGACGCGACCGTGCGCCTGCCGTTCGAGGTCACGCCGCTCATACTCGGCAAGCTCCGCTGGCCGTCCGCGGCGGCACGGATCCGCGGGCTGTTCGGGCTCGGCTGGTGGCCGCGGCGACTCAACATCGACGGCGTGCTCACGGTCGTGCCGGACCTGCTGCGACGCTCGAACGCCAGTCCGGCGCTTGCGCAGCGGGGAGGCACGGCACGCACGGTACGCGGCGCGGGCGCCGAAGTGCACGAATTGCGGGAGTACCATCCGGGCGATCCGCTGCGGTCCATCGACTGGAAGGCCAGCGCCCGCGCGCAGCGCCTGATCGCCCGCGATTTCACGGAGGATCAGCATCTCGAAGTGATGGTGGCGATCGACGCCGGTCGTGCCAGCACGCTCTGGGCGGGCCGCATGGACCGGCTGGGGCACTACGTGAATTTCGCCTGCCGCTTTGCCGAACATGTGGTGAGCCGTGACGACCAGATCGGCGTGATCGCGTTCGCGGAGCAGCCGCTCGCCATCCTGCCGCCCGGGCGCGGCGCGCCGGCCGTCATCCGCCTGCGCAATGCGCTCAAGGATTTGCGGCCCGTGTCGCGGGAATCGAATCCGCTCATCGCGGCGGCACGCCTGAGGACGCTGTGCCGCCAGCGGGCGCTCATCATTCTCCTCACCGACCTCGACGATGCCGGCGCGGCAAGCCAGCTCGCCCGCGCCGTGCGGCTGCTGAAACCGAAGCACGTGCCGGTCGTCGCGAGTATTGCGAATCCCGAGCTCGCCGATCTCGAGCGCCAGCGCGCGGAGCGCTGGGTCGATCCCTATGTGTCGCTGGCCGCGACGGAACAGCTCGACCGGATCCGCGGCAACGCCTTCCTGCTGCGCAAGCTCGGCGTGCCGGTGGTGATCTCGCCGGCGGGACTGCTCGAGGACTCGGTGTTCTCGCTCTACGGCGATCTCAAGGCGCGACGGCAGGTGTGACGCCGCGCTTGCGCCAGATCCAGCCGGTCACGAGTCCCATGGCCACGATCCAGTAGCCGCCGCCGATCAGCGCGCGAGCCCAGAACGGGATGTGGGGATTCGTCGAGATGTTGCCTTCGATGAGCCCGCAGACGACGAGGAGCGGCACGCAGAGCGCCAGGTATTTCGCCGCCCGGATCACCGCCGCCTGGAACGAGGCGAGCCGCGTCACGAGACGCGGGCGGATGAGCGACTCACCCAGCATCACGCCCGCGGCGCTCGCCAGGCAAACGGTCGAGAGCTCCACGGGCCCGTGCGCGATGACCCATTCGACGAGCCGCAGCCCGAGCCCGTGCTGCGCCGTGAACGCCAAGGCGCCGCCGAGCTGCAGCCCGTTCAACACGACGATGTAGAAGGTGCCGAGGCCGAAGATCACACCGAGCACGGTGGCGGTGAAGGCGACCGTGATGTTGTTCGTGAAGAGGCTGATGGCGAGGTAGGAGCCCGGAACGATATTGAGCGCGCCGTCGGTCCAGAGTTTGCCGCTCTCGACGTCGTTGATCGCGCTCTCCGGCAGGAAGAGCGAAGCGAGCTCCGGCGAATAGTTGACGAGCCAGGCGCCAGCGGCGCCGCTCGCGATGAAGAGGGCGGTCACGACGAGCAGCGTCACGCGCAGGTCGCGCGTGATCGCCGGCACATCGTCCCGGATGATGCCGACGAGGTCCGTGAAGAACCGGTGCGCGGGCCTGGTGAGCAGGCTATGCGTGCGCCGGTAGCTCGATTCGAGATAGCGCGTGATGCGGCTCTCCGGCAGGAGGCGCCGCGCCATGGACAGGTCGTGCGCGAGCGCACGGTAGCCCGTGACCGCTTCGTTGGCTTCGTCGACCGAATGATTGCGGCCGTGACCGAGCCGCCCGACTTGCGCTTCGATTCTCTGCCAGAGCGTCAGCCGGTGCGTGAGCCAGGTGCGCAGGCCGGCGTCGCCATGCGAGTCCGCGGTCATGTCGGAGTCACGGCCGCGACCGGCCTGAGGAGGGCCGAAAGGCGCCTCAGCGCATCCCGCTCGCCGATGACGAGCGCACTCTCCTCGGTCGCGCCGGGCTCGAATTGCAGGATGGCCTGGCGCGCGATCTGCAGGCGCGCCGCCGGCTCGAGGGAATCCCAGCGCGCGAGCAGATCGTCCAGCAGCTCCGCCTGCGCGGCGCTCAGACCTGCCGCCGTACCTTGCACCGCGAGGAGATCGACCGACTCCCGGGTCGGGCCCTCGTCGTAGATCAGGAGGGTCCCCGCTGCCATGTCACCGACGCGCACCTGGCGGTCCGTCACGAAGCACGCGATGAGTCCGACCCAGTAGCCGATGGGCAGCGAATCGAGCAGCCGGAAGACATTGCGGATGAGGATGGCACCGGCGCCGGGCGGCGAACCGTCCCGCATGATGACCCGGACGCCCGCGATGCGCTTGCCCGGCGAACGGCCGCCCATGAGAAGCTCGATGATGGGGTGGTAGAGGAAAAAGATGGCCGAGGCGGGCAGGCCCACCCACAGCATCACCGTCCGGTCGGTGCGGCTGAAGGCGAGCGACACGACGAGCTGCGCCAGCAGGACCCACAACAGCGCGCCGAGCGCCCGGATGTGCAGGTCGATCAGGAAGGCGAAGCCGCGCCCGCCGATCCCGGCGATGGGCAGCGTGAAGTCGACGCCGGTGACGCTGCGTATCTTAAGGCCGTCGTCGATGTCCGCTGGATCCATGCCTCGACTCTCCCCGGTGGCTTCGCGGTTACTCCGCCGTTGCCTCGGCCAGCTGCTCGGCCTCGAATTCCTGCACGAGCGGCGCGATCACCTCGTCCAGCCGGCCATTCATGACCTCGGCGAGCTTGTAGAGCGTCAGGTTGATGCGATGGTCGGTGACGCGCGCCTGCGGGAAATTATACGTGCGGATGCGCTCCGAGCGGTCGCCGCTGCCGACCTGCAGGCGCCGCGAGGCCGCTTCGGCCGCCGCGCGCTTCTCCACTTCCGCCGCCTGCAGCTTTGCCTTGAGGAGCGACATCGCGCGCGCGCGGTTCTTGTGCTGCGAGCGCTCGTCCTGGCATTCGACCACGATGCCCGTCGGCAGGTGCGTAATGCGGATGGCGGAGTCCGTCTTGTTGACGTGCTGACCGCCCGCGCCGGATGAGCGATAGGTGTCCACGCGCAGCTCCGCGGGATTCAATTCGACCGATTCGATTTCATCGAGCTCGGGCAGTATGGCAACCGTCACCGCCGAGGTGTGGATGCGCCCCTGCGCCTCGGTCGCCGGAACGCGCTGCACGCGGTGCGTGCCGGATTCGAACTTGAGCTTCGAGAAGGCCCCGGTGCCCACCACGCGGCTGATGATTTCCTTGTAACCGCCGTGCTCGCCGCCGCTCTCGCTCAGTACTTCGACGCGCCAGCCCTGCGACTCCGCGTAACGGGCGTACATGCGGAACAGATCGCCGGCGAAGAGCGCCGCCTCGTCGCCGCCGGTGCCCGCGCGGATCTCGAGGAAGATATTGTGTTCGTCCCGCGGGTCCTTCGGCAGGAGCAGGCGCGCGAGCTCGCTTTCTCCCGCGTCAAGTCGCGCCGCCAGGCTCTTTTTTTCTTCTTCGCCGAGCGCGCGGGTCTCCGCGTCCGGGTCGCGGGCCAGCTCTTCGGCCGCATGCAGGTCGTTGCGCGCATCGTTATAGGCCCGGTAGCGCTGCACCACGGGCTCGAGGCGGGAGTACTCCATCGAGAGTTCCCGGTACCGGTCCGCATCCGATGCGCTGGCCGCGTCCGCCAGCAGGTGGCTGACTTCTTCGAAGCGATCGGCGAGGCGGTCTAGCTTCTGTCGAATCGAGTCTTTCATGGCCCTTTCATGGCCCTTTCATGGGCGATAGCCGCCAGAGCATGTCAGTATATTAGAGTCATGACGCTCCCCTCGACCTGCTTCCTCGCCGCGATGGTGCTCGCCGGCTGCGCACTGGAACCGCCGCGGGCCGAGGACGATCCGAACGCGCATATCATTATCGCCGAGCTCGCGCTGGCGCGCGGCCAGGGCGAAATCGCCGCCGAGGAATACCAGCGCGCAAGCGAAGGCAGCTCCGACGTCAAGCTCGCCGGGCGGGCCGCCCAGGTTGCGCTCGAAAGCGGCCGCGACGACCTTGCTGAACTCGCGACGAACCGCTGGCTCGCGCTCGATCCGGAGAATCCGCTCGCTCGCAGGAGCGCCGGCCTCGCGGCATTGCGCATGAACCGCTTGCCGCGCGCCTTCGAGCTCCTCGATGGCTCGCTGACCGCAACCGCGGAGGCGGGCGAGAAGGAGCTCGCGGAGCTTTTCGCGACGCTCGCCAACGAAGCGAACGGCTACGGCGTCTTCGTCATCGGCCGCGGTCTCGCCGCGAAGCGCGAGGATTCGGCGCAGGCCCAGTATGCAGCCGCCGCATTCGCGCTCGCCGCCTACAACTACGCTTTCGCCGCCGGGACGGCCCAGCGTGCGCTCGACCTCAAGCCCGACCAGGTGAACGCGAAGCGGCTCGAAGCGCGCGCGCTCGTCATGTCGGGCGAGACCGCGCGGGGCCTCGAACTCGCGCGCCAGGCGTCCGCGGACGGCGATATCGATGGGCGGCTCGAACTCGCCATGCTGAGCGAGTTCGCTGGCGACCAGGCCGAAGCCCGCAGGCAGTACCAGTCGCTGCTCGAATCCGAAGCGGGCCGCGGTGACGCGCTCTATGAACTCGCGCTCCTCGACTTCCGCGAACACAAGTACGACGAGGCGGCGCGGGGCTTCACGGAGCTGTTGACGGTCGGCCGGCAGGTCGGCGCGGCCTTCTACTACCTCGGCTCGATCGCCGAGCGGCGTGGCGATCGCGAGCGCGCGATCCGCTTCTACTCGCGGATCGTGTCCGGCAACTTCGCGGTCGATGCGCAGCTGCGCACGGCGCGCCTCCTCGGCGAGGGCGACCTCGCGGAGCAAGGGGAAGCCTCCCTGGAGACCTTCGCCAGCGAACACCCGGAATTCTCGGTCGAACTCGCCATCGGCCGCTCGCGGCTCGCGAGCGAACGGCTGCAGCATCGGGCAGCCCTCGGCATCGTCGATGCCGAGCTCGGGCGTTATCCGGGCAATCTCGACCTCATCATGCAGCGGGCGCTCGTGCTCGACCGCGCGGGCCGCGTGAGCGATGCCGTGCGCACGCTCCGCGACCTCCTGCGGGAACGGCCGGACGATCCGGTGATGCTGAACGCGCTCGGCTACACGCTGGTCGATCACGATCAGAGCCTCGGTGAAGGCGAAGCACTCATCCGCCGCGCGAACGCGATGATGCCGGACAGCCCGGCGATCCTGGACAGCCTCGGCTGGGCGCACTTCCGCCGCGCCCGCTACGCGGAAGCCGCCGCGACGCTGCGCAAGGCGTATGACCAGGCGCAGGATCCCGAGATTGCGGCGCACCTCGGCGAGGCGCTCTGGAAGCTCGGCGAGCGCGAGAAGGCGCGCGACGTATGGCAGGAAGCGCTCGCGATGTCGCCCACCGATCCGTATCTCAATTCGACCTTGCGCCGCTATGCGAAGTGACGGGGCGGCGATTGCGCGCTCGTGCATCGTGGCGGCATTGCTCGCGTGCGCGGCCTGCCACCCACCGACGAGGCCGGCGCCACGGCCTGCGGGTTCCTGGGAGGAGCGCAAGGCCCAGTTGCTCGCAGCCGATCGCTGGCGGTTCGATGGCCGGGTCGCGATCTCAGGCGTCGAATCCGGCGGCAGCGCCGGGATCCGTTGGCAGCAGAGCCGCGGGCGTTCGGACGTCGCCGTATTCGGTGCGCTCGGCGCGGGCGGACTCGACATCGCGGTGGACGGCGAACACCTGCGTGTAAAGACCAGCCGCGGCGAGGTCGTCGAGGACGAGGCCGCACGCCGGGTCATCGAGGAGCGTCTCGGCGTGCCCTTGCCGCTCGCGGAACTGCGCTATTGGCTGGTTGGAATCGCCGCCCCCGGCTCGGATGCGAATGAAGTGCTGGGCGACAATCAGCGGCTCACGACGCTTTCGCAGCAGGGCTGGGACGTGCAGTTCACGGAATACCAGGCCGTCGGCGGCGACCTGCTGCCGGCACGACTCGATGCGAGTCACGAAGGCGTCAGGGTGCGGCTGCGTATCTCGCGCTGGCAGTGGCCATGACCGCGGTGACTTCGGGGTCTCGCCCCGATGAGGCCTGGCCGGCTCCGGCCAAGCTCAATCTCTTCCTGCATGTCCTCGGGCGACGCGCCGACGGCTATCACGAGCTGCAGACGGCGTTTCAGTTCGTCGATCTCGTGGATTCGTTGACGTTCGAGGTCCTGACGGATGGCCGCATCCTGCGAACGGCGGGCCCCGCGGAGGTGCCTGCGACGACCGATCTCGTCGTCCGGGCGGCCAAAGCGCTGCGCCGCGTGACGGGATCGTCCCTCGGCGCCGCCATTGCGGTGGAGAAACATATCCCGATCGGCGGTGGCCTTGGCGGAGGCAGCTCGGACGCCGCGACGACGCTGGTGGCGCTGAACCATCTCTGGAATACGGGTTTGTCGCAGGCGGAGCTTGCGGCCATCGGGCTTGCGATTGGCGCGGATGTGCCTGTTTTCATACATGGAATGGCGGCCCTGGCCGAAGGCGTGGGCGAGCGGCTGACCCCGATCGAGCCCCCGGAGATCGATTTCGTGGTGGTCCATCCGGGCATCGGCGTGAGCACCGCCGAAGTGTTTCAGGCCTCTGAATTGACACGAAATTCTGCCGCCATCACAATACGCGCCCTTTTTGAGGGGGGTGGCCGGAATGACTGCGAGGCGGTGGTCCGCTCGCGCTATCCGGCAGTGGCTCAGGCGCTCGACTGGCTCGGCCAATTCGGCCGGGCGCGAATGACGGGAACCGGTGCTTGCGTGTTCGTTGCGGTGGAGTCGCACGCACGCGCCGCGGAGATCTGCGCGAAAGTTCCTTCGGCCTGGCGAGGCTTCGCCTGCCGCGGACGCAATCGCTCGCCGCTTGTTGAGCGGTCCGCGAGGTGAGGGCGTAACGGCCCGGCGGTTCGTGCACGGTTGGGGTGTCGCCAAGTGGTAAGGCAGCGGGTTTTGATCCCGCCATCCGGAGGTTCGAATCCTTCCACCCCAGCCACTTCGAGTTCGAAGGGGCGAGTTTCGGAGTAGGGCATTGGATCAGTCGTCGCTCGCGCTATTCACCGGCAACGCGAATCTGCCGCTCGCACAGGAGATCGCGCGTCATTTGACGACGCCGCTGGGGCGCGCGCATGTCGGGCGCTTCAGCGACGGCGAGGTGAACATCGAGCTGATGGAAGGCGTGCGCGGCAAGGCCGTCTTCATCGTGCAGCCGACGAGCCCGCCGGCGAACGACACGCTGATGGAGCTGCTCGTGATGTGCGACGCGTGCCGGCGCGCATCGGCGGCAAGCATCACCGCGGTGGTGCCGTATTTCGGCTACAGCCGCCAGGACCGCCGGCCGCGTGCCACGCGCTCCGCGATCTCCGCGAAGCTCGTGGCGAACATGATTTCGATTTCGGGCGTGAATCGGCTGCTGACGGTCGACCTGCACGCGGACCAGATCCAGGGCTTCTTCGACATCCCGGTCGACAACGTCTATGCGTCGCCGGTGCTGCTGGGAGACGCCTGGAAGCAGAAGTACCAGGACATGGTGGTCGTGTCGCCGGACGTTGGCGGCGTGGTGCGGGCGCGGGCGCTCGCGAAGCGGCTCGTTGACGCGGAACTCGCGATCATCGACAAGCGCCGTCCGCGGCCGAACGAGTCGAAGGTGATGAACATCATCGGCGAGGTCGCCGGCAAGACCTGCGTGATGGTCGACGACCTGGTCGACACCGCTGGCACGCTCTGCCAGGCGGCCGAGGCGCTGAAGGGCGAAGGCGCGAAAAAGGTGGTGGCTTACATCACGCACGCGGTGCTCTCGGGCAACGCGGTGGAGAAGATCGAGAAATCGGTGCTCGATGAAATCGTCGTCACGGACACGATTCCATTGAGGGAGGAAGCGAGGAAGTGCCGGAAGATCCGCCAGCTTTCGGTGGCGGGCCTCTTGGCGGAGACGATCCGCCGGATTCTCGACGAGGAGTCGGTGAGCAGTCTGTATATCGACTAGGGGTAGATGAACGGCGATGGGGTCCCGCACCGCGGTGCGGAGCGATTCAGTAACCAATTGGAGTTTGACGACATGAAGATTTCCTTTGAAGTACCCGCGGAATTCCGCGAAGACCTCGGCAAGGGCGCGAGCCGCAGGCTGCGCAAGAGCGGCAAGGTGCCGGCGATTCTCTACGGCGGCCACCGCGAGCCGAAGGCGATGCTCGTGGATCACACGCGGCTCCTGCTCCTTCTCGAAAACGAGAAGTTCTATTCGACGATCGTCAACCTGAAGGTCGGCGATCAGACGCAGGCGGCGATCCTGAAGGACATCCAGCGCCATCCCGCGAAGAACCAGGTGCTGCACATCGACCTGCAGCGCGTGCTCGACAACGAGAAGATTCGCCTGCGCATTCCGATCCACTTCAGGAACGAAGCGGCGTCGGTCGGCATCAAGACCCAGGGGGGCGTCATGATGCACCTCCTCTCGGACGTCGAAGTGCAGTGCCTGCCGAAGGACCTGCCGGAATTCCTCGAGCTCGACGTCATCGACCTCGAACTCAACAAGTCGATGCACCTCTCCGACATCAAGCTGCCGGAAGGCGTGACGCTGACCCCGCTCCTGCACGGCCGCAACGAATCGGTCGTCGCCATCCACGCGCCGCGCGCGGAGGAAGTCGAAGTCGTGGTCGCAGCCGCCGAAGCGGCGCCTGTGGAAGGCGCAGCGGCCGCAGCTCCGGCTGGCGCGCCAGGCGCTCCCGGCGCAGCGCCGGCTGCCGCTGGCGATGCGAAGAAGGGCGACGCCGCGGCGGCGGCGAAGCCTGCCGACGCGAAGGCCGCGGCCGCTCCGGCTGCGAAGAAGGAAGGCGGCAAGAAGTAGAACGACAGGTGCCGGTGTTGGATTACTGGGGATTTGCAGGTTGGCTGTACGGGCCGGCGGCAAATCCCCAGTAATCCAACACCGGCACCGGTTTCGTTTATGGGAACGCCGGTCAGTCTCATCGTCGGGCTCGGCAATCCGGGCGCCGAACACCAGAAGACCTGCCACAACGCGGGCTTCTGGTTCGTGGACGCGCTCGCCGATCGCACCCGCGCCGAGTTTCGCAGCGACAGCAAGTTTCACGGCGCGGTCGCGAACTGCGCGCTTGCGGGCCGCTCGGTGTGGCTGCTGAAGCCGACCACGTACATGAACCGCAGCGGGCTTGCGGTGAGCGCCTTCGTCAACTATTTCAAGATCGAGCCGTCCGCAGTGCTCGTCGCGTACGACGAGCTCGACCTGCCGCCCGGTACCGCGCGGCTCAAGTTCGGCGGCGGCCACGCGGGGCACAACGGCATGCGCGACGTCATCGCGCACCTGGGCGATGAGTTCTGGCGCCTGCGGCTCGGCATCGGCCACCCGGGCGACAAGAACCAGGTCATCGATCACGTGCTCGACCGGCCGAAGCCGGACGAGGAGCGCGCGATTCGCGCGGCGATCGCGGACGGCCTCGATGCCTTGCCGGTGCTGATCGAACAGGGTGGCGAACGAGCCATGAATCAACTGCATCGCCGCAGTCCCGCGGGCGATACGCCGGCCGCGCCGGCGGCCTCGAAGTAACGGAATCACCATGGGAATCAAGTGCGGCATCGTCGGACTGCCGAACGTCGGCAAGTCGACGCTCTTCAATGCGCTGACGCGCGCGCAGATCGCGGCGGAGAACTATCCGTTCTGCACGATCGACCCGAACGTCGGCGTCGTGCCGGTCCCGGATCCGCGCCTCGAGGTGCTGGCGGGAATCGCGCAGCCGGAGAAGATCCTGCCGACGACGGTCGAGTTCGTCGACATCGCCGGGCTCGTCGCGGGCGCTTCGCAGGGCGAAGGCCTCGGCAACAAGTTTCTTGCGCACATCCGCGAAGTGGACGCGATTGCGCACGTCGTGCGCTGCTTCGTCAACGACGACATCGTGCACGTCGCGAACAAGATCGATCCGCTGTCCGACATCGAAGTCATCAACACGGAACTCGCGCTCGCGGACCTCGACGCGGTGGAGCGCGCGCTCGCGAAGGCCGACAAGGCGGCGAAGGCGAACGACAAGGACGGCATCAAGGCGCGCGACGTCCTGCAACGCGTGCGGACCCAGCTTGATGCAGCGAAGCCCGTGCGTGCGCTGAAGCTCGACGAGACCGAGCGTCCGATCATCCGCGACCTGCACCTGCTGACGGCAAAGCCGGTGATGTACGTCGCGAACGTGAATGAAACCGGGTTCACCAACAATCCGTTCCTCACGTCGGTCGAAAAGCTCGCGCAATCGGAACACTCGCAGGTCGCCGCCGTTTGCGCCTCCATCGAGGCCGAGATCGCGCAGCTCGATGAGGCGGACCGCGCGGATTTCCTGAAGGAACTCGGGCTGGCGGAACCGGGATTGAACCGGGTCATCCGCGCTGCGTACCGCCTCCTCGGGTTGCAGACGTACTTCACCGCCGGACCGAAAGAGGTACGCGCCTGGACGGTGCGCTCCGGCGCCACGGCGCCGCAGGCGGCCGGGGTCATCCATACGGATTTCGAGCGCGGCTTCATCCGGGCGGAGGTCATCGCATATGATGACTACGTCACCGGCCGCGGCGAAGCCGGCGCACGCGATGCCGGGAAACTGCGGCTCGAAGGCAAGGAGTACGTCGTGCGCGAAGGCGACGTCATGCATTTCCGCTTCAACGTGTAAAGGCAGGGCAGGGAAAGGCTATGAACGATCCGCTGACGATCACCGACGAGCAGCGCTATCGCGCGGCCGTCGGCCCGAAGGGCGACTTCTATGTGCCCAAGTTCCTGCGCTTCGACGCGGGCGGGAGCAAGCAGTCCTGGAACTGGCCCGCGTTCTTTCTCGGCGTCGTGTGGATGCTGTACCGGCGCATGTGGTCGACCGCGGTTTACCTGTTCCTGATCAGCATCGGACTCGGACTCATCGAAGCCCTCATCGTCGAACCGGGCGTCGGCAAGCAGATGGCCGACGTCATCGGCTATGGGATCAACCTCGCCTGCATGCTCGTGGTGGGCGTCATCGCGAATGCGCTCTATCACCGGCGCATCAAGCTCAGGATCACGAGCGTCGCGCAGTCGGGCCTCGATGACTTCCAGGTGTTTCGTGCACTCGAGCGCGGCCCGCACACGAGCATGGTCGGCGTCATCATCGGCGCCCTGTTCCTGATCCTGGTCGTCGCCGGCATTCTCGCGGCTATCGCAATTCCCGCGTACCAGGACTACACCATCCGCGCCCAGGTGACGGAAGGTCTCCTGCTCGCGAGCCCAGCGAAGGCTGCGGTCGCCGAATCGTTCAATAGGGACGGCCATTGGCCGGCGGACCTGCAGGAGGCGAGGATGACCTCGGCGCCCGCGGGCAAATATGTCTCGGCCCTCGCCATCGATCACGGCACGATCCAGATTACCTACGGCAATGCCGCAAATGCGCTGATCGCCGGCAAGACACTGAGCATCCGGCCGACGGTGTCCGCGAAGTGGGATGTGGTCTGGAGCTGCGGCTATGCCGAGGGCGACGGGAGAGAGCCAGGAACGGGCGAAGCGGCAGCGAATGCCACGAGCATAGCCATGAAGTACCTGCCGATCAGTTGCCGGCAGTAGCAGGCAGGCCGTTTTTCTTGACTAGCGCGGACCTCGTCGGGAGAATCGCGCGTCCTCTGGGGTGAGGTAGCTCAGCTGGTTAGAGCGTGGCACTCATAATGCCGAGGTCGAGGGTTCGAGTCCCTCTCTCACCACCATTTCCACATCATGGACTCAAATGAAGACCTGCTGCGGCCGAGTCTGTCCGGGGAGCGCCCGGCCGCGCCGATTTTCTCGACACGCGCACAATTCCTGACGGCGTTCTTCGGCGGCGGCTTCGCCGCGCTCGCGATCGGCACCGCGAACTCCTTCAGGCTCGGCCGCCTGGGCCGCGACCTCCCGGTGGTGCTGGCGCTGGCCGCCGCGTACTTCGGCTATCTCTACTCGCTCGTGGCGACGCCGCTTGGCCGCAGCGCCGTTGCGTTCCTCGGCCTGCGGCCGACGTCGGTTCCCGTGAGGCTCGGCGGCCTCGCAGTATTCGCAATCCTGTACCTGCTGCACCGGACCGCGTTGCGATCCGCCGCGCTGACGGGTGAGCCTCCCGCCAATCCCTGGATCACCGCCATCGCCTGCATGGTCGCTGGGGGCGTCATCGATTGGTGGCTCACGCATGCGCTGGCGACACCAGGCTGAACCGTGACGGACCAGCCGGACGATCCATGGGTACTTGCCATGAAGATTGGCGGACTGATCGAACGCCGGCGCTTCGATCTCGCGCGCCAGCATCTTGCGACTGCGCTCAAGGGCTTTCCCGAGCACCCGCGGCTCCTCTATCAAGCGGCCTATATCGACTACATCACGGACCGTTGCGAGGACGCGCGCTCGACCCTCGCCGTGCTCCTCAAGCTCGACCCCGAAGACGCCGACGCGCGCGAACTCCTGGCACGCGTGCTCGCGGAGGAAAGGCAGTTCGCGGAGTCGGAGCGCATCTGGATTGCGCTGCTGCGCGATCATCCACAGGAGCCGGGCTACTTCGGCGGTTACGCCCACCTGATGCTGAAAACGATGCATCTCGACAAGGCACGCCGCCTCGCGAACGAGGGCTTGAGGCTGGCCCCGGAAGATCACGACTGCCTGTTCGTCGCCGCGCTCTGCGAAGTGGCGCAGTACGGAGGCGGGAAAGACGAGGTGCTGATCGAGCTGCTGCGCCAGCATCCCGACAGCGCAGCGAGCGCCGCCGTGCTCGTGGTCGCGCTGCAGGAACGCGGCGATTTCCGCGGTGCGCATCGGGTCGCGCAGGATCTGCTGCGCGCGCAGCCGGACAATGCTGTCTACCTCGGGCTGGTGCGCGAGCTGCGCGCAGCCACGCATTGGTCGATGTGGCCGCTCTATCCGCTGCAGCGCTGGGGCTGGGGAGCTTCGGCCGCCATCTGGGTCCTGGTGATCGGCATACTCAAGACGGCTGAGCGCACCGTGTCGCCCGCCGCCGTGAACGCGATCGCGCTGGTGTGGATTGCCTACGTTCTGTATAGCTGGGTCTGGCCGCGCGTGCTGCGCAAACTCATCTGAGGTTTCCGGTGCAACGATCGCGATCCGACCTGGAGCGGGCGCTCCTCGACAATCCCTTCGACCGGGCGCTGCGGCTCGACTACGCGGCGCTGCTCGCCGAGAGCGGCGAGCCGGAGCAGGCGCTCAAGCAATACGAATTGCTCGCGGGGCAACCCGATCCCCCGTCACAGGCCACGGTCGGCGCCGCGCGCTGCCTGCTCGCTCTCGGCCAGAAGGACGCGGCGCTTGCGCGCTACCAGGATGCGAAGCGGCTCCCGGGCTTCGAGCCGGAGGCGGCGCTCGAGGCGCTGCTCGCCGAGCGGCGCCGCGCGGAGCCGGTGAAGATCAGCGTCATCCCTGGCAAGGCGGACGTGATCCCGATCGATCGCGCGTACCGCGACAAGATCCGCTTCGCCGACATCGCGGGCATGGACGATCTCAAGAAGACCATCCGCCTGCAGATCATCGAACCGTTCCTCAGGCCGGGCCTGTTCGCGAAGTTCCGCAAGCGCGCCGGCGGCGGCATCCTGCTTTACGGCCCGCCGGGCTGCGGCAAGACGATGATGGCGCGCGCGGTCGCGACCGAGTGCCGTGCCAGCTTCCTCGCGATCGGCATCAGCGATGTCATGAGCATGTGGACGGGCGAGAGCGAGCGCAATCTCGGGGCGCTCTTCGAGAAGGCGCGCTCGGAGAAGCCCTGCGTGCTGTTCTTCGACGAACTCGATGCGCTCGCGTTCGCGCGCTCCAAGGCAAGCTCGGAGCACAGCCGCAAGATCGTCAACGAGTTCCTCGCGCAGCTCGACGGCTTCGACAGCGAGAATTCCGAGGTGCTGGTGCTCGCGGCGACCAACATGCCCTGGGACGTCGATGCCGCGATGAAGCGCCCGGGGCGCTTCGCGCGCCAGGTGTTCGTACCGCCGCCCGATGAGGCAGCCCGCGCCCACATCATCGAGCTCAATCTCAAGGACGTACCGCACGACGCCGTCGACGGCGGCGCAATCGCACTGGCGACGCAGCATTTTTCCGGCGCCGACATCGCCGAACTCATCGAGCGGGCCAAGGAACTCGTCATTGCGGATCACATCGCCGGCCAGACCGAGCGCGTGGTGACGCAGGCCGATCTCGAGAGCGCGGCCGCGAATCTCAAGCCCTCGACCCTCGACTGGCTGCGCACGGCGCGCAACCTCGTGAAGTACGCAGGCGCCGACGACACCTATGTCGACGTCGACCGCTACCTGAAGCGGTTCAAACTGCTGTAGGACAACGGGCCGAGGCGGGCCGCGGGCACCGTTTTGTCACCGCCGGGCCATCGACCGTGTAACCGCGCGCCCGGAGAATTCCGCCGCCAGTACGGCTTGCGGCGGAGTCCCGATGACCACGGCCAGGCTCAAGAGCTTCGAGCATCCACGCACCCTCGTTGTCATCGGCGGCGGATTCTCCGGCGCCGCTCTCGCAATCCAGTTGCTGCGCCAGCCAGTCTCGGCTGCGACACGCGTGGTCGTCATCGAGCGCGGCGAAGCCATCGGTCGCGGCGTCGCCTATGCCCGGCGCGACTATCCGTATCTTCTCAACGTGCCAGCCTCGCAGATGTCGGCGTTCGCCGATTGGCCGTTGGACTTCGTCGACTTTGCCGCGAGCCGGGGAATCGCGGGGGCCGCGCAGGCATTTCTGCCGCGCCAACTCTATGGCGAGTACCTGTCCGCTCGCCTCGAGTCGGCCGCGCGGGCGAGTTCCACCCAGTTCATCCGCATCCGCGGCGAAGCGATCCGGGCGTACGTGCTCGAGGGTCGCTCGGTCGAGCATCGACGCTGGAATGTCGCGCTCGCCGACGGTCGCGATGTGCTGGCGAATGCGGTGGTGCTGGCGACCGGTACGCCGCCACCGCGCTGTCTGCCGGAGCTTGCGGGAATTGCCGCGTGCGATTCCTATGTGAAGGATCCCTGGAGCCTTTGCGAGGACGCCCGCATTGCCTCGGGGCCGGGCGAGCGCGTGCTCATCGTCGGCGCCGGCCTCACGATGGCGGACGTCGCCGTGCGGCTCGCGAATTCCAGGCGGCCGCCGGCGCGCATCGACGTGTTGTCACGACGGATCCTGGCGCATGCGCCGCAAACGGATTTCAGCCGCGCGACGCCGCGTGAAGCGGATCGGCAGCTGCTCGCTGCGACGCGCTGTACCGTGCGCGGGTGGTGTCGAAGCCTTCGCCAGCTGGCCGCGAATGCCGCCGCTCGCGGCGAGGACTGGCGGACGGCGATCGCACTCGCGCGCAGCCACGTGCCGACGCTCTGGCAGCAGCTCGATCTCGATGACCGGCGACGCTTTCTGCGGCACCTGCAAGCCATCTGGGACGCGCATCGCCACCGGCTGCCGCCGACGATTGCGATACAACTGCAGCAACTCGTGAAGTCCGGCGGGCTGCAGCGGTTCGCCGGCCGGTTGCAGTTCGCGGAGCCGTTGAAACGCGGCGTGCAGGTTGTCTGGCGCGAGCGCGCGAGCGCGCGGGAACAGGTGAGGGTCTACGACCGCGTCATCAATTGCACCGGTCCGGACTATGCCCTGCACCGCTCGAGCGATCCCCTGATCCGTGCGCTAGTGAAGGAGGGCCATCTGGCGCCGGATCCGCTCGATCTCGGACTTGCGACCGGGTCCGGCTACCGGGTCATCGGTCGCGACCGGCTTGCGGTCGATGGACTGTACTACCTCGGTCCCGCGTTGCGAGCGCGGTATTGGGAGGCGACCGCGGTGCCCGAGCTGCGCCTGCATGCCGAGCAACTGGCGCGGGAGCTGGCCAGGAGCGCGGCCCGCCCGCAAATTCCTACGCCACGACTTCGTCGATCTGGATCGACGGCATCGCGTTGGTGAAGTTCTTGACGTCCGCGATGAGCTCGGGCGCGTGCTTTGCCTGGGCGGCGTCGAAGACTTCCTCGGATCCCACCCAGATGCTGATCACGGCCAGGTGCGGCGGAGCGGAACCGTCCGGCGTCGCGACGCCACGCCGCAGCTCGATCTTGCCGATGCCCTTGCCGTACAGGCGGCGAATCAGCGCGACGTGCTTCGTCTTGTAGTAGTCGAAATCGAACTTGATGCCAGGCGTGTTGGCGTAGAGGACCGTTATGCAGCGCACGGCGAATACTCCAGTGGTAAGTTTGCCGCGGCATTGTGGCGTTCAGCCCGCGTAAAGGTCCACCCGCTCCGATGAAACCGTCGCGAACACTCATTCTTATACCGGGTCTTGTCTGCGATGCCGCCGTCTGGGCGCCGCAGGCGCAGGCGCTCGCCGATCTGGCCCGCGTCGAGGTTTCCGATCCCGGCCTCATCGATTCGCTCGGCGGCATGGCCGAGGCGATTCTCGCGGGTGCGCCGCCGCGATTCGCACTGGCGGGCCACTCCATGGGCGGGCGCGTCGCCCTCGAAGTGGTACGGCGTGCGCCCGATCGGGTGGCAAGCCTCGCGCTTCTCGACACCGGAGCATCGCCCCTGGCGCCCGGCGAGGCGGGCGAGAAGGAGACCGCCGGCCGCTGGCGGCTCGCCGCGGTCGCCCGCGCACAGGGCATGCGTGCCATGGCCGCGGACTGGCTCAAGATCATGCTGCATCCGGCTCGCGCCGCCGATCGCGTGCTCGTCGGCAGCATCATCGACATGTTTGCGCGCAGGACGCCGGAAACCTACGAAGCGCAGATCCGGGCACTGCTTGCGCGGCCCGACGCGCGGTCGCTGCTCCCTTCGATTGCCTGTCCGACGCTCGTGCTCTGCGGGCGCGAGGATCTGTGGGCATCGCCGGCCCAGCATGAGGAAATGGCCGCGCGCATTCCGGCGTGCCAGCTGGTCGTCGTTCCGGACTGCGGACATATGTCCTCTCTGGAGCAGCCTGCGGCCGTCACAGCCGCGATGCGCGCCTGGCTCGGCGGCTGAGGTGGCGGCCCTGCACGCCGGTTGCTTGCGCCGCAGCGTCCGCGCAAACTCAAGTTCGCCGCCAGGGAGCGGCCGCGATTCGAAGGCTTCCCGGGAGAATTCAAGCCAAAGCGGCCATGCGCGTGCAAGCCCGTAGTCCCCTTGTCGCATCCAGCCATGAGCTGGATCTCACACAGCTCAAGCCGGTCGTCCGTGTGGGGCTGCTCGCCGCATTCCTCATCTTGCACTTCCTGCTCGTGACGGCGGGTTACGGGCTCAAGGAAAACCTCCGCTCGCTCACCATCATCTGGCCGGCAGCGGGGCTGCTGCTCGCGGTGCTGTTCGTTCTGCCCGTGCGTCAGTGGATCTGGGTCATTCCGCTGCAGCTGGCCGCGGAAATCCTGGTCGGCTCGCTGAATATCCGGACGCAGCCGCTCGCCTGGACTGCTTTTTTCCCGCTCGCCAATCTCATCGACGGCGCGACGGGAGCGCTGATCGCCAAGGTCGTGATGGGGGAAGCAGGGCTTCCCCGGGTCCGGCATGTCCTGGAATTCATCGGGGCGGCGGCCATCGGCGCGGCGGTCGGAGCGCTCGCCGGGGCGTACGGCGCCATCCATGTGCTGCCGGATGCGAGCTACCTCAACCAGTGGCAGCTCTGGTGGAGCGGCAACTGGCTGGGGTCGCTCGCGATCGCGCCCGTGGTGTTCACCTGGTCGATGCGCTGGCGCATGCCGGCGACCGCCGTTCTGCCGGTGAACCTGCCGGAGGCCGCGGCGCTCGCGCTCGTGATCTGGTCGGTGACGGCCTGGATCTTCATAGCGCCGCCGGGCAGCCCGACCTCGCTCCTCCAATTGCCGTTCGCGGTGCTGGTGCTGCTCGTCATCGCGAGCTTCCGGCTGCCGCCGCGCTGGGCGGTCCTGATCTGCGCGGTTGCCATCTTCATCGCCGCGGAGGCTGCGAGCGCGGGCCAGGGGCCGTTTGCCGCGGACCCCAATGCCTTCGGACGCGTCGTTGCGCTGCAGACCTTTCTTGCGATACTCGCGGTGCTCACCTTCATGCTGACGACGGTGCTCGCGGAGAAGCAGCGGGTCTTCGACGCACTGGTCCTCAGCGATGAGCGCTACCGCAATTTCGTGGCGCGCAGCACCGAGGCCGTCTGGCGGATCGAGCTCGATGAGCCGATGCCGACCGGACTGCCGGTCGCGGAGCAGATGCAGTGGCTCAAGCAGAACGCCTTCGTCGCCGAATGCAATCGGGAGTTTCGCGGCCTCTACGCGCGGCAGGGCGTGGCAGGCAGCGAACTCGGCCGCCTGCGCGGCGACGTGCCATGGTCCGCGATCTACCTCGAGCATCTCGAGGACGCCGCGCGTCGCGACTTCTCCGTTGACGCTTTGCGCTTTGCGCTGCGGTCGGGCAACGAACGCGAGCACTGGCTCGCGTCGTTCAGTGGCGTGGTCGAAAACGGCAAGCTCGTGCGCATCTGGGGCGTCGCCCGCAATGTCACGGAGCTCGTGCAGCTGAACGAGCGCTTGCGCAAGGAGCAGGAGCGGCTGCAGGCCTACGCACGCCAGCTCACCGGCGCCGAGGAGAGGGCACGGCGCGCGACCGCCGTGGACCTGCACGACGGCATCGGCCAGATGCTGACGGGGCTCGGCATGTCGCTCGAGGCGGCGACTTCGCAGTCCTCGCCCGGCGTGCGCACGCTCCTCGAGGAGATGCGCACCACGATCCGCAATGTCCAGGAAACGACGCGGCGCGTGATCGCGGACCTGAGCCCGCCCGGGCTTTACGAGCTCGGCCTCGGGCCGGCGCTGCAATGGCTCTCGCTCTACATGCGCGGCAAGGACGGCTTGCAGGTCGAGCTTGATCTGCAGGTCGACGAAGGCGCGCTCGATCTCGAGCTGCGCGTGCTCGTCTTCAAGATCGTGCGCGAACTCCTGCGCAATGTCGTGAAGCACGCGCGGGTGAACTCGGCGCGCGTCGCGGTCTCGACCGACGGCAACCGGCTGTTCGTCGAAGTGCGCGACAACGGCGTCGGCTTTGAATGGCAGCTCGACCTCTTCGGCGAATCGAGCTTCGGCTTCGGCCTCTGGAGCGTCGCGGACCGCGTCCGGGTGGCACGCGGCGAATTCAACGTCGATACGGCACCTGGCAAGGGCTGCAGCGCGCGCCTGGTGTTTCCGTTGTCGGTCGCGGATCGCGGCCGGGAAAACGCGCGCGCCGGTTGAGACACCGCGGCATCGCTGGCTGAACCCGCGGCCGGCCGGGCGGTCCGATGGCTTGCGCCACCGAATTGAAGCTTCTATGTTGCCATCCCCATGAACACCAAAGAAAAGCTGCTTTGGGCCGCCATTGCCGTCGTCCTCGCAGGCGTCGGCTACGCAGGCTACCTGTACCTCAAGGATGCGAAAGAGGAGACCGGGCCGACGGAGCAAACGCAGGCGCCGCCGCCGGAACCGCCGAAGGAGGCGGGCATCGAGAACCCGGTGCCGGGAGGCGAAGGGCAGGGCGCGGCCGGTAAACCGCTGCCCGCGCTTGGAGCGAGCGACGGCGAATTCGCCGACGCGCTGGCGCAACTCGCAGGACAGGATTCACTCGCGGCGCTCCTCGTGAGGGAGAGCATCATCCGCAACATCGTCGTTACGGTCGACAACCTGCCGCGCGCGAAGGTCGCGGTGGAGCGCCGCCCGGTGAAACCGACCCCCGGCGAAACGCGGATCGAGGGCGATGCCGACGCCGGCGAGGTGACGACGCTCAGCGTGCAGAATTACGCGCGCTATTCGCCCTTCGTCAAAGCCGTCGGAGCCACCGACACGAAAGAGGTCGTGGCTCTCTACTTTCACTGGTATCCCCTCTTCCAGAAGGCCTACGAAGACCTGGGCTACCCGGACCGGTATTTCAACGACCGCCTGGTCGCCGCAATGGACGACCTGTTGAAGGCACCGGAGGTTGAAGGTCCGGTGCGCCTGGTGCGCCCGCGCGTCTTTTTCGAGTTCGCGGATCCAACGCTCGAGCAGCGCTCTGCGGGCCAGAAACTTCTGATTCGCATGGGTCTCGAAAACGAGGTCAAGGTGAAGGCGAAGCTGCGGGAGCTGCGGGCCGCGATCGCTGCCCGCAAACCCTGAACTCTCAGGGCGAGGCGGGGAGGTCGAGCCAGCGCAGGGCCTCGTTGATATCCGTCGTGACCTTGACGGGCAAGCCGCGGTTGGCGGCTACCACTTCGCCGAATCGATGGCGGCTTGCAGGGCGGCCTTGGTTTCCGTGGCGTCGTATGCGCCTGCCACATCGACCCGGGTGTGATCTGCCGCCGCCCGGATTTCGTACCGGATTTTCATCTCGCGCGGATTCGCCCGATCGTCGTAAGCTTCGTGCGGCCAGTCTGAGCCTGCCGTGGAGCGTATTCAATGAGTCGAAAACACCTGCTTCACGAGCGATCCGCGGTCAACGCCGGGCGCCGCGAATTCCTCGGTCAAGCGGCAGCGGCGATGGCGGTCGGCGCGAGTGGCGGCCTGTTTTCCGCCGATGCCGCGGCCGCGGCATTGCAGCCATTGCCGCCGCATCAGACGCCGCTCGCGGACGTGAAAAACAAGGTCGCGTTCGTCACGGGCGGATCGAGCGGCATTGGCCTCGGCCTCGTGCGGGTATTCGTGGCTGCGGGCATGAAGGTTGCGTTCACGTATCTCAACGCCGATCACCGCAACGAGACGCTCGGCTACTTCAAGGACAACCCGGAGCGCGTGCACGCGATCAGGCTCGACGTCACCGATCGCGATGCCATGGCGCGCGCCGCGGATGAGGCGGAACAGGTCTTCGGCCACGTCCATCTCCTGTGCAACAACGCCGGCATCGGTTTGCGCTCGCCAGCGTCGTCGGCGAGCTACAAGGATTGGGACTGGGGCCTCGGCGTGAATCTGGGCGGTGTGGTCAACGGGGTCGCAACCTTCGTGCCGCGCATGCGCGCACACGGCGAAGGCGGACACGTGCTCACGACGGCGTCATCCGCGAGCCTCGTCTGCGGGGGCAAGGTGGGCGTCTACATCACCTCGAAGTTTGCGGTGCTGGGGATGATGGAATCGCTCAGGGACGAACTCGAGGGCGAGAACATCGGGGTCTCCGTCTTCTGCCCGGGCCTCGTGCGCTCGAACATCGTGCAGTCGGAGCGCAACCGGCCCGCCGAGCTTGCCAACGAGAACGCAAAGCCGGCGCCGCCGCCGTCGCCTGCCGATCTCGCGGGCTTCCAGCGCTTCATGGACCTCGCCATGGATCCGGTCGAGGCCGGAGAGCTCGTGCTGAAGGGCATCCGCGGCAACGACCTCTACATCTTCACGCACCAGGAGTTCGAAGGCGTCGTGCGCGAGCGCTTCGAGGCGATGCTCGCGTCGTTCCCTGTCGAACCCGCGCCGAAGGCGCGCGCTGAGATCATCAAGAGCTACACGCCGGACATTTACCGGCTCGAGCGCGACCGCAAGCTCGCGGAGCGGAAAAAAGCGAAGCGCTGAGGTCCCGGCCGCTAGTTCACGATCTCGCCGTTGAGAATCACGGGGCGCATGTTGGTGAAGTTCGGCACGTCGTCGATCAGCTCTTGCGCGTGCTTCGCGCCTGCGTCATCGAACAACTTGTCCGATCCGACCCAGATGTTGATCACCGCGATGTAGGCAACCGGCGAACCATCCTTGTTCGCCACCGTGCGCCGCAGTTCCATCTTGGCGACGCCCTTGCCATAGAGCCGCATGATCAGCGGGATGTGATGCGACTGGTAATAGGCGAAGTCGAATTTCGCATCGGGACCGCTCGGGTACAGCACCGTGATGCAGCGCTTCGACGCCGGGCTGGACGCGAAGGCAAGCGTTGCGGCCAGCGCGAGCGCCAGCAGCGCCATCACGGAACGGAAGTGGCTGGAACGATACATGCGGGAACTCCTGGTAAGGGCGGCGGATCCGCCGCCTAAATTAGCGCGTTCAGGGTTGCCGCAACAGCATGACTTGCGGCCGGATTTGCATTGGACGCTTATAGCGATGCGAGTAATCTCGGGCGAAGGCTTGACGGATCGCACGCCTGCGTGGCGATGACAGGGGTATGAACGGTTCGATAGTGCCTTGATAGTTATGGGGGGACACGGATATGTGCACCAGTAAATCGGCGCGCCGGGTGACGGCGCTGGTGACGCTTGCACTCTGCCTGGCGGGCATCGCGGGCGCGCAGCAGGCCACCACCGGAACGCTCGAGGAAATCATCGTCACCGCACGCAAGGTGCAGGAAAACCAACAAGACACCCCGATCGCGATCACGGCCCTGTCGGGCGACGCGCTGGTCCAGCGGCAGGTGTTCGATACCACCAAGCTTACGCAGGTCGTACCGAACCTGCAGTTCGCGAACAACGCACCGCTCGCGGGCAATAATTCCTCGTCCCAGATCTTCATCCGCGGCATCGGCCAGACCGATCCGACCTCCACCGTCGATCCGGGCGTCGGCCTCTATATCGACGACGTCTACATCGGCAATTCCGTCGGCGGGTCGATGGGCTTGCGGGACATCGCGAACGTGCAGGTGCTGCGGGGCCCGCAGGGCACACTCTTCGGCCGCAACACCATCGGCGGCGCGATCCTGCTCACGACCGTCGAGCCCGGCGATGAATTTGGCGGCACGGCGCGCGTCGGCTTCGGCTCCGACAGCCTGATCGACGCGTTCGTCGCGCTCGATGCGCCGATCAATGATCACTGGAAGGCGCGCTTCAGCGGCGGCCTGCGCAAACAGGACGGCTACGTCACGCGCAGCGACGGCACGGACCTTGGCGACACCAACACGTTCACGTTCCAGGCGAAGCTCGTCTGGAAGCCGACCGACAAGGTGACGGGACGCCTGCTCGGCGATTACACGAAGTCCGACGAGAACGGCAGTCCGCTCGTGTTCGCGACCATCAACGAGGCGGCCACTTTTCCACGCGTGGCGAGCCAGGACGCTGGGTGCCCGGGGGTCGTCTTTCCGGTATCCGGACCCGTACCCATGATCGACGATCCGCGTTGCGCCAATGACTTCCAGGGGGCCGGCCCGTACCACAACAACGGCACCGACCCGCTTACGAGCCAGTTCGAGAACTCGGGCGGCTCGCTTACCTTCACCTACGAGGCGACCGACACGGTCGCGCTCAAGTCGATCAGTTCCTATCGCGGCTTGAGCTGGGCGGGCAATCGCGACGCCGACAACACGCCGCTGCCGATTCTCGGCACGCAATACGACGTGGACGGGTGGCAGTGGAGCCAGGAGCTGCAGCTCACCTATCAGACCGAGACGCTCACCGGCGTTGCGGGCGCGTACTACTTTGACCAGGGATCGGACGACATCGTCACCGTCGCGCTCAACCCGCCCCCGCCCGGCGTGCAGCACGACAGCGACAACAACGTGGTACGCAACTCGAGCTGGGCGGCCTTCACGCAGTGGACCTACAATTTCAATCACATGTTCGGGCTCACCGTCGGCGGGCGCTACACGGAAGACCGCAAGGGCTCCTATCCGGACCAGTTCGACTATGCGACGCCGAACGTCAAGCAGGTGCCGGTGCAGTGGTATCGTGACACCTTCTCGTCGTTCACTCCTTCGGGGTCGTTGCGCCTGCGGTTCAACGATTCGGCGATGATGTACCTGAGCTACTCCGAGGGCTTCAAGGGTGGCGGCTGGAACAGCCATTTCAATTCGGTGCTGACGCCGGCCCAGCAGGCGGCCCTGCAGGAGTTCAAGCAGGAGGATGCGAAGACGACCGAGCTTGGCTTCAAGCTCGATCTTGCGGGCAACACGCTGCGGCTGAACGGCGCGATCTTCACCTCGGACTACACGAACATGCAGATCACGTATCGCGGGCCGTGTACGCCCGCCGCCGTCCCCGGCAACCCGCCCGTCTGCGGAGTCGCGCCCTTCCTCACCAACGCGGGCAAGGCGAGCATCGATGGGGCCGAACTCGAAGCGACCTGGGCGCCGACGAGCGACCTGAGGATCGAAGCCAGCATCGGCTATCTCGACGCGACGCTCGACGAGCTGGTGACGCCGGTCGACGCGAACGGGGTTCCGGTCGTCGTGCTCCCGCCGGGTCTCGTGGTCGGCAACACGCTGCCCTTCGCCCCGAAGTACCAAGGACATTTCGGCATCGCCTACACGGCGCACGCCGGCGGATTCGACCTGACGCCGAGGCTCGACCTGTCGTACCAGGACACGACCTTCTTCGACGCGACCAACACCGTGGAGATCGCGCAGCTCGACAGCTACACGGTGCTCAACGCCTCGTTCGTATTCGGCCCGGCGGCGGGGAAGTGGAGCGTGACGCTCGGCATCAACAACGCGACCGACGAAACGTATCCGATCGCGGGCAATTCCTCGCTCACGACGGGCAGCGGCTACGCCGAGATCGCGTACTCGCGGCCGCGGGAGTACTTCGGCCTCTTCAGTTACAAGTTCTAGGCGGAATCAGGCAGGAATCACGGGCGCCGGGAGTCCGGCGCCCTTTATTTTTTCGGCGTCATGAAGCGCAGATCCCAGCGGTCCGGGTCGAACGCCTGCCGGGTCGGCGCGATCTGCGGATAGCCGTTGACCTGCGTTTCGCTGTCGATGATTGCACCGCGCGCCTCGATGGTGTCCGCGACGATGCGGGCGTCGACGGCGTCGCGGTGCGCCGGATCGGCGCCCGCATTGCGGATCACGGCATCCTGCACTTCGCTCGCCGGCATGAGCGTGAGTCCGGGCGGGAGCGGCGGGGCTTTTGCCAGCACGATCACCGTAATCGGCGCCGTCGTGTAGCGGCCGGACTCGGCGAGCGGGCGGCCGAGCCGGTCGACCGCAAGATTGTCCCCGGTGTACACCTCGAGGTTTCCCGAACCGCCGACCGAGAGCAAGGCGACGTCCATTGGCGTCGAAGGACCCGAGCGCACGACATTGCCGACGATGACCATGCGCCCGGTCTGGTACGGATGCTCGCCCCATTCCGCGGCGATCAGGTTGTAGTGCAGCGCGCGTTCGCCGGGATCGTAGATGAGATTGTTGACGATCCAGCCGCGCGCACCGCCCTTGAAGAGCGGATTGCGCTCCTTGTCGTGCGCATAGAGGTTGCCGACGATCAGGATGTCGGTGACGTTGTCGTGGATGAGCGAACCCTTCGAGTGCTCGCCCTTGATATGCGTCGAGCGCGCGAGTCCCTCGGCGATGAGGTTGTTGCTGAACGTGATGCGGTGGGAGGTGTGCTCCCGCCAGTCATCCGGCGTCGCACCGCCGAAGCGGGGGCCGGATGCGGAAAGGTTTTCGTCCGTGGCCCAGGTGAACGAGCAATGGTCGACGATGACGTTGTACGCGCCGCCGACCGTCGACAGCGCGTCGATCTCCCAGCCGCTCATCTTGGCCGCGCCGGCTTCACCGGGACGCACCCGGATGTGCTGAATGACGATGTCGTGCGCGGCGACGTCGATGCCGCCGCGGATCAGCGTGATGCCGGGCGCCGGCGCGGTCTGGCCGGCGAGCGTCAGGAACGGCTCGCGGATGACGATCTTGCGCCGGTCGAGATCGATGATGCCGCCGACTTCGAACACGACGATGCGCGGGCCCCCGGCCGCCAGCGCTGCGCGCAGCGATCCCGGTCCGTCGGATTGCAGGGTCGTGACCTTGAGGATGCGGCCGCCGCGACCGCCGGGTGTTTCCGCCGCCCAGCCCAGTGCGCCCGGAAATGCCGGCAGTGCTTGCGCGGCCGGCGTCGCCGTCGCGCACACAAGCAGCAGGAGCGCGGCAAGGGATGAACGAACGTCGATGGGCATGGCGGATCCTTCGGCAGCCGGCCGGCATTTGAAAATGACACCGGTTTCCTATATACCCGGCCCGCGTGATCGAAAACAACTCCCACAACGAAAACGCATCCGGCGCGCAACTCATCGCAAGCCGTTTTGTCGAGGCGCGCCTGGCCGCGCGTGCGCTGCCTGAATTCCCGGGCGCGATCCCGCGGGATCTCGACGGGGCCTATGCCTGCCAGGATGCTGCGATCGGACTCTGGCCCGATGACATCGCGGGCTGGAAGGTCGGCCGCATCCTGTCTCCCTGGCTCGAACGCTACGGCGAGGAACGCGTGGTCGGACCGATCTTCCGGCGGGCGGTGCGCATCGCAGCGGCCGGTGCGGTCGTCGATTTTCCGGTGTTCGAGGACGGATTCGCCGCGGTCGAGGCGGAATTCGTTTTCCGCCTGGTTTCGGATGCGGATGCGAGACAAAAGACATGGACTGCGGCCGAGGCGGCGGGCCTTGTCGGCGCGCTGCACTTCGGCGTGGAAACCGCGGGCAGCCCGCTCGCGACCATCAATGCGCTCGGACCCGCCGTGGTTGCAGCGGACTTCGGCAACAATGCCGGGCTCATCCTGGGTCCGGAAATTCCGGGCTGGCGCGAACGCCCGCCCGCATCGCTCGCCACCGCGACCTTCATCGATGACCGCAAGGTCGGCGAGGGTGGGGCCGCGAACCTTCCGGGCGGTCCGCTCGGTGCGCTTGCCTTTCTGCTGGCGCGCAACGCACGGCGTGCGCGATCGCTGCGCGCCGGCGACCTCGTGGCAACCGGCGCGACCACGGGCATTCACGACATTCGCGCGGGTTCCCGCGCGCGCATCGAATTCCGCGGCCTCGGTGCGATCGACTGTCGCGCCGTGCGTGCGGTCGCGGCGCCCCATCACCGGCTCGAGGCTCGCATTCCTTGCTGACCCGCAGAGACGTGCTGCTGGGCGCCGGCGGCGCCATGCTTGCCGCAAGGCCGCTGTTCGCGGCGACCCAGACGCTCACCGCGGCGGACGTGCACGTCACCGACTACCCGACGGTCGAAGCGGTGCGCTGGATGGGCCAGATGCTGGAACGCGAGACCCAGGGCCGGCTCGCGATCCACGTCTACCACTCCGGACAGCTCGGACGCGAAGGCGACACGGTCGATCTCGCGCGCTTCGGCGCGCTCGATCTCACGCGCGTGAATCTCGCGGCGCTCAACAACGCGTTTCCCCTGACGCAGGTGCTCTCGCTCCCGTACGTCTTCGATTCCACCGGGCACATGCGCCGCGCGGTCGACGGCCCGGTCGGCGCCGAGATCCTGGCCGGTTTCGCTGCGCGCGATCTCGTCGGACTCGCGTTCTACGATTCGGGCGCGCGCTGCTTCTACAACACGCGCCGCGCAATCCACGAGCCGCAGGACCTCAAGGGTCTCAGGATCCGCGTGCCGCCGTCCGACATGTTCATCGGCCTCGTGCGAAGCCTCGGGGCCAATCCGACGCCGCTCTCGTACGGCGAGGTCTTTTCGGCGCTGCAGACCCGCCTCATCGATGGCGCCGAGAACAATTGCCGCAGCTTTCACTCGAGCCGGCAGTTCGAAGTGGCGCGTCATTGGGCGGATTCCGCGCATTCGTATTCGCCCGAAGCCCTCTTGATGTCGAAGCGCCGGTTCCTCGGCCTCGCGCCCGCCGACCAGGAGCTCGTGCGCGAAACGGCACGGCTCTCGGTTCCTTACATGCGCGCACTCTGGGACAAGGCCGAGGCTGAATCGCGCGCGGCCGTGCAAAAGGCGGGTGTTGAGATCACCTCCGTCGATCGCGCGGCGTTTGAGGCCGCGGCGGCGCCGCTGCGCAACTCGTACCTCGCCGCGCCTGCGCTTGCGCGCCTGCACCGCGCCATTCGCGAGGTGGCCTGAGCGTGGCTGCCATGTTGGCCGCGCGATTGAATACCGCACTTGCAACGCTCGCGCGGCTCGCGACGGTCGTGGCCTGTGCGGCGCTCGTCGGGCTCGTCGCGGTGGAGGCTTGGCAGGTGTTCGCGCGTTACGTCCTCAACGATTCGCCCGGATGGACGGAGCCGTGGGCGCTGCTGCTCATGAATGGCGCGATGATGTTCGGCGCGGCCGCGGCGGTGAGGACCTCCTCGCATTTCGGATTCTTCATCCTGGTCGAATCCGCAGGTCCCGGCCCGCAGCGCTGGCTGCGCGCCATCACGCAGGTCATTATCCTCGGCATCGGCCTATTGCTCGCGCTCTGGGGCGGCGAACTGCTGATCGATGGCTGGAACATCCCGATGGCGGGCGCGCCGCTGCCGCAGAGCGCGCCGTTCCTGCCGATGGCGATCGGCGGTGCCCTCATCGGCCTGTTCGGTCTCGAACAGCTCATCGCGCCGCCAGCGCGGCACACAGAGAGCTGAGGCGTGGCCGTCGCGCTCCTCTTCACGGTCTTCGCCCTGCTGCTCGCGATCGGCGTGCCCGTCGCTTTTTCGCTCGCATCCGCGGCGCTTGCGACGGTGCTTTACCTCGGCCTGCCGCCGATCGTCGTCGTGCAGCAGATCGCCGCGGGCTCCGGGGCCACGACGCTCATCGCGATTCCGCTCTTCATCTTTGCGGGCGAGCTGATGCTTCGCGGCGGGATCTCGGAACGCTTGATCGCGCTCGCCGCTTCGCTCGTCGGCCACATGCGCGGCGGGCTCGGGCACATCAGCGTGCTGGCGTCGCTCTTTTTCGGCGGCGTCTCGGGCTCCGCGCTTGCGGACGTCTCCGCCATCGGCGGCGCGATGATTCCGCAGATGGCGGCGCGCGGCTTCGATCGGGACTTCGCGGTCAACGTGTCGATTTCCGCGGCGCTCGTCGCGCTCCTCGTGCCGCCTTCGCACAATCTCATCCTCTATTCGGCGTCGGTCGGCGGCTCGGTCTCGATCGCGGACCTGTTCGTCGCCGGCATCTTTCCCGCCCTGCTGCTGACCGCGGCGATCATGGCGACGACCTGGCTCATTTCGCGCAAGCGCGGTTATGCGATCGAGCCATTTCCGGGCGCGCGCCAGGTGCTCACGCGTCTCGTCGCAGCGCTCCCCGGTCTTTTCCTCGTCGGCCTGATTTTCATCGGCATCCGGGCGGGCGTGTTCACGGCGATCGAGAGCGCAGCGATCGCCGTGGTCTATGCCTTGCTCGTGACAGCCCTGGTGTACCGGCGCTTCGGCCTGCGCAGTTTCCTCGACACCTGCGCCCATGCCGTGCGGACGACGGGCCTCATCCTCTTCGTCATCGGCACGGCAGCGGCGTTCGGGTGGCTCCTCGCCTATCTCGAGGTCCCGGCGGCAGCGGTGGCGGCATTGCAGGCGGTCGGGCACGATCGCAATGTCGTGCTGTTCCTCATCATGCTGGCGCTGCTCGTGCTCGGCACGTTCATGGATCTCGCGCCGCTCATCATCATCTGCGCGCCGATCTTCCTGCCGGTCGCGAAAGCATTCGGCGTCGATCCGGTGCACTTCGGGGTGATCCTGATCCTCGGCGCCGGCATCGGGCTGGTCACGCCGCCGGTCGGATCGGTGCTCTTCGTCGGCAGCGCGATCGGCAAGATTTCCATCGGCCAGGCCGTGCGCACGATCTGGCCGTTCTACGTCGCCGAACTCGTCGTACTGCTCCTCGTGATCTACGTGCCGGCGCTGTCGCTCTGGCTGCCGGCCGTCATGAAGTAGCGTCGGGGCGGCGCACGGCTTCGGCCAGCGCCATCAACAGGGCTCCGACGCCCTTCGGATCGTTCGCGGCCAGCGGCTCGGACACGTAGTACTCGTACGAGCCATCGCGATACGGGTCGCCGCCGAGCCCGGCGACGCCGCAGATGCCGCCGAGCGCCTGCACGCCGAGAAACCGCCGGATCACCGCTTGCAGGGTGTCGCGCCCGGGCACGGCGCTGGCTTGCGGCAGCGCGCCGAGGCGCGCGCCCTTCATGAGCGCATACGCAATCATGAGCGAGGCGGAGACTTCTTCGTAATTGCGCTCGCGCCCGGGCTGGTCCGGAACCTGCCACCAGAGCCCGGCGCTGCCGCGGATCTTGAGGAGCGCGTGCGCGAGGCTCCGAAGCTGCGACGCGAGCGGTTCCGCATCGCCTGCGAGCAGTTCGACGCAGTCGACCAGCGCCATCATGTACCAGCCGAGCGAACGGCCCCAGAAGTTCGGCGAACAGCCGGTCGCCGGATCGCTCCAGCGCTCGGCGCGCGATTCGTCCCAGCCGTGGTAGTAGAGGCCGGTGGCCGGATCGCGCATGAAATGCTCGACCGCGGCGAACTGTGCAAGCACGTCCGCGCGGATCCCGGGCCGGTCGGCGAGCGCCGCGTAGGCGCAGCGGAAGGGCTGCGCCATGTAGAGGCCGTCGAGCCACACCTGGCGCGGATAGATCTTCTTGTGCCAGTAGTTGCCGGATTTTGTGCGCGGGTGCGTCTCGAGCTGGGCGTGCTGCGCATCGATCGCCCGGCGCAGGCGCGGTTCGCCGCCTTGCTTCAGGAGCCGGATCAGCGCCTTGCCGCCGTTGACGTTGTCGATGTTGTATTCCTGCGGGTCGAAGCCCGGGATGGCGCCGTTCGGCGCGACGCGCGACGCCACTTCGCGCCGGACGAAGTCGAAGCAGGCGCGGTCGCCGAGCGCCTCGGCGAGATCGAGCAATCCCTTGTAGATGCAGCCGTCCTCGTAGCTCCACGCCGGCTTGTACGGCCGCCAGCCCGCGAGGTATCCGTCGATGAACGGTGCAACCTGCGGCCCGAACGCATCGAGGGCTTCGACGGCCGATCGGCGCCCGCTCATGTGCGGATGCTCCGTTCGAGGATCGCCGGTATGTCCTCGCCGAGCCGGCGCCCGGCTTCGGCGACGTCGATGCGCCCGTAGGCCAGCAGTTCCAGGATATCGTTGAAGCCATCGCGCACGCGCGCGTGCTCATAGTACGGGCTCTCGCGGACACAGTTCGGCAATGCCGCGATCTGCTCTGCCGCCTCGAGCGCAAGTCCCCGCACGAGGCCGCGCTCCCGCAGGATGCCGACCGCCTTGCGGCTCGCAGGCAGCCCGCGCCTGAGTCCCATGGCGAGCACGGCGTCGGGATCGTTCAGGAGGAAGTCGAGGAGCCGCGCGCTTTCATCGGGATGCGCGGTACGCGCGTTGATGGCGAAGGTCATCGCGGGCCGATAGAGGAGTCCCGCGTCCTTCGCCTCGGGACGCAATGGATAAGGCGCCAGCGCGACCTGCTGGCCGGCGCTCAGCGTGTCCGCGGATTTGCCGACCGCGCTCGTCCACATGTAGGTCCCGGCATAGCGGCCGTCGATCCACGGCCGCATTTCCTGCTGCTGCACGTTGCCGTACGAGGCGCGCTCGCGCGCCGTCGGGATGACATGCGATTGGACCAGCCGGTGATAGACCTCGGCGAATTCGTGCAGGTCGGCTGCCGATGCATTGAGACGGCGATTGCGCTCGTCGATGAGCGGCAGGCCCGAGCGCTGCACGATCCACGCGCGGCAGAGCGCCACGGCATCCGGAAAGATCAGGTCGAGCGGAAAGAAGCCGTCACCGAGCCGGCGGCGAAACTCCGGCCCCGCCGCGAACAATTCATCCCAGCTTCGAGGCAGCGTGAGCCGCGCCCTGGCAAACGTCGAGGCGTTGAAATAGAAGAGCCTCGCCGTCATCGCGACCGGCAAGGCGTTGACGCGCCCGGCCATCGTGCAGGTCGCGAGCGCGTCGTCGTCGAACTGGCCGAGATCGACCCGGTCCGTGAGCGTGCCGAGATCCTGGAATCCGCGCCCGTCGCGCGAGAAGAGCACGAGCCAGTTCCAGTTGACCTGCATGAGGTCGGGGGCCGTGCGGCCGGCGATCTGCGTCGTCAATCTCTCAAGATGGCCGACCCACCCGGTGTATTCGCCCTTGACGCGGATGTGGGGATAGCGCGCCTCGAATTTCCGCAGGGTCGCGAGCAGTGCGCCATGCACGTCATTGCCACCCCACCACGACATGCGCAGTTCCACCGGCGCCTGCCCGATCGCGCGCCGCGCCAGGACGGTGGCGGGCAGCGCGCCAAGGAACCAGCGGCGGGAAACCCGCGAGCTCATCCTTTCACCGAGCCGGCGGTTGCGCCTTCGACGAAGTACTTCTGCGCCAGGAAGAACACGAGCACCGATGGCAGCAGCGCGATCGTCGACATGGCGAGGATCTCGTTCCACGCGGTCGACTCGGTGACATCGATCGAGAGCTTGAGCGCAAGCGCGGCCGGGTAATGCTCCACGCTCGACACATAGATGAGGGGCCCGAGGAAATCGTTCATCGTCCACATGAACTGGAAGAGCGCGACCGAGATCACCGCCGGCAGGATCACGGGGAGCACGACGTGCACGAGCACCTGGAAGCTGTTGCAGCCGTCCATGACCGCGGCTTCCTCCATCTCCGGCGGGACGCTGCGCAGGAACTGCACCAGCATGAAGACGAAGAAGCCGTCGGTCGCGAAGGCCGAGGGCACGTAGAGCGGCAGGAACGTGTCGAGCCAGCCGAATTCGCGGAACATGAGGTACTGCGGGATGAGGAGCACGCTCTTGGGCAGCAGCACCGTCGCGATCAGGAGCGCAAACAGGACGCGCGAGCCGCGCACATTGAAGCGGGTGAATCCGTACGCGACGAGCACCGACGACACGACGGTCAGGATGACCTTCGGAATCACGATGCGGAAGGTGTTCGCGAGATAGGTTGCGAAGCTGAATTCCGTGCCCGTGCGCCAGCCGCGCGTGAAGCCCTCGAGCGTCGGGTGGGCCGGGAAGAGCCCGATCGACTGGAAGATCTCGGCATTCGGCTTGAAGGCGCCGCCCAGCATCCAGAGGAGCGGATACAGCATCACGAATCCCGCGCCGATCAGGATCAGGTAGCGCAATGGCGCGCGGGTCCCGCTCATCGCGGCGTCTCCCGTTCCGCGGAGTAGAAGACCCAGTATTTCGAGGAGCGGAACGCGAGCGCGGAGAAGATGCCGACGATGAGGAACAGGAGCCACGAGAGCGCGCTCGCATAGCCGACGTCGAAGTACTTGAACGCCTCCTCGTAGATCATGAGGGGCAGCAGGTAGGTCGATTTCAGCGGCCCGCCGGCGGTGATGATGTAGGGGCCGTTGAATTCCTGGAACGCCTGGATCACCTGCATCACGAAATTGAAGAAGATCACGGGCGTCAGGAGCGGCAGGGTGATGCGGCGCAAGAGCTGCCAGTGGCCGGCCCCGTCGAGTCTTGCGGCCTCGCACAGGTCCTGCGGAATGCCTTTCAGGCCGGCGAGAAAGATCACCATCGCCGAACCGAACTGCCAGAGGCGCAGGAGCATCACGCTCGCCATCGCGTAACCCGGCTCGCCGAGCCAGTTCACCGGCCCGGCGCCGAACCAGCCGATCGCCTGGTTCACGAGGCCGTCGCCCGCGAACGCGTAACGCCAGACGACGGCGATCGCGACGCTCCCGCCGAGGATCGACGGCAGGTAGAACGCCGTACGGAAGAAGCCGATGCCGCGCAGGCGGAAGTTCAGCAGCATCGCGATGCCGAGCGCCGTCGCCAGTTTCAGCGGCACCGTGACGAAGACATAGAGGAACGTGACGCCGAGCGACTTGTGGAACGTGCGGTCGCCTGCCATCGCGACGTAGTGCGCGAGGCCGATGTAGCGAGCGTCCTCGAGGCTGTCCTGCAGCCGGTAGTCGGAAAAGCTGAGGAGGAGCGACGCGACGAACGGAAAGGCGGTGAAAACCGCGAGGCCGACGAGGAACGGCGCGAGGTAGAGCCAGCCGCTCCGTGCGTTGGCGTAGATCATGACGCGCGCAGGCTCCGGCCGGACCCGTCGAACAGATGACAGGCCAACGGATCGACGGCCACCGCGATGGTCGCACCCGCGCGCACGGCCGTGTCGCCCGGCGCCTTGAGCACGAGGGCCTCCGAGGCGCCGCCGGCCGCCGTTGCATGGATGAGGGCTTCGCCGCCGAGCTGCTCCACCAGCGCGACCTGGGCATCGCAGAGCGCTGTCGCCGTCGCGCCCGCCCCGACGACCAGATGCTCGGGCCTGACACCCAGCTTGAGCGAGGCGCCACGCGGCACGCCCGACGTCATGCCGTGAATGCCGATGTGCCGGCCGGCGAATTCGACCTCGATGCGATCGCGTTCGGCGTGCTGCGCGCGTACGGCCAGCAAGTTCATGCGCGGCGCGCCGATGAAACCCGCCACGAATGCATTGCGCGGCCGGTGGTAGAGTTCGAGCGGCGCGCCCACCTGTTCGATGGCGCCGCCGTTCAGCACGACGATGCGCGTGCCGAGCGTCATCGCCTCCACCTGGTCGTGCGTCACGTAGATCATCGTGCTCGCAAGGCGGGCATGCAGGCGGGCGATCTCGACGCGCATCTGGCCGCGCAGCGCTGCGTCGAGATTCGAGAGCGGCTCGTCGAAAAGGAATACGTCCGGCTCGCGCACGATCGCGCGGCCGATGGCAACCCGCTGGCGCTGGCCACCCGACAGGGCGCGCGGCCTGCGTTCGAGCAATTCGGCGAGCTGCAGCGTCTCGGCCGCGCGCGCCACGCGCAGTTCGATCTCGGCCCGGCCCATGCCCTGCATGCGCAGCGCAAATCCCATGTTTTCGGCGACGGTCATGTGTGGATAGAGCGCGTAGGACTGGAAGACCATCGCTATCCCGCGTCTGGCCGGGTGCTCGCGCGTCACGTCGCGGCCGCTGATGCGGATGCTGCCCGAGTCCGCTCGCTCGAGGCCCGCGATGAGCCTGAGGAGCGTCGACTTCCCGCATCCCGACGGGCCGACGAAGACGACGAATTCACCGGCGGCGATCTTGAGGTCGAGGCTGCGGATGACCGTGCCGGCGCCGAAGGCCTTGGCGAGCCCCGTGATTTCGACGGTGCCGGTCTCCGGCGCGCGGGAAACCGGTGTCATCGCAAGGCCGAGCCCGCGTCCACGTCAGTGTGCCCGGCGGTTCGCCGGCATGCCGGCGCGCATCGAGAGCCGGTCGACAGCCTCGCGCGCCAGCGTCTCGATCCGGCGCCAGTCCTTCGCGCGCAAGGCTTCGGCTGGCGCCAGCCAGGATCCGCCGACACAGGGCACATTGCGGATCGCAAGGTAGTCGCCCGCGTTGTCGAGCGAGACGCCGCCGGTCGGACAGAAAAGCACCTTGGGAAATGGCGCGACCAGTGCGCGCAGCGCAGCCGCCCCGCCCAGTGCCGCGGCCGGGAAAAACTTGAAGCACTGATAGCCGGCATCGAGGCCCTGCATCAGTTCCGATGCCGTTGCGATGGCCGGCAGATAGGGAATCTGCGACGCCCGCGCGGCGGCGAGCAGCTCGCGCGTGGCACCCGGCGAGATGGCAAAGCCGGCGCCGGCCTGCGCCGATGCCGACAGGTCGGCGGGCGACAGCACCGTACCGGCGCCGACGACGACTTCCGGGACATGACGGGCGACCGCTTCGATCGCGGCAAGTCCGGCTGGTGTTCGCAACGTGATCTCGACGATGCGGATGCCGCCGCGCTCGAGCGCCCGGGCGAGATCGACGGCGTGCGTCGCGTCCTCGATCGTGACGACCGGTATCACCGGCGAGCGCCGCAACAGGCTCTCGATCATCGCCGGACGCCGAATCCCTGGGCCGCGAGCAGGGCTTCGACCTGGTCGACGCGCACCAGGTTGAAATCTCCCGGAATCGAATGCTTGAGGCAGGCCGACGCGATGCCGAAGTCGAGCGAGCGCTGTTCATCGAAGCCCGAGACCAGGCCGTGAAGCACGCCGGCAGCGAAGGCGTCGCCCGTGCCGATGCGATCGACGATGGGCCGCAATTCGTAGGTCGCGGTGCTGAAGTGGCGCTGCGCGGTGCACAGCTGCGCCGACAGGGAATGGTCATCGACACTGCGCTCGGTGCGAACCGTGCCGTACATCCGCTGTACGCGCGGGAAGCGGGCGAACACTTGTCCTGCCGCATGCTGGGCGCGCTCGCCCGCCGGCACCGAATCGAAATTTCCGCCGAGGAGCGCGCCGATATCGCGGTCGGTCGCGAACAGGATGTCGGTGTGTTCGATGATCCCGCCGAGCACCGCGCGCGCATCGCCTTTCCAGGCGCTCCAGAGCTTCGCGCGATGATTGCAGTCGAAGGACGTCGAGACGCCGAGGCGCCTCGCAGCCCGCATTGCCTCGCCCGCGGCTTGCGCCGACGCCACGCCAACCGCCGGTGTCACCCCTGAGATGTGCAGCCAGCCCATGCCGGCGAGTTCCTTGTCCCAGTCGAAACCCGCGGCCGGTGCATTCGCAAAGGCCGACTGGGCGCGGTCATAGGTGATCTCGGGTGCGCGGTGCAGGGCCCCGGCCTCGAGGTAGTAAAGGCCCATGCGGCCGGGCTTGCGCTGGACGCGATCGGTGTTCACGCCATGGCGGCGCAGCTCGCCGAGCACGGCGCCGCCGAGCGGCGAATCGGGGAGCACGGTCAGCATCGAGGCGGAATGGCCCCAGAAAGCGAGCGCCACGGCGACGTTGGCTTCCGCGCCGGCGATCGTGACGTCGAAGCGCGGCGATTGCAGCAGGATTTCCCTGGCAGGGGAGGAGAGCCTGAGAAGGATCTCTCCGAAGCACAAGATGCGGTTGCTCATGGCTGCATACCATAGCCTACCGCCGGGGACGGGCGCCGGCCGAACTGATTGCTTCCCGGGGACGCGCGCAACGTTCTTGTGCTCTCTCGCTGGACTCTGCTACGCTAAATTGTCACCGGTGTCATCGAGTCGTGCAACGACCAAAAGACACCGGTGTCAGGCAGGCAACGGGCCGCATTTCGACGAGCCGTGCCGGCGGGCAGGAAGCGTCCGGTCCAGGGTGTGCAATGTCAGGGGGGGGATCGATGAACAAGCGTCAGCGTGTCGGCGGGTGGAACCTTTCGATTTTCGCAGGCACGGGCGCGATGACCGTGCTCGTCCTTGGCGTCGCGGCGCCCGCGGCCTGGGCCCAGACGGGGGCATCCGAGGAAGCGGTCGAGGAGGTCGTGGTCGTCGGCTATCGCCAAAGCCTCAACGCCTCGCTCGGCATCAAGCGCGAATCGGTCGGTACGGTCGACGCTATCGTCGCCGAGGACATCGCCGACTTTCCGGATCTGAATCTCGCCGAGGCCCTGCAGCGGGTGCCCGGCGTTTCGATCCAGCGCGACGCAGGCGAAGGCCGCCAGATCACCGTGCGGGGCTTGAGCCCCGAATTCACGCGCATCCGCCTGAACGGCGTCGAGGCCATGTCCGCCAACGGCGGCACGGACGCGGCGGGCGGCACGAACCGCGCACGCAATTTCGACTTCAATACCTTCGCGTCGGAGCTCTTCAGCTCGATCACCGTGCGCAAAACCTCCGCGGCGGATACCGACGAAGGGTCGCTCGGCGCCACGGTGGACCTGCGCACCGGACGGCCCTTCGACTACAAGGGATTCAACCTGGTCGCGTCGATCAACGGGTCGTACAACGATCTCGCGGAAGACATCAATCCGCGCGCCGCGTTCCTGGTCAGCAACATCTTCGCCGACGGCAAGTTCGGCGCGCTCTTTTCGGCCGCCTACACGGACCGCAGCCTCGTCGACGATGGGTCGAGCACGGTCCGCTGGCAGCAATCGACGTTCGCGGCGACCGCGCTGCCGGGCAATCCCGAGCCGCTCGCCGACATCAACACGTCGTTCGTGCCGCGTATTCCACGCTACGACTACTACCAGCACAGCCAGCAGCGGCTCGGCCTGACCGGCGCCCTGCAATTCCGGCCGACGGAGGGCACCGAGATCAACGTCGACGGGCTGTATGCGAAGTTCAAGGCCGAGCGCCAGGAGACCTTCCTCGAGATCCCGAATTTCAGCTCGGCGGCCAACGGCATGGTGGTTGCGGACGCGTTCATCGACCGCAACGACGCCACGGCGACGAGTTCCGGCACGCTCCGCTACGGGGTCTTCAACAACGTCGACATCCGCACCGAAAACCGCATGGACCGGCTGAGCACCGAGTTCACGCAGGTGACGATCGACGGCTCGCAGAAGCTCGGTGAGCGCTGGAAGCTGAATGCGCTCGTCGGCTTCGCGGAAGCGAACCACGAGAATCCGATGCAGACGACGCTGATCTTCGACTGGAACAATATCCCGCAGCTCACCTACGACTATCGCGACAACAGCCGCCTGCCCGTCATCGGTTACGGGGCGACCGATCTCACCTCGACGGTCAACGGCACGCCGCAGGCCGGCGCCACCTCGACCGTCGATTCCGGCGGCTGGTATCTCTCGCAGATCCGCCTGCGCCCGCAGAGCTCGATCAACTCCTTCCTCAACTACCAGGCGGACCTCGAATGGCAGTTGACGGACTCGATGAACCTGCGCTTCGGCGGCCAGTACAAGACCTTCACGTTCAAGACCACGGAGCTCAGACGCTCGAACGGGACAGCCAGCAATCTTGAGGGCACGGTGACAGCGGCCCAGCGCGCGATTCCGCTCACGAGCTACGGCAACGTGTTCTCCTTCGGCAACGACCTCAACATTCCGGGCGGCTCGAATACCGTGTTCCTTACGCCCGATGTGCCGACGGGAACGGGCCTGCTCGACCTCAACGATCCGACCGTATTCCCGCTCGGCCCGGAACCCGCGCTCAACAACAATCGCGAGGTCGACGAGGACGATTCGGGAGCCTTTGCGCAGCTTGATTTCCATGCGCCGCTCGGGAGCCACACCTTGCGCGGCAATGTCGGCCTGCGTTACGTCGAAACCTCGCAGAACTCCGTCGGCTATACCTTCGTGACGGGCGGCCCCGTGCTCATCACGGCGAAACGTGACTACAGCGACACGCTGCCGTCCTTCAACCTCGCCTTCGACCTCGCGAACGACCTGGTCCTGCGCGCCGGCGCGGCCAAGGTCATGTCGCGGCCGGCGCTCGGCACGCTGACGCCCGGCGGCACGGTCAACGTGAGCGGCAACAACCGCGTGGCGACGCTCGGCAATCCGAACATCGATCCGACCCGCGCGAAGAACTACGACCTCGGCCTCGAGTGGTATTTCGCCCCGGAATCGATGCTGGCGCTGGCACTCTTCTATAAGGACATCGAGAGCCGGCCGCAGGGATTGACGGTGACCAACCAGGTCTTCACCGGCAACCCCTTCGGCATTCCGGACAACGTCGCCGTCGCGGCCTGCGGCACCCTGCCGAACTGCGCGCCGGACCTGCCGATCTGGACCTTCAACACGACGATCAACGGCCCGGGCGGTAACCTCAAGGGCTTTGAAATCAGCTACCAGCAGCCATTCACTTTCCTGCCGGGGGCGCTCAAGAATTTCGGCGCGATGATCAACTACACGGGCGTCAAGTCGAGCATCCAGTACGTCATTCCGAATTCGACCGTGACGGCGACCACCGATCTCACGGGACTTTCGCGCAAGGCCTACAACGCGACGCTGTACTACGAGACGAAGCGCTTCGGCGCGCGCGTCTCGGCCGCCTATCGCGACGGCTACATCGATCCGAACAACGGTGTGCCCGGACAGAACGGCAACAATCTCGGCGGCGTGAAGTCGACGCTCGCGATCGACACCTCGATGCGCTTCTCGCTGAACGAGATGATCGAATTCACCTTCGAGGGCCTGAACCTGACGGACGAGTTCCAGGACCAGTGGGTGGACGAGGAGGCGGACCGGCCGTCGTTCTATCACCACACGGGACGGACCTACATCCTCGGTGCCCGATTGAAGTTCTGATCGCAGGGAGGACTTGTCATGAGCGGCAGGCTGCAGTTGGTCGGTACGGCGGCACTCATCATCGCGGCAGGCGCCGCCGGCGCGGCGACGGTTGCGGGCGATCCCGGCCGGCAGGTGCTCGGGTCCACGGACGGATGGGCGGCATTTTCGACGGGAACGAGCGGCGGGTCGCAGGCGCCTCCCGAGCAGGTCTACACCGTGCACAACCGCGCGGAATTCATCGCCGCGCTCAACAATGGCGTCGCTTCGTCGACCTCGCCGTCCAACCCGTCGAACCTGCCGAAGATCCTCTACGTCGACGGCACACTTGACTTCAACGTCGACGATGCGAATCAGCCTCTCGCCTGCGAGGACTATTACCGCAACGGCTACACGCTCGAGGCCTTTCTCGCCACGTACGATCCGGCGGTCTGGGGCCGCGGCGCGCCGGCCGGCGCGCTGGAAACCGCGCGGGTCGCGTCACAGGCCGCGCAGCAGGCGCGAGTGCGCATCCGGCCAGGCTCGAACACGACGATCGTCGGCGTCGGCAGGACCGCAACCTTGCGAGGCATCTGGCTGGACATCCGCGGCACCGCGAACGTGGCCGGCAGCCGCACCAACATCATCGTGCGCAACCTCAATTTCGAGGACAGCTTCGACTGTTTCCCGCAATGGTCGCCGACCGACGGAGCGCTCGGCTCCTGGAATTCGCTCTACGATGCGATCTCGCTCAGGGACTCGGATCACGTGTGGATCGACCACAACGTGCTTCGTGACCGCGCAACCGCCGACGCGGGGCTGCCGGACTATTTCGGCGTGCTCTACCAGGTGCACGACGGCCTGCTCGACATCACCAACGCTTCCGACTTCGTCACCGTGTCGTGGAACCGCTTCCTCGATCACGACAAGGTGAGCCTCGTCGGCTCGTCGGACAGCGCCACCGCCGATCGCGGCAAGCTCCGCGTCACGTTTCATCACAATCTCTACGAGGCCGTTGGCCAGCGCGCGCCGCGCGTGCGCTTCGGCCAGGTGCACATCTACAACAACTACTACAACATCGGCAGCGGCGCGAACTACCAGTACAGCTGGGGCGTCGGCGCGGAATCGCAGATCTTCGCGGAGCAGAACTACTTCCGTGCGCTGGACGGCATCACCGCGGATCGATTCCTGTCGCGGCTCAACGGCACGGCGGTGCACGCCGCCTATACCTATGTCGACTTCGGCACCGCCCGCCGCTTGCCGGACGTCGTGCTCGAGTGGAACGCCGTGAACGATCCGGACCTCGCGCCCACCGTCGGCTGGGCGCCGTCGCTCTTCGGGCCGCAACTGTCGGCGCGCCTCGTCGCTCCTTACGTCGCGAGCGGCGCCGGAACGTTCGACTGGCACTGAGCGTCCGGGACGATGAACCGTCGGCAATGGCTCGGCGGCGCGCTCGGTCTGGCAGGCGGCGCGCTGACGGGCTGCGCCCTCGAGCGCGGGGACTTCGAATTTGACGCGGCCGTGACGCGCAGCGATCGACCCGACCTGCGGGCGCGGCACTTTGCATCGCTGCAATCTGCCATTGACGCCGCGCCTGCGGCCGGTACGAAGCCTTTTCGGATTTTCGTCGGCGCCGGCGAGTGGCGCGAAAAAGTTATCGTCACGCAGCCCAACGTCCACCTCATCGGCGAGGACCGTGCGGGCAGCGCACTCGTGTTCGACGCGGCTGCCGGAGACCCGGGCCCGGATGGCAAGCCGCTCGGCACCTGGGGTTGCGCCAGCGTCGTGGTGCGTGCTCCGGGATTCGCCGCGCGCAACCTGACGATTCGCAATGGCTTCGACTATGTCGGGAATCTCCTGCACCCGAGATTCCAGGAGATCGGCCCGAACGGCGCGCAGGCCGTGGCCCTCATGCTCGCTGCGGGCTCGGACCGCGCGGCGTTCGCGGATGTGACGATCACCGGCCATCAGGACACGCTGTTCGCCGATCGGGGCCGCAGCCATTTCCGCCGCTGCCGCATCGAGGGCAGCGTCGATTTCATCTTCGGCGGCGGCACCGCGCTCCTGGAGAGCTGCGACATACACTCCCGCTATCGGCCCGGCAAGGAAAGGCAGGGCTACCTCGCGGCTCCGAGCACGCCCCGCGAGCGGGAATTCGGCGTGACGTTCGAGAGTTGCCGGCTCGTCCGGGAACCCCAGATTGCGGCAGGAACCGTTGCGCTCGGACGCGCGTGGCGGCCGACGCGCCCATTTCCAGACGGCACGTACGGCGATCCCGACGCGCTCGGCGCCGCGGTGTTCCTGCGCTGCTGGATGGACGATCACATCGCCGCCGACGGCTGGGATGCGATGAACTACCGGGCGCGTGACGGCAATCGCGTCGCGCTCGCTCCAGGCGAGGCCCGCTTCTTCGAATATGCGAGCGAGGGACCTGGTGCGCTCGAATCGGCGCACCGGCGCCGGCTGAGCGCGGCGCAAGCGCAGCGCTATACGGTGGACCGCATCCTCGATGGATGGAGACCGGCTGTCGCGTGAACAGCGCCGCCTACATCAGAGCCGCGCAGGCGCGCTCGACGCGCTCGCGGCCTGCCGCCTCGTTCCCGTCGAGCCCGCGGTAGCCCTGGCGCAGCGCGCGGACGAATTGCGCGTCGGCCGCGAGCGCCGGCGGAAAGATCTGCGTGAGCGCGAGAAAGGTTTCGAGGGACTCGCCGGCGTCGCCATTCGCTCGGCCGCCGATATCGAGGAGCTGCGCGGCCAGCGGATCGACCAGTTCGCGGCCGTCCTGCGCGCTGCGGCGAATGAAGTGCAGCCACGCGGCGATCGGCAGGCAGAGCCGTTCGATGCGACGGCCCGCGCGCAGGTTGTCGGCGATCGTGCCGAGGAGGCGGATCGGGAGCTTCTGCGAACCGTCCCAGGCAATCTGCGCGAGCGAATGCTGCATGACCGGATTGCGAAAGCGCCTGAGGAGCGAGGTGGTATAGCCGCCGAGGTCAAGGCCGCGCGGTGCGCGGATGCTCGGCATGATCTCGACGCGCATGAGCTGCTCGACGAAGCCCGCGAGCACGGGATCCGCCATCGCCTCGGCGACGGTGGCGAATCCCGCGAGCGAGCCGAGGTACGCGAGCGTCGAGTGCGCGCCATTCAGGAGCCGAAGCTTCGTGCGGTCGTACGCCGGCACGTCGTCGGTGACCGTGACGCCCACCGACGCCCAGTCGGGCGTTGCGTCCGAGAACGCATCCTCGATGACCCACTGCACGAAGGCTTCGCGCTGCACGGGCCAGCGGTCGCGGCAGCCGAGCGCCGCCGCGACGCGCTCGCGCAACGCGCCGTCCGTAAAGGGCGTGATGCTGTCGACCATGGTACGGGGAAAGCGCGCTTCGGCCTCGATCCAGCGCGCAAGATCCGCATCGACCTCGCGCACGAACTGGCCGAGCGCCCGCGCGAGCTTGACGCCGTTGTCGACGAGGTTGTCGCAGCTCACGATCGTGCAGGGCCTGAGGCCCGCGGTACGGCGCAGGCGCAGGCCTTCGGTGAGGAAGCCGATAAGGCTGCGTGGCATGCGGGGTGTCGCGAGGTCCTGCCGGATTTCCGCGCGCGATACGTCGAGGTCGCCGCGTGCATCGAGGCAATAGCCTTTTTCCGTGACCGTGATCGTCACCAGATGGGTCGTCGGTGCAGCCAGGCGGCGCAGCACCGCGCCGATGTCCTCCGGCGCCACCAGCATCTCGGTGAGCGCGCCGATCACGCGGAAGGACACGCGCTCATCGAGCACGGCGACGGTGTAGAGATTGCCCTGCGGCGCGAGTGCGTCGCGTACCGCGCTCGTCTGCAGGGCCGCGGCCGATATGGCCCAGCGCGGATCCTGCGCGAGCAGGTCGTCGACGTACCAGCCCTGGTGCACGCGATGAAAGGCGCCGGGGCCGAAATGGACGATGCCGTTCGTTACGGCGTCACGGTCGTAGGCGGGGCGGTCGACGCCTGCAGGCAGGTGCGCCAGTTGCTCGACGGATAGGAATTGCTCGATCGGCATGCGGCTTCAGAGCGTCACGCCGCCTTTCCAGATGGCGATCTCGCGCTCATCGTTGACTTCGCTGCGGGTCGGCTGGCCGGATGCGGTTCGCAACACGAGATCCATAAGCTCATCCGACGCCGCGCCGAGGCTCGTGCCGCCGAGCACCCGGCCGGCGTCGAAGTCGATCCAGCGCGGCTTCTTTGCAGCGAGCGCCGAGTTGGAGGAAATCTTGAGCGTGGGCGCGGGAAAGCCGAGCGGCGTTCCGCGTCCGGTCGTGAACAGCAGCACGGTGGCGCCCGCTGCCACCAGCGCCGTCGACGACACCGCGTCGTTGCCGGGCGCTTCGAGGAGGGCGAGCCCCGGCGCCGCGGCCGCCTGATCGGCATAGCGCAGCACCTGCGCGAGCGGCGCCCGCCCGCCTTTCTGCACGGCTCCCAGCGATTTCTCCTCGAGCGTCGTGATGCCGCCCGCGATGTTGCCGGGCGAGGGATTCTCGTGGATCGGCAGTCCGTGGTCGAGATAGTAACGGCGAAAATCGCCGACCACCGCGACCATGTCGTCGAACACCTTGCGGCTCACCGCGCGGCCGAGGAGCAGGCGCTCGGCGCCAAAGACCTCCGGAATCTCGGTGAGGATCGGCGTGCCGCCGGCAGCGGCGACGCGATCGGCGATTCGCCCTACGAGCGGATTCGCGGAGATGCCGCTGAAGCCGTCGGATCCGCCGCATTTGAGCCCGAGCTTGAGCGTGGCGAGCGGGCAGGGGGTGCGCTGGTCCCGCTCCGCGATGGCGACCAGCTCCTCAACGGCGCGCAGGCCCTCCTCGATCTCATCCTCGGCGCTTTGTGCCGTGAACGCGCGCAGGCGTTCGCGATCGAGTCCCGGCGCGTCCGCGAGCAGTGCCGCGAGCTGATTCGATTCGCAGCCGAGCCCGAGGATCAGGACGCCGCCGGCGTTCGGATGATTCGCGAGCGCGCCGATGAGGTGACGCGTGCGGCCGAGGTCATCGCCGAGCTGTGAACAACCGAATGGATGCGTGAAGGCGTGCACGCCGTCGACGCGGCCGGCGTATCTCTCGTGGGCCGCGCGCGCGATGCGCTCGGCCGTCCGGTTCACGCAGCCGACGGTCGTGAGGATCCAGATCTCGTTGCGGGTGCCGACTCGCCCGTCCTTGCGCCGATAGCCGAGGAAAGGAGTGCCGGCTACCGACTGCAGGGCCGTCGCCGCTTGGCCGCCGTCGGCGCCAAAATCGAATTCCTCGACACCCGCGAGCTGGGTCACCAGATTGTGGCTGTGGACCCAGGAGCCTTGCGCGATTGCGCCCCGCGCGCGGCCGATCGGCCAGCCGAATTTCCGGATCGCTTCGCCCGCACCGATATCGCGCAACGCGACCTTGTGGCCCGCCGCAATCGCGTCGCACACAACGATCTCGCGCCCACCGATCCGCAGCGTCGCCCCCGCATCCAGATCGCGCAGGCAGACGGCTACGTCGTCGAGCGGGTCGACCACGTGCGCGGCCGGCGGCAAGGGAAGTTCGGGGTTGGCTGCCATGTCGGTCGCAAGCGGCTCGCTCGCCCACGGGCCAGCGGCCCGGCGGAATGGGCTGGACCCGCATGGTAACCGGTGTCATTCATGCCGGTCCAGTGGCGACCGCAGGGACATAGTCACGTAGAATCCGGCGACGATGACCAAGTCGAGCGCCCGCGCCGCACGGCGCAAAAGCGAGCCCACCTCCCGTGGCGGACAGGATCGATCGGGTGCTCCCTATGACGGGCGCCGGCCGACGATCAATGACATCGCGCGGCTCGCCGACGTTTCCAAGAAGACGGTCTCCCGGGTGATCAACGAGTCGCCCGCGGTCCGGCCGGAAACGCGGGCCAAGGTCGTCTCGCTCATCAAGCAGTTCGGCTACATGCCCGATCCGCAGGCGCGCGGACTTGCCTTCCGCAAGTCGTTCCTCATCGGTCTCGTGTACGACAATCCGAATGCGCAATACATCGTCAACATCCAGGAGGGCGCGCTCGACGCCATGCGCGGCTCGGGCTACGAACTGGTCGTGCATCCCTGTGACCGCAAGAGCGCGGATTTCATCCCGGGCGTGCGCCACTTCGTCGAGCGCCAGAAGCTGCGGGGCGTGATCCTGCTGCCGCCGATCGCGGAGAACCCGAAGCTCGCGCGAGCCCTCGACGAACTCGGCTGCGACTACGTCCGCATCGCCTCGGTCCATCTGGACGAGCACGCCCGCATGATCGTGTCGAACGACCGGCGCGCCGCGGCAGAAGCCGCGCGCTACCTGGAATCCCTCGGGCACCGGCGCATCGCGATCATCACGGGTCCGGACGCCTATCGCTCGGCGCACGAACGGCGTGCGGGCTTCCTGACAGCGCTCGAGGAGCGCGGAGTCAAGCTGCCGGCTGCGATGATCATGGAGGGCGGCTACACCTTCGAATCCGGCGTCACCTGCGCGGAAACGCTGCTCGCCCAGAAACCACGGCCGACGGCGATCTTCGCGGCGAACGACGAGATGGCGGCGGGCATTTACCGGGTCGCCTATCGGATGGGGCTCACGATTCCGGGCGACTTGTCCGTGGTGGGGTACGACGACAGCCCGGTCGCGTCGCGGCTCTGGCCCTCGCTCACCACCATCCGGCTGCCCATTCGCGACATGGGCAAGCTCGCGGCGAGCAAACTGCTCGGGGAGTCCGACGGTCCCGCCGGCACGCCTGCACAGCCGACGATCGTGGAAGCGCATCTCGTCGTGCGCGATTCCTGCCAGAGCCCGCGCCAGCCGGCATAAGCCTCGCGCGGTACCGTTAACATCGCCAATTCCGCGCCCGGGCGCGCGGAAATGACACCGGTTACCAACGGCCGGTCCGAACACTATATGATGGCAGTCCGGCGACTCGATTGACCTGCAGGTATGCCTTGGCCCGACTGAATCTACATGACGACCGGCTGTTTCCGGCGGAACCGGGGGTGCGCTCGATCGCACGCGCGCTTTACGCAGAGGTGAAGGACCTGCCGGTCATCAGTCCGCACGGCCACACCGATCCGGAATGGTTCGCGGCGAACCGCCCGTTCGGCAACCCGGCGGAACTGCTGCTCGCGCCCGACCACTATCTTTTTCGCATGCTCTACAGCCAGGGCGTGTCGCTGCGCAGCCTCGGAGTCGGCGACCGCTCGGGACCGTCGGCGGCCGAGCCGCGCGAAGCGTGGCGGCTGTTCGCGGCCAACTACCACCTGTTTCGCGGCACGCCGTCGTCGCTCTGGCTCGACTACGTTTTCGTGAAGCTGTTCGGTCTCGAAGAGCGACTGGCCGCCGACACGGCGGACCGCTATTTCGATTCGATCAGCGCGGCGCTTGCCCGGCCGGACTTCCTGCCGCGTGCGCTCTTCGAGCGCTTCAACATCGAGGCGCTCGCGACGACCGAGTCGCCGATCGACGAGCTCGCGCAACACCGCAAGATCCGCGAGAGCGGCTGGCGGGGGCGGGTGATCACCGCCTATCGGCCGGATCCCGTGGTCGATCCGGAGAACGAGATCTTCCCGCAGGCCTTGCGCCGTTTCGGTGAGCTCACCGGCGAGAACGTGCAGAGCTGGAAGGGCTACCTCGCGGCCCACCGCAAGCGTCGCGCCGTATTCGCCGCGGCCGGCGCCACTTCGACCGACCACGGTCACCCGACGCCGCGCACCGCGGACCTGACACCGATGGAGGCCGAGCGGCTGTTCGCGAAGGTGGCGATCGGCAAGGCGACGGCCGACGAGGCCGAGCTTTTCCGGGCGCAGATGCTGACCGAGATGGCGCGCATGAGCCTCGAAGACGGCCTCGTGATGCAGATTCATCCGGGCTCGCACCGCAATCACAACCGCCAGCTCCACGAGGAATACGGACCGGACAAGGGCTCGGACATTCCGCGCGCCGTCGACTTCGTGAGCTCTCTCAAGCCGCTGCTCGACCGCTTCGGCAACGAAGCGAGGCTCACCGTCATCCTGTTCACGCTCGATGAGACCACCTACAGCCGCGAACTCGCGCCGCTCGCGGGGCACTATCCGGTGCTCAAGCTCGGTCCCGCCTGGTGGTTCCATGACAGCCCGCAGGGCCTCATGCGTTTTCGCGAGCAGACGACCGAGACGGCCGGTTTCTACAACACGGTCGGCTTCAACGACGATACGCGCGCCTTCCTGTCGATTCCTGCGCGTCACGACGTCGCCCGCCGCGTCGACTGCTCCTATCTCGCGCGGCTCGTCGCCGAGCACCGCCTGGACGAGGACGAGGCGCGGACCGTCGCGGTCGACCTTGCCTATCGCCTGCCGAAGCGCGCCTATCGCCTCTGACGGTCGATTGCTGGAGTAACGCCGATGGAAGTCCGCACGCTGCACGCGACGCACCCGCGCATGATCGCTACGCTCGATACCGAAGCGTTGCGCGAGCACTATCTCATTCCGAAATTCTTCGCGGCCGACGAGGCCTGCCTCACCTACAGCCACGTCGAGCGCATGGTGCTCGGCGGCGCCATGCCGGTGAGCCGGCCCGTGGTGCTCGGCGTCGTGCCGGGCATCGGCAAGGAGGCGTTGCTCGCCAGGCGCGAGCTCGGCGTGATCAACATCGGCGGTCCGGGCACGGTGGCGGTGGACGGCAAGAGCTACGCCCTGAAGCCGCGCGACGGACTCTATGTCGCGATGGGAACCCGCGAGGTTTCCTTCAGCAGCGATGCCGCGGCCGAACCCGCGAAATTCTATCTCGTGAGCGCGCCGGCGCACGCGCGCCATGAAACGGTCAAGATTTCGATCGACCAGGCCAAGCCGATGCAGATGGGATCGCAGGCTACCTGCAACGAGCGCACCATCTATCAGTACGTGAATCCGGATATCTGCAAGTCGTCGCAGCTCCTCCTCGGCCTCACGCAACTCAACACGGGGAGCATCTGGAACACGATGCCCTGCCATCTGCACGACCGGCGCTCCGAGGTGTATTTCTATTTCAACCTCGCACCCGAGGCGCGGGTCTTTCATTTCATGGGCGAGCCCAGGGAGACGCGACACATCGTGGTCGCGAACGAGCAGGCGGTCGTGTCGCCGCCGTGGTCGATTCACATGGGCGCCGGTACCAGCCACTACACCTTCATCTGGGCAATGGCCGGCGAGAACCAGGACTACAAGGACATGGACCCGGTGCCGACACCGACGCTGCGATGAGTGACAAGGGCTCGCCGTTCGACCTGTCGGGCCGCGTTGCCGCGGTGACCGGCGCCAATACCGGTCTCGGGCAGGCGATCGCGCTCGCGTTGGCGGAGGCGGGCGCCGATATTGCAACGCTCGGACGCACCGAACCGGTGGAGACGGCGGCCCGGATTGCGGCGCTCGGGCGAGCCTCGCAGCACTTTGCGGTCGACCTCGGGGCGCATCCGGATTTCGAACCGCTGGTGCGGGACGTGGTCGTGCGCTTCGGCGCGGTCGATATCCTCGTCAACAATGCCGGCACGATCCGCCGCGCCGAGGCGCTCGATTTCCAGGAGCTCGACTGGGATGCGGTCATCAACGTCAACCTGAAGAGCGTCTTCTTCCTCACGCAGGCCGTGGCGCGCACGATGATCGGCCGGGGGCGCGGCAAGATCATCAACATCGCGTCCATGCTGTCGTTCCAGGGCGGCATCCGCGTCGCGGCCTATACCGCGAGCAAGAGCGCGATCGCCGGCCTCACGCGCCTGCTCGCGAACGAGTGGGCCGCGCGCGGCATCAACGTCAACGCCATCGCGCCGGGCTACATGGCGACCGAAAATACGGCGGCCCTTCGGGCCGATACCGTCCGCAATCGCGAGATCCTGGGGCGCATTCCCGCCGGCCGCTGGGGCGATCCCGCGGATCTTGCGGGCGCCGCGGTATTCCTCGCCTCGGGTGCTTCGGACTACGTGCACGGCGCCATCCTGCCGGTCGATGGGGGCTGGCTCGCCCGCTGAGCCTCGAGGATCCACGCCGATACCTCCTATCGATACCGGAGGCGCGGATTGGCGGGATCTTGTGCGTAAAATGCCGCTCGGATTTCCATACCTCGCGGCGAGCGGCTCATGACGGAAGCTTTCATCTGCGACGCGTTGCGCACGCCGATCGGCCGCTACGGCGGCGCGCTCGCCGCCGTGCGTCCGGACGATCTCGCGGCACACGCGATTCGCGCGATCCTCAAGCGCAACGCGTCGCTCGATCCCGCGGCGGTCGACGAAGTGCTGCTCGGCTGCGCCAATCAGGCGGGCGAGGACAACCGCAACGTCGCACGCATGGCGGCGCTGCTCGCGGGCCTGCCCGTGAGCGTTCCGGGCGCGACGATCAATCGGCTCTGCGGATCGGGGCTCGACGCCGTGGCCATGGCGGCGCGCGCGATCAAAACAGGCGAGGCGGATGTCGTCATCGCAGGGGGGGTCGAGTCGATGTCGCGCGCGCCCTTCGTGATGCCGAAGGCCGAGTCCCCGTTCAGCCGCGATGCGCAGATTTTCGACACGACCCTCGGCTGGCGCTTCGTCAACCCGCTGATGAAAGCGCAATTCGGCATCGACTCGATGCCGGAGACCGGCGAGAACGTCGCCGCCGAGTTCAAGGTGTCTCGCGAGGATCAGGATCGCTTTGCGCTGCGCAGCCAGCAGCGCACAGCCGCCGCCTACGAGCGGGGCTTCTTCCGGTCGGAACTCGTGCCGGTCGAGATCCCGGTGAAGCGCGGCACGCCGGGCGTGGTGGCGCGCGACGAGCATCCGCGTGAGACGACGCTCGAACAGCTCGCCAGGCTCGCGACGCCGTTTCGCGCGAATGGCACCGTGACGGCAGGCAATGCGTCCGGCGTGAACGATGGGGCCTGCGCGCTGATCCTCGCAAGCGAGTCGGCCGCGAAGCGATTCCGCCTCACGCCCAAGGCGCGCGTGCTCGCCGCGGCGACCGCGGGTGTCGCTCCACGGATCATGGGCATGGGTCCCGCGCCTGCGACCCGCAAGGTGCTCGAGAAGGCGCGCCTCAAGCTCGATGCGATCGAAGTCCTCGAGCTGAACGAGGCGTTCGCGTCGCAGGCGCTCGCCGTCCTGCGCGACCTCGGCCTCGCGGACGATGCGCCGCACGTCAATCCGAACGGCGGGGCGATCGCGCTCGGTCATCCGCTCGGCATGTCAGGCGCGCGGCTCGTCACCACAGCGACTTATCAGCTGCAAGCCGTACAGGGCCGCCATGCCCTCTGCACGATGTGTATCGGCGTCGGGCAGGGTATCGCCATGGTCATCGAGCGGGTCTGAGCGGTCATGGCGAACGCGACAGACACGATCGTTCACGCAGCGCAAGCCCGGCCGGTCTTCTACGGCTGGACGCTGCTCGGCGCGCTCTGGCTCGTGATGTGCTTCAACCTGGGATTTCCGGCGTACGGCCAGTCGGTCATCAGCGCCGTGATGGGCAAGACGCTCGGCTTCGACCGGCGGACGCTCGGCGCGATCTTCGCCGTGTACATCGCCATGTCGGGCGTGCCGGGTCCGCTCGTCGCGATGTCGGTGAATCGTTTCGGGTCGCGCCGCACGCTCGTGCTCGGCAGCGCCATCCTGGTGAGCGGCGCGCTGCTGATGGCTCTCTGGGTGACCGAGCGCTGGCAAGCCATTCTCTCGCTCGGCATTCTCGTCGGCGCGGGTGTGGTGACGGGAGCCGCCATCGCGTCGCAAGCGGTCATCGCGCGCTGGTTCGTCCGGCGTCGCGCGCTCGCGCTTGCCATCCTTTATTCGGCGGGAGCGCTGGGCGGCGCGATGGCGGCCTGGGTGCTGACGCATGTCATCGAGTGGCACGGCGGCGATTGGCGTGCCGGCTGGTGGGTGATCGCCATGCTGTCGACGCTCGCAGCCGTCATCGCCGCCATCTTCGTGCGCGAGTCGCCGGAGTCGCTCGGACAAGTTGCCGACGGGCAGCCGCCCGAACCGGCGGCCGCGAAGCCGGTGCGGCGGCCGGCGTTCGTCACGGCCGAGGAATGGTCAGCCCCCGAGGCGCTGATCAATCCGGCGTACTGGCTCATGGTGTTCTCGCTCGTCGGCGGGAGCGGGGGCTACTCTCTTTACCTTTCACAGGGGATTCCCCACCTCATCGATCTCGGCCATCCGCTCGAGGTCGCGAAGAATTCCATCGTCGTGATGACGATTTCCGGTCTGGGCGCCAAGGCGGTGCTGGCGTTGCTCGGGGATCGAATCGATCCGCGCTACCTCTGGGCGGTGTTCACCGCGTTCTTCGGGCTCGGGTTGGTGCTCATCGTCCACGCGCGCAGCTACGAGATGCTGGTCGCCTTTTCGATCTGCATCGGCGTCGGCTTCGGCGGCGGCGTCGTCAGCATGATGACAGTGCTCGGCAACTACTTCGGCATGCGCTCCTTCGCCTTGCTGTCGGGCGTAGCCATCGGAATCAATACGGGGTTCAGCGTCATCGCGCCCTGGGTCGGCGGCTATCTCTTTGACAAGGGAACGGGCTACGGCGGAACCTTTTACACCGTCGCGGTCTGGTGCTTCGTCGGCTCGGCCGTACTGTTCGTATTGAAGCGCCCGCGACGAAAAGCCGGGACGCCGCAAACATAAGAGAGTCGCGAGGTCGGGGATGTCGGTCAACGAAGGGGATCTGTTGTGGACGCCGGGGGCGGAGCGCTTCGCGATTTCGCGCCTGCCGCCGTACCTGCAATGGCTTGAGCGCGAACGCGGCCTGAAGTTCGCCGACTACGAGGCGCTCTGGCAATGGTCCGTGCGCGACCTGGAAGCGTTCTGGCAGAGCCTCTGGGATTATTTCAAGATCCAGTCGGGCGCGCCGCACTCGCGGGTCCTCGCGAACCGCAAGATGCCGGGCGCGGACTGGTTCCCGGGCGCGCGGCTCAACTATGCCGAGCACATCCTGCGCAACGAGCGGCCGGATGCCGAGGCGTTCGTGCATTTCTCGGAGCGCACGCCGCTCACACCGGTTTCCTGGACCGAGCTCGGCGCAAGAGTGCGCATCGTCGCGACCGAGCTCCGTGCCATGGGCCTGCGCCCCGGCGATCGCGTCGCGGGCTACCTGCCGAACGGTCCCGAAGCGGTCGTTGCGCTCCTGGCGACGACCAGCATCGGCGCGATCTGGTCGGCCTGTGGTCCGGACTTCGGCACGAGGGGCGTGCTCGACCGCTTTACCCAGCTCGCGCCGAAGGTCATCTTCTGCGTCGACGGCTACCAGTACGCGGGCAAGCCCTTCAGCCGCAAGGCGGAGCTACGCGAGATCCTCGCGGGCCTGCCGTCGATCGAGCACGTCGTGTACCTGCCTTACCTCAACGCGCACGACCGCGAGCCCATCGCGAAGCACTGCGTGCTCTGGCAGGACCTCATCGACCGGCCGCCCGTCGCGGCGAAGGACTTCAGCTTCGAGCGCGTGCCCTTCAATCATCCGCTCTGGATCCTCTTCTCTTCCGGCACCACGGGCCTGCCGAAAGCGATCGTGCACGGGCACGGCGGGATCCTGCTCGAGCAGCTGAAACTCATGCACTTCCACATGGACGTGCCCCGTCGCGGCCGCATGTTCTTCTTCACCACGACCGGCTGGATGATGTGGAATTTCATGGTGAGCTCGATGCTCGCGGACGTCGTGCCGGTGCTCTACGACGGCAATCCCGCCTGGCCCGAGCCCGACATCCTCTGGAAGGCGGTCGAGCAGTCGGGCGCCTGCTACTTCGGGGCGAGCCCGACCTACCAGCAGATCCAGGAGAAGAACGGCATCGTGCCGCGCGAGCGTTACGACCTCTCGAAGCTGCTGACGATCACGCTGGCGGGTTCACCCGTGTCGCCGGAGTGCATGCTCTGGTTCTACGAGAACGTGAAGAAGGATCTCTGGGTGCAGACCGGGAGCGGCGGAACGGACGTGTGCACGGGTTTCACCGGCGGCGTGCAGACGCAACCTGTCTATGCGGGCGAGATGCAGGCGCGCTCCCTCGGCATCGCCGCCTACGCGTTCAACGCGAAGGGCGAGAGCGTCATCGACGAGGTCGGCGAGCTCGTCATCACCGAGCCGATGCCTTCCATGCCGGTCTCATTCTGGAACGATCCGGACGGGCGCAAGTACCTCGAGTCGTACTTCCAGGAATACCCGGGCATCTGGCGGCACGGCGACTTTTTCCGCGTGAACCGGCGCGGCGGCTGCTTCGTGAGCGGCCGCTCCGACGCGACCTTGAACCGTCACGGCATCCGCATCGGCACGGCCGAGATCTACCGATCCCTCGCAACGCTCCCGGGCGTCGATGATTCGCTGATCGTGAGTCTCGACCTCCCGGGCGGGCATTTCTTCATGCCGCTCTTTGTGAAGCTCGCGAACGGCGCGAAACTCGACGCCGGGTTCGAAGAGCGCATCCGCAGGAAGCTGCGTTCCGATTATTCGCCGCGGCACGTCCCCGACAAGATCTACCAGGTCGACGACATTCCGCTCACGCTGACCGGCAAGAAGCTGGAGGTGCCGGTGCGGCGCATCCTCATGGGCGTGGCGCCCGAGAAGGCCGTGAACCGCGACGCCGTCGCGAATCCGCGCGCGCTCGATTTCTTCGTAGACTATGCAGCCAGGCAACGCGACTATTCATTGACGCCCGGGCACACGCCCGGCTGATGCTCGAGGAGACTCCCGATGGAAGAAGTGCTACTCCTGATCGGCGACCGCGACGTGCCGGCCGCGAAGTCCGCCACCTTCGACCGCAAGAACCCGATGTCCGGCGAGACGGCGACGCGGGCCGCCGCCGCGTCCGTTGCCGACGCGATTGCGGTCGTGGAATCCGCGGCGAAGGCGTTTCCCAAGTGGGCGGCGACCGGCCCCGGCGAACGGCGCGCGAAACTCATGAAGGCCGCGGACCTGCTCGAGCAGCGTGCCACGCAGTTTGCGGCACTGGTGCTCGCGGAAACCGGCCAGACGCAGGGCTGGGGTCATTTCAACGTGCACCTCGCGGCCTCCATGCTGCGCGAGGCCGCCTCGATGACGACGCAGGTCGCCGGTGAAGTCGTGCCTTCCGATGTTCCGGGGAGCCTCGCGCTGGCGATTCGCCAGCCGGTCGGCGTGGTGCTCGGTATCGCGCCCTGGAATGCGCCGATCATCCTCGGCGTGCGCGCGATTGCGATGCCGCTCGCCTGCGGCAACACGGTGATCCTCAAGGCATCCGAAGTCTGTCCAGCGACGCATCGGCTCATCGGCAGCGTCCTTCGGGAGGCGGGCCTCGGCGATGGCGTCGTCAACGTCATCACGCACGATCCGAAGCATGCCGAAGAGATCGCCGAGGCGATGATCGGCCATCCGGCCGTGCGCCGCGTGAACTTCACGGGCTCGACGCGGGTCGGCAAGATCCTCGCGGCGATCGCGGCGAAGTACCTGAAGCCGATCCTGCTCGAGCTCGGCGGCAAGGCGCCGCTCGTCGTGCTCGATGACGCGGATGTCGATGCGGCGGTTGATGCCACGGTGTTCGGCGCATTCGCGAACCAGGGCCAGATCTGCATGTCGACCGAACGCGTGATCATCGACGAGCAGGTGGCGGATCAGTTCGCGCAGAAGCTCGCGAAGCGCGTCGCCGCGCTGCCGTCGGGCGATCCGCGCAAGGGCGACGTCGTGCTCGGCTCGGTCGTCGGCCAGCCGACGGTCGACCGGGTGAAGCGGCTGGTGAAGAGTGCGACCGACCAGGGCGCGAAGCTGCTCACCGGCGGCGAAGCGGACGGCACGCTTATGAAGGGGATCGTCGTCGACCACGTAACGCCGGAGATGGAGCTCTTCCGCGAGGAGTCCTTCGGACCGCAGGTGTCGATCACGCGCGTGAAATCGGTCGACGACGCCGTGCGCCTCGCGAACGATACCGAGTATGGGCTCTCGGCCGCAGTCTTCGGACGCGACATTGCGCGCGCGCTCGCCGTCGCGAAGCGGATCGACACGGGCATCTGCCACGTGAATGGTCCGACCGTGCACGATGAGGCGCAGATGCCGTTCGGCGGCACCAAGGCTTCCGGCTATGGCCGGTTCGGTGGCCGCGCGGGCATCGACCAGTTCACCGAGCTGCGCTGGATCACGATCCAGACCTTGCCGCGCCACTATCCCTTCTAACGGAAAAGGGGACAGATTTATTTTCTCGCGTATCTGCGCGTCCGCGCTAGAAATGCGAGAAAATAAATCTGTCCCCTTTTCATGCAGGTGCTCAATGCGTTTCCTGAGCGACGCTGATCTCGACAAGCTGGCTCCCGCAGATTCTGCGACGCCGGCCACGCCGATCCCGACGCAGGTCGTCTCGAACGGCGAGTTCACGCCGCTGCCGCAGTCGGAGGATCAAAGGCGCGTCGAGGCGCGCATCGCGGCGCTCGCGGAGGACTATGGCCGCCGTCATGGCTTGAGCCGCCGGAAATTCCTCGCCTCGAGCGCTGGCATGGCCGCTGCGTTCATCGCGCTGAACGAAGTCTTCGGCCCGACCTTCAGCGTCGCTGCGGCGGAGGCCGCGACGCCGGGCGCGGCGGATGAGCGGGCGCGGGCGCTCGCAAACCAGTTCATCATCGACGTGCAGACGCACTTCGTGCGCGATGACTACAGGAATGAGGTGCTCATCGGCCTCGCGGCGTTCGCGAAGCAGCACTGGAACCCGGCGCTCGCCGGCAACGAAAGCCTCACGCGCTTCAAGTTCGAGAACTACATCAAGGAGATCTACGTCGACAGCGACACGAAGGTTGCGCTCATCTCCGGCACGCCGACGGATGATCCCGCCAATTTCTTCCTGACGAACGACCAGATCGAGGCCGCCCGGGCCGCGGTGAACGGCATCGCCGGCTCGCGCCGCCTGTTGTCACACTCGATCATCACGCCCGGGTCGGCGGGCTGGCTCGAGGAGGTCGACCGCTGCATCGATGTTGTCAAGCCCGACAGCTGGAAGGGCTACACGATCGGCGATCCGGTCTTCCAGACGAAGCGCCACTCGAACTGGCGCATGGACGACGAAAGACTCGTCTACCCGTGGTACGAAAAGGCCTTGAAGGCGGGCATTACGACGATCTGCGTCCACAAGGGGCTCATGCCTGCGGACTACCAGACCTCCTGGCCCGACCTCTGGCAGTACTCCTCGGTCTGGGACGTCGGCAAGGCGGCCAAGGATTGGCCGCAGCTCAAGTTCGTCATCTATCACTCGGCGTTGCGGCCGTTCATCGAGCTGCCGGACGCGGAGCTCGATCACTTCGACAAGACCGGCCGCATCGACTGGGTGACGGACCTGGCCGAGATACCGGCGAAGTTCGGCGTCACCAATGTCTACGCCGAGCTCGGCACCAGCTTTGCGAATTCCTGCATCACGCATCCGCGCCTCGCGGCCGCGCTCCTCGGCACGGTGATCCGCGACATGGGCCTCGATCACGTGCTCTGGGGCACGGACTCGGTCTGGTACGGCTCGCCGCAATGGCAGATCGAAGCCCTGCGCCGGCTCGAGATCCCGCAGGACATGCAGAAGAAGCACGGCTTCGCGCCGCTCGGCAGCGCGAATGGTGTCGTGAAGAACGCGATCTTCGCAGGCAATGCCGCGCGCCTCTACAGCCTCGACGTCAATGTCGTCGCGAATTCCCTGAGCTCCGACCAGCTGGGCGCGATGAAGCAGGAATACGCCCGGCTCGGCGCCGAACGCTCGAACCTGCGCTACGGCTATGTCGCCAGAGCGGGCGCGGACCCCATGTCCGGGCGCACATGAGCCTCGATCGCAGAACGTTCCTCGGCAGCTCAGCGGCGGCGTTGGCGCTCGGCGTCCTGTCGCCGCCGGCGCGGCAGGCGAGGGCGGATCTGCCCAAGCCCGAACTCCTCGGGTCGTACTGGACTTTCGCCGGCGGCGCGCTGCCGCACACGGACAAGGAATTCGCGACCTTCGATTTCCGCGACCGCGCCGAGGCCTTGTCGAAGGCGGGGTTCACCGGCATGGGCCTCTGGCACGCGGACCTCGAGAAGTGCCTGGAGAAATACAGCCTCAAGGAGATGCGCAGCATCTTCCGTGACAACGGCCTGAAGCATGTCGAACTCGAGTTCCTCATCGACTGGTTCCAGGACGGCGAGAAGAAGGAGCAATCCGACAAACGCAAGCGGCTCCTGCTGAGTGCGGCCGAGACGTTCGAGGCGCGCCACATCAAGGTGGGAGACTTCGACAACTCGAAGGTCGGGATGCCGCGGCTCATCGAATCCTGGGCGGCGCTCTGCAAGGATGGCGCGAATCACGGCACGCGCGTTCTGTTCGAGCTGATGCCGTTCTCGATGCGGACGAGCCTCAAGGACACGCTCGCGATGCTCGACGGCGCCGGCGCGAAGAACGGCGGCATCATGTTCGACTTCTGGCACGTCGAGAAGCTCAAGATCGCGCACACGGAGCTGGAGGCCGTGCCGCTCAAGTACATCCTCGGCGTCGAGATGAACGACGGCTACCGGCGTCCGCCCGCCGAATGGAGCCTCTATGAGGAAACCATCAATCACCGCCGGTTCTGCGGCGCCGGCGAATTCAACGTGCGCGGCATGCTTTCGGCGCTCGCCGTTGCCGGCTACCACGGACCCTACGGCGTCGAAGTGCTGGCCTCCGACGTGCGTCCGCTCCCGCTCGCGGAAGTGGTGCACACCGCGTTCTCGACGACGATGGCGGAAATCGACTGTGACTGCCGAGCGAGACTGTAGGTACCGGTGTTGGATTACTGGGGATTTGCTCCCCGTGAGGCAAGGTGAATGCTATGGCGCAAATCCCCAGTAATCCAACACCGGTACCGGATCTGATCGCTTCCTACTGGACCTTTGCGGGCGGCGGCCTGCCGCACACCGACAAGGAATTCAGCACGTTCGATTTCAAGGACCGCGTCGAGGCGATCGCGCGCGCGGGCTTCAAGGGCCTCGGGCTCTGGCACGCCGACATCGAGCACGTCCTGAAGACGCGCAGTCTCAAGGAAATGAAGCAGATCCTCGACGACAACGGCATGCGGCACGTCGAGATCGAATTCCTGAACGGCTGGTTCCTCGACGGGGAGAAGCGTCGCGAGTCCGATGAGCAGCGCAAGTTCCTGCTCAATGCCGCCGCGGAGCTCGGCGGCCGGCACGTGAAGGTGGGCGATTTCTTCAACACGCCGTTCGAGTTCCCGCGCCTCATCGACGAGTTCGGCAAGCTCTGCCGTGAAGCGGAAGCGATCGGCACGAAGATCGGTTACGAGCTGATGCCGTTCTGCGAGATCAATTCGCTCGGGAAGGCGAAACGTCTCTGCGAGGGCGCTGCGCCGAAGAACGGCGGCATGATCTTCGACCTGTGGCACATCGTGAAGCTCAAGATCCCGTACGCCGACGTCTGGAATTTCCCGCAGCAGTACTTCATCGGTCTCGAGATCAACGACGGATTCTCGAAGCCGCCGACGCAGGATCTCGGCGAAGAGACGACGCAGTACCGCGCGCTCTGCGGCTACGGCGACTTCGACGTCAAGGGTTTCACCGCGCTGCGGGCGAAGTCCGCGTATCAGGGGCCGGTCGGCATCGAAGTGCTGGCGAAGGAGATCCGTCCCTGGCCGCTCGAGAAGATCGCGAAGATCGCGTACGAGTCGACGGCAGCGCAGTTCAGCTAGGAGAAATTCGCGGGGCTGCCAGTGCCGCCGAGCTCGAGCGGCGTGGCATCGAGTTCGAGCCGGGCGCCCGGCGGCCTCGCAAACTCGTTCTCGATCGCGGACAGCTCCTCTTCCACGGACCGGATGGTCTCGCCCGCCACGGCGGGTTTCTGCAGGGCGGCGATGCACTCATCGATGAGCGGCGCCGCGGCAATCAGCCAGGCCTGCACGATCCACGGAAAGTACCGGGCAAGGCGTTCCAGCCCGGCGCTCAACACGCGGGCCAGCGCGCAACGGCGCTCCAGTAACCGCAGACGTGCTGTGGCATGGACCAGCCGAGTGCCCGGAGCTGACCGAGCGCGTCGCTCTGCAGCCGCTGTCCGGGATTGCGATGCTTCCGCCTAGCGCGCGAGCGACTGGATCAGCTCCGCACGCAGGTCCCTGCCCCGGTTCGCCTGCACGCACTTCGCGACGGAGGTCAGGCTTTCGGCGTGCAGCGACCGGTCGCCGCCCGCGCGTTCATAGAACTTCGCGACCACACGGGTGAGCGCCACCGGATCCGCGTCGACGATCAGCATGGCATGCGCGAGGATGGCGCCGCCATCGGCACGCGCCGTGCGGCGCTGTGCCGTGCCGGCTATCTTCCTGCCGTCGACGAGCACGTTGTACTTGCCGTCGCAAAACGACCCCGGCGCCGGCCCGATGCTTGCGTTCACCCCAAGGCTTGTGAGCGCGGCAACGACCGGCTCGCAGATGAGCTCATAGCCCCGCGCGAGCGAAGGCGGCTTGCCGCTCCAGGACATCAGCACGGAGATGCAGAGCGAGCCGGGTCCCACAGGGACAGCGGAACCGCCGCTCGAGCGCACCGCGATGGGCCAGCCGTCGATGGCGGATGCATTGGCGGCATTCGCATAGCGGGGCAACTGCCGGTCGGATGGCGACACGACGAGCGCCTGCGCGCTCTCCCACACCAGGGTTCGCGTTGGCAGGGCTCTGGCGGTGAATTCGGCGAGCAGGGATTGTTCGAGGGCGAGTGTCACGCCGGGTGGATCGTACCCGGGAATGGCCAATCTCGGGTAACTTATCTACGCAGGTCCCGCATGCTGAAACTACCGACCCGTCCTGAACCGATCGAAGTGGCGCTCGAGCAGTCTGCAATCGTCGTCGTCGACATGCAGAACGCGTTCGCGAGCCCGAAGGGCCTCCTCGATCTCGCGGGTATCGACATTTCCGGCGCGCCAGCGGTCGTCAGCACGATCGCCTCGATCCTCGCGACGGCGCGCGAGCGCAAAGTGCCGGTGGTGTATTTGCAGAGCGGCTACAAGCCCGATCTCAGCAACGGCGGCGGCGACGACTCGCCGAATCCACGCAAGGAGACTGCGCTCTGCCTGATGCGCGCGCGGCCGGAGCTCAAAGGGCAATTGCTCGTCGAAGGCACGTGGGATTTCCAGATCGTCGACGAACTGAAGCCGCAATCCCGGGACGTGGTCGTCCTCAAGACGCGCTATAGCGGCTTCGCGCGAACGACGCTCGACTCGACCCTGCGGGCGCGCGGCATCCGCAATCTCTTCCTCGTCGGCATCGCGACCAATGTCTGCGTCGAATCGACGCTGCGCGATGCATACTTCCACGAGTACTGGCCGATCCTCGTGACCGATGGCGCGATGCAGGCGGGCCCGCCTGCCGCACACGAGGCCACGATCTTCAACGTCGAGTCGTTCTTCGGCTGGACGTTGAGCGCCGCGCAGTTGCAGTCAGCCCTTCGCTGAAAAATCCGGAAAATCCGGTGCCGGTGTTGAAAATCCGGTGCCGGTGTTGGATTAGTGGGGAATCGGAAGGTGGCGATTCATCAGCTGGTACAGCGTCGAGGGGTCACGATCGAGGTACCGCGCAACCTCCGCCAGCGTCGCCACGCGCTGTTCAATGGCAGAGCGGGCGATTTCCACTCGAATCGGCGTCAACAACCGCAACGCGGCCGGCGACCGGATGATCGAAACTGGAATTCCGTGACGGTTGCAGATGGTTTCCGCCAGCTGCGCGAGCGTCAACGAGCTGCGCGGTTGATCCGGCGGCCTGATGCGTTCGACGAATTCATCCGCGCCGATGACCCGTGAATCCGAGTCCGATAGGACGACGGTTACGTCCAGATCGTCGCCCGGTACCCCTGTGCGCATGAACGCGGCGTAGGCGGCACGTGCGTTGGCACGATCCGTTGAGAATAGAGACAAGCCGAATTCCGTCGTGACCCATGGAATGCCCTCAAGGCCAAGGTATGCGCGATGCGAGCACCATGGGTAGTCGGCGGCATCCTTCACGACTCCAGCATTGACGGGATTCAGGTGTATGTATCGCAACACCGCATGAAAGTATCGGTCGACATCGATGAGTTTCGCCCGATGGCGCCGCTCGAACAGGTGGCCGGCCGTCTGGAGCGTCCGGTGTCGATGGCGCGAATAGCGAACAGCAATTCGCTGCATCAGCTTGCCGAGCGGGCGATCCGCGATTTGTACTAGCGTGTGCAGGTGATTGGTCATCCAGCAGTACGCGTGCAGACGCGCGCCAAATGCCGGCAAAGCGTCGGCGACGATATCGTCGAGCACGTTGCGATCGCCGTCCGTCGAGAACAGTGCTTCCCGATGGTTACCGCGCAGAACGACGTGATAGTGCCCGCCAGGCACATGAAGTCGAGGTTGTCGCGGCATCCTTGCCTCCCGCACTCCAGCGTCGATCGAAGCTCACAAGGCTAGCGGAGGCGGTTTGGCGGAAATAGGTTGATTCGTCACCGAAATCCCCAGTTATCCAACACCGGCACCGGTTTGGCGCAGCCCGAGCAGCCGCACGGCGTTTTCCTTCATGACGAGCGGGCGGACCTCCGGCTTGATCGGCAGCTGCTCGAAATCCGCGATCCAGCGGTCGGGCGTGATCACCGGATAGTCTGAACCGAACAGCATCCGGTCCTTCAAGAGCGTATTCGTGTACTGCACGAGATTCGCCGGAAAATACTTCGGCGACCAGCCGGAGAGGTCGATGTGGACGGTCGGCTTGTGGGTCGCGACCGCGAGCGCCTCGTCCTGCCACGGGAAGGATGGATGCGCCAGGATGATCGGCATGTCGGGAAAATCCACCGCGACGTCGTCCACGTACATCGGATTCGAGTATTTCAGGCGCACACCAAGCCCGCCCGGCACGCCGGCGCCGACGCCGGTCTGCCCGGTGTGAAAGAGCGCGGGCAGTTTCGCCGCCGCAATCTCCTCGTACAGCACATACGCCTTGCGGTCGTTCGGGTAGAAACCCTGTTGTGAAGGGTGAAACTTGAACCCCCGCACGCCGTAGTCCTCGATGAGCCGGCGCGCCTCGCGCGCACCGAGCTTGCCCTTCGCCGGATCGATGCTCGCGAACGGAATCAAAGCGTCGTTGTGTTGCGCGGCGACTTCCGCGACTTCCTCGTTGGCGATACGCGTGATGCCTGCGGAGGCCTCCGCGTCGACGGTGAAGATCACGGCGGCCATCTTGCGCGCGCGATAGTAGGCGGCGACCTCCGGAATCGTCGGTGGCACCGCCTTGCCCGACTTGAAATACTTCGCCATCTGCTCATCGAGCAGCACCGAGCAGGGGTCCGGCGGATCGCGTCCCGAAATGTTGGCGTGGGTGTGCACGTCGATGGCGACGAGCTTCTCGATATCGAGCTTGTACTCGTAACGGCTCATGGCTTTTGGTTCCCGAGCGATTGCAGGTAGAGGCGATGCAGCTCCCCGACATTGTGCACCAGAATGTGGGCGCGGCGGTCGCGCGGCATCTTGTCGAACTCGCTCGTGCCGGCGACGCCCGAGCGCACGCCGATCGCGAGCGCGCGACCCCGATGCGCCATCTCGACCTCGAGCGTCGGATCGTCGCCGAGGACGGCGAGATGCCGGGTCGCGATGCCGAGCTTGCGGCTCGCCGAGCGCAGCGCCGCGAGCGAGGGCTTGCCGAAGATGCGCGGCCGGGCGCCGGTGACGCTCGTCACCATCGCGCAGATCGCGCGCGACGTGCCGATGGCCTTGCCGCCGGCCGTCGCGAAGTAGAGTGACATCGACGCCGTACCGAGCGTGGCCCCGCGTTCGACGGCGGTGCAGGCCGCTTCCAGGTCGCTCATGGTGAATTCGCGGAACCAGCCCGCGAACACGGCGTCGACCTTGCGACGGCCGAGCTTTGCGGGCGTGACGACCTCGAGTCCCGCATCGGCGAGCGGGCGAATGACGCCTTCGCCGCCGAGCGCGAGCACCGTGCGGCAGCCTTCCCTCGCGAGCGATTCACCCGCGACGCTCGACGGTGTCACCACACAGTCGCCTTCGATGGGCAAGCCCGCATCGCGCAGTTTCCCCGCGAGTTCGTGTGGCGGTCGCACCGTACCGTTCGTGAGAATCGCATAGGGGAATCGCCGCCGATTCAGGTCCTCGAGCATGCGCACCGCGCCAGGCAGCGTGCGCAGGCCCTTGTTGTGCTTGTCGCCGAGCACGAGCGTGCCGTCGAGATCGAACACGAAGCCGCGTGTCGCAGCGAGGCGCTTCGCGATTTCAGCCTTGAGTCGCATGCTTGCCTGCTTTGGTTAGCCATCCGCCGAGCCAGGCCGTGTCGACGCCGCCGCGCACGAAGTCGGCGTCGGCGACGATGTCGCCCAGCAGGGCGGTATTGCTGATCACGCCCGAGATCCGGCAGTTCGCGAGCGCCCCCTGCATCGCGGCCAGCGCCTCGGTCCGCGTGGGCCGATGCGTGATGAGCTTGGCGAGCAGTGAATCGTAGAACGGCGGCACGCGCGCGTGCGCTTCAATATGCGAATCGACGCGGATGCCTGCGCCCGCGGGAAAGACCGCTGTGGTTATCGTGCCGGGGCTCGGGCGAAAGTCCTGATGCGCATCCTCCGCGTTGATACGGCACTCGACCGCGTGACCCCGCCAGGCAATGTCGCCTTGACCCAGCCGCAGCGGCCGGCCCTCGGCGACGGCGATCTGTTCGGCGACGAGATCGAGTCCGGTGATCATCTCCGTCACCGGATGTTCAACCTGGATACGCGCGTTCATTTCGAGGAAGTAGAACTTGCCGCCCGCGCTGTCGACCAGGAACTCCACCGTGCCGAGTCCGCGATAGCGCAGGTGACGGCCGAACGTCACCGCAGCGGCGTGCACGCGGGCACGCAAACCATCGGACAGAGACGGCGCGGGCGCTTCCTCGATGAGTTTCTGGTAGCGGCGTTGCACCGAGCAGTCGCGGTCACCGAGGTGAATGACGGCCTCGCCGTCGCCGAGCAGCTGCACTTCGACGTGGCGGCCGGCGTCGATGAAGCGTTCGAGGAAAACGCGGGAGTCGCCGAAGGCTGCTTTCGCTTCCGACATCGCGAGGTCGAGCGTTTCGGCAAGTACCTCGGGCGAACGCACCCGTTTCATTCCGCGGCCGCCGCCGCCCGCGACCGCTTTCACGAGCAGCGGTGTGCCGATCTCGCGTCCGAGCGCCTCGGCATCCGCGTGGCTGGCAACGGCGCCGCCCGGCACCACCGGCAGGCCTGCGGCCACCGCTTGCCGACGGGCTTCCAGCTTGTCGCCGACCGCGCGCAGCTGTGCGACATCCGGCCCGATGAAGACCAGGCCGGCGTGGCGGCAGCGCTCGGCGAAAGCAGCGTTCTCGGACAGAAATCCATACCCCGGATGCACCGCATCGACCCGTGTCTCGAGCGCCGCCGCGACGACGCCTTCGATATCGAGATAGCTGCGCGCCGGTGGCGGCGGGCCGATGCAAATCGTGCGGTCGGCGAGACGGGTGGGGACGGAATCGAGATCGGCTTCGGACGCGGCGAGGACCGTCTCGATGCCGAGACTCCGGCAAGTGCGGATGATGCGCAGGGCGATCTCGCCGCGGTTCGCGATCAGCAGCCGCCGGATCTGCCTCATCGCGCCGGGCGCACGCGCATGAGCACGTGATCCTGTTCCACGAATTCACCGTCGGCGGCTTCGATCGCCGTGACGACGCCCGCGGTGCCCGCGTTGACGGAGTTCATGAGCTTCATCGTTTCGACGATGCCGACCACGGTTTCGTGCGACACGGTCGAACCAACTTCGACGCAGGGCGGAGCGCCGGGCTTCGGCGCCCGGTAGAACGTGCCGATGAGCGGCGCCCGTACGGGCACGGTCCCGTCGTCGGCGCGGGCCATTGCCGCCGAAGCGGCCGGTTGGGCCGTTGCCTTGCCGGCCTGGGCGGAGGATTTCGTCTCGGATGTTTGCGTCCAGCCGCTGCTGGGCGCTGCCGCGCGGCGCAGCGTCAGCTTGAAGCGGTCGGTTTCCAGCTCGAGCTCATCGTACGGCGAGGCGTCGAGGAGCTTCAGGATTTCCTCGACGTCGGTGCGCGTCAGGTTCATGACCGGGTCTTGCCGCTCAGCGCCGCCAGCACGTGGTCGAAGGGATTCGCCTTGGGCGCCGCCACCGGTTTCACATCGCGGGAGGACCAGACGGTTTCCGGGCGGCTCTGCAGCAGATAGATGGCGCCGTCGCGCGCGACCGCCCATTCGATGTCCTGCGCCGCGCCGTAGTGGAGTTCCACGCGCTTCGCGAGATCGACGAGGCCGGTGATCTCGCTGTCCGCGAGGCATGAAACGGACTGCCGCTCGGGCGGAATCGCAGCGGCGTGGATTCCCTGGCCGCATGGCGCCGGCAGATGCTCAGTGAGTTTCTCCGAGAGATCGCGCCGCACGACTTCGCCAGTCACCTTGCTGACAACGAAGCGGTCGGGCGTGACTTCGCCGCTCACGATCGCCGAGCCGAGGCCCCAGCTCCCTTCGATCGAGATCACCGAGGGGTCGCCGGAGGTGGGGCTGCGCGTGAACATCACGCCGGACGCGCGCGAGTCGACCATGCGCTGGATCACGACACCCATGGCGACCCGCGACTCCTCGAGCGTGAGCCGCATCCGGTAGCTCACGGACTCGACGCTGTAGAGACTCGCCCAGCACGAGCGCAGCGCCTTGAGCACGGCGTCCGCTCCGCGGACCCACAGCAGCGTTTCCTGCTGTCCGGCGAAACTCGCCTCGGCGCTGTCTTCGCTCGTCGCGCTCGAGCGCACGGCAACGGGCGCCAGGGCATTCCCGCCGCAAAGCTTCGCATGCGCTTCGGTGATCGCGAGTTGCAGCGGCGACGGGAGCGGTGCGCTCTCGATGCGTTCGCGAATGCTGCGTGCCGTCTCGGTGATCCGGTCGAGGTCCTTGCCGTCGAGCGCAGCGATCTCGCGGCGGATCGCTCCTGCCGCGTCGAGCGCGGCGAGACTCGACTCGAATGCGTGCGTCGTCACGACGAACCCCGGCGGCACGCGAATGCCCGCGTGCGTGAGTTCACCGAGACTCGCGCCCTTGCCGCCCACCGTCGGCCGCGACGCAATCCGCACCGTCTCGAACCAGGCGATCTGCATGGTGCCGGTGTTGGATAACTGGGGATTTCGATCTCCGGTGCTCATCGCGATTGACGAAATCCCCAGTTATCCAACACCGGCACCGGTTTCAGTCGAGGAGGGTGACGACGCCGCGGCTGCCATCGACGCGCACGCGTTGTCCGGTGCGGATGCGCTTCGTCGCCTGGCCCGTGCCGACGACCGCGGGCATGCCGTATTCGCGCGCGACGATCGCCGCGTGCGACATCGTGCCGCCGATGTCCGAGACCGCCGCGAGGATCTTGCCGAAGATCGGCGCCCAGCTCGGATTGGTCACCGCGCAGACCAGAATGTCGCCCTCGCGCACCTGCCCGATGTCGTTGGGACTCGTTAGCACGCGCGCAATGCCTTCGACGACGCCGGCGGACGCCGCGTAGCCGCGGATTTCGTTCGCATCCTTCGCGTCCGGCACCCGCGACCAGGAGTTGAGCGTCTCCGAGGTGATGCCCCAGAGCATCTGCACCGCCGGGTCCTCGATGCTGTCCGGCATCGGGCCGATCGCGGCCGGTGCGTTCCAGTCCTTGAGCTTCTCGAGGATTTCCTTGCGACGCTGGATGATCGGCTTCCAGTGCGGACCGCCGCGCGCCTGCGACCCGGCGGCCCAGGCGATCATCACGTCGACGAGCGCCTGGTCCACTTCGAAATGCTGCAGGTGGAAGATGTCCTCGCTTTCCTCGATCTGTCCGAAGCGCGCGAGCAGGCCGCCGAATTCGCGCACCTTGCTGAAGAAGCGCGTGGTGAACCACTGCTCGCAATAGAACTTGTGATCCTCGACGTAGGGAAACACGAGATGGCAGAGCGCAAGCATCTGATCAAAGGCGCCGCGATCCTCGTCAGTCTTCAAAAGGGCGCGGTACTCGGCCGTGATGCGGCCGCGTTCGACCTTGAGGCGTTCCGTCGGCCGCTCGAGCTTGTCGCCTTCCTTCACGAGCCGCACATAGCGCGGCAACGCCGAGAACGGCACGGAGAGATCGTCGTTCCAGCTGCGGTGGTGATGATAGAAGCCGTCGCCGGTCGCGATGTTGAACCACGGGTGACGTGATTTTTCCAGTTCCTTCAGCCAGCGCGCGCCCTTGTCGCCGAGCTTGCGCATCGAGGAGAGGATCTTCTCGGGGCTCGCGCCCTCGACGAAATTGCCGTCGATGCCGAGCTCGACGGCGAGCTTCGCCAGGCGTTTCAGCTCATCGTCCGGGCGGAACATCAGCACGTCGATACCGGCGACCATACGCGCGACCGTCTGGTCTGCGATCTCCGGGAAGGCTTTCTTGCAGAACTGGAAGAAGACGAGGTAGGCGCCGTAGCCCAGCATCAGGAATTCGAAGTGGTGGTGCCACATGGTCGAGAAGGCTTCGATCGTGCGGTGAAACGCTTCACGGACGAAGTGGTTCGTGGCGACGCCGCGCGCCTCGGTGACGACGGAGGCGTCGTCGAAATCGCCAAGCTCGGGCACCTTGATCGCATCGATGTGCTCGATGAGCTTGAGCATCCGCTGCTTCCAGCCGTCGAACAGCGTGTTCCAGTTCTGGAAGTAATGCGGCGCGCGTTCCTGGAAGACTTTCAGGCGACGTTCGATCTCCTGCGGATCGCTCACCGCGTTCGCCGTGATGTAGACGCGGCCGTTGATGATCCGGTAGTCGATGCCGAGCGCCGTCGGGAAGGCGAACACGCGCGTTGTATACGCGCCCATGGCCGTGTACGGAACCTCCGCGGTCACGCTGTCGAATGCCGGCATCGGCTCCGGAAAATGCATGGAGTTGTAGAACCAGAATCGCTGGTCGTCCTCCGGGCGCACGCGCGTGAAGTACGGATACATGTCCTCCCAGCCTTCCGTCCCCGGGACAGGCTCGATTTCGGAGGGCATCGGGAACGGGCGCTTGCTGGTGTCAGCGGCCATGACAGGCTCCGGCAATGGCAATACAACTATTTTCGCGCATCCTGCTCTCGCATTCTGGACGAGAGGGTCGCACGAAGGCTGTGCCATGCGCGAGACGGGGATGTGCCGCGAGAGCGGCTCCCGCTATATTGTGACCGACGCCGCGCACACGAAGGACGGATCGACGTGCCCGCCGCGCACCCTGGGGGATCGTGATGCCGGAGCTGCAGACGTATTCGACGTCCGGAATCGAGCCGCGGCGGCGGGTCGACTACTGGAACCATCTCACCTGCAATGCGCTGACCCAGCTCGCGGCCAGTCCTTTGAATCGACGGGATTTTTCCGGACACCTCAGCCGCACCGAAGTCGGCCCCGTCAGGCTCGTGGACGTCGAGTCGGATCCGGCCACCGTGTATCACTCGCGCTTGCACATCGCGCGCTCGCTCGAGCCGGTGTTCCTGCTGTGCGTGCAGCTTTCGGGGGAAAGCCAGTTCCGCCAGAACGGCCGGGAGGCGCTGTTGCGAGCGAGCGATTTCACTTTGTGCGACAGCACCTTGCCCTACGAGATGTCGTTCGATCACAACCGCATGCTGGTGCTCGGCATCGGCCAGCAGACCCTGCGCCGGTACATCGCCTGCCCGGAAGCGGTCATCGGCCTGCCGATGTCCGGCCGCGCGGGCTTGAGCGGCCTGCTGTCCTCGTTCGTGCGCAATTTCTGGCAGCAGTATTCGACGATCACGGATGTTTCCAGCTCGGACCGTATCGGCAGCGTCCTCCTCGAACTCGCGGCGAGCGCATACGCCGTGGTGCCGCGCGCGCAAACGGAAGGCTCGACGCTGAAGACCGCCTGGCGCGTGCGTATCCGCGATTACATCGAGACCCACCTGCACGATCCGGACATGACGCCGCAGCGCGTCGCCGACGCCCTGCATATGTCGGCGCGCTACCTGCACCACCTCTTTTCGGACACCGATGAGACCGCCGCGCGCTATATCCAGCGCCGCCGGCTCGATGAATGCGCTCGCGCCATGCTCGCCCTGTCGCGCCGCGACCGCTCGCTCCTCGATATCGCGATGAGCTACGGCTTCAACAACGCCTCGCACTTCGGCCGGGTGTTCCGCCAGCGCTTCGGCGTCTCGCCGAGCGAATACCGGCGCGGCAAGGGCGGCTGAAAGTGCCGGATGTGCCGCCCACCGCCGGTTGAGTGCGGAAATGGGGACATTCCTGATTTCCGTTCTGCAGGAAGCGCTTACGAAATCAGGAATGTCCCGATTTGGCCCATTTGGCCTCTCTGCACTGTCGGTCGAGTCTTGTGTATCCTTTGCAGTTGAGCCTCGGCGATGCGGCTCGCAAGAATGCTTGGCTCAACTACCCGTCACACAGTCGTGCTCGCATAGACGTGCATAGGAGTTTCCCGTGAACGCATCACTGGCACCCGCGGCCATCGAGCCGCAGCACACCCCATCCGCTGTCATAGCGCAGTTCCTCAAGCGCAAGCCCCGTCTCCTTATCGGCGGCGAGTGGGTGGACGCCAAGTCTTCCGAGCGCCTCGCGGTCTACGATCCCGCGAGCGGCAAGGAGATCACGTCGATCGTCGACGCCAGTGCGGCGGACGTCGATCGCGCGGTCGCCGCGGCGCGCCAGGCCCTCGAGAAGGGACCCTGGGCCGACATGCTCCCGAACCAGCGCGAGGCGCTCCTGTGGAAGCTGTCCGACCTCATCGACAAGAACGCCGCCGAGCTCGCCGAGCTCGAGAGCGTCGACAACGGCAAGACCAGGTTCATGGCGAGCATCATCGATATCCCCGGCGCGCGCGATTACTTCCGCTACATGGCTGGCTGGGCGACCAAAATCGAGGGCACGACCTTCCAGAACTCGATCTTCGCGGGGCCGGGTCCGAAATTTCATACCTACACGCAGCGCGAGCCCGTGGGCGTCGTGGCGCAGATCGTGCCGTGGAATTTCCCGCTGGCGATGGCGGCCTGGAAGCTCGGGCCGGCGCTCGCCGCGGGCTGCACGTGCATCCTCAAGCCCGCGGAACAGACTCCGCTCACGGCACTGCGCCTCGGCGACCTGATCCTCGAGGCCGGCTTCCCGCCGGGCGTCGTCAACATTCTCACAGGGCTCGGTGAGTCGGCCGGCGCCGCGCTGGTCGCGCATCCCGGTGTCGACAAGATCGCCTTCACCGGTTCCACGGTGACCGGCAAGATCATCAACAAGTCCGCAACCGACACGCTGAAGCGGGTGTCGCTCGAGCTCGGCGGCAAGTCGCCGATGATCGTATTCCCCGACGTTGACATTGGCGCGGCGGTCGGCGGGGCCGCCCAGGCGATCTTCTTCAACGCCGGGCAGGTCTGCACCGCCGGCTCGCGCCTGTTCGTCCACCGCAAGATCTTCGACAAGGTCGTCGAGGGCATCAGCGGCGCGGCCTCGGGCATCAAGCTCGGGCCCGGCCTCGATCCGAAAACGGAAATGGGCCCGCTCGTCTCGAAGGAACAGCAGGACCGCGTGCTCGAATACATCGCCTCGGGCAAGAAACAGGGCGCAACGATCACCGTGGGCGGCGAAGCGCCCTCCGGTTCCGGCTATTACGTGAAGCCGACCGTCCTGGTGGACGTGAAGCCCGATATGCGCGTGGTGCGCGAAGAGATCTTCGGGCCCGTGCTCGTGGCGCAGCGCTTCGATGACATCAATGAAATTGCCGCCGCGGCCAATGACACGCCGTACGGCCTCGGTGCGAGCGTGTGGTCGAATGACCTGAGCACCGTGCATCGGCTGGTGCCGAAGATCAAAGCCGGCACCGTCTGGGTGAACTGCCACAACATGGTCGATCCCTCCATGCCGTTCGGCGGCTTCAAGCAGTCCGGCATCGGCCGCGAGCACGGCCGTGGCGCGGTCGAGATGTATACGGAAGTGAAATCCGTCTGCATGGCGATCTGAAAGGATCAACCGTGAGCTTGCCACGCTGGTCGATCGTGGGTCTGAGCCTCCTCGCCGCCGCTTGCGGCGGCGAGCCTCCCAAACCCGCGGTGCCGCCGGCGGCGGCCGTCGATGCGGCGCGGCTCACGGCAGCCGACTCGGACGGTGGCAACTGGATGAGCTACGGGCGCACCTACGACGAGCAGCGTTTCAGCCCGCTCAAGCAGATCACCGCGGAAAACGTCGGTGGGCTCGCTCTCGCCTGGCACTACGACCTCGATACGGCGCATCGGGCGCAGGAATCGACGCCGCTCGTGATCGACGGCGTCATGTACGTGACGAGCGCGTGGAGCAAGGTTTTCGCGCTCGACGCGCGCACCGGCAAGGAACTCTGGCGCTTCGATCCGAAGGTGCCGGGCGAGTGGGGCGTGCACGCTTGCTGCGACGTCGCGAATCGCGGGGTCGCGGCCTGGGAGGGCCGGCTCTATCTCGGCACGCTGGACGGCCGGCTGGTCGCACTCGACGCGGCAACGGGCAAGCCCGCCTGGGAAGTGCAGACGACCGACAGGAGCCAGCCCTACACGATCACGGGCGCGCCGCGCGTCATCAAGGGCAAGGTGATCATCGGCAACGGCGGCGCGGAAATGGGCGTGCGCGGTTACCTGAGCGCCTATGACGCGGACACGGGCAAGCAGCTCTGGCGCTTCTACACCGTGCCCGGCGATCCGTCGAAGCCGTTCGAAACGGCTGCGCTCGAGAAAGCGGCCAAGACCTGGAACGGCAGGTGGTGGAAGGAAGGCGGCGGCGGAACGGTCTGGGACGCGATGGCGTACGACCCGAAGCTCGACCTCCTCTACATCGGCATCGGCAACGGCTCGCCCTGGAACCAGTCGATCCGCAGTCCGGGCGGCGGTGACAACCTTTACCTCTCATCGATCATGGCGCTCAAGGTGGAGACCGGCGAGTACGTCTGGCACTACCAGACGACGCCGGGCGAGACCTGGGACTTCACGGCCACGCAGCACCTGATCCTCGCGGACCTCAGCATCGACGGCAAGCCGCGCCAGGTGATCATGCAGGCGCCGAAGAACGGCTTTTTCTACGTGCTCGACCGCGTGACCGGCGAGTTCATCTCCGCGAAGAACTTCGCCGTCGTGAACTGGGCGACGGGAATCGACGCGAAGAGCGGGCGGCCCATCGAAAATCCGAGCTCCCGCTACGGCAAGACAGGCAAGCCCTGGCTTTCGCTCCCCGGACCGGGGGGCGCGCACAACTGGCAACCGATGGCGTTCAGCCCACAGACCGGCCTCGTGTACCTGCCGGTCACGGACATCGCTTTCGTCTACATCCCCGACGCGAAGTACGCGCCGAAGGCGCAGGCGTTCAACGTCGGCATCGATTTCGCCGCAGGGAGCCTCCCGGAAGACCAAACTGCGCTTGCCCAGATCAAGTCGACGATGAAGGGCCACCTCGCAGCCTGGGACCCGGTCAACCAGAAGGAAGTCTGGCGCGCGGAATTCCCGCTGCCGTGGAACGGCGGCGTGCTCGCGACGGCCGGCAACCTCGTCTTCCAGGGCACCGGGATGGGCGCCTTCAGCGCCTACCAGGCGGACACAGGGAAGCCGCTGTGGTCCGTGGAGACGCACACGGGAATCCTGGCGCCGGCGATGACCTACGACATCGACGGCGAGCAGTACGTCGCGCTGGAAGTCGGCTGGGGCGGTGCTTTCGGCCTCGCCGCGGGCGAACTGGCGCGTGACACCCATGCCAAGGGCAACGTACCGCGCGTGCTGGTGTTCAAGCTCAACGGCAAGGACACGATGCCGCCCGCCGAAGCGCCGGCCGCACTGCCATTGCAGTTGCCGACGCCGGTGCCGAATGCGGCCGCTGTCGCCCAGGGCAAGGAACGCTATGCCCGGTCCTGCGGCACCTGCCATGGCGACAGCGCGGTGAGCGGCGGCGTCGTGCCGGACTTGCGCTATTCACCCGCGCTGTCGGATCCCAAGCTCTGGCAATCGATCGTGCACGACGGCGCCTTGAAGGAGCGCGGCATGGCGCCCTTCGCCAGCGATCTCACCCCGGACGACATCGAACTCATTCGCGGCTACGTCATCCACCGAGCGCATCAGCAGGCCGCACTCGACCGGCCGGGCACCCCGAATTAGAGCCGGTCTGGCCCTCGGCCGTTGCGAAAAAGCCAATGCCGGGGATTGCGCTCTCAATCTATCTTTCGTTCCGTTCTAGTTGAGTCCCGCGGTTGATAATTCGGCCAGATATGCGCAATAGGCGAATTTGCGCTTTGCGGCGGAGAAATCCGCCGGACGACGGGGGTGGGGCGGTTGTTGTATGAGCACGTCATTCAGCGGGTGCCAAGATGCAACGGGTCCTGACGGCAAATAAAGCGTAGTCTTCGACTGGCATCGGTTCTTTACGTTCTCGAGAACCCTGGGGGGAAATGAATGGATACGTCATCGTGTAACTGGCTCGAAACCAGGCGCCGGCTCGCATCCGCGGGCAGCGCCGCGCTAAGCGGCACCGCGCTTGCGATCGCGCTGCTCGCCAGCGCCAGTCCCGCGTTCGCGGCGGACGAACAGGCGGCCTCGGGTGTGCTCGAGGAAATCGTCGTCACTGCGCAGTTCCGTGAGGAGAAGCTGCAGGAGACACCGATCGCCATCACGGCGATTACCGCCCAGGATATCCAGGAACGCTCGTTCAGCAATTCCTATGAGATCGGCTACACGGTGCCGAATGCGTCATTCAGGCCCGCCCAGGCTGCGTATGGAAATACCATGACGGCCTATATTCGCGGTGTTGGCCAGAATGACTTTGACCAGGCATTCGAGCCGGGAGTCGGTATCTACGTGGATGACGTGTACCAGCCGTTCACGCTGGGTACGCAGATGGATTTGATGGACCTGGACCGTGTCGAGGTTCTGCGGGGTCCCCAAGGTACTCTGTTCGGTCGCGGCTCCATCGGTGGCGTGATGCGCCTGATCAGCAAACAGCCTGAAGGCAGCAACACCGGGTTCATCGATCTCACGACCGGTTCCTTCAATCGAGTCGATCTGCGCGCCGGATACGACTTTTCGATTTCCGACAATGTGTTTGCCCGCGTCACGGGGGTGTCCAAGCAAAGCACCGGCTATCAGAAGGTCATCGATTTTGCGTGCGAAAATCCGACGCTCGCCGGCAATCTGCCGGTCAGGGACCCGAGCAGGGGACGCAATTGCCAGCTCGGCACTCAAGGTGGAACCAGCGTCACCGGATTGCGGGGCCAGATGCGCTTTGTCTTCAGTGACAATGTCGACCTCAATCTTTCCGCCGAGTACGACAACGATAATTCAGAGGCGAAGGCCGACACTCTGGTAGACGTCATTTACCCGGTGGACTTGTCCGGCAACACGATTCCCACGTCGAGCTACATGACGTGGAATACCGAGTACGCGCAGCACGTGCCAACCGCAGCCGAGCCCTGGGGATTTGGCATTCCCTACGATAGCCGCTTTATCCCCAGCAACATCTACAAGACCTACGCGACCTATAACGACCCGCGGAGCGGCCTGACTTTCAAGCCGGAATCCGGACTCGAAAAGGAAGCGTACTCCGCCAAATTCAACGCGAAGCTGACGGACACGATGTCGCTGACGGCGATCGGGGCCTATTCAGTCATCAGGTCGCAGCTGACTTCGGATGCGGACGCGTCGCCCATGAATCTGCAGGTCACGGGCGGGCAGCAGGATTTCCGCTGGAGCACCGGGGAAGTCCGGTTGAACTGGCGCGCCTTTGATCGCATGGACTGGACCTTCGGCGCGTTCTACTACTCCGGCAGTGCGACCAACCGCCAGGCCGTCAGTTTCCCGCCGATTCCCTACGGGATCCTGAGGAATACCATTGGATTTCCGCCTGCCCTTGCCGTCTTTTGTATCGAGTCGCCTCCCGGCGCATGCCCGATTCCCGCGCCGATCTTCTCGAACGTTTCGGTCAACACGCAGAACATTGCCGACTCCGAGTCCTATGCCGGCTTCATCCATACGGTCACCAGTCTCACCGACCGGCTGGACATGACGCTGGGCGTGCGCTATTCGGACGACAAGAAGGACGTCGCGTTCGATAACTCCCTGGTCACGGCGCCGATCAACATCAAGGACAATCATTTCGACTGGAGAGTGGGCCTCGATTTCAAGATCAACGCCGATGTCATGACGTACGTTTCGGCAGCTACGGGCTATCGTCCGCCGGCCTATAACCCGCGTCCGTTCACGCCCGCACAGGCAGTGGCGGTCGGCGGAGAAGAGTTGACCTCGTATGAAATCGGCTTGAAGGCGGATCTTCTCGACAGGAAACTGCGCACCAACATCGCCGTTTTCTACAGCGACTACGACAAGCGCATCGTGCCGATCGGCGGGACGGAATGCATACCACCGCTGCTGACCGATCCCACGACGCCCGGGGCCATCATCGACTCCGCCGGCAATATCTGTCTGTCCACAACCTCGCTGACCTCATACCAGCAGTTGAAGGGCGCCAAGATCAAGGGCGCGGAACTGGAAGTCGCATGGCGGCCGATCGCTCCGCTGATGATCAACGGCAGTTTCGGCTACACGGACTGGAGTTCGCCCGACGTCGACAATTGCGACTTCAACCAGGACGGTGTGCCGGACGTTGGCGTGACCTGTTCCGATCAGCCGAACTTCGTTCCAGAATTCAACTGGAGCGCCAGCATCGCGTATGACATCACGCTCGGTGATGGGGCCAAGCTGACACCCCGCGCCGATATCTACGGGCAGAGCGAGATCTGTTCCAGTGTCGTATCGGCCGTCTCTTGCGTGGACGCCTACCAGTTGCTCAACCTGCGGCTCCAGTGGACCAGCGCGAAGGGTGAGTGGACAGCTGCGGCAGGCGGCACCAACGTAACCGACGAGAGGTACTACTTGAACAAGTTCGATCTCACTCTGTTCGGCCAGAACACGGTCGAGGGACAACCGGCGCTGCCCGCCGAGTGGTACTTCGAGGTCAGTCGCAAGTTCTGATGAAGCGCAACCTCGGATAAGACAGAGAACGTCGAAGTTCAATCAGAAGGCGCGCCCGGCAACGGGCGCGCCTTCTTCTTTTCTAGAGGCGGGCTTGCGCGCGCTGGAAGCTCCTGACGTAGGGCTTGAGGCCCCACCAGGTCACCCAGATCGCCAGCGGCCCCGTGATCGCGGCCGCCGCGGCCAGCGAGTAGCGGATGGCACCTTCGTCCCTGAACACCACGACTGTGAAGAAGGCGACGAACAGAGGGCCGAGGAAGTAACCGACGACGTTGAAGACGAACTGGTAGAGCGCGCGGACCAGCCCGCGCATCTCGTTCGGCGTGACGATCTGCAGCGCCGCGTTCGCCGGCCCGATGCCGAGCGAGGCAAAAAAAGTGTTGAAGCCGATAAGGACCAGTGCCCCGGTCGCCGAGGGCATGAGAGGAAACGCGAGCGAGGTCGGCAGCACGAGGATGGTCGCAATCAGCAGTACCCGGATATTGGCGTCGTCGTAGCCGCGACGCGCGTACCACTCGGTGAGCCAGCCGCCGGCGATCAGCCCCGCGATGCCGGTGACGAGCGCAATCAGGCCGAGCGCGAAGGCTGTTTCGGGAATGGCCCAGTGATAGGTTCGCATGACGAACGCGGGCAGCCACAAGCCGGTGCCGAAGCCGAGCAGGGTTTTGATGCCGAGGCCGACGAACATCGGCAAAAACGTCGCGCGCTCGTCGTAGAGAAACCGCAAGATGACGCGGGCCGGCAGGAGCCTCGGCCGGGCGCCGGAGCCGCCAGCATTCAGCAGGCCCCTTCGTTTCGGTTCCCGGACCGTGGCCGTCAACGCCGCGACCAAAAGGCCCGGCAGGCCAACCACAATGAAGGCTGCCTGCCAGACCTTCACGTCGCCGATCAGGGGCAACGATACGTGCGGCAGGTCGCTCAGCCCTTTGATCACCGCACCGCCGACGAGTGACGACAACGCGAGCCCCGACGTGAAGCCGATGCTCATCACTGCGATCGCGCGGGCGAGATCCTTGGGCCGGAACGAGTCGGTAATGATCGAGTAGGTCGCCGGTGCGAAGGCGGATTCACCGGCGCCGACGCCGACGCGCGCCCAGAAAATCTGCTGGTAGGAGCTGGCGAGGCCGCACAGGCAGGTCATGACGCTCCAGAAGGCCATGCCGACGGCGATGATGATGCGCCGGCTGCGCGTGTCGGCAAGGAATGAGATTGGCACGCCGAGCCACATGTAGGCGGCCACGAACGCGCCGCCGATCAGGAGGCTCGCGTCGATGTCGTTGATCAAGAGGTCGCGCTTGATCGGCTCGATGAGGAGCGAGATCACGCCGCGATCGACGGTCGCGACGAGGAGGCCGAGCGTGAGTACGATGAGTCCGTACCAGGCGCGGGCGGGGCTCGGCCAGCCGGAACTGGTGTCGGTGGGTTCAGGCACGCCTCCGATCCTAGCCGCAATCAGAAAATGGGGACATTCCCGATTTCCCGCCGGCTTTTCAGGAAATTGGGAATGTCCCCATTTTCCGATTGCGCTCGCAATCGCATTTTGTTTCCGTGCTGGTCGAGTCCCACGGGCGGCAAACCGGCGTGATGCGGTGGAAATCGAGGGGAACAGCAATGAAAGATGTGGCAGGCAGGGTCGCGTTCATCACCGGTGGCGGCAGCGGCATCGGGCTCGGCATGGCGCGCGTGTTCGCGGCGGCCGGCATGAAGGTGGTCGTCGCGGACGTGCGCCAGGATCACCTCGATGAGGCTTTGAAACAGCTCAAGGCCGCCGGCCGCGAAGCTTACGCGATCAAGCTCGACGTTGCCGACCGGACGGCCGTTGCGCGAGCCGCTGACGAAACCATACGCGTCTTCGGCAAGGTCCATCTCGTCTGCAACAACGCCGGCGTGAGCCTCTTCGGCCCGATGGACCAGGCGACGTACGAGGACTGGGACTGGATGATGGGCGTCAATTTCAATGGCGTCGTCAACGGCTGCATGAGCTTCGTGCCGAAGATCAAGGCACATGGCGAGGGCGGCCACATCGTGAATACCGCTTCGATGGCGGGACTCCTCGTCGGGCCGGGGTTTGGCATCTACTCGGCGTCCAAGTTCGCGGTGCGCGGCCTCACCGAAGCCTTGCGCCTCGATCTCGCGCCCCACCGCATCGGCGTCTCCGTGCTTTGCCCGGGGTTCGTCCGCAGCAATATCCACGAGTCCGTGCTCAGCCGTCCGCAAGCGCTCGCGAAGAGCGGCTACCAGGTCACGGCGGAAGACATGAAGCGTCTCGACGATCTCTTGAATGTCGGCATGGCGCCGGACGAAGTCGGCGAACGCGTGCTTGCCGGCATCCGGCGCAACGACCTCTTTCTTTTGACGCACGCGGAATTCAGGGACGAGCTCAAGGGCATCTTTGATGCGATGCTCGCGGCGCTCCCGGACGAGCCGCCGAATCCCGGTCGCATGACCATGGAGGATTTGCGCCGCGCCAGGAAAGCCGAAGCGGCTGCCGTCGCCGACAAGCTCTGAAAGGGGACATTCCTGATTTCACGCAATTCAAGGGGTGATTCATCATGCGGCCGGATGTGAAATCAGGAATGTCCCCATTTCCGCCTGCACGCAAGGCCTGGTACGCCATCGGCGTCTTCGCCCTCGTGCTCATGCTCAATTTCCTCGATCGCGGCATCGTTTCGCTGCTCGTTCCGCAGTTGAAGCAGGACCTGGGCTTAAGCGACACGCAGGTCGGTCTCATCATGGGATTTGCCTTCGCGTGCTTCTACATGGTGGTCGGTTACCCGATCGCGCGACTCGCGGACAGCCGCAGCCGCCGCGCCATCATCGGCGTGGGACTTGCCACCTGGAGCTTCATGACGGCGCTCTGCGGGACGGCGCAGAACTTCGGGCAGCTGTTCCTGTGTCGCATGGGTGTTGGAGTCGGCGAAGCCTGCAACGGGCCCGCCACGTTTTCCTCGATCGCGGACCTCTTTCCACCGGAGAAGCTGCCGCGCGCGATCAGCGTGCTCAATCTCGGTTTCACCACGGGGACCGGGCTCGCCCTCATCATCGGCGGCGCGGTCATCCACGCGCTTGCCAACATTCCCGAAGTCACTCTGCCCGTCCTCGGGACGCTGCGCTCCTGGCAGGTCACCTTCATGATCGTCGGTATCCCGGGGCTCGTGGTGGCGCTCCTCTTGCGCACGGTCATCGAGCCCGAACGACGCGGCCGCATGACCGGAGGCGCGGTGGCCGCCGGCAAGGCGGCTGACAATCTGCCGTTGCGGGAGGTGATCGCCTTCGTTCGCCGCAACATCGGCACATACGGCCCGATGTTCCTCGGGATTGCGTTGCAGACGGTGCTGGCTTTCGGCTTTGCCGGCTGGATGCCGACCTTTTTCCAGCGCACCTACGGCTGGACGATCCCAGAGGCCGCGTTCACGCAGGGGTTGATTTTTCTTTGCATCTGGCCTCTCGGACTCATTCCGGGCGGAATGATTGCGGAGCGGCTCGCGAAGCGGGGGCACGACGATGCATACCTCAGGATCACCGTGATCGTGCAGGCGCTCTACTTGCCGTTCACGATCCTGTGCCCGCTGATGCCGACGCCCGGCCTTGCGCTCACCATGCTCGCCCTGCAGGGATTCATCGCGTCGTTTTCAATCGGGGCGCAGAACGCAGCGCTGCAAGTGATCACGCCAGGCGAGATGCGAGGGCAGATCACGGCGCTCTTCCTCTTCATGTTCAACATCATCGGCTTCGGCCTCGGCCCGAGCGTCGTGCCGCTCTTCACCGATCACGTATTCCACGATGAGCAGATGCTGAGGTATTCGCTCGTCTGCACGGCGGCGATCCTCGGGCCGCTCGCGGTGCTCACGCTTTGGTCGGCCTTGAAGTCCTACGGACGCAGCGTCGCCCAGGCCCGGGCCTGGCAATAGCTATATATAAGAGTGGGACGTTCGTAACCGGAAATGGGGACATTCCCGATTTCGCAGAAACCGCCGGGGAAATCGGGAATGTCCCCATTTCCTAGGCGAGCATCTTGCGTGCGCCCTCGATGGCTTCCTTCTCGTTGAGCGGCACATCAGGCGGCACGGGCACCGCGCGCCCGCGCTGCACGGCAGGACGTGCCGAAACGACGTCGAGCCAGCGCTGCAGATTCCCCATGCCGTCGATCGTCACGCCGGACCAGCCGTAACCACGGACCCAGGCCCAGGTCGCCATGTCCGCGATGGAATAGTCGCCGGCGAGGTATTCGTTGTCGGCGAGCCGCTTGTCGAGTATGCCGAGGAGCCGCACGACTTCGTTCTGGTAGCGGCTGATCGCGTAGGGAATCTTTTCCGGCGCGTAGCGGAAGAAGACATTCGCCTGACCCATCATCGGGCCGATACCGGCCATCTGGAACATGAGCCATTGCACGACGAGCGAGCGGCCCTTGACGTCGGACGGCATGAACTTGCCGGTCTTCTCGGCGAGGTACATGAGGATCGCGCCCGACTCGAACACCGCGAAATCGCCGTTGTCGTGGTCGATGATCGTCGGAATGCGGCCGTTCGGATTCAATTTCACATACCAGTCCTGCTTCTGCTCGAGCGTGGAAAGCTGGATGTGCTTGACCGTGTAGGGAAGCGCCATCTCTTCGAGCGCGATGGAGATCTTCCAGCCGTTCGGCGTCGCGGACGTGAGCAGTTCGATCACGGCACTCTCCTCGAGTTTTGCGCATTATCGATCTACGGGGACCTGCGACTCGACTGAGAGCGAACCGCAATTGAAAAAAAGGGGACAGATTTATTTTCCCGGGAATCTGATCATCTACGGCAGATATGAGGGAAAATAAATCTGTCCCCTTTTTCCTGCTTTTCACTTATGAAATACCGGATCATTGCGACCGAGGAAGCCTGGGCGATTCCCGAGCAGCTCGCGGCGATGAAGGAAGTCGCCGACGCCGCCACGCAATACGACCCGGACCTCTTTCTCGTGGGGCTGCAGAACAGCGATCCGCTGCGCCGGCGCCTGCTCGACGCGGACGAGGAGCGTCTTGCCCTCATGGATCAGGGCGGTGTGTCGGTGGCGCTGCTCGCCATGACCTCCACCGGCGTGCAGACCCTCGAGACCGAAAAGGCCGTCGCGATCGCGAAGCTCGGCAACGACCGCCTAGCTGAAGTGATCCATCGTCATCCGACGCGCTACGCGGGCCTCGCGAGCATTGCGCCGCAGGACCCGGCGCGCGCGGTGAAGGAGATCGATCGCGCCATCAACCAGCTCAAGCTGAACGGCGTGATGATCAATTCGCACACGAACGGGGAGTACCTCGACCAGAAAAAATACTGGCCCATCCTCGAGGCGGCGGCCGCACTGAAAGTCCCGATCTACATTCACCCGCGCGCGCCGTCGCCCGCGATGGCCAGGCCCTACCGCGACTACCAGCTCGAGCACGCCATCTGGGGGTACCAGGCGGAGACGGGGTTGCATGGCCTCAAGCTCATCGTGAGCGGGGTGTTCGATCGGTACCCCGATCTCAAGATCGTGCTCGGCCACATGGGGGAGGGCATTCCCTACTGGTTCTACCGCATGGACTGGATGGCGACGCACTACGACATGCGCCGGCCGAAGATCGCCATGAAGCCGAGCGATTACTTCAAGCGCAACTTCCTCATCACCACGAGCGGCGTCAACTGGCTGCCCGCGCTCAAGTTCTGCATCGAGGTGTTGAGCGCCGACAACATCCTGTTCGCCGTCGACTATCCTTACCAGGAGACGATGGAAGCGGTGCAATGGCTCGTCGATGCGCCGCTGCCCGAGGCCGACAAGCGCAAGATCTTTCACGAGAACGCCGAGCGCGTTTTCCGGATTCCCCGAGGAGCCTGAAGTCCGTGGCCGCGAGTTACCCCGATCTCAAATTGTTCATCGGCGGCGAGTGGCTGTCCGGCGGCGGCCGGCGCACGCAGCCCGTCATCAATCCGGCAACCGAGGAAGTCCTCGGCGAATTGCCGCATGCGTCGCGGGAAGATCTCGATCGCGCGCTCGCGATCGCGGAAAAGGGATTCGCGCTCTGGCGCGCCGTGCCGCCGCCGGAGCGCGGCAAGATCCTGCGCAAAGCAGCCGATCTCCTGCGCGAACGTACGGAAGACATCGCGCGTATCGCGACGCTGGAAGAGGGCAAGACCCTCGCCGAGACGCGCTGGGAAGTCGCGCTGTCCGCGGAGATATTCGACTGGTACGCGGAGGAGGGCCGTCGCGCCTACGGTCGCGTGCTGCCGCAGCGGGCGCCGGGCCAACGCCTGACGATCATCAAGGAGCCGGTCGGCCCGGTCGCCGCATTCGCACCGTGGAATTTTCCGATCGGCAATCCCGCGCGCAAGATCGGCGCGGCGCTCGGCGCCGGCTGTTCCTGCATCCTGAAACCCGCGGAAGAAACCCCGGCCTCGGCGCTCGCCGTCGCGCAGGCATTGGCGGATGCGGGCCTGCCGAAGGGCGTGCTGTCCGTCGTGTTCGGCGTGCCGTCGGAAGTGTCGGCGCATTTGCTGGCGTCGCCGGTCATTCGTGCCATTTCCTTTACCGGGTCGATTCCGGTCGGCAAGCAGCTGATGAAGCTCGCGGCGGATGGCATGAAGCGCACGACCATGGAACTCGGCGGGCATGCGCCGGTGCTGGTGTTCGACGACGTCGATGTCGACCAGGTGCTCGACCTCTCGATCGGCGCCAAGTATCGGAACGCCGGCCAGGTCTGCGTCTCGCCGACGCGCTTCTACGTCCAGGAGAAGATCTACGCCAGGTTCGTGCAGGGCTTCACGTCGCGTGCGAAGGCGCTCGCCGTGAACGACGGCCTCGTGCAGGGCGCGCAAATGGGGCCGCTCGCGCATGACCGGCGCGCGCCTGCGCTTGAAGCGCTGCTCGCGGATGCGAAGAAGAACGGCGCGAAGTTCCAGACGGGCGGCGGCCGGATTTCGCGCAAGGGCTATTTCTTCGAGCCGACCGTCATCGCGGACGTGCCGAACACGGCGCGCATCATGAATGAAGAGCCGTTTGGCCCGATCGCGATCCTGAATCCGTTCACGCACTACGAGGAAGTGATCCAGCAGGCCAATCGCCTGCCGTATGGCCTCGCCGCGTATGCGTTCTCGAAATCCTCGAAGACCGTGAACCTCCTCGGCGAGCAGATCGAGGCCGGGATGATCGGCATCAACAGCTTCCAGATTTCCGTCCCGGAATCGCCGTTCGGGGGCGTCAAGGAGAGCGGCCACGGCTCCGAGGAGGGCATCGAAGGACTCGACGCCTGCCTCGTCACGAAATTCGTCAGCGAATCCTAGGAAAAAAGGGGACAGATTTATTTTCTCGAATATCTGGCCGTCCGCACCAGATATTCGAGAAAATAAATCTGTCCCCTTTTTTCAATTGCACGCGCCGGTTGGATGCCAGTCGGAGGGCGTGCCGCGAGGCCGGTTGTGATCGTGAATCACCAGGGCGAAGGAATGCCGTACCGTCGTACCGGTGACGTGCAGCAGCATCGGTATGTCGGACTCCACCGCGCCGCTTTGGCCCGCGCTCAGCCGCAGTGCTCCCTTCGAAGTCTCGAGGCACTGATCGCCGGTGATCATGTACCAGGCTTCCGGCCCCGAGTGCGTATGGATGCGAGAGGTGTCACCGGGATGCATCGAGGCGTAGGACAACACCGCCGTGTAGAAATCGGACAGCGGCAACTTCATCGGCCCGATGACGGCAACCGGCTCGCCACCCCGCGGAGCCGCGTCCTTCGCGCCAAATTCCGAAAGCCAGACCTTGCCGTCGGTCTCGACGACCACGCCTTTCTCGCTCTTCGCCTCTCTGGCCGCGTCGCGCGTCGGGTACGTCCGCAAGTGCCAGTACACCTCGTGCGTCTTGAAGCGCAGGCCGCGCACGGTTGCCACGTTGAAGCAGCCGAATTCCGGCCGCGGCTGGCCTTTCGGAACGTCGACGCAGGCGATGCCGTGGAGCGGAACCGCGGCCGCGGTCGCTGCCGCAGCTGCCGTCGCCGTCGGGGCCGATAGCGGCAGATAGTCGAGAGCCTCGGCCAGCTTGAAACGGGGTTGCTCGCGCAGGCACTGGCTGAGGAGGTACACGTGCCCCTGGCCGAAGAAGAGGACGACACGATCACCCGGCTTCACCGTCTGCACGAGCTTCGCGCAGATGGCGAGATTGCGCGTGTACCACGACGACACGAGTTTCACGCCCGGCTGCTCGGCGCCGCCGCCCATGGCGAGCATGGGCGGATAGAAGGAATGATTGTGCGCAATCTCCGCGGGCTCGTTGAGATAGCGCAGGATGCCGCCCACCGTTTCGGTCGACTGCAGCTTCGTGAGTTTGTCGGTCTCCGCCTTGCCACCGGCCAGCAGACCGTCGATGACGCCCTCCCGGCCATGTTCTTTCGCCCATTTCTGCACGTCGTCGAACGGAAAGTCGCCCTCGACGTCGAGACCGTTCACTTCCTTCAAGGCCGCCGAACGAGCCAGCCGAAATCCGAGCTGCACGACTTCGTTACGCGACTCGGGCAGCGTGCCGGCGAGGTACTTCGCGTAGCGCTCGGTCGTGATGTCCCCGGGCCATTCGACGGCGACCCGCGTCGGCTGGAAACGCGCGAGCGCATCGGTGACCGCGGCAAGCTCCGCCTGACGCTTGGGTGTCAGGACGTCGTCCACCTTGACGTTGTTCAAGTCCTGGCCCGGGTTCGAGAAGTGATAGCTGGCGACGATGAGAACCTGGGTGTCCGCAACGGCATCGGCCGCGGTCGCGGGCGCGATCAGGGACGAGAGCAGTGCCAGAGCAATGATCCGGTGCATGGTTGTTCCTTCGAAAGGCAATTGTTCAAGTGTCTCGGCGCAGCCACGCCATCGGTATGTCCGATTCGAGCTGCCCGGTCGGGCTCACGATGCCGCGTTCGAAACGGCCCTCGGCACGAAAGCCGAGCGATTCGTAGAGCTTGCGCGCCCGGACGTTGCTTTCCGAGGAGATGAGCTCGATGCGGTCGATGGCGGGCCGCGCCCGCCGCACTTCGTCGATCAAGGCTTCGAGAAGCGCACGCCCGATGCCGCGACCTTGCGCATCCGGGTGCACAGCGGCGGTCAATGAGCCGAGCACGTGCGCGAAGCGCTTGAGCCCATTGCGATAGGCGTGCAGCTCCCCGGCGATGCCGTCCAGGCCGGCGAGTTCGGCCACCAGCAACACGCCATCCGCGAGGCTCGCGCGAATGCACGAGGCGACATACTCCCCGGTCATTTCGTCGGGCGCGCGCGCCAGGCTACCCGAGCTGCTTGCGACGGCAATGTAGAGATCGCGGATCGCCGCCGCATCGCTCGCGCGTCCCGCGCGCAGGGTCAGGTGGTCGGGTCGAGGCATGGAATCCGGGCCTGGATGGTCTCTTCTGGGACGACATACTATGCTGCCGCCTCGTTCATGGGGAGCCTTGATCCATGCGTGCAGCGGTCTATCACGGTCGGTGCGATGTCCGGCTCGAAGACGTGCCGGAGCCCAAGGCGCGTGCCGGCGAGGTCAAGCTGCGCGTACGCTACAACGGCATCTGCGGCAGCGACCTGCATGAGTATTACCACGGCCCGATGACCACGCGCACGAGCGAGCCGCATCCGCTCACCGGCGTGAAGAATCCCGTGATCATGGGTCACGAATTCAGCGGCGAGGTCGTCGACGTCGGCGACGGCGTTACCGACCTTGCCAAGGGCGACCTCGTCGCCGTCGAGCCGCTCGAGACCTGTGGCAAGTGCATCCACTGCAAGTCGGGTCACTACAATCACTGCGCGCTCGTCGCCTTCCACGGGTACAACCGCGAGGGCGGCGGGCTCTCGGACTTCACGGTGGTGCGCCGTTCAATGGCGCACAAGCTGCCGCCAGGCGTCACGGCGACGCAGGGCGCGCTCATCGAACCGATGTCGGTCGCCTATCACACGGCGGACCGCTGCCGCGTCGATTCCGGCCAGACCGTCGCGATTCACGGCGCCGGCCCGATCGGCGTCGGCGTGCATCTGGCGCTTCGCCGCCGCGGCGTGCACACGATCGTGGTCGACCCGTCCGCGGCCCGGCGCGCGGTGCTCAAAGCGCTCGGCGCCGAAACCTGCCTCGACCCGAACGGGATCGACGTCGTCAGCGCAATCCGCGACCTGACGGGTGGACAAGGTGCGCATGCCTCCGTCGATGCCGCGGGCGTACCGGCCGCGTTTCGCGCGGCACTGCACGGAACGCGAATCGACGGCACGGCGGTGGTCGTTGCGATCCACGGCCAGCCGCTCGTGATTCCCGCGTTCGACATCCTCATGCCGGAAGTGCACATCACGGGTGTCGCGATGTTCTGCAATACGTTTCCGAAGGTGATCGCGGATATGGCCGCGGGCGCTTACCCCACCACCGGCTGGGTCGAAACGATTCCGTTCCCCGAATTGATCAGCAACGGCTTCGAGCGCCTGCATCGGCAGGAAGGCATGAAACTGCTGGTCGAGATCTCGCAGCAATAACAAGGAGAGGCAGACATGCTCACGGGTTATTCAGGAATTGTCGGGCTCGTTGTTCTGATCGCCGACGTGTGGGCGATCGTCAACATCATGCAGGGTAGCGGCGACACCGGCACGAAGGTGCTCTGGATCGTCATCGTGCTGGTGCTGCCGATCGTCGGCTTCCTCGTCTGGTATTTCGCGGGACCGAGGACCGGCCGCGCCTAAATGGGGACATTCCCGATTTAATGTAGGCCTCGCGCGGCCGTCATTTGGCGCCGAAACAGAAGTTTGTTCGGCTGACTAGCCGTGCGGGAACCATTAGTGTGCCTCCATGCCAAGGACCTCGCGGGCGGCTGTGGGCGGCCAGTGCTATCACCTGATCAATCGGGGAAACTGCCGAGCGCAGATATTCTACGACCGCGGCGACTATCGTCGCTTCCTTGCGCTAATGCGCGAGGCGCAAGCGCGAGTGGCGATTGAGGTCTTCGCATGTTGCTTGATGCCGAATCACTTTCATTTGCTTGCGCGAGCCCGCATGGGCTCCGACTTCGCCGAATGGATGCATTGGCTCCTGACAACCCATGTCCGCCGCCACCACGTGTTCAACGGTTCAAGCGGACGACTGTGGCAAGGGCGATTCAAATCATTTCCGATCCAGGAAGATGGGCAGTTCCTGACAGTAGCTCGCTACGTCGAACGTAACGCCGTGCGTGCCGGATTGGTTCGGTGCGCAGAAGAATGGCCGTGGGGCAGCCTCAACTGGAGGCACGATCCGCAATGCCCGTTCCCCCTCGCGAGCTCGCCAGTGCCGCTGCCGGGCAATTGGACGGAATTTGTGAACGCCCCACAGACGCCGGAGGAGCTTGAGGCTGTACGAGTTTGCGTAAATCGCCAGCGGCCGTACGGTACATCCGCGTGGACGGCGCAAACGGCGAGTCAGTTCGGCCTGTCGAGCTCGCTCAGGCCGGTCGGACGGCCGCGTAAGAACGCTTAGCACCCGGCGATATCGGGAATGTCCCCATTTCTCCGCTCAGAGACGGATGACGACCTTGCCGAAGTGGGCGCCGCTCTTGAGGTGGCGGTAGGCGGCGGGCGCCTCGGCGAAAGGGAAAACCCGGTCGATGACCGGCTTGATGCCGTTCACCTCGATCGCCGCGTTCATCGCTTCGAAATTCGCACGGCTGCCGACGAAGATGCCGTGAATGCTCGCGCCCTTGCGCATGAGCGGCTGTGGGGCCGTGTCGCCCTGCGGGCCTGCGACGAAGCCGATGAGCGCGATCCTGCCGGCGTAGGCGACCGATTTCATCGAGCGGGCGAGCGTGCCGGCGCCGCCCACTTCAACGACGCAATCCGCGCCGCGGCCGCCGGTTGCCTTGAGGACCTCTGCGTCCCAATCGGGCGTGCGCTGGTAGTTGATGAGGATGTGGGCGCCGAGCGCCTGCGCCCGCGCGAGTTTGTCGTCGCTCGATGAGGTGATGATGACCCGGGCGCCCGCTGCGCGGCCGAATTGCACGGCGAACATCGAGACGCCGCCGGTTCCGATCGCGAGCACGGTCTGGCCCGAGCGGATGTTGCCGATTGTATGCAAGGCATTCCAGGCGGTGACACCGGCGCAGGGCAGGGTTGCCGCTTCCTCGAAGGACAGATGCGAAGGAATGATCACGGCGTCGTTCTGATCGAGCACGGCGAATTCGGCGAGCATGCCGTCGATGCCGATGGCGCCCAGTGACGGCCGGGCGTCGGGCGCCGGCGGCCCGTCGATCCAGTTGCGAAAGAAGGTGCCGGCCGCGCGATCGCCGACCTTGAAGCGATTGACGCCGCTGCCGATCGCAATGACTTCCCCGGCGCCGTCCGAAAGCGCGATGGTGTTTTCGCCCGCCGCGCCGCTGAAGTACATGCCCTGGACCACCAGCAGATCGCGGTAGTTGAGCGCTGTGGCCCGCACCCGCACGAGAATCTGGCCGGGGCCCGCCTTGGGATCCGGACGCTCGACGAGCTTCAGATCGTCGAGGCTCCTGGCGCCCGCCGGAACTTCGTAAGCTTTCACGATCGAGCTCCTCGTTACTTGAGGGCGAACACTTTTTCCGCGTTCGACTGGAAGAACTTCTTCTTGTCGGCGTCGCTGATCGGCAGCGCATCGCTCGTGCGCACCTCGTCGGCGACGAACTGGTAGGGATAGTCCATGGCATAGAGCACGCGGTCCATGCCGAGGACCTTCTGGCAGTAGAGGATCGCCGCTTCATCCGCCATGCCGCTCGAGGTCACATAGACGTTTTCGCGCAGGTAGTCGCTCGGCTTTTTCCTGAGCGGCGGCATGCTGGCATAGCGCTTCGCCGCGACGCTCGCGCGGTGCATGTAGTCGAGGCGGAAGAGCCAGAAGGGCAGCGCTTCGCCCAGATGCCCGATGATGAACCGCAGTTTCGGAAAGCGATCGAAGGCACCGCTCACGATGATCCTGAGCATGTGAAGGCCGGTCTCGCAACCGAAGCCATAGATCGCCCCGTCGAGTCCGCGCGCGAGGAAAGGCTCGAGCAGCGCGCGCGACAGGTACGTCGGGTGCAGGTAGATCGGCACGTCGAGCGCTTCGGCCGCCTCCAGGATGTCCCAGAACTTCTCATCGTCGAGATATTCGCCGTGCGTGTGCGAATTGATGATCACGCCCTTGAGTCCGAGCGTACGCACGCCTCTTTCGATTTCCCTGGCCGCGGCCTGCGGGTCCTGCGGCGCGCAGGCGGCAAGCCCTGCGTAGTGCATCGGGTGCTGGCGCACGGCGTCCGCGAGCAGGTCGTTCGATTCGCGTGCCATCGTCACCGCGGTCGCCTTGTCGAGCACCTGCACGCCCGGCCCGGTGAGCGAGACGATCTGCATGTCGATGCCGGTGTCGCGCATGTCGTTCAGGCGCCGCTCGCCGAGATCCTGCAGCCGCTCCCTCACGGCCAGCGCGCGCGGCGTCGAGCTCTGGACGTAGAAGCCGCAGAGGCTGCGAAAACCCGCATCGTCGATGCCGCCCGGCGCGAGGAGCTTGCGATACAGATCAATGAGCGCCGGCGGGGCGAAGGCCTCTTCGGTCGCGATCCTGCGGTAGCCCGGCGCGGGCGGAATACGGTCTGGTGCGCTCATGGTCGACACGAATCATGGCACAGCAGGGTGCCCGGCAAAATTGCGCTCACTATCGACTTTTGTTTCCGCCTTGGTCGAGTCCATCCGGCGTCGTTTCGTGCCAGATAGGGACAAAACGGGGGGGAGGTCATGGCCAAGACGAGTCCGGTCAAGGCGCTGGAGTCGAAGCTCAAGAGGCTTGAGCGCGAGCTCGCAATCCTTAAGGACGTGCACGCGATCCGGCGCCTGCAGCACGCCTACGGCTACTACCTGGACAAGTGCCTCTACGACGACGTCGTCGAGCTCTTCACGGACGACTGCACCGTGCACTTCATGGGCGGCCTCTTCCGGGGCAAGAAGAGTGCCCACCGGCTCTATTGCGACCGCTTCCGCAAGAACTTCACCGGCGGCAAGAACGGACCGGTGTTCGGCTTCCTCCTCGATCACCTGATGATGCAGGACATCGTCGACGTGGCGCCCGACCGCAAGACGGCCCAGGCGCGACTGCGTGTCTTCATGCAGGCAGGGCGGCACGAAAGCGCGGGCGGCCAACAGCGCCAGTGGTGGGAAGGCGCGCTCTACGAGAACACCTACGCGCGGGAGAAAGGTGTCTGGAAGATCAAGGTGCTCAATTACCGACCCGTCTGGCATGCCGACTTCGATTCCGGCTGGGCCAAGACGCGACCGAACTACGTGCCGTTCTACACGAAGGCGTTTCCGGAAGATCCTATCGGCCCGGATGAGCTTCAGGTTCCGAAACCCGTGCTCTGGCCGGACACCGACGTGCTCGAGTTCCACTATCCGCACCCGGTAACCGGCAAGTGGCCCGCGAAATAATGGGGACATTCCTGATTTTTTCAGGATGCGAAATACATCGGTTCGAATAACGACACCCCGCCCAGAAAAAAATCAGGAATGTCCCCATTTCTCCGGCACTCGAAATCGTCCTGAACGCCACGGCCCGTCTTGGCGGGCCGATTGCGGTCGGCCAGACGCCGCAGGGCCAGCGCCGCGTCGTGCCGATCCTCGGCGGTACCTTCGAGGGCCCGAAGCTCAAGGGGGAAATCGTCGGCGGCGGCGCCGGAATTTTCAGCACCGCAGGGCCCGTACGACTGGCTCAACAAGAGCCTGTTCCTGTGCACGGGCGTACGCCATGCGGCGGCCGTCGACCTCAGAATCTACCGGGTGGCCTGATGTCAGGGCTCGGTCGTCACGTGCCTACGGTACTCGCGCGGCGTGACGCCGAAGCGCGCCCGGAACACGCGGCCGAAGTGCGTGGGACTGTTGAAGCCATAGTCGAAGGCGATCGCCGTGACCGTGCGGCCGCGCTGCGAGGCGACGCCGAGTGCCCGCGAACATTCCTCGAGGCGTCGGCGCAGGATGTAGCGCGCGACCGTCTCTTCCTCTTCCGAGAAGAGGTGGTGCAGGTAGCGCGTCGTCATCTTGCAGGCGAGGGCGACCTGGGTCGGCGTGAGATCGGGGTCGCCGAGATGCGCCTCGATGTAGTTCATGATGCGGATGCGATGGGCCGTCGCGAGCGAGGAGCGATCCGAACGCGCGAGCGGCACCGCCGCGTACGCGCCGGCGATGAGATCGAGCACCGCGTGCGTCACGCGCGCCGCGACCGTCGGCTCGAGTTCGCTGCGGCACTGCGCCCAGAGATCGCGCAGGAAATTCGACAGGAGGCCGCTCATGCCGCCGTTGCCCGGCATGTGCACGGCGACGACGCTCTCCGGGCAGGCGAGGTGGCGCCGCATGATGGCGTCCGGCACGCCGAGCACGAACATGCGGTTCGGTTTCTCGAACACGATGTCGTACGCGCGCGTCGAGTCGCACAGCGTGAAGTCGCCGGGGCCGAGTTTCGCTTCGCGCCCGTCCTGGCGGCTCACGCTCTCGCCGTCGAGCATCAAATGCAGGAAGAACATCGCTTCGCGCGTGCGCGCGACGTGCGAACGCGAATGACGGACGATCTGCGGATCGGAGTACACCTCCGCCATGCGCAGATCCCCGAACTGGGTACGCGTGAGGGAGCCGGCAAAGGTGCGGATATCGACGGGATCGGCGACCGTGGGCGTGAAGCTTGCGCACGCCGTGTCGTTCCAGAAAGCGAGCTTGCGGCGCGGATCGAGGCCGGCCGTCGTAAACGTCTCGAGCTGAGCCATAACTTCCCCCAAACCCAGCGAAGGCGCGTCGTCGAGATGGTTATATACTATAACCATGCGTTGTGAATAGTAGGGGGCCGCATGCCAGGGACTTGGAACAGCCTTCACGCCGGCGCAACAGCGTCGGACGCAAAGGACGTGCCACCGAGCTGCGTTGCAAACCCTTGCCGCGCGTATACCAGCTATTTCATCCGGACCGGATTCGGCTGACGTCATGGCCGGTTCCATGAATTCCAAGTCATCTTCGCGCGCGCTCATCGCACGCTGGGAGGATGCTTGGTTGCTCGACGGCATGCGCACTCCGTTCGTCGATTTCTCGCAGGCCCTCGCGCTCGTCTCGCCGATCGATCTTGGCATCAAGGCGGCGCGTGCGTTGTTTGCCCGCAGCGGCGTGCCCGCCGGCGATGTGGGTACCGTGATCACCGGGTCCGTGTGCCAGGCCAGTTTCGACGCGTACGTGCTGCCGAGGCACATCGGCCTGTACTCGGGCGTTGCCCGGGAGGTCCCCGCGCATCTCGTGCAGCGGGTTTGCGGTACCGGGCTCGAAATGCTTTCGCAGGCGGCGGACGCGCTCGCGCTCGGCCGCGCCGAGCTCGCCCTCTGCGTCGGCGCCGAGTCGATGAGCCGTAATCCGGTGGCGTCCTACACGAGCCGCGCGGGTTTTCGCATGGGCCAGCCCGACTTCAAGGATTTTCTCTGGGAAGCGCTCAACGACACCGCGGTCGACGTCACGATGGGCGGCACGGCGGAGACGCTTGCAAAGCAGCACGGCATCACGCGCGCTCAGGTCGATGCCTTCGCCGCCCGCAGTTTCGAGAGGGCGCTCGCCGCGCAGGCGGACGGCTTCCTCGACGGAGAAATGGCGCCGCTGGCCGATGAAGTCTTTGCCGCCGATGGCTTGAAGCCACGCGGCATCCGCTTGCGCAGCGGGGCGGGACCGATCGCGCGCGATACGCATGTGCGTTCATCGCCGCTCGAAGCGCTCGCGAAGATCAAGCCCGCATTCGGCGGCGTGCAAACCGGCGGCAACAGCTCGGCCATTGTTGATGGCGCAGCCGCCGCGCTCGTGTCGACGGCGGCCTATGCAAAGCGGCGGGAGCGCGCGCCGCTCGCGCAGCTCAAGGCGGCCGCCGTAGTCGGCGTGCCGCCGGAGGTCATGGGCATCGGTCCGGTGCCGGCGATCCGGGCGCTGCTCGAAGCGGCGGGCCTTGCCCTCGACGCCATCGATCGCATCGAGATCAATGAGGCCTTCGGCGCGCAGGTGATCGCGTGCGTGCGCGAGCTCGGGATCGACGAGTCGAAGCTCAACGTCAATGGCGGCGCCATCGCGATCGGCCACCCGCTCGCCGCGACCGGCGTCCGCCTTGCGGTCACGCTCGCCCGCGAGCTCAAGCGCAAGGGACTTCGTTACGGCATCGCATCCGCCTGTATCGGCGGCGGCCAAGGCATCGCGCTCCTGGTGCAAGCATGATCACGAACAGACGCAAGGTGCGGATCGAATGGGGCGACTGCGATCCGGCAGGCATCGTCTACTTCCCCCGCTATTTCGCCTTCTTCGACGATTCGACCGCGGCGCTCTTCGAGGCGGCGGGCTTCCGCAAGCGCGAAATGATCCGCCGGTTCGACATCGTCGGCATCCCGGTCGTCGACGTGCATGCGAAGTTCTTCATCCCGTCGTGGTTCGGGGACGACGTCGAGATCGAAACCTCGATCGAGAAGTGGGGCCGCTCGAGCTTCGAGGTCCGGCACCGGCTGCTGAAGAGCTCGGAGCTCGCGGTGGAGGGCTTCGAGACGCGCGTCTGGGTGGGCCGACACCCGGACAAGGCCGATGGCATCCAGGCGCGGGCGATCCCGCAAGACGTCATCGAGCGGTTCAACAAGAGTGGATGACATGCCAGGAGCGAGGAAAGCCACTTCGAAGCCACGTGCCGCGGCGCGCGCGGGTGCGAAGGCGCGGGCGCGCCATGCCGGGAATGGCGCGGGCAACGGGTCCGCGTCCTCGATTGAACTTGGCCCGCTGACGGGCTATATCGGCTACGCGCTGCGCCGGGCGCAGATCGTCGCTTTCACCGATTTCATCGCTTCGCTTCGCCAGCTCGACTTGCGGCCCGCCATCTTCGGCGTGCTCATGATCATCGATGGCAATCCGGGGCAGCCACAGTCGGCCGTCTGCAGCGCGCTCGGCATACAGAAAGCGAATTTCGGGCCGCTCGTGCAGGAGCTCGAAAAGCGCAAGCTCGCCGTGCGCCACGAGGGCGTCGCCGATCGCCGGTCGTATGCCCTGCATCTCACGCCGGGCGGCAGGGAGCTATTGCGCCGCGCGCGGGCTTTGCACGGCGAGCACGAGGCGCGCCTCGCGAAGCGGCTGGGTTCGGGCGGCCGCGAGCAGCTGCTCTCGCTCCTCGGCCGGCTCAACAGCTGAAACCGGTGCCGGTTTCAGCCGCGCCAGACGCGCGGCAGGAACGAAGTGCAGACCGCGCAGAGGATGACTGGGACGACCATCAGGCCCAGGATGTCGTTGGTGGGCAGCGTCTTGATGAACGGCAAGCTGCCGGCAAGCGGACCGAGAATCGCGCCCACTCGACCGATGCCTACCGCCCAACCGATACCCGTGGAGCGGATGACGGGCGGATAAAAGGCCGCGGCGAGCGCGTTGAGCGCGAACTGCGTGCCGGAGGAGCCCCAGCCAATCACGAAGAGAAGCATCCACCAGCCAGGCCCGGTGGACGACAACACGAGAAAGAGCCCGAGGCCAACCGCGGTGCAGGCATAGGCAGTGACCATCGAAAGGACGGTGCGCCCGCGATCGACACCCCATGCCATGAGCAAGCCGCTCACGATGCCGCCGGCCTGGATGAGGACGCCGCCGCGCCGGCCGTCCATCGGTGTCCAGCCGGCACTCGTGAGGAGCGAGGGCAGCCAGCTGATCAGGAAATAGAGCACGAACAGGTTGAGGGCGAATACGCTCCAGAGAAGGAGCGTGCGGGGCCGGTAGAGCGGCGCGAGGAGCGATGCGAGCGACTGCTTCTCCGTGCCGGCACTGTGATCGACGATATCGTGCGTGGCAATGCCCGGGGCGATAGCCGCGGCGATACGGGTCGTACGGGCATCACCCGGGCACCGGGCGACGAGAAACCGGATCGATTCCGGCAGGCCGGCGTAGAGCAGGATCGAAATGGCGAGCGGCAGTGCGCCGCCGATCACGAAGATCGCACGCCAGCCATACGCGTTGATGATCGGGTCCGCGACGAATCCCGAGACCAGGGCGCCGAACGCGACGCCGGTGTACATCAGCGTGATGAGGAGCGCCCGGCTCTTCGCGGGCATGTACTCGGACGTGAGAGCCGTACAGTTCGGAATGCTGGTGCCGAAGCCGACGCCCGTGAGGAACCGCCAGACGATCAGCTCCTGCATGTTGGTGACGTAGGCATTGCCGATCGAGCCGACCGCCATGAGCAGGACGGCGAAGATGAGTACCGGCTTGCGGCCGAAGCGATCGCCGAGGCCGGCCAGGAACGCGGCGCCCAGCCCGTAGCCGATCAGCGAAAACGAGAGGGCCCAGCCGAACTCGCCGCGCGGCAGCCCCCACTCCTTCATGAGCGTGGGGACCGTCAGCGCAAGCGTCTGGATGTCGTAACCGTCGAGGATGACGATCAGCGCGCACAGCAGGATCACGCGGATCTGCAGCGCGCCGAGCGGCTGCGCATCGATGAGTTTACCGATGTCGACCGAATTCGAGGCCGTCGCGCCGCTCATGCATCCCCCAACAGAATCACGGTGTTGCAATACTACGCCCGCCGATTCGCGTCCGGTTTCCCTTTCGGTCGAGTCGGCGTGCGGTTGCCGTCGAGTCGCATGGCAAGCGTATAATTTCGCGCCTCCACTGGAACCCAACAATGAAAACACTGGCAGCGGTCGGTTATGCGGCAGGCAAGCCCCTGGAGGTCCAGACCGTCGATCTCGACGGCCCCCGTGCGGGTGAAGTGCTGGTCGAGATCAAGGCGACCGGCATCTGCCACACGGATGAATTCACGCGCTCGGGCGCGGACCCGGAAGGACTCTTTCCGGTGATCTTCGGTCATGAAGGCGCGGGTATTGTTGTTGACGTCGGGGCCGGCGTCACATCGGTAAAGAAGGGCGATCACGTCATTCCGCTCTACACGCCGGAATGCCGCCAGTGCAAATCCTGCCTCTCGCGCAAGACCAATCTCTGCACCGCGATCCGCGCGACGCAGGGCAAGGGCGTGATGCCGGACGGCACGAGCCGCTTTTCCATCGGCGGCGAGAAGATCCATCACTACATGGGTTGCTCGACGTTCTCGAACTTCACGGTGCTGCCGGAAATCGCGGTCGCGAAGGTCCGCGAGGACGCGCCGTTCGAGAAGATCTGCTACATCGGCTGCGGCGTCACGACGGGCATCGGCGCCGTCATCAACACGGCGAGGGTCGAGCCAGGCGCGAGCGTCGTGGTGTTCGGTCTCGGCGGCATCGGCCTGAACGTGATCCAGGGCGCGCGGCTCGCGGGGGCCAACAAGATCATCGGCGTCGATCTCAATCCGAAGCGCAAGGCGCTCGGCGAAAAATTCGGCATGACGCATTTCGTCAATCCGAAGGAGGCCGGCAACGACCTCGTCGCGCATCTGGTGAACCTTACGGACGGCGGTGCGGACTACAGTTTCGAATGCATCGGCAACGTCGATGTGATGCGCCAGGCGCTCGAATGCTGCCATCGGGGCTGGGGTGTTTCGGTGATCATCGGCGTCGCCGGCGCCGGACAGGAAATCAAGACGCGGCCGTTTCAACTGGTGACCGGGCGCGTCTGGAAGGGCACGGCTTTCGGTGGCGCGCGCGGCCGCACCGATGTGCCGAGGATCGTCGACTGGTACATGGACAGGAAGATCAACATCGACGATCTGATCACGCACGTGCTGCCGCTCAAGGACATCAACAAGTCGTTCGATCTCATGCACGCCGGCGAATCGATTCGCGCCGTCGTCAAATTCTGACAAGGGGACCCTCATGGCAAAGGTAAAGATCCATCCAAGTGTCGATGACGGCGTGAAGGCGGGAGCCGCGGGCCACAAGGGCGGCACGCTCAACTGCAAGTGCGCGAAGGACCCGGTCACGGTCACGCTCGCAAGCGACGTCGCGTTCAACCATGCCTGCGGCTGCAGCAAGTGCTGGAAGCCGGAGGGCGCGGTGTTCTCGGTCGTGGCGGTGCTCGGGCGCGACAAGGTGAGCGTCACGGCCAACGGCCAGAAGCTCAAGATCGTCGACACGAACGCCGCGATCCAGCGCCATGCGTGCACGGCCTGCGGAGTGCACATGTTCGGCCGCATCGAGAACAAGGGCCATCCGTTCTTCGGCTTCGACTTCGTGCATCCGGAACTCTCGAAGGACAAGGGCTGGGCGGCGCCGGAGTTCGCCGCGTTCGTCTCGTCCATCATCGAGACCGGCGGTGCGAAGCCGGACGAAATGGCCGGCGTACGGGGACGCCTCAAGGAACTCGGCCTCGAGCCCTATGACTGCCTGAATCCGCCGCTGATGGACCTGATCGCGACCCACGTCGCGAAGCAGAAGGGCGTTCTCAAGGCCTGACCGCCTTGACGCTCGAGACGCTCAGCCGGCACCGCGCCTTCGGCGGTGCCGTCGGGTTCTATCGTCACGCTGCGGCGACGACCGCCTGCGCCATGCGTTTCTCGGTCTTCGCTCCGCCCCAGGCGGAGCGGGGACCGGTGCCGGTGCTCTACTACCTGGCCGGGCTCACCTGCACCGAAGAAACCTTCATGATCAAGGCGGGTGCGCAGCGCCTCGCGGCCGAACTCGGGCTGATGCTCGTCGCGCCGGATACGAGTCCGCGCGGCGTGCCGCTGCCAGGTGACAGTGAATCCTGGGACTTTGGCGTCGGCGCGGGCTTCTATCTCGATGCGACGCAAGAGCCCTGGTCGAAGCACTACCGCATGTATTCGTACGTGACGGAGGAATTGCCGGCCGTCATTGCGGCGAATTTTCCGGCGGACGCGAAGCGCCAGGGCATCTTCGGGCATTCGATGGGCGGCCACGGCGCATTGACGATCGGGCTCAGGCTGCACGATCGCTATCGCTCGATCTCCGCGTTCGCGCCGATCGTGGCGCCCATGGATGTGCCGTGGGGCCAGAAGGCATTTACGAATTATCTTGGCGGCGACCGCTCGGCCTGGAAGCAATTCGATGCAACGACGCTCATGCTCGAGCAGGAGGATGGGGCGAAGCGGCCGCGCATCCTCATCGATCAGGGGCTCGCCGATCAGTTCCTCGCCAGCCAGCTGCAGCCCGAGCGCTTCGAGGAGGCCTGCGCCCAAGTCGGCCAGCCGTTGACGCTGCGCCGTCACGAGGGCTACGACCACGGCTACTATTTCATCTCGACCTTCATCGAAGACCATTTGCGCCATCACGCCGCCATCCTGCAAAAGATCCAGTGACCATGCCCAACGTCGTTACCCTGACCTTCGATGACGGCATCGCCGTGATCACCGTCGACAATCCGCCGGTCAACACCGTCAATGCGGCCGTACGCGCGGGGCTCACCGCGGCCGTCGGCGAAATCGCGGCCCGGAAAGACCTGCGCGCCGCGGTGGTCCTCTGCGCCGGCAGCACATTTTTCTCAGGCGCGGATATCGGAGAATTCTCCGGACCGCCCAGGGAAGCGGAATACCGGCGCCTGTTTGCCGACATCGAGAATCTTCCGATTCCAGTCGTCGCCGGGTTGTTCGGCACGGCGATGGGCGGCGGGCTTGAAATGTCGCTGGCCTGTCACTATCGGGTGGCCGCGCCGGGCGCGCGTTTCGGCCTGCCGGAAGTGACCCTCGGCATCATCCCAGGGGCGGGCGGCACGCAGCGCATGCCGCGACTCATCGGCGCGGACGCGACGCTCGATCTGATTCTCGCGGCGAAACCCGTGGACGCCGCGCGCGCCAGGGAACTCGGTTTCATCGATCGCGTCGTGGACGGCGACCTCAACGCGAGCACGATCGCGTTCGCACGCGAGCTCGTTGCCTCCGGCAAGGGCCCGCGCCGCACGAGCGAGCAAGCCGTCGCGCCGGAATCGGCGACGGCCGCGATCTTCGACAAGCAGCGAGCCCAGGCGGCGAAGCTCTATCCGAATCGAACGGCGGCGCTGACGGCCATCAAGGCGGTCGAGGCGGCCGCACGGCTGCCCTTCGCCGAGGGCCTGCTGTACGAGGAGCAGCTCGCCAACGAGACGAAAGCGACGCTCGAAGCAAAAGCGCTCATCCACGTGTTCTTCGCCGAGCGCGAAACGCGGAAGATTCCGGGTCTGCCGGCCGACCTCAAGTCCCGGCCGGTGACGAGCGCCGCCATCGTCGGCGCCGGCACCATGGGCGGCGGTATCGCGATGTGCTTCGCGAACGCCGGGATTCCCGTCGCCATCGTCGACGTCAGCCAGGAAGCGCTCGACCGCGGGCTCAAGGTCATCGCGGACAATTACGCGACCTCGGTGAAACGCGGCCGGCTCACGGCGGAGGACGCGCAGAGGCGCCTGGCGCTCATCCGGGGCGTCCTGAAATACGAGGATGCGGCCGACGCGGATGTCTTCATCGAGGCCGTATTCGAGAACCTCGATCTCAAGAAGAAGATCTTCGCGACGCTCGATCTCGTGGCGAAGCCCGGCGCCGTGCTCGCGACCAACACCTCGACGCTCGACATCGATGAGATCGCGACGGCCGTCAAGCGGCCCGCGGACGTCATCGGGCTCCACTTCTTCTCGCCCGCGAACGTGATGCCGCTGCTCGAGGTCGTGCGAACGGCGAAGACCTCCAATGCGACGATTCGCGCCGCCGTCGATCTTGCCCGCCCGCTGAAGAAGACCCCGGTGCTCGCGCGGGTGTGCTACGGGTTCATCGGCAACCGCATGATGGAAGGCTATGCGCGCGAAGCCGAGCGCATGGTGCTCGAAGGCGCGACGCCCCGGCGGATCGATTCGGTGCTCGAGGGCTGGGGCATGGCGATGGGCATGCTCGCCGTGTTCGACATGGCGGGAATCGAAGTCGGCGTCAACGTGCACAAGGCGAATGCCAGGCAGTACCCGCCCGACCCGGCGTATTACCAGGCGGATTTCGCGCTCGTCGAGGCCGGGCGGCTCGGCCAGAAGAACGGCAAGGGCTACTACCGCTACGAGAAGGGCGATCGCACCCGGCATGACGATCCGGAGGCCCTCGCGATCATCGCCGAGCGGGCCCGCAAGCTCGGCGTCCCGCAGCGCAGGCACGGCGACGAGGAAATTCTCGAACGCTGCCTCTATCCGCTGATGAATGAAGGGCTGCGCATCCTCGAGGAAGGCGTTGCCATTCGCGCGAGCGACATCGACGTCGTGTGGGCCGCGGGCTATGGCTTCCCGCGCTATCGCGGCGGCCCGATGTTCTACGCCGACACCATCGGCTTGCCGAAGCTGCTCGCGGGCATGAAAAAGTACCGTGAACTCTTCGGCCCCATGCACTGGGAGCCGGCGCCGCTCCTCGTCAAGCTCGTCGGCGAAGGCAAGTCGATCGCGGACTGGGAACCGTAAAAGGGGACAGATTTATTTTTTCTCATTTCTGGTGCAGACACCCAGATACTCGAAAAAATAAATCTGTCCCCTTTTACGGCTCGCGCTCGAATTCGATGAAGAGATTGCGGAACCAGGCGTGGCCGGGATCCGGCTCGTTGCGCTTGTGCCAGAGCAGGAGCTCGCGGCGCACCGGCATTTCGATCGGCACCGGGAAGAGCTTCACGGGAACCACCGGCGCAATCAGGCGCGCCAGGCGCTCGGGAACCGTCGCGATCAGCGGCGTGCCCATCAACATGAAGGGCAATTCGAGCAGGCTGTGCCCGGTCGCTCGCACTTTGACTTCGACGTTGAAGAGCCGTCGCGCCGCTTCCTCGAGCGATTCCACGGCGCCGGCCGGCCGGGGAAGGATGTGCGGCAGGGTCATGAAGTCGTCGGCCGTGAGCACGTCGCCGACCGACGGATGATCCTTCGCGACGATGCAGGTCCAGGTCACGGGCCTCAACTCCGCCATGCGGAGCGATTCCGGGTAGTCGCGCAAGGCGAAGAGCCGCGGGCTGTCGATGGTGAGGCACAGGTCCGCTTCACCGTATTCGAGCCGCGTGAGGCTGTTCTGCAGGACCGGCTCGGCGTGGCACTGGATCCCGGGAGCGTCGCGCGCAAGGCGCGCCAGCACTTTCGGCATCACGACCGGCGCCGCGACGTCACCGACGATCGCGACGAAGGCGCGCTTCACCGTGGCCGGGTCGAAGCTCGGTTGCGTGCCGAGCGTCTGCTGGATCCTGAGCAGCGCTTCGCGCACCGGCTCGACCAGTGCAAGGCCCCGGGGCGTCAGCTCCATTTCACGGCCGACGCGCACCAGCAGCGGATCGTCGAAATAGTCGCGCAGCTTTTGCAGGGCCGCGCTCATCGCCGGCTGCGAGACGTGCACGCGCTCGGCGGCGCGCGTCACGTTTTTCTCGTGCAGCAGGGCGTCGAGAGCGGTCAGCAGGTTCAGGTCGAAACGGTTCAGCTGCATGGGGGGCGAATAGTGCTAGCGATTTCAGGGGTCTGCAACCGAACTTGCCGGGAGGCCCCGGCCTGCTGCCCCTCGAATTCGAGAGCCGCGAACCTCGGCCCCGGATTCCCGACCCAGATAGCACCAATTTGCCGAATCGATTTCCTTCCCGGGTAGCGCACCGCTAGGGTACCTCGCAGAACGTCGGCAAGCGGGGGAGACGTGAGCGCATCCGCCAAGCATTCCGCAGACGCGGGCACCGGCGGGTCGACGACCGACTCGCCGCCTTTCCGCTTCTACGACAACCGCCAGAAATACCTGGCTTTCGTCAATACCTGCAACGAAAAATCCGCCGTCGCCCGGCGCGCGGCGCAGGAGCTCGCGCAGCTGCGTCCGACGCCGCCTGCCGTCCGCATCTTCGATGCCGGCATGGGCGATGCCACGGTGCTCGCGCGCCTCATGCGCAGCACGCACCGGAGCTTTCCCACGGTGCCGCTGCTCGTGGTCGCGAAAGAGATCAGCCTCGAGGACGTGCGGCTCGGCCTCGAGAAAATGCCGGACCGCTTCTTCGAGCATCCGGCCACCGTCATCGTCATCACCAACCTGAACTACGCCGAGGCGCCGCGCCTCATGCCGCGGGACCTCGCCTCGGCGGCGGCGCTCAACTGGCAGGAGGTGCGGCTGCAGGGAAACTCCGCGTCCGAGTACGGCGAGCAGATCGAAGCGCTCGGGCAGACGCTCACCTATGGCTGGCAGACGCGTCCCAGCCCGAAAAGCGGCAATCCGGTGTACGTGCGCCCCTCGGTGCTGGTCATCTACCGCGAGGACCACAAGTTCCTGCTCGATGCGGTGATCCCGCGGCCGGGCCGCGTGTTCGAGACCTACGATCTCATCGTCGCCTCGCAGCCCTGGCGAGCGCGCATGCATGCGCAGTTCAAGGCCCAGAAAGTGCTCGCGCCGCTCGCCCGCAGTCTCGCGCCGGGCGGGCGCCTGCTCACGATCCAGTCCTGCGGCCACGACCCGGGCATCGAGATCATCCAGCGCCTCTGGCCCGGCGAGAATCCGTTCACGGTCGACCGGCATGCGCTGCTCGACGCCTTGAAGGCCGAGCTCGGCCGCGACGCGCGCGATTTCACGCTGACCGCGCCGAGCGATGACAAGTCGCTCTTCCGTTACGAGATGCACACGCTGCCGTCCGAGATCGGCGACCGCATCGGCACTTCGACGCTGTTCGCCGCCTGGAACGCCGCGATCTACGTCAACCAGATCGAAGACGAGCGGCTGGATACCGCCGTGATGAACAGCCGCTACCTCGAGGCGACGCAGGCCGTGCTGATCAAGCACGGCGGCCTCTGGTTCAACGACGAAACCTTCGTCGTGAGCCGCAAACGCAATTGAGGACACCGGGAGACCCGTGAACAGCGCACTACAGACCGCGAGCCCCGACGACCTCAAGAGCCGCATCATCGACTTCGTGGGCCAGGCCTCGACCGAGGTGACGCCGCACGATGAGAACCTGCTGCCGGACCTGCCGCAGTACCTGCCCGCCGGCGCCTCGGTCTATGTCGCGCATCTGCCGAAGTCCGACGTGCGGGACGTGGTTCGCCTCTGCGCACAGCTCGTGAAGCTCGGCTTCTCGCCCTGTCCCCACATCGCTGCGCGGCAGGTCCTGAGCGAAGCAGGGCTGCGGGCCGAGCTCAATCAGCTGCGCGAGTCGGGCGTGACACAGCTGCTCCTGATCGCGGGCGACAACAAGTCGCCGGCCGGGCCGTTCTCGAGCACCATCGAGATTCTCGACTCCGGCATCATCACGGATGCCGCCCTTCGTTCGGTCGGTGTCGCGGGACACCCGGAGGGCAACCGGACGATCGGACCGTCGCGGCTCAAGGAAGCGCTTGACGCCAAGCAGGGATTCGCCGAGCGGAGCGGCATCGACATGCGGCTCGTGACCCAGTTCGGCTTCAACCCCGGGGCCGTCATCGATTGGGCCCGGGAACTCGGCGAGCAGGGCATCCGGCTGCCCGTCCACGTCGGCCTGGCGGGGCCCACCCCCCTGCCCAAGCTGATCCGGTTCGCCATGCGCTGCGGAATCGGGGCCTCGCTGACCGGTTTGATGAGAAATACCAGCGCGATGAGCAATCTGGCACGCATGGCGACTACGCCGGATGAGATGATCACGGGTATTATCCGCGGCCTGGCGGCGAACCCCGGGCTCGGTATTGTCAAGCCGCACTTCTTCTGTTTCGGCGGCCTCATTGAGACCGTCGCCTGGATACGTTCGGTGCGCGAAGGAAAATTCGAGATTCCGGGGGACACAGGGCCGTTCGCCCTGAGCCAGTAACCCCGGCCCAGCAAGCGAGGCAGACTTAAGTCATGAGCGACAGCTACTACTTCACCTCCGAGTCCGTGAGTGAAGGCCACCCCGACAAGGTGGCGGACCAGATTTCGGACGCCATCCTCGACGCCATCCTGGCGCAGGACAAGTATTCGCGAGTCGCCGCCGAGACCCTTTGCAACACCGGTCTCGTCGTGCTCGCCGGTGAAATTACTTCAAAGGCGACGATCGACTACCAGTCGATCGCCCGCGAGACCATCAAGCGCATCGGCTACGACAATACGGACTACGGCATCGACTACCGCGGTTGCGCGGTGCTCGTCGCGTACGACAAGCAGTCCCCCGATATCGCGCAGGGCGTCGACGAGGGCCGCGGCCTCAATCTCGAACAGGGTGCGGGCGATCAGGGCCTGATGTTCGGCTACGCCTGCAACGAAACGCCGCAGCTCATGCCGCTGCCCATCCACCTCGCACATCGGCTGGTCGAGCGCCAGGCGCAGATGCGCAAGAACGGCAAGCTCCCGTGGCTGCGTCCGGACGCGAAGTCGCAGGTCACGGTCCGTTACGTCGGCGGCCGGGCGACGGAAATCGATACCGTCGTGCTCTCCACGCAGCACGCGCCGGACATCGAGCACAAGGATCTCTGCGAGGCGGTGATCGAGGAGATCATCAAGCCGGTCCTGCCGAAGGAAATGGTTTCGAAGAGCATCAAGTATCTCGTGAACCCGACCGGACGGTTCGTCGTCGGCGGTCCGCAGGGCGACTGCGGGCTCACGGGCCGCAAGATCATCGTGGATACCTACGGTGGCGCTGCGCCCCATGGCGGTGGCGCGTTCTCCGGCAAGGATCCATCGAAAGTGGACCGCTCGGCGGCCTACGCCGCACGCTACGTCGCGAAAAACGTCGTCGCCGCGGGCCTGGCGAACCGCTGCCAGGTGCAGGTTTCCTACGCCATCGGCGTCGCTCGCCCGACGAGCGTCATGGTCACGACCTTCGGCACCGGCAAGGTGTCGGATGAGAAGCTGGAGGAACTGGTGCTCAAGCACTTCGACCTCCGGCCGAAGGGCATCATCCAGATGCTCGACCTGTTGCGCCCGATCTACCAGAAGACCGCCGCTTACGGCCATTTCGGCCGTGACGATGCGGATTTCTCCTGGGAGAAGACGGATAAGGCGCATGCCCTGGCGGCGGATGCGGGCGTCAAGGCCCGCGCGACGGGCTAGTGGCCTGTACCAACTGATTGTGTACTGATGTGGCGTGAAGGGTCGGCATATTTCCATTTCACGGTTCTGGGAGCTTTGTTGTAGTGGCGGATGTACTTCATGAGCTTTCTCTTCAGATC